>Ga0134126_10000332_pt1 | contig 61896 bp, 59 predicted proteins | sample KB31752_FD_96881 | JGI IMG/M metagenome (GOLD analysis project Ga0134126, IMG submission 96881) | Terrestrial soil microbial communities with excess Nitrogen fertilizer from Kellogg Biological Station, Michigan, USA - KB3-175-2 | ecosystem: Environmental > Terrestrial > Soil > Unclassified ...
CATCGGCAGCGGGCCGCGGTTTGGGGGACGCCACGGCTTCATGCCTACCATTGAGTGCCGCGCGTCCGCGTCGGCCGGCCGAACGGCCCGCGAACAGACCAGAGCCGGTGCCCCGAGGAGGAAACGAACCCGACATGCCCCCCACCGAGAACCGCAAACTCATCGCCTGGGTGGACGAGATCGCCGCGCTGACCACCCCGGACCGGATCGAGTGGTGTGACGGGTCGGCGGAGGAGTACGACCGGCTGTGCCAGCTGCTGGTGGACCAGGGCACGTTCACGAGCCTGTCGGAGGCCAAGCGGCCGAACAGCTACTGGGCCCACTCCGACCCGGGGGACGTCGCCCGGGTCGAGGACCGGACGTACATCTGCTCCGCCAAGGAGGACGACGCCGGCCCGACCAACAACTGGCGGGACCCGACGGAGATGCGGGAGACCCTGACCGGGCTGTTCAAGGGGTCCATGAAGGGTCGGACGATGTACGTGGTCCCCTTCTCCATGGGCCCCCTCGGTTCCGACATCGCCCACATCGGGGTGGAGATCACCGACTCGGCGTACGTGGCGGTGAGCATGCGGATCATGACCCGGATGGGCAAGGGCGCCCTCGAGGTGCTCGGGGCCGACGGCGAGTTCGTGCCGTGCCTCCACTCGGTGGGCGCACCGCTCCAGGAGGGCCAGGCCGACGTGCCGTGGCCGTGCGACGCCGACAACAAGTACATCGTCCACTTCCCCGAGACCCGGGAGATCTGGTCGTACGGGTCGGGCTACGGCGGCAACGCGCTGCTCGGCAAGAAGTGCTTCGCCCTCCGGATCGCCTCGGTGATTGCCCGCGACGACGGGTGGCTGGCCGAGCACATGCTGATCCTGAAGCTGACCTCGCCGGAGGGCGAGACCCGGTACGTCACCGGGGCGTTCCCCTCCGCGTGCGGGAAGACCAACCTGGCCATGCTGATCCCGACGCTGGCCGACTGGAAGGTCGAGACCATCGGCGACGACATCTGCTGGATGAAGTTCGGTCCCGACGGCCGGCTGTACGGCATCAACCCCGAAGCCGGCTTCTTCGGGGTGGCCCCCGGGACGAACGCCCACACCAATCCGAACGCCATGTTCTCGGTGGCCGCCAACACCATCTTCACCAACACCGCCCTGACCGACGACGGCGACGTGTGGTGGGAGGGGATGACCGACGACCCGCCGGCCCACCTCACCGACTGGAAGGGGGAGGACTGGACCCCGGACAAGGGGACGCCGGCCGCCCACCCGAACGCCCGGTTCACCGCCCCGGCGGCTCAGGACCCGGCGATCGCCACCAACTGGGAGGACCCGTCCGGGGTGCCGATCTCGGCCATCCTGTTCGGTGGCCGCCGGGCGTCGGTGGTGCCGCTGGTGTTCCAGTCGTTCGACTGGGACCACGGGGTGTTCCTCGGGTCCATCATGGCCTCGGAGACCACCGCCGCCGCCGCCGGTGCGGTCGGCAACCTGCGCCGTGACCCCTTCGCCATGCTGCCGTTCTGCGGGTACAACATGGCCGACTACTTCGCCCACTGGCTCGAGGTCGGCGCCTCCGCCGATCCGGAGAAGCTGCCGAAGATCTTCTACGTCAACTGGTTCCGGAAGAACCCGGACGGCAAGTGGCTCTGGCCGGGCTACGGCGAGAACTCCCGGGTGCTCGAGTGGGTGTTCGAGCGGGTCAGCGGCCGTGGCGAGGCGGTCGAGACCCCCATCGGCCACGTCCCGGCGGCCGGGGCGATCGACGTCGAGGGCATCGGGGTGTCCAAGGAGGACATGGACGAGCTGCTCCGGGTGGACAACGACGAGTGGCGGGCCGAGGTGCCCCTCATCCGGGAGCACTACGCCAAGTTCGGCGACCGGTTGCCCGACGAGCTCCACGCCGCCGTCGACGACCTGGAACGCCGCCTGTCCTGACCCTACGGGGTCACGACGGGGCCCTGCGGGGTCACGACGGAGAGGGTCGCCGCCCCGCGCTCCCTCCCCCGATGTCCGGGCGGGGAGGCGGTCGCCCCCTCACCGGTCGCGACTGGGTAGGCGGGGCCTGCGGCGGTCGGGGTGGCAACGGCCGGGCCTGTCCTGGCCGAGGCTGGCTGGACCGTGGCTGGCTGGACCGTGGCTGGCTGGACCGTGGCTGGCTGGACCGTGGCCCCACCGGTCGGTCGGGGTCGTCGGCCGGTCGCCGCTGCGGCAGGGCTCGGTTGCGCAACGCCCGGCGACTGGTGACGTAGAACAGCCCACCGACGGCGGCGACCGCTGCCATGACGACGTTGCCGGCCGGGAACGGGAAGGCGATGACCACCGGGATGAGGGCCCCGAGGACCCACACCAGCTGCTGGCGGGTGGCGAACCGGGCGAACGCCCTCCCCTGGGCGGCCAGCGGGACGAACCGCTGGGCGATGGCGTCGAACGACGGTTGGGCGGTGGAGCCGGCGAAGCCGACGAACAGGGCCAGCATGGCCTGGGCGACGATGGTCCCCCAAAAGGCGGCGGCGATGGCCCCGACGGCGATCAACCAGATGGCCCCGAGCAGGATCTGCTGCTCCGACAACCGCTGCCGCAACCGGGACACCGCCAAGAGCCCCAGGAGGGATCCGAGGCCGCTGGCGCCGAGGACCAGCCCGTACCACCACAGGGCGGCGTGCTCACGGCGGAGGCCGAAGGCGACCAGGAACACCATGAACCCGGACAGGCCCCGCATCAGCGACACGGTGGTCAGCCCGAACAGGACCTCCGGGTGGGCGACCGGTTGCAGCCGGGCCAGGTCGGCGTCCACCGGGTCGTCCCACCCGGTGGCCCGACCGCCCGACCGGGCGGCTGGCCCGGACACCAGCTGCCGATCGTCGGGGTGGTAGCCATCGGGGTCGTGGTCGCCGGGGCGGCCGGTGGACCGGTGCGTCCCCCGCGACCGGCGGAGGCCGGGCACCGGCAGGCGGAGGCCGGCCACGGCGGCGGCGGCGAACACGAAGGCGTCGAAGATGAGCACCGCCGGGGCCCCGACGCCCTTCAGCAGGATGATGCCGGGGATCGACGCCACGAAGCCGGCCAGGGTGCCGAGCAGTGTGAGCCGGGCGTTGAGGGTGGCGAACTCCATCTGCGGGTCGGCGTCGGCGCTGGCGGCACCGGACGCCCCCTCGGCACTGCCGCCGGCCACCGCCCCGGTCCCGGCGGCCGGCGGCGGGCCGCCGCGGGAACGTCGGGCCGTCTCGGCGATGACCATCTCGGGGACCAGGGCGTTCCGGGTGATCAGGTACAGGTTGGACAGGATCAGCATCACGAACGCCTGGGGGAACAGCAACAGGCTGTTGACGTCCCTGGCCATGAACGGGCAGAGGATGCAGGCGCCGACGGCCGCCGTCACGGCCATCGCCCGCCGGGCACCCCGGTTGCGGTCGATCATCGGGCCGAGGAGGGGGGAGATGACGACGAACGGCGCCAAGGTGAGGACGAGGTAGAGGAACACCTTGCTCTTCGCCTCGCTGGGGGAGATGGAGAAGAACAGTGACCCCGCCAGTGAGATGGTGACCAGGGTGCTCCCGGCCACCATCAGTACCTGCACCAGGGCCAGCCGGCCGAACGGTTTGCGCTGGTCGAACAGGTCGTGCAGGGCCTGTCGGGCCAGCGCGCGGAACTGGTCGACCCGGTCGCCTACTGCCACTCGGCCAGCGTAGGTGGCGGATGCGACGGGACCGGGCACCCGTCGGCGGAGATAGCGTTGCCGTCGTGGGGGTACAGGCCTACGTGCTCATCCAGACCGAGGTCGGCCAGGCCGCCGGGGTGGCCCGGCAGGTGGCGACCATCGACGGCGTGGTGGTGGCCGACGGGGTCACCGGCCCCTACGACGTCATCGCCCGGGCCGAAGCCCGCACCGTCGACCAACTGGGCCAGCTGGTGGTGGGAGAGATCCAGAAGATCGACGGCATCACCCGGACGGTGACCTGTCCGGTGGTCAACCTGTAGCCCCGGTGACTGGATCGGAGAAGGCCGAACGGGTACAACCAAAAAGTTCCCTGGTGCTGTTCCAGGGAAAAGCCGCAAGTCCCGGAGGGCCAGCCCGAGGGCACTTTCGAGTGCCGCCTAGGGTGGGAGCCGGGACTTACGCAATTTCGGGGCTGATGTACACGAGCTCGGTCAGGAGATGGCGCCGGCCCCCCGCAGCTCGGCGATGGCGTCGGTCCCCACACCCCAGGCGGCAAGGCCTTCCTCGGTGTCCACCCCCGGCGGCGACGCCGGGCGGCTGACTTCCGACGGGGTCCGGCTGAACCGGGGGGACGGGCCGGGCTGGACGAGGCCGTCGACGTCCACGAAGGTGCCCCGGGCCTTGTTGTGAGGGTGCTCGGCGGCTTCCCAGGCGGAGAGCACCGGGGACGAGCAGGCGTCGGTGCCGTCGAAGACGGCCGCCCATTCGTCGCGGGTCTTCGTGCGGAAGACGGCGGCGAACCGCTCCTTCATCTCGGGCCACCGGTCGCGGTCCTGTTGGGCCGGCAACGTCGTTGTCCCGGCCAGGCCCAGCCCCTCCAACAGTTCGGCGTAGAACTTCGGCTCGATGGCCCCGACGGCGAAGAACCGGCCGTCGGCGGTCTCGTAGACCTCGTAGTACGGGGCGCCGGTGTCCAGCATGTTGACCCCCCGCTCGTCCTTCCAGGTCCCCAATTGCCGGAGGCCGTACATCATGGTGGCCAAGGTGGCCGACCCGTCGGTCATGGCGGCGTCCACCACCTGCCCCCGGCCGGAGCTGCGGGCCTCGATCACCGCGGCCAGCACCCCGAACGCCAGCATCATCCCGCCCCCGCCGAAATCCCCGACCAGGTTCAGCGGCGGGACCGGCCGCTCTCCGGCCCGGCCGGTCATCCAGAGGGCCCCGGAAATGGCGATGTAGTCGATGTCGTGCCCCGCCGTCGGCGCCAACGGGCCGTCCTGTCCCCAGCCGGTCATCCGGCCGTAGACCAGCCTGGGGTTTTGGCCCCAGCAGTCGTCCGGGCCGAGGCCCAGCCGCTCGGCCACCCCGGGCCGGAACCCCTCCACCAGGGCGTCGGCCTGCCCGACGAGGTCCAGCACCAGGCCGACGGCCTCCGGGCGCTTCAGGTCCACCCCCACGGACGGACGGCTCCGGTTGAGGACGTCCCAGTACGGCCCCGGCGGGGCCAGCGCCCCGCCGGCCGGCGCCCGCTCCAGGCGGAGGACGTCGGCCCCGGCGTCGGCCAGCATCATGCAGGCGAACGGCCCCGGGCCGATGCCGGCCAGCTCGATCACCTTGATCCCGCTCAACGGTCCGCTCATCGGCCGCTCCCCCAGGTCCCGGACCACGCCCCGGTGGCGCCGTCACGACGGATGCTGCCCGGTCAGCACCGCCGTGGCAAGCTCGCACGATGGCCCACCGCGACCGGAAGGTGGTGGCCCGGCCCGGCCGGACGGTGGTCGCCCGGGCCCCGGGCCGGGTGAACCTCGTCGGGGACCACACCGACTACAACCAGGGCCTGGCCCTCCCGATGGCCATCGGCCTGGCCACCGAGGTCGCCCGGCGCACCGGGCCGGACGTCGGCCGGCCGGGATGGCTCGCCGTGACGTCCACCCTCGACGGCCGCACCGCCTGGATCCCCGTCGACGGCGCCACTCCCCTGCCGACCGGCTCTCCACCCTGGGCGGCCCTGGCTGCCGCGGTCGTCGCCGAGGTCCGACGGCGTGATGACGGCCCGTCCGACGGCGGCCCGTCGGCCAGCGGCCCGCTCGACGGCGGAACCGCCCGGATCACCTCCACCATCCCGGTCGGCGCCGGCCTGTCGTCGAGTGCCGCCTTCACCGTCGCCCTTGCCCGCGCCCTCGGGGCCGAGGCGTCGCCGGCTGGCCTGGCCCGGCTGGGCCAGCGAGCCGAAGCCGCCGTGGGGGCCGACGTCGGGTTGATGGGCCCGCTAGTGATCGCCGGAGCCAGGGCCGGCCACGCCATGCTGCTCGACTTCGCCGACTCAGCCGACCCGGCCAACCTGGTCGGCTCACCAGACGTCGTCGTCGACCAGGTGCCGGTCCCCGCCGAGGCCGTGATCGTCGTCGTGCACTCCGGTCAGCAACGGCTGCTGGCCGCCGGCGACAGCCCCTACGGCGTCCGCCGGGCCGAGTGCGCCGCCGCCGCCCGCCACGTCGGCCGGCCGCTCGGCGCGGCCACCGACGACGACGTCGCCGGCCTCGGCGACCCGGTCCTCCGCCGGCGGGCCCGGCACGTCGTCACCGAATGTCGCCGGGTCCGCCAGGTGGCCGAAGCCTTCGGACGCGGCGACCTGCGGGCCGCCGGCCAGGCGATGACCGAGAGCCACCGCAGCCTGGCCGGTGACCTCGCCGCCTCCACCCCGACGGTCGACGCCCTGGTGGACCACCTTGTCGGTCGGCCCGGGGTGCTCGGCGCCCGGATGACCGGCGGCGGCTTCGGTGGCTGCGTCGTCGCCCTCACCCGTCCCGGTGCCGTCGACCCGGCGGAGTGGCCGGGACGGGCCTGGCTGGTCGCCCCGTCAGGGGGCGCCACGGTACGCGTGGTCACCGGCGTCGACGAGATGGAAGCCTCCGCCGGGACGGGTTGAGGACCCCCCGGGTCAGCCGACCCCGCCGCCGTCCGACATGGCTCCAGCCCCCACCTCGGCCCCCTCGACCTCCGCCGCCGCCTCCGCTTTCGCGGCCGCCGTGGACGCACCGACCAAGCCGGCCAGGGCGTCGGCGGCCCGACCGGAATCGACGGCGTCGACCGCCCGGGCCAGGCCGTCGGCCACGTCGTCGGCGACCCCGGCGACCACCAGGGCGGCGGCGGCGTTGAGCACGCCGATGTCCCGCCGGGCGCTCCGCTCGCCGTCGAGGACCCGGCGGATGACGTCCGCGTTGAAGGCGGCGTCGCCGCCGCGCAGGTCGTCCATGCCGGCCAACGGCAGCCCCAGCTCGGTCGGGTCCAGCCGCCAGGTCCGGACCTCGTAGTCCCCCTGGCCGTCCCCGGTCAGCTCCAGCACGGTGGTGGCCGACGTCACGCTGAGCTCGTCCAGTCCGTCGTCGGCGTACACTACCATCGACCGCCGGCTGCCGTTCGCCCCGAGCACCCCGGCCATCTTGGCGGCCATGTCCGGGTCGCTGACGCCGACCAGCTGCCGCCGGACCCGGGCGGGGTTGGTGAGAGGGCCGAGGAAGTTGAACACCGTCGGCACCCCCAGCTCGGCCCGCACCGGACCGGCGAACCGCATGGCGGTGTGGAACCGCTTGGCGAAGCAGAACCCGAACCCGGCGTCCTCGACGCACCGGGCCACTCCGGCCGGTCCCAGGTCCACCGCCACCCCCAGGGCTTCGAGGACGTCGGCGGTGCCGACCGACGACGACGCCGCCCGGTTCCCGTGCTTGCACACCGGCACCCCCGCCCCGGCGGTGATGCAGGCGGCGATGGTGGAGACGTTGATGCTCCGCAGCCGGTCCCCTCCGGTGCCGACGACGTCGACCACGTCGAGGCCGTCGGGCAGGGGGACCACGTCGGCGTGGGCCAGCATCGACCGGGAGAACCCGATCACCTCCTCCACCGTCTCCCCCTTGGCCCGCAAGCCGAGCAGGAACGCCCCGATCTGCGCCGGGGTGGCCAGGCCGTCGAACACCTGGTCCATCACGCACTCGGCCTCGTCCGCCGACAGCGCCTCGGCCTCCAGCAACCGGCCCAGCACCCCCGGCCAGCCGCCCAGCGCGGCGAAGGCCACCGGCTCCGCCGGCCCGTCGACGGCGGTCAGTCCCACCACAGGTCTCCGTCCAGGACCCCTCGGCTGATGAGGTTGAGCTGCACCTGCGACGTGCCCTCCACGATGGTCAGCTGCTTGGCGTCCCGGTACCACTGCTCGGTGGGGTGGTCCTCCATGTACCCCGCCGCCCCCAACAGCTGCACCGCCAGCCCCGACGCCCGGACGGCCAGCTCGGTGGCGGCGTACTTGGCCATCGACAGGTACGGTACGTCCTCCTTGGTGAACCTCCCGGCGTCGGCCATGGCGGCCGCCCGGTAGGTCAGCAGGCGGGCGGCCTCGATGTCGACGGCGCACTTGGCGATCTCCCACTGGATCCCCTGGAAGTCGGCGATGGTCTTCCCGAAGGCCGCCCGGGACTTCACGTAGTCGGTGGCGTACATGAGGGCCCCCTCGGCCAGGCCGATCCCCCGGGCCGCCACGATCGGTCGCATGGCGTTCAGGCCGTGCATGGCCAGCCGGAAGCCGCCGACCTCGCCGATGACGTTCTCGGCCGGCACTTTCACGCCGTCGAGGACCAACTCGCCGGTGTCGACGCCGCGGACCCCCATCTTGTGGTCGGTCCGCCCCACCGACACCCCGTCCCACGACCGCTCGACGATGAACGCCGTGATGGCGTCGTGGGCCCGGCTGGACGGCTCGGCGGTCTTGGCGAACACGGTGTACCAGTCGGCTTCGCGGACCCCGGACATCCAGCACTTGGTGCCGGTCAGCACCCACCCGCCCTCCCGGTCGGGGTCGGGGGTGGCCCGGGTGACCATCCCCATGACGTCGCTGCCGGCCTGGGGCTCGGACAGCCCGAACGCCGCCCGGGCCGTCCCGGCGGCGATACCCGGCAGGTACCGCTGCTGCTGCTCGGCACTGCCGGCGATGAGCACCGGCCCGGCCGGGAGCCGGGTCAGCAGCAGCATCAGGGCGGCGGCGTTCGAGTACTTCGCCACCTCCTCGATGGCGATCGTCAGCCCGAGAATGCCGGCACCGGACCCGCCGAGGGCCTCAGGAAGGCAGAGCCCCAGGAGGCCGGCGTCGCGGAAGGCGGCGAACAGGTCGTCGGGGTACTCCCCGGAGGCATCGATCTCCCGGGCCCGCGGGCGTACCTTGTCCTGGGCCAGCCGCCGGGCCGATCGGCGCAGCTGGTCGAGCTCGTCGGACAGTTCGAAGTCCATGGCGGTCAACCTATAGCCCGCCGCCGACAACCCAATGCCGATTGCCCGATACCAGGCAGGGTGAAAGGAACCCTTCAGGTTGACCAGGTAATTTCCCCCCCGGCGGATGCATTCCCGCCCGAGCGGACCTCACATTGGCCACTACACCCCCCAACCCATCCACAGACAACCCGTCAGCCAGCCAGCCACCCACCGTCGATCGGCGGACGCTGCAGGCGGCGCGGCGCAAACAGCAGAAGCAGGCGAAGCGGCGGTGGCCCAAGCGCGTGGCCATCACCCTGGTCGTCCTCGTCGTCCTGGCCGGGGGCCTGGTCGGCGGCGCCTACGTCTACGCCAACTACCGGTTCAACCAGATCAAGAAGGTCCACATCCCCCATCTGGCGACCACGTCCACGACGACCGCCGACGCCGCCGGCAAGGCCAGCACCGCCCAGCCGTTCAACATCCTGCTGGTCGGCTCCGACTCGCGGTCGTTCGTGAAGGACGCCCAGCAGCGGCAGGCCTTCGGCACAACGACAACCAGCCAGCGCAGCGACGTGACCATCGTGGCCCGGTTCGTCCCGGCCACCAAAGAGGTCTGGATGCTTTCCATCCCCCGCGACCTCTGGGTGACAATCCCGGCGGGCGACCCCACAGTCTCGGGGATGAACCGGATCAACGCCGCCTTCGACAGCGGCCCGGACCTGCTCATCCACACCATCGAGACCGACCTGCACATCCCCATCAACCACTACGTGGCCGTCAACTTCACAGGCCTCCAGTCGATGGTGACAGCCATCGGGGGGGTCACAATGGACTTCTCCACCGCCGTCAAGGACGCCTACTCCGGCCTCGACGTCTCCCAGACCGGCTGCCAGAACGTCCCCGGGGCCACCGCCCTGGAGCTGGTCAGGGCCCGGCACCTCTACTACATGACAAACGGCGAGTGGAAGTACGACGGCCTCAGCGACTTCAGCCGCATCCAGCGGCAGGATGCCTTCTTCCGGGCCGTCCTCACCAAGCTGAACGGGGTCAAGTTCAATCTCCTGACCATCAACAGCTTCCTCGGGGCCGCCGTCAAGAACCTGACCATCGACGACACCCTGTCGCTGGGGGACCTCACCACAATGGCCAGGACCTTCCACGGCCTGCCGACGGCCAACCTGCACACCGAGACCCTGCCGACCACCGCCTTCACCACCACAGGCGGGGCCGACGTCCTCCAAGAGGCCACCCCGTACGCCACAGCGATGATCGACGCCTTCAACCAGCTGGGCACCGCCACAACATCGGCCACCGCACCGTCCACCACCACGACGACCACCACCGCCCCGACCGTGCCGACGTCGACCGTCAGCGTGCAGGTGCTGAACGGCGTGGACTTCACAAAGCCGATCGCCTCAGAGACGTCGGCGTCGCTGAAGGCCGCCGGCTTCGACGTCACCGGCGCCGCCAACGCCAGCTCCTCCGGGGTGTCCACGACCGAGATCGAGTACGCCGAGGGCCACGAGGCGGCCGCCAAGACGTTGCAGGCCCACCTCTCGGGGACCGCCGAGCTGGTGGCCGACCCGCAGTTGACCGGCAACCAGGTCATCCTCACCGTCGGCACCTCGCTGACCGGGGTCACCGGGACCACATCGGGCAGCACGACCACCACGACGCTCCCGCCGCCGCCAGCCGACGTCTACACCAACACCCAGCAAGAGCCCTGGAACCCGACGCCCTGCTGAGGTGAACGCCCTGGCCGACCTGAACGCCCTGGCCGACCTACCCGCCCGGCTGGGCGGAACGCCCTGGGCCGCCGGGCCGGCGACGACCCGCCGACGGTGGCGAAAGGGTGAAGAGGTGGGTCAGGCCGACTTGCGGCGCTGCCGGACGATCCGGCGGCGCTCCCGCTCGGTGGTGCCGCCCCAGATGCCCTCTCGCTCCCGGTGGGCCAGGGCGTGCTCCAGGCACGCCTGGCGGACCGGGCACTCGGCACATACCGCCTTGGCCTCGGCCGCGTCGGCCTCGTCTTCCGTTACGGGGTAGAAGGTCTCGACATCGATGCCCCGACAAGCTGCTCGCTTGCGCCACGTGGGACTCATGGAAGGCACTTTCTCTCTGGCGTGAAGCAGGACTTCAACGGCGGTGTTCGGATCCATCGAAAACCGGGTCGAGCGCCTGGACGGCGTTCGACCACGGGATTTCGGCGGAATGACGATTATGGCGCAGGTCAACGGTCCCTGTAAAGGGCTGGCCGCCACCCCTGCCGGCGGGCGATAACCCCCAGTAACCCCGCACGGCTGCCTACCCCAACGGCAGTGGCTCCGTCCGGCCCTCCAGGTCGCCGATCAGGGCCTCCCGGGTGGCGTCGGCCAACTCGACCCGGTGCTGGTACTCGGGGTGCCGGATCGCCAGCGCCACCGGACCGCCGGCGAAGGCCGACACCTGGGCGGGTTCGAACGGGAACCGCAGGTAGTGGACGGCCGGGGTGATCTCGTCCCTGGTCAGGGCGTCGGCATGGGTGCCTTCGGGAACGCTGGCCACCGCCGAGCCGTCGGCCAGCTCGAGGACGACGGTCCGTTCGACGCCGACCAGCCTGGGCAGCCAGTGCCGCAGGTCGGCGTCGGTGGTCAGCTCGATGAACAGGGTGGCCGACAACTCGCCCGGAGACGGGAGCAGCCGGTTGTAGACGTCCAGCTCACCCTGGATGCCCTCGTCGGTGAAGATCTTCTCCACCCGGGCCATCTCCTGGACCTGGAACCGGACGGTGTCCACCGATTCGAACACCAGGGTCGTGATGTCGCCCACCGACACCCGTCGGAGGCGCTTCCGGGCCATCACCTGCCGCCGGAACTCGTCGCGGACCCGCTCGTAGGCACGGGCGTCGAGGATGTCGTCGAGGGTCAACTGGTCGGTGGTCATCGGCTCCGTCGCCTCCGTCGTTCCGTCGTCTGTCGTCCATTGCCGGCTGCAGCCCGTTCAACGGCCCATTGCGCCTTCGGCCGCCGGATGGGCCGTACCCGCCGAACACCGGAGGCCGCCCACCTGCGTCGTCGACGCAAGATCGGGCGGCCTCCGGGTCATCGGCATTACGTCCCCGGCGTTCGCCGGGCCGGCCCGGGTCACCCGGGCCGGGCGATCAGGAGACCGACTCGAGGCCCTTGGCGAACCGTCCGGCGTGCGACTTCTCGGCCCGGGCCAGGGTCTCCAGCCACTCGGCCACCTCGTCGAACCCCTCGTCGCGGGCGGTCTTGGCGAAGCCGGGGTACATCTCGGTGTACTCGTAGGTCTCGCCCTCGATGGCGCTCTTCAGGTTGTCGGTGGTGGGGCCGACGGCGGCGCCGGTCACCGGGTCGCCGGACTCCTTCAGGAAGTCGAAGTGCCCAAAGGCGTGGCCGGTCTCACCTTCGGCCACCGAACGGAACAGCGCGGCGACGTCCGGGTAGCCCTCCACGTCGGCCTTCTGGGCGAAGTACAGGTACCGGCGGTTGGCCTGGCTCTCACCGGCGAAGGCGGTCTTCAGGTTGTCCTCGGTCTTTGATCCCTTGAGCTTGGGCATAGGGGTTCCCTTCTCTCCTTCTGCTTGGTTGCTTGCTTTACACCAGTGCCGGGTCGGGGGCAGCCGGGCCTGAGGCAACCGGCTCGCAGGCGGGCTGACCGGCCGACGGACGGCAGTCCTCGCAGAGCCCCCGGAACACCACCTCGGCGCTGCGGACCTCGTAGCCCTGGGTGGCCTCGGGGGGAACGGCCAGGCCGGCGAACTCGACGTGGAGGTCGCGGACCTTGCCGCACGACCGGCACACCAGGTGGTGGTGACGTTCGTCGACGTTCGGGTCGAACCGGACCATCCCGGTGCCGAGGTCGAGGGCGGCGACCTCGCCCAGCTCGGCCAGCTCGTAGAGGGTCTGGTACACCGTCTTCAGGGAAATGGTCTCCATCTCCTCCCGCACGGCCTCGTAGACGGTCTCGGCCGACGGGTGGGTCTCGTTCCCCTGGAGGGCCCGGAACACGCACTGCCGCTGGGCGGTCACCTTCCGGCCGCTGGCCCGGAACAGGTCGGTCAGCTCCTCGGGGGTCCGCATGACCCCACCAACCTAACACCAACGGTTGTTTGTTGACATCGATTGTTGAAATCTGTCACCGGTTTGTCACGATCCGGCCGCCGACGACCGAGGGGCCGGAAGGGGCCCGTGTGGCAGGCTGGGCCGGTGCCCACCGAGTTCCGGCGTGACACCGCCCTGGCCCAGATGGCCGCAGAGCAGTTCGACGTCCTGGTCATCGGGGGCGGGATCACCGGCGCCGGCGTCGCCCTGGACGCGGCCAGCCGCGGGCTGCGGACCGCACTGGTGGACAAGGGCGACTTCGCCTCGGGCACGTCGTCGAAGTCGTCGAAGATGGTCCACGGCGGCATCCGGTACCTGCAGCAGCACGAGCTCCGGTTGGTGTACGAGAACCTGGCCGAGCGGCAGCGGCTCCTCGACAACGCCGCCCACCTGGTGTCGCCCCTCCCCTTCCTCATCCCGCTGTTCGGCCGGAACGGGGTGGTGTCGAAGACGGTGGCCCGGTCGTACGCCGCCGCCCTGTGGCTGTACGACCTGACCGGTGGGGTGCGCATCGGCAGTCGGCACCGCCGGGTGGGCAAGTCGGAGGCCCTCGCCCACCTGCCGACGCTCCGCACGGACAAGCTGGTGGCCGGGTTCTTGTACTTCGACGCCCGGGCCGACGACGCCCGGCTCACCCTGGCCGTCCTCCGCACCGCCGTCCTCGACCACGGGGCGGTGGCCGCCAACTACACCCGGGCGGTGTCGTTCCTCACCGACGACTCTGGCCGGGTCACCGGCGCCCGGGTGAGCCCGGCCGTCCGCCCGGGGGCCAGCGGGTCCTTCGGGGAGGTGGCCGAGGGACCGGACTTCGACGTCCGGGCGACGGTGGTGGTGAACGCCACCGGGGTGTGGGCCGACGGGGTGGCGCCGTTGGACGACGCCACCCCGGTCGGCCAGGGCCACCAGCCCAGCCTGCGGCCCGCCAAGGGGGTCCACGTCACCGTCCCGGCCGACAAGCTGCCGTGTGACATCGCCGCCGTCATCCCGGTCCCTTCCGACCGGCGGTCCATCTTCGTCGTGCCGTGGCCCGAAGGTGGGCTCACCTACATCGGGACCACCGACACCGACTACACCGGGTCCCTCGACCACCCGACGTGCACCCCCGACGACGTCGCCTACCTGTTGGGGGCGGTGAACGCCGCCACCACCTCCGACCTGTCCCCGGCCGACGTCACCGGGGTGTGGGCCGGCCTGCGGCCGCTGCTGGCCCCATCGGCCGGTGGCCGGCACCTGTCCGAGCGGACCGCCGACCTGTCCCGCCGGCACTCCGTCACCACGTCCCCCGAAGGAGTGGTCACGGTGACCGGCGGCAAGCTGACCACCTACCGGAAGATGGCCGAGGACACCATGGAACAGGTGGTCCCACTGCTCGGCCCCGGCCGGCCGGCGGCGGCCGACCACTGCGTCACCGCCCGGCTCACCCTTCGGGGGGCTCCGGGCCGGACCCGGCGGCGGTCCCGGCTCGGACGAGGCGGCCAGGCCGGACGGACGCCGGCGACGGGTACTCGAGACACCGGCGGCGCGGGGAACGCCGGCGGCCGCACCAAAACCGGCGGCGCCAAGACCGGCGGTGCGGCGGTGGGAACCGGCGCGGCGGCGGGCACCAACGGAGGGGTCGACCATCTCTGGACCCGGTACGGCACCGAGGCCGACGCCGTCCGGCAGCTGGTGGCCGAGCGGCCCGACCTGGCCGAACCGATCGTGCCGGGGCTCCCGTATGTCGGCGCCGAGGTGGTCTACGCCGCCCGGGCCGAGATGGCCCAGTCTCTGGAGGACGTCCTGTCCCGGCGGACCCGGGCGCTCCTCCAGCAGGCCCGGGGCAGCGCCGCGGTGGCCGGCCGGGTGGCGGCCCTGATGGCCCCCGAGCTGGGGTGGACCGACGAGCAAGCGGCCGACCAGGCCGCCCGGTACGCCGCTGAGGCCACCGCCGGCCTGGAGGCGGCCGGCGTCCCCGATCCCGGCGCCGCCAGTTCCGGGAAGTCCAGTTCCGGGTCACCCAGCTCCGGGTCGCCCAGGTCCGGGTCTCAAAGTCCCGACGGCCGGGCTGGCGACCGGGCGCTGGGCGACCCTCGGTGACGGAGCCGACGCCGCCGACCCCGGTCGACGGGGACCCGGCGATGGTCCGCGATCGGCTGGGCGGGCACCGGGCGTCGGTGCCGGCCGACCTCCTCGGGCGACTGGCGGCCACCGGCGCCGAGGTGCGGACCGGCGACGCCGACCGAACCGAGGCCGGCCGGGACTGGTGGCCGGTGGCCATCGGATGGGCCGCCCGGGGCCTGGTGCCGGCGCGGCCGGCCGCGGTGGTCCGGCCGGGGAGCACCGAAGAGGCGGCTGCGGTGCTGGCCGCCTGCTCGGCGGCCGGGGTGCCGGTGACCGCCGGGGCGGGCCGCAGCGGGGTCTGCGGGGGGGCCGTCCCGGTGTTCGGGGGGGTGGCCCTCGACTGCACCGGGCTCACCGGCGAGGTGACCGTCGACGAGCGGTCGCTGGTGGCGGAGGTGCCGGCCGGGATCTTCGGCCCGGACCTCGAAGCCACCCTGCGGGGCATCGGGGACGGGTACACCCTCGGCCACTGGCCGCAATCCATGGACCTGTCCACCGTCGGCGGGTGGCTGGCCTGCCGGGGGGCGGGGCAGTACTCCACCCGCTACGGGAAGATCGAGGACATGGTGGTCGGCCTGGAGGTGGTCCTGGCCGACGGCCGGGTCGTCCGCACCGACGGCCACGCGCCGCGGGCGGCCACCGGGCCGAGCCTCACCCAGCTGTTCGTCGGCAGCGAGGGCACCCTGGGCGTGATCACCCGGGCCTGGTTCCGGGTGCACCCGGCGCCGGTCGCCGAGGGACGCCGGGCGTTCGGGTTCGGTGGTCCCACCGGCTTCGCCGACGGCCTCGACGCCTGCCGCCGGGTGCTGCGCCGAGGGGCCACCCCGGCGGTGCTCCGCCTCTACGACCCCGTCGAGTCGGCCCGGAACTTCGATCGTGGCGACACCTGCGTGCTCGTCGTCCTCGACGAGGCCGACCCCGGCCTGCTGGGGGCCACCCTGGACGTCGTCGACCAGGAGTGTGGCAGTTCCGACGGGAGACCGGGGGCCGACCGGCTGCCCGACGACCTGGTCGACCGTTGGCTGGGCCACCGGAACGACGTCTCCGCCCTCGCCCCGTTGTGGCGGGCGGACGTCGTGGTCGACACCGTCGAGGTGGCCGGCCGGTGGTCGGTGCTGCCGCAGCTGGCCGACGACGTGGTGGCCGCGCTCCAGGCCGTCCCGGGCACCCTGGCGGCGTCGGTGCACCAGTCCCACGCCTACCCCGACGGGGCCTGCCTCTACTTCACCTTTGCCGGCCGGCGGCCGGACGGCCCCTCCTTTGCCGGCCGGCGGCCGGACGGGGACGTTTCCGCGGAAACGTCCGAGGCGGCCGAGCTGGCCTGGGATGGCGAGCTGGCGTGGGAGGAGGACTACTACCGGACGGCGTGGGACGTGGCCACCGAAGTGGTCCGTCGGCACGACGCGGCGATCAGCCACCACCACGGGATCGGGCTGAACCGGGCCCGGTACGTCGCCGGCGCCCTCGGGACCGGGTTCGACGTGCTGGCCGCCGTCAAGGCGGCGCTCGACCCCGCCGGGGTTCTCAACCCCGGCAAGCTGGGGCTGCCGTCACCGTTCGGGGAGGTCCCGTGGCCATGACCCGATCGGCGGAGGGCACGTCGTCGGGTGGCGGGGACAGCCTGCTGGTCGTCGACGTGGGGACGTCGGGAGTGCGGGCCGCGGTGGTCCGGCCGGACGCCACGGTGGCCCACGTCCACCACCGGGCGGTGCTGCCGTCGACGCCGGCGCCCGGCCTGGTGGAGGTGGACGCCACCGCCGTGGCTGCCGCGGTCCGCGAGACGGCCGCGGCCGCCCGGGCCGACGGGGGGCCGGTCGGTGGAGTGGGGATCGCCAACCAGCGGGCCACCACCGTGGTCTGGGACCGGGCCACCGGGGCGCCGGTGGCTCCCGGGCAGGGATGGCAGGACCTGCGGACGGTGGTGACGTGCCTGACCCTGCAGGCCGAGGGCCTCCGGCTGGCGCCGAACATGTCGGCCACCAAGGTGGCGGCCATCCTGGACGAGGTGGACCCGGACCGCACCCGGGCGGCCGCCGGGGAGCTGTGCTTCGGGACCGTCGACAGCTGGGTGGCGTGGACCCTGTCCGGTGGTGGCGTCCACGTCACCGACCCCACCAACGCCGCAGTGACCGGCCTGGTCCGCTTGGGCGACGGCGGGTGGGAATGGGACCCGGACGTGCTGTCGGCCCTGGGCATCCCGGAGGTGATGCTACCGACGATCGTCGACTCGTCCGGCCCGGTCGGCGAGGCGGACGCCGTGGCCGGGGGACCGCCGATCTGCGGGATGGCCGGCGACCAGCAGGCGTCGCTGGTCGGGCAGGGGTGCACCCGACCGGGGCTGGCCAAGGCCACCTTCGGCACCGGCGGGATGCTCGACCTGTGCACCGGCCGGACGGCCCCGACCACCCTGGGGCGCGGCGCCGCCGGGACGTTCCCGATCGTCGGCTGGCAGCGGGCCGGGGTGCCGACGTGGGGGGTGGAGGGGGTGATGTTGTCGGCGGGGACCTGCGTGGAGTGGCTCCGCGACGACCTCGGCCTGCTGGAGACGGCGGCCCAGTCGACAACGGTGGCGGCGGCGTGCCCGGACACCGGCGACGTGTGGTTCGTGCCCGCCCTGCTGGGCATGGGGACGCCGGTGTGGGACTTCGGAGCCCGGGGCACCCTGCTGGGGGTCACCCGGGGGACCGGCCGGCCGGAGGTGGTCCGGGCCGTCCTGGAGGGGGTGGCCCACCGTGGGGCCGACCTGCTGGAGGCGGCGGAGGCCGACAGCGGGTTCACCGTCGACGCCCTCCGGGTGGACGGCGGCATGGCGGCCAACGAGGTGTTCGTGACCGCCCTGGCCGAGGCGGCGGGACGACCGGTGGAGGTGTCGCGGGAGCTGGAGGCCACCACCTTGGGGGCCGGGATGCTGGCCGGGATGGCGGTGGGCACCTGGAAGGACGAGGACGACCTCGCCGCCGCCTACTCCCCCCGTCGCACGGTGGAACCGACCGGCACGGGGAGCCAGCGGGAGGCCCGACGGGAACGGTGGCTGGCCGCCCGGGACCGGGCGGTCGGGACCATTCCCGAGTTGTCGGGGATCGAGTTCTAGCGCCCGTCAGGCCTGGTCGAGGTGGGCCAGCGCCTCGTCCCAGCTGGCCCCGGCGACCAGCAGTGGGCGGAACGACATGAGCTGGCGGGGCCGGCTGATGGCCAGGGCGGCGGTGAGCCGACCACCGCGGCCGTAGATGGCGACGAACTTGCCGTCGTCGGCCGGCTCCCCGTTCCCGGCGGCCGCCGGTCCGTCGGCGGTGGGGAGGACGCCGTGCACCACCGCCACGTCGTCGGTCGGCCGCGGCCGGCCGAGCATCTGGATCCGCAACCCGTACTGGTCGGACCAGAAGTAGGGCACCGGATCGAACTCGGCGGCCGCCCCCCGGCCGGCCAGCAGCGATTGGGCGGCGGCCCCGCCCATCTGGGCGGCCACCTCCCAGTGCTCGATCCGGATCGTCTGGCGGTGGCCGTGGTCGGCCCAGTCCCACCGGGCGAGGTCACCGGCGGCCACCACCCGGTCGGCGGCGAACAGGCTGGCGTCGCAGACGACGCCGTTGTCGACGACGACACCGGACCCGTCGAGCCACTCGACGTTGGGGACCACCCCGATGCCCACCACCACCACGTCGGCGGGCAACGAGGTGCCGTCGGACAACGTCACCGTCCGGTCGGCGCCGATCGCGGCTACGCCGGCCCCGGTGCGCAGGTCGACCCCGTGCCGGCTGTGCAGGGTGGCGACGGCGCCACCGATCAGCTCGCCGAGGGCCGGGGCGAGCGGGGTGGGCAGCGCCTCGAGCACGGTCACCCGGCAGTCCAGGTCGGTGCACGTGGAGGCGACCTCGGAGCCGATAAAGCCGGCCCCGACGACGACGACCCGGCAGCCGGGGCCGGCGGCGGTGATCCGGCGGCGGACGGCCTCGCAGTCGTCGAGGGTCCGCAGGACCAGGACGCCGTCGATCCCGTCGGCCCCCGGCAGGGTCCTCGGGCGGGCGCCGGTGGCCACCACCACCCGGTCGGCGTCGACGGTGGCGCCGTCGTCCAACGCCACCCGCCCGGCCTCGGCGTCCAAAGAGACGGCCCGACGGCCCAGGCGGACGTCGACGCCGAGGTCGTGGAGGGCGTGGTAGTCGGCTAGGACCGCCCGTTCTGGCGGCCACGTGCCGGCGAGGATCTGCTTGGACAGCGGCGGCCGGTCGTAGGGGTAGTGCAGCTCGTCGCCGATCAGGGTGACACGGCCGGTGAACCCGTGCTGGCGCAGTCCCTGGACCGCCCGCAACCCGGCCAGGGAGGCGCCGACCACGGTGACGGCACCGTCGGTCGGCAACGGCTCCCCGACCACAGGCGGAGTGGGGGCGGGGGCCGGGGTGGTGGTCATCGGCCGAAGACCGCCAGCCACTCCTGGGCGGAGCGGGGGCGGAAGACGAAGTTGTCCCGGCGGGTGTCCCCCATCGACGCCGACGGGTCGGCCGAGTACAGGTGGCCGGGGAACAGGACGGCGTCGTCGGGCACCCGGGCCAGCCGGGTGGTCAGGGACTCGTACATGGCCTCGGGGTCACTGCCCGGCAGGTCGGTGCGGCCGCAGCCGTCGAGGAACAACGTGTCACCGGACACCAGCCGGCCGTCGACGAAGAAGCACTGGCTGCCCGGGGTGTGGCCCGGGGTGTGCAGCAGCTCGACCGGGATCTCACCGACGGTGACGACATCGCCGCTGTCGTGGGGCACCAGGTGGTCGGCGGTGAGCCCCGTGCTGCGGACGACCCAGGGGACCTCGTCCCGCTGGACGTGGACCGGCACCTGCAGGCGCTCGAGTAGGGCGGGCAGTCCTTCGACGGTCCAGCCGGCCATGGTCCCGCCGAGGTGGTCGGGGTGGTAGTGGGTGCCGAGGACACCGACACAGCGCATGTCGTCGGCGGCCAGCACGTCCAACAGGTCGGCGACGGCGTAGGCCGGGTCGACCAGCAGCGCCTCGCCGGCCTGGCGGTCGCCGATGGCGTAGGCGAAGTTGACCATCTGCCGGGCCACCGGGTCGGTTCGGGCGAAGTCCCGGCCGGACAGTAGCTGGCGGAAGTACAGCCGCTCGGACTGGGGGGTGTCCGGCACCGGGTTCGTGGCGGCCATCAGAACAGCCCCGGTGGCTCGGTCGGGCCGGGGTCGCCGTCGTCGTACGCCGGCCCCTCTGTCGATGGGCTCTCGGTCGACGCGTCGTCGAACACCACGTCCATCACCTCCACCAACTCGTCGGCTTCGTCCAACTCGGCCTCCTCCACCTCCTCGACCGGCCGGTCGTCGGCCCCTGTCCCGGCCGATCCGCCTGGCCCGTCCCCCCGGGTGGCCCCGTCGTCGTGAGGGGCGTCCGGCGTCAGCACCGCCGCCAGCCGGGGCACCAGCTCCTCCACCTGACCGCGGGTCCGGCGGAGCCGCCGGTCGAGCTCGTCGACGATGGCGGTGGCCCGTTCCAACCGGCCGACCAGCTGGTCGACGTCCACGTCGCGCTGCTCGAAGAACCGGACGATGTCATCCAATTCCCGGCTGGCCTCGGTGTAGCTGAGGTCCTGCACCGGCCGCGGTCCGGCGGTGTCGTTGCCTGCCATCAACCCTCCTGTTCGATCACGTCGACTTCGGTCACCGTCGATCGGGCGGTGCCGTCGGCGAACCGGGTCGTCAGCTCCTCGCCGGCGGCCACGGCGGCGGCGCTGCGCACCACCTGGCCGTCGGATCCGACGGTCAGGGTGTACCCCCGCTCCAGCTGCCGGTCGACGTCGTAGGCGGTCAGCAGCCGTCGCCACGACGCCACCCGGTCGTCACCCCGCTCGAGGTGGCCCAACGCCAGCGGTCCCAACCGGGCAACCCGGCCGACGAGGCCGGTGCGAACGTCGTCGAGCACCCGGGGGGCGCAGCGGACCATCGAGTCCACCCGGGACGCCAACTGGTCCGACTGCCGTTGGACGAGATGCCGGGCGGTGGCGGCCAGCCGCTCCCGGGTCTGGGCGGTGCGGTGCTCGGTGGTCGCCAGCGTGTCCGCCGCCCGACGGGCGACCCGCTCGGCGGCTTCGACCACCGAAGCCTCCCACCAGCCACCCACCCGGGCGACCAGGTCCCGGCCGCACTCGGTCGGGGTGATGAACGACCGGTTGGCCACGATGTCGACCACCGACTCGTCGCCGGTGTGCCCGATGCCCGTCCACACCGGCAATGGGCAGGTGGCCACCGCCCGCGCCACCGGCTCGGCGTCGAACGCCGCCAGGTCCCCCTTCGACCCGCCGCCGCGCACGATGACGACCAGGTCGAGCTCGGTCTCCCGTCGGCCGAGGACGGTCAAGGCCCGAGCCATCGAGCGAGGGGCCTCCGGGCCCTGGACGGTGGCCGGCACCACCGCCACCGAGAAGGCGAACCCCGAGCCGGTGAGCTGGCCGACGAAGTCGCGGTACCCCTCGGTGCCGGGACTGGCCACCAACCCGACCCGCAGCGGCACCGCCGGCACCGGCAGGCGCCGGTTCCGTTCCAGCAGGCCCTCGGCCGCCAGTGCCTTGATCAGGGCGGCCCGTTGGGCCGCCAGCCGGCCCAACAGTGCGGTGACGTCGAGCTCGGCCAGGATGAAGCCGATCTCGGCCCGGGGGCGATAGAAGTCGAGGGTTCCCCTGAGGATGACGACCATCCCCGGCTGGAGGTCGATGCCTTCGTTCTTCAGCATCGCCCGCAGCGGACCCCAGGTGGTCCGCCAGCACTTCACCCGCAGTACCGGCGCCTGCCGCTCTCCGGCGGTCTCCGGGTCGATGAGGTCCAGGTAGCAGTGGCCGGTGCGGCCGGTCTGGTCGGAGATGCTGTGCACCTCCCCGCGGACCCACAGCTGCCGTTGACGTGGGAACGTCCTGGCCAATGCCTGTTCCACCTCGGTGTACAGACCGGCGATGGACAGCGCGTCGGGGTGGCTTCCGGCCAGGTCGTCGACACCCACGGTCACGGTGGACACCCTAGCGACGGGCTGTGACGTCGCCTGGCCGACGAGGTGGAGGTGGAGGTGGAGGTGGCCGGGTGGACCCCCCTCCCGGTGGACCCCGACCGACCGGTCGGCGGCCACCGCGGCTGAATGTCCCCCTCGGGCGGCCCGGCTGGCAGACTGGTGACGACGGTGAGCCGGCTGGGTGGCCGCGGCTCGGGTCGTTCCGGCACGCCGGGGCGGGACCGGGTCGAGGAAGGTCGGGACTCCGCAGGGCAGGATGCTGGCTAACGGCCAGTCGGGGCGACCCGCAGGAGAGTGCCACAGAAAACAGACCGCCGATGGCGGAACCCGGCGAACACCGGGGTCCGCACAGGTGAGGGTGAAACGGTGCGGTAAGAGCGCACCAGCGGACCGGGTGACCGGGCCGGCTAGGTAAACCCCATCCGGAGCAAGGCCAAGCGTGGGACACGGGCGGCCCGTCCGCTCACCTGCCCACGGGCAGGGGGGCAGTCCCCAGGTAGGCCGCATAGATGGATGGCCACCCAGGCTCCTTCGGGGGCTGGACAGAATCCCGCCTACAGGCCGGCTCACCGTCACCCAACCGACACAGCCTGACACGAGCCGGCATCTATTCATTGTGCAACCGCCGCCAGCTCGTTCGGAACGTTGACGTGGCGTTTGCCACATACATGAGGCATTTGATTGCGGACGTCGAGGTAGCCCCCCTTACACGCGCTGTGCAAGACTTGAGCAAGAGTGGGTTTTCACAGACGTTCGGGGGGACATGTGGCAGAACTGATCGGACCTGCGGATCCACGGGTGATTATCCAGGCGGCGGAATCGATCGTCGGATGCCAGCCAGACTCGCCAGCCGAATCAAATCACCCGGAGACCGCCGCGTCTCCCAAGGGTCACCGGCGATCCACCCCGAAGTGGGAGGCCGAGGCCCAGGGACGCCTGAGGAGTGCCATCAAGAAGTACTCCAAACACCTGGTCGAACTAGTCGAACGCGACGCGAACGAGGCCGATACCCGAATCCTTGTCACTGAGATTCTCTGCGGCGGCCTCGGCTATGACCGCTTCAATGATCTGGGCACCGAGTATCTCGTTAAAGGTGACTTCGCAGACTATTTGCTCCGGGTCGATGGCGACCGCGTCTGCTTCGTTGAAGTGAAGCGCTGCTCGACGAAGCTCGGAACCCGACACCTCAAACAAGTTGAGAACTACGCCCTCCATGATGGCGTCGAGTGGATTATTCTCACTAACGGGGCAAAATGGCAGCTCCACCACCTGGAACCCGGACTGCCTATCGACGTTGCCCTGATTCGAGAGGTCGACCTCTTGGACGGCCGGTCGGCTGCCACTCTCGCCGCCGAGATGTTCCTCCTCACCAAGGAAGCGATGAAGCACAACCTTCTTGAGGTCGAGTGGCGAAGCTTGCGGGCCACGTCGCCAAAGGCTCTAGGGTCCGCAATTTTGTCAGAACCCGTCGTGCGGGCAGTCCGAGCGCAGCTACGGAAGGCGACGGGTCATCTGGCAACGATGGACGAGATTGCCCGGCTGCTCAGAGAGACCGTCCTAAAGGCCGATGCGTGTGGGGACTGACGCCCTAAAGCGTTGAGAACGCTGCCCGTCCGAAACATGGGCCGCACGAGCGTCGACCCATCGAACAGTCACTTGAAAAAGCCGGTATGGACGAATGCCCCTCCCAGCCAAAGGGCCAGGAGGGGCATCCACGGTTCCCACCGCACAAGTTTCGAGCATCTTGAAAGCAGATTGATACGCCTTCGTGCTCCATCGATGCCGTCACCGAGCTGAAGGAATCGACTGCGGATCGAGGGAGGCTACGGGAACGGATCATTCCCACGCGGGCCTACTCCGAGCACTGCGTCGACGCCGGGACGCTCGGGCTACACGGTGACGCTTCGGTGGGCAGGGCTGGTTTCGAGCCAACGACCTCGTGCGAGTTAAGCACGCGCTCTTCCGTCTGAGCTACCTGCCCGGGGTGGTGTCCACCACGGTGTGGATGAGAGCGGCGAACCGCCGCGGAAATACGAGGACCGAAAAAAGACCGATGGCCGGGCCGTTCCTCGAGGGCGCCCGGTCCCTCCACCGATCCATTGTGTCGAGTTCGAGTGGGCAGGGTTGGTTTCGAGCCAACGCCCTTGTGCGGTTCAAGCACACGCTCTTCCAACTGAGCTACCTGCCCGGGGTGGGTATTGCCCACGGTGACTATCCGAGCCGCGGACGACAGGTTGGATACAGCTAATCGACAGGGGATCCTCAAAAATCCCGGTTGCAGCCATTTCGAGCGATGACCCACTGACCGAGCGCAAGGAGGCGGGGTCGCCGAGGCGGCGACCCCCTGCACTGTTCAGCGTTTGGAGAAATCGCTCTGACCTCGGAGAATGCCCCGCAGTGCCGACGAAATCATGGCTGGCTGACCAGGGTGTTTGTCGATTCTCCGGTAGTTGAACCGCAACAGTTCGCCAAGGTCCGCTCCCCTGCCTCGCCTCTGCATCACCCGGCGGCAGCGGGCCCCACCATCCGACAACGACGTCGCCGACAGCCGTCGAACACCGACGTGGAACCGAAAGCGAAGACCGTCGACTCGGACTTCAGGAGCCAGTTTCAGCCGGACAACCCGGACCGCAGGCGGAGGCCGCCGTCGAGCCGCAGGGTGGTGCCGTTCAAGTACTTGTTCTCCCAGGCGTGCTGGACCAGGGCGGCGAATTCGTCGGGACGCCCGAGCCGAGACGGGAAAGGGACTTCGGTGGCCGAGGTGGACGGTGGTGTGCCCTGCCGGCCGGCGGCGAGCATCGGGGTGTCGAAGGCCCCCGGGGCGACGGCGAGGACCCGGATGCCGAACGGGGCGAGGTCCCGGGCGGCGGGGAGCACCAGGGCCAGGACGGCGGCCTTGGTGGCGGCGTAGGCGGCCATGCCGGCGCGGCCCTCCAGGGCGGCGATGGACCCGGTCATAACGACCAGCCCGCGCTCTCCGTCCACCGGCGGGCTGCCGGCCACCATGGCGGCCGCCCCCTGGCGGAGGACGTCGAAGGTGGCCCGGAGGTTGACGGCGGCCAGCCCGTCGAAGTCGTCCAGCGGATGGGCGGCACCGGCGGCGTCGACGACACCGCGGGTGACGCTGCCCCCGGCGCAGGCGACGACGACCCGCAGGACCCCGAGGTCGCCGGCCACGGCGACGGCGCGGCGGACGACGTCGGGGTCGGTGGCGTCGCCCTCGACCACCCGGACGGCGTCGCCGAGGGCCCGGTGGACGTCGGCGGCCCGACGGCCGTCGCGGTCGAGGACCACCGCGGCGAAGCCGACACCGACGAGCCGGTGGACGGTGGCCTGGCCGAGACCGGAGGCCCCGCCGGTGACCACCACCACCGGCGGCGGGGGACTCCCGGCCACCGTTGCTGTCGTCATGCGCCGCTCCGGACGTTGATGAAGCGACCGTCGGGACCGAGGGCCGGGACCTGGTCGATGAGGGTGCGGCTGAAGCCGCCGTCGACGAACAGGTTGACGCCGTTGACGTAGGAGGCCTGGTCGGAGACCAAGAAGACCACCGCCCGGCCCATGTCCTCAGGGGTGCCGAGCCGACCGACGGGGACCATGGCCTGGCGCTGGGCCCGAAGGTCGGGGTCGGCGTAGACGGTGGCGGAGGCCGCCGTGGGGACGAAGCCGGGGCTGATGGCGTTGCACCGGACGCCGCGGCCGCCCCACTCGACGGCCGTCTGGGTGGTGAGGGCGACGAGGCCGGCCTTGCCCGGGCTGTAGGCGCCGAAGAACGGCTGAGGGACGGAGGCGGCGACGGAGGCGACGTTGACGATGGCGCCGCGGCCGGCCGCCAGCATGTGGCGACCGACGGTCCGGGTGCAGAGGAAGGGCCCCCGGAGGTTGGTGCCGATGACGTCGTCCCAGTCCTCGGTGGACAGGTCCTCCAGCCGGTGCCGGCGGGAGACCGCGGCGTTGTTGACCAGGGCGGTGGGGACGCCGAGGGCGGCCACGACGGCGTCGGTGGCCGCCACCACGGATGCCTCGTCGCGGACGTCGCACTCGACGGCGAGGGAGCGGAGGCCGTGGTTCCGGGTCAGGGTGGCGGCCAGCTCGGTGATGGACTCGGCGTCGCGGGCCCAGAGGGCGACGTCGTAGCCGGCCCGGGCCAGCTCGGTGGCGATGCCGACGCCGATGCCGCGGGAGGCCCCGGTGACGATGGCCACCCCGGCGACACCGCCAACCCCGGCCACCCCGGCCACCCCGGCCACCCTGGCCACCCCGGCGGCCGATGCCCCGGTGGCCGGTCGGCCGGAAGACTCGTCGGGCGAAGTCACAGGCACGGTCGGACCTCCTCGGCGAAGAGCTGCATGGAACCCAACGTCTCCTCCAAGGGGAACCCCGGCCAATGGGAGTGCAGGAACAGGTGGGTGACCCCGACGGCGTCGCGCAGGGAGGCCAGCTGCTCGACGCACTCGGCGGGACTACCGACGACGAACCGGCCGGCGGAGAGCTCGTCGAAGGCGGTGGCGAACCGGTCACCGGAGCCGAAGTCCTTCTCGTGGCCCCAGGCCCGGTAGGTGGAGTAGCGGGCGGCGAGGGCGGAGCCGGCGACCTCTTTGGCCCGGGCGGACGACCGGTCGACGAACACCTCCCGGATGACCGGCACCTCGGTGGGCGGGGACGGGTGGGCGGTGGCGGCCGCTTCGAGGTAGATGGCCCGCTGACCGGCCAGGGCGTCGATCCGGCTGGCCGGCTCGATGAGCCACGGGTAGCCCAACCGGGCGGCGCGGCGGACCCCGGCGTCGGCACTGGCTGCGACCCACACCTGTGGGGCCCGCGCCGGGGTGGTCCGGGTGCAGACGGGGACGTCGGGGAGGTCGAAGTGGGTGCCGTGGTGGTCGGCGACCCCGCGGAGGAGGCCGTCGAGGACCCCCAGGGCCTCGGTGAACCGGCCGACGCGGGCCCGGCGGTCGATGCCGAAGGCGGCCAGCTCGACGTCGCGGTAGCCGAGGGCGGCGGCGACCACCACGCGGCCGTTCGCCCCGGCGGCCAGGGTGGCCAGGTCCTCGGCCACGGCGACCGGCTGGTGCAGGGCCAGCAGGTCCATGGCGACGAGGTCCATGGTGCCGGCGTCGGCGGCCAGCCGGGCGAGCAACGGGATGGGGGCGCAGTAGGGGTAGGGGTCGGACAGGTGGTGCTGGCCGGCGAGCACGGCGTCGTAGCCGAGGTCCCGGGCGTCGCGGGTGGCGGCGAGGGACATGGAGACGGCGTCGGCCAGCGAGCCGCCGGGTGCCACCTGATTGGGGAGGGCGATCCCCACCTGCATTCGCCGCCTCCCCGTCCTCCCCCGGCCCCGCGCTGTCCAGGTCACGGTACCCAGCGGGTGGCCATTGGTCAATGTTTGCAAATTGGACGATGAGAGGCCGTCGAGGTAGTTCGCCACCGGTTCGGCCGGTCCACCTGCCCCCGGCCGTCGACCGGGTACGCTCCGCTCCGCCATCGGCCGTCACGCGAACGGGGAGTCGGAAGCGGCATGAAGCTCGTGGTCGCCGTCGTCAAGCCGTTCCGGCTCGACGACGTGAAGGAGGCACTGAAACTGATCGGCGTGAGAGGCATGACCCTCACCGAGGCCCAGGGGTTCGGGCGTCAGCGCGGCCACGTCGAGGTCTACCGGGGGGCCGAGTACGTCGTGGACTTCGTGCCGAAGCTGAGGGTGGAGGTGGCGGTGGCGGACGACCAGGTCGATGAGGTGGTGTCCGCCGTCGTCGACGCCGCCCGGACCGGGGCCATCGGCGACGGCAAGGTATGGGTCGTCCCGCTCGACACGCTGGTCCGGGTACGGACCGGCGAGCGCGGCGCGGACGCCCTCTGATGGCCCGTCGATGAACACCGTCGACCCATGAGCTCCGTCGACCCATGAGCTCGGTCGATACCGTCTGGGTGCTGCTCTCGGCGGCCCTCGTGCTCTTCATGACGCCCGGTCTCGCCCTCTTCTACGGCGGCATGGTCCGCGTGAAGAACGTGCTGGCGGTGATGATGAACAACTACGCCGCCATCGGCGTGGTCAGCCTGCTGTGGGCGATCCTGGCGTTCAGCGAGGCGTTCGGCAACGACGCCGGGGGCGGGCTCATTGGCAACCTCTCCTTCGTCGGGCTGACCGGCTTCCACCACCGGCTCCCGGGGTTCCCGCACCTGGGCGCCTCACCGATGTCGGTGGCGATCTTCCAGATGATGTTCGCCGTCATCACCGCCGCCCTGATCAGCGGAGGGACGACCGACCGGATCAAGTTCCTGTCGTTCGTCGTCTTCATCTGTGCCTGGCTGTTGCTGGTCTACGCCCCGCTGGCCCACTGGGTGTTCAACCCCCAGGGGTGGCTGGCCAGCCGGGGGGTCCTCGACTTCGCCGGCGGCACGGTCGTGGAGATCAACTCGGGGTTCTCGACGCTGGCCATCGTGCTCGTCCTCGGGCGGCGCCGGGGCTGGCCGAACGAGGGCATGGCCCCGCACTCGGTGCCGCTCAGCCTGCTCGGCGTCGGCATCCTGTGGTTCGGCTGGTTCGGCTTCAATGCCGGGTCGGCGCTCGGGATGAACAGCGTGGCGGTGTCGGCGTTCGTGAACACCCAGCTGGCGGCGGCGGCGGGCCTGGTGAGCTGGATCATCTTCGAGCGGCTGCGCGAGTCGTTCCCCACGTCCCTGGGGGCGGCGTCTGGGGCGGTGGCCGGGATGGTGGCGATCACCCCCTGTGCGGGGTTCGTCACGCCGATGGGGGCCATCGCCATCGGCCTGATCGCCGGCGTGGCGTGCGCCCTGGCCGTGCGGTTGAAGTTCCGCCTCCGCTACGACGACTCCCTCGACGTCCTCGGGGTCCACGGGGTCGGCGGGCTGGTGGGGATGGTGCTGCTCGGGTTCTTCGCCACCCGGTCCATCAACGCCGCCGGGGCGAACGGGGTGTTCGCCGGCGGGGGGTTCCACCTCCTCGGCGTGGAGTGCCTGGCCGTGGTGGTCGCCGTGGGGTTCTGCTTCGGGATGACCTGGCTGATCGCCAAGGCGGTCGATCTCACCATCGGCCTCCGGGTCAGCCCGGAGCACGAGTTCGCCGGCCTCGACCTGACCCAGCACGCCGAGAGCGCCTACTCGCTCGGCGGCACCGGTCGCATCAGCAGCTGACCGGGCCGGTCAGGCCGCCTCGGACGCCCGCGGCCGGTCAGGCCGCCTCGGACGCCAAGACCTCGACCACGGGCTGGCGGGCGCCGATCCGGGCCGGCAGTGCGGTGAGCCCGGCGACGGCAAGGACCGTGAGCACCACCACGGCGACCATCGCCACCGCGGAGGGGGCGCCGGAGCTGTGGCGGCCGACGACGGCGTACAGGGCGATGCCCAAGGGGACACCGGCCACCGCCCCGGGCAACGCCGAGAGAAGCTGGGCGACCACGACGGCGAGCGTCGCCTGCTCGGGCGAGGCGCCGAGGGCCCGCTCGACGGCCGTGACGTGCCGGGCGTCCTGCACCGTCGCCCAGGTGACCAGGACGGCGTTGATGAGGGCCAGGACGACCAGGGCGACGGTGAAGACGAGCATGACGTCCATCCCTCGCTCCCACAGCGGATCGCCCGGCCCCGAGAACCGGTAGAGGCCGCCCAACCCACCCGACGTGTCCAGGGAGCCGGCGTGCTGGCGGAACATCAGCACGGCGATCAGGGCGCCGACGGTGATGGCGACGCTCGCCGCGCTGAGCACGGCCCGACGACGACGGCGGCTGGCGATCCGCAGGCCGAGGAGGAGGGGCACCGGCAGCCGGGAGGAGACGGCGATGGACCACCGGGCGCGGCGGGGCGGTCGGGGGGCGTCGGCCAGGGCCCGGACGGTGCTGGTCCGGGCGGCCCGGATCGCCGGGACCAGCGTGGCCAGGGCGGCAACCACCACGGCCGCCCCGACGACGATGGCGATGGTGGACAGGTCGAGGGCCGGTGCCCCCGGAGCGCCGACGAGGCTGGCCCCCGGATTGGTGAGCAGGGGCGCCAGCAGCCATCCGACCACCAGCCCCACGGCGGCCGCGGCCAAGGCCAGGACCAGCTGCTCGGCGAGGAGGACGGCGGTCACCAGCCGGGGGGTGGCCCCGGCGGCCTTCAGCAGGCCGACGCGCCGGGTCTGCTGCTCCATCCGCCCGCCCACCAGCAAGGCCACGCTCGCCAGGGCGAGGAGGCCGAGCAGCAAGCTGCCGGTCAGGAGCACCGCCTGCTCGATGGACACGACCAGGCCTTCGCGATCGGCGATGGTCTGCCAGGCGATCAGGTCGACGGGGCCGTGCTCGTGGACGGCCACGAAGGACGGGGCCGCGGCCGGATCGCCGAGCTTCAGGTTGAGCGTGTAACCGAGCGGTCCCCCGCCCAGGTCCGCCGCGGCGAGCTGCCGGGCGGCGGCGCGGGTCACCCAGACCAGGCCGGCTTCGGGGAACCCGGAAGGGTGGGCGAAGGTGTTGAGCGGCGACGGCTGTAGGGCGGCGGTGACGGCGATCCCGACGACTTCGAACGACGGACCGACGGCTCGGAGCGGGCCGCCGCCGGGGCCGCCACCGAGACCGCCGCCGTCGAGCTGGTCGAGGCCCACCCGGTCGCCCACCTTCAGGTCCAGAAGGTCGGCCAAGCTCCGCTCCACCACCACCCCGCCTGGGCGCACCCAGGTGCCGGCGGTGACCTTCGGCTGGTCGACCTCGGCCGGTGCGGGACTTCTCCCCTCCGCCATCACCGGGTCGGAGTGACCGTCCACGACGAGGTTGGGCATGGCGATCTCGTACGGCCCGCCCGAGGCGACGACGCCAGGTGCATGCCGCAGTTCGGTGAGGGCGGCGGGGGCGGCGGGCGTCGGCTCCTGGACGGAGGCCACCACGTCGGGCCCAGCCGTCGCCGAGCGGGTCGCCGCATACGGGGCGTCGGTGACGCCGTGGAGGGCGAGGGCCACGGTCAGCGTGGTCGAGGCGGCGGCGATGGCCACCAGCAGGAGGACGGCCTCGGCCGGGTTGTGCCGCAGGTCCTTCATGGCCAGGCGCCAGATCAACCGGATGCGTCCCATGTTCAGGCCCCGAGCCCGGCGAGGCCGGCGAGGGTGCCCTTCGTGCCGCCGACGAGCCGCACCTCGTCGACGAAGGCGCCGTCGCGCATCGAGATCATCCGGTCGGCGGTGGCGGCAATCCGGTCATCGTGGGTGACGACGACGAGCGTGAGCCCGGCATCGTGGAGCCCCTCGAGGAGCCGGAGGACCTCCAGGGTGGCGGCGCTGTCGAGGTTCCCCGTCGGCTCGTCGGCCAGGACCAGCTGGGGCCCGTTGGCCAGGGCCCGGGCGATGGCGACGCGCTGGCGTTGGCCGCCGGAGAGCGCCGAGGGGAGGTGATCGGACCGGTCGGCCAACCCGACCTGGTCGAGCAGTTGGCGGGCCCGCCGCCGGGCCGCCCGGGGCGACATACCGGCCAGGAGGGCCGGCAGCTCGACGTTCTCCTCGGCGGTCAGCTCGTCCATCAGGTGGAACGCCTGGAATACGAACCCGACGTCGTCACGGCGGAGCTGGGCCAGGCCGCGCTCGGTGAGCTGGTCGATCCGCCGGCCGCCCAGCCACAGCTCACCGGCGTCCGGCCGGTCGAGACCACCGAGGAGGTGGAGCAGCGTGGACTTCCCACAGCCGCTCGGCCCCATGATGGCGACGACCTCGCCACGGACGACCTCGAGGTCGACGTCGTCGACCGCCCGCACCAACCCCTCGCCGGTGCCGTACGTCTTGCCCAACCCCCGGGTGGACAGCAACACCTCGGCCGACCCGTCGTTCGTCATCGGTTCCTCCCGTCAGTCCAGGTCCGTTCGCAGGCCTCCAGCCACCGGAGGTCGGCTTGGAGACGCAGGGCGATCCCTTCGAGCAGTAGTCCGGCCGGTGAACCGGGCGGCTCCGCCATCGCCGCCCGTTCGACGTCGCGCAGTCGCCGGAGCAGCTCGCGGCGCTGGGCGTCGACGATGCCGATCGGGTCGGCCAGCCCGGCCTGGGACGCGGCGACCAGCTTCAGGTGGAACTCGGCGAGGTCCGGCTTCGGCCAGCTGACCTCGGCGAGCCACTCGGCGACCCGCTCCTGCCCGGTCGCGGTGAGCTCGTAGACCTTGCGGCCGGCACTTCCCGTCGCCGCACCCCCAACGGCCCCACCCCCAACCGCCGCACCCCCAACTGCCGTGGCCGCCCCGGTCCCCTGCCGGACGATCAACCCGGCCCGCTCCAAGCGGGCGAGGTTCACGTAGATCTGCCCGTCGTTCATCGCTTCGCCCAACGGGCCCAGGGCGTCGTTCAGCCGGGCCCGTAGCCTCGACCCCGACGACGGCTCCTTCGCCAGCATGGCCAGGACGACTTCCTGCTGCACCGGTCCCTCCGATTCCTCACGGTTGGTGGTTCCCTAACCGTTAGGGATCTAAAGATAACGGTTATATATTTGACCGTCAACCCCCCACCGTCAACCGCTGGACCGTCAACCCCTGAACCGTCAAGCCCTGAGCAGCGCCGGCGGCGGGGCCGTGACCAGGTTCGGGGGGATCCTGCCGTCGAGGACGTCGCAGACCCCCTGGGCGGCCAGGCGGGCCATCCGGGTTCGGGCCGCCGTGGTGGCACTGCCGATGTGGGGCAAGAGGACGGTGCGGGGAGCGGCGAGGAGCCGGGGGTTGACCATCGGCTCGCCGTCGTAGACGTCCAGGCCGGCGGCGAACAGGGCACCGTCCTCCAGCGCGTCGACCAGCGCGTCCTCGTCGACCACCGGCCCGCGGGAGGTGTTCACGAGCACGGCAGTGGGCTTCATGAGTGCCAACTGGCGGCGGCCGATGAGGTGGCGGGTGGCGACGGAGAGCGGGACGTGGAGGCTCACGACGTCGGCCACGGCCAGCAGGTCGTCGAGGGAGGCGGTGTAGCCGGGGAGCCCGGTGGGGAGGCGGGAGCAGTGCCGCACCGCCATGCCGAAGCCTTCGGCCCGCCGGGCCACCTGCCGGGCGATGCGGCCGTAGCCGACCAGGCCGAGGGTCCCGCCGTGCACGTCGCGGGCGAGGTGGTCGGAGAAGGTCCACCCCTCCCACCGGCCGGCCCGCAGGTCGCGCTCGGCGTCGGACGCCAGGCGGGTGGCCGCCAGCACCAAGAAGAAAGCCAGGTCGGCGGTGCTGTCGTCGGCCACCCCGGGGGTGTTGCACACGGCGACGCCGAGCCTCGCCGCCGCGGTGAGGTCGACGTTGTCGTACCCCACCGCGGCGTTGCCCACGACCTGCAAACGGCCGGCCGCCCCCTGCTCCAGGACCGAGGCGTCGACGCGGTCGGTGAGGTGGCACAGGATGCCGTCGAACCCCGCGGCCATCGCCGCCAGCTCCGCCGTGGTGTACCCCTCGTCGGTGTCGCCCACGACCGTCTCGTGCCCGGCGTCCACCAGGGGGTCGAGCGAGCCGGGCGGGAGGTGGCGGGTGACCAGCACGCGGCCCATGGTCAGTGGTCGGCGATCGGGAAGTCGAAGTACGTGTCCGGGTACGGTTCGTCGACCAGCCCGTAGTGCCACCACTCGACGTCGTACGAGGCGAAGCCGCTGGCCTCCATGACCGAGCGGAGGTGCCGGCGGTTCCTGGTGGCCGCCTGCGGTATGCCGCCGGCACCGTGGTGGGAGACCGTGTCCATCAGGTCATGCCCACCGCCCATCTCCGTCATGGCGCCGGTGGCCAGGTGGTAGAGCGTGAGGTCGACCGCCCCGCCCCGGCTGTGGCGGGACCGGGTCGCCACGTACCCTTGTTCGAACATCTCGGATCGTTCAATGTTCGGGTAGTGCCGCCGCTTCGTCCGGCCGTCCTCCGGCTGCGTCGACCAGCGCACGAAGCTGTCCACGGCGCGTTGCGGGCGGTAACCGTCCCAGAGGAGCAGGCCGAACCCGAGGGACGCCGCCCGGTCACGGGCCTTCTCGAGCGCGGCGCACAGCGCCCGCGTGCCGACGATCCGGTGCACCTGGTAGCCGTCGACCGGCTGGCCCGTGAAGTTGTCCGAGGTGGCGTACTTCGCATCCCACCGGACCCCCGCCACCACGTCGTCCACGAAGACGAAGTCCTCGTTCATCGGCTGCCGGCCTTCAGGGCCAGCGACAGCAGGCAGTCGACCACGTCGGCGAGCGGACGCCCGGCAGCGGCCATCATCCTCGGGTACCGGCTGTACGAGGTCATCCCCGGCAAGGTGTTCACCTCGTTCAACACGATCTCACCGTCGGGCTTCAAGAACATGTCCACCCGGGACAGCCCACGGCAACCGAGGGCCCGGTAGACGACCTTGGCGGTGTCCAGCACGCGTCGGCGTGTGCCGGCCGGGATGTCGGCCGGGACGGTGACGGCGGCGTTCTCGGAGCCGCTCTCCGGGTCGGTCTCCTGGTGGATCCGGAAGAACCCATGGGACAGGGCGATCCGGTCCAGCTCGCCGGTGGTCAGCTCCGGGCCGCTCCCGAGGACGGCACAGCCCACCTCCCAGCCGACGACGGCCTCCTCGATCAACACCGTCGAGTCGTACCGTCTCGCCGCCTCCACGGCACCGGACAGCTCCTCTTCCCGATGCACCTTGGTGACGCCGAACGACGAGCCCGAGCGGGCCGGCTTCACGAACAGGGGGTAGGTGAGCCGGTCGGCCTCGACGGCCTCGTCGACCGCCTCCTCGACCGCCTCGTCCGGACCGACGATCACGAAGTTCGGCGTCGCCACTCCCGCCGTCCGGGCGACGGCGTAGGCCAGGGACTTGTCCATGCACAGCACCGAACTCTGGACGTCGCAACCCACGTAGGGGATGCCGGCCAGCTCCAGCAGCCCCTGAATCGCCCCGTCCTCGCCGAGCTTGCCGTGCAGGACCGGGAACACCAGGTCCAACTTGATCGCCTCGTAGCGGTCCCCCTCCAGGACGAGCAACCCGTGGACGCCCCGGTCCGGGGAGAGGACGGCCGGCTGGCAGTGGCCGGCTTCCCAGCCGGCGCCGGGACGGTCACACAGCTTCCAGACACCGCCCTCGGTGATCCCGAGGTACAGCGGTTCGTATCTTTCGACGTCGATGGCGTCCGCCACCTGTTGGGCGGACTTCACCGAGATCGGGTGCTCTTCCGAACAGCCGCCGAAGATGACGGCCACTTTCAATCGGCGCCCCGGCCGGGGGTGAGGTGGATGGGCTGGGTGGGCTGGGTGGGCTGGGTGGGTGGGCGATCGGGTGCCGAAAGCTGACGTTCGGGCTGGCGCGGCGGAGGTCACGCCGGCAGTCAAGACCACCCGGTGTTGCCCCTGCGTATGAGGTTTTCGATATGCCGACGATAGGTTCGCGCTCGTAGCATCGGGCGAGTATGCGGGTGTTGATCGTCGAGGATGAGCCCTTGCTGGCTGAAGCCATCCGCGACGGCCTCCGCCTGGAGGCGATCGCCGCCGACATCGCCGGTGACGGGGATTCCGCGCTCGGGCTCCTAGGCGTCAACCCCTACGACATCGCTGTCCTCGACCGCGACATCCCGGGACCCTCCGGCGACGACGTCGCCAAGCGCATCGTCGCCTCCGGCAGCGGCATGCCCATCCTCATGCTCACCGCCGCCGACCGCCTGGACGACAAGGCCTCCGGCTTCGAGCTCGGGGCCGACGACTACCTCACGAAGCCGTTCGAGCTCCAAGAGCTGGTGCTCCGCCTCCGGGCCCTCGACCGGCGGCGGGCCCACAACCGGCCGCCGGTGCGGGAGATCGCCGGCCTCCGCCTCGACCCGTTCCGCCGGGAGGTGTACCGCGACGACCGCTACATCGCCCTCACCCGGAAGCAGTTCGCCGTCCTGGAGGTCCTCGTCGCCGCCGAGGGCGGTGTCGTCAGCGCCGAGGAGCTTCTCGAGCGGGCGTGGGACGAGCACGCCGACCCGTTCACCAACGCCGTGCGCATCACGGTGTCGGCCCTGCGCAAGCGGCTCGGTGAGCCGTCCATCATCGCCACCGTCGCCGGCGTCGGCTACCGCATCGACACCCAGGCGGGCATCGGGCCAGCCGACGTCGAGGGAGAGGGCGTCGGAAGACAGGGCGTCGGCAGAGAGGGAGGAGACCGTGGATAGACCTCCGGGCCTGAGCGTCCGCCTGAAGCTCACCCTCAGCTACGCCGGCTTCCTGATGGTCGCCGGCGCTTTGCTGCTCGGGGCCGTATGGGTGTTCCTCCTGCGGTACGTCCCCCGTGGTGAGACCGTCATCGCCCACCACACACACGTCTTCATATCGCCCGGTCGAGGCGCCCTCTTGCGGGATTTCGGCCCGGCCGCAGCCATCCTGGGGGTGTTCCTCCTGGTGTTCGGCCTCCTCGGCGGGTGGCTGCTCGCCGGTCGGATGCTCGCCCCCCTCACCCGCATCACCGAGGCGGCACGTCTGGCGGCGAACGGATCGCTCTCCCACCGGATCCGGCTACCCGGTCGCAAAGACGAGCTTCACGAGCTTGCCGACGCCTTCGACACCATGCTCACCCAGCTCGAAGCCCACGTGGCCGAGCAGCAGCGCTTCGCCGCCAACGCCTCCCACGAACTGCGCACCCCGCTGGCGATCACCCAGACGCTGCTCGACGTGGCCCGCAGTGACCCGAACCACGATCCAGCCGAGCTCGTCGACCGGCTCCAGCTGGTCAACACCCGAGCGATCGACCTCACCGAGGCCCTGCTCCTGCTCAGCCGGGCCGATCGGCGGTCGTTCACCCGAGCACCGGTCGACCTGTCCCTCCTGGCGGAGGAGGCCGCCGAGACACTGTTCCCGCTGGCGGCCAAGTACGGGGTCACCATCGACGCCTCCGGCGACGCGGCCCCCACCGTCGGCTCGGAGGCGCTGCTGCTGCAGCTGACGACGAACCTCGTGCACAACGCCATCATCCACAACCTGCCCCGGCAGGGCACCGTCTGGGTGACGACCCGCACCGACCCCGACGGTGTGACGCTCACGGTCGAGAACACCGGGGAGACGGTCACCCCAGAGGTCGCCTCCACGTTGGTCGAACCGTTCCTTCGCGGCACCGAGCGCCTACGCACCGACCACGCCGGTGTCGGCCTCGGCCTGGCCATCGTCAAGAGCATCACCCAGGCCCACGACGGGACCCTCACCCTCACGCCCCGAGCCGCCGGAGGGCTGTGCGTCAGGGTCCAGCTGCCCGCCGCGCCGGCGGACGGCTGACGGCTGACGGCTCTCACTCCCCACCGGATCCGTCGCCGGCGAGGGCCAACGCCACCCGTTCGAGGCCTACGGCCCGGGAGGCCTTGACGAGGACGGCGTCGCCGGGGCGGAGCTCGGCCCGGAGCAAAGCCACCGCCGCATCGGCGTCGGGGACCCAAGCCGACTGGCCGTCCCACGGTCCCTGCCGGGCCGCTCCATGGAGGATGGGACGGGCTGTGTCACCGACGACGACGAGCCGGGAAAGGTTCAGGTCGACGGCGAGCCGGCCGATGGCGTCGTGCTCCGCCGGGGCATCGTCACCGAGCTCGGCCATCGGCCCGAGGACGGCGAACGACCGCCCGACCCGGCTCCGACCGATGGTGGCCAGCGTGTCGAGGGCGGCCCGCATCGACTCTGGATTGGCGTTGTAGGCGTCGTTGACGACGAGGACGCCGTCCGGACGTTCGGTGACCTCCATCCGCCAGCGGCTGACGGGCCGCACCTCGCCCAGTGCCGCCGCGACCCCGGGCACGTCGAGTCCGCACTCCAGGGCCACGGCCGCGGCGGCAAGGGTGTTGCCGACGGCCTGCTGGCCGACCATCCGCAGCGATACCGGCGCCCGGTCGCCCCCGGCGTGCAGCTGGTAGGACGCCCGGCCGAGGTGGTCGACGACCACATCGGTGGCGCGGACGGCGGCGGAGGGGGCCGTCCCGACGGTGACCGCTCGGGCGGCCGTTCGGCCGGCCATGGCCATGACCGACGGGTCGTCGGCGTTGAGCACGGCAACGCCGCCGGCCGGTAATGCCTCGACCAACTCGGCCTTGGCCTGGGCGATGGCTCGGCGGGAGCCGAATTTGCCGAGATGGGCACTCCCGACGTTGAGCACGACCCCGATCCGCGGCGGGGCGATCTCGGCGAGGTGGCGGATGTGGCCGATGCCGCGGGCGCCGGCCTCCAACACGAGGTACCGGGTGTGGTCGTCGGCGCGCAACACGGTGTGCGGGTGGCCGAGCTCGTTGTTGAACGACCCGGGCGGGGCGACGGTCGGACCGAGCGGCGCCAGCAGCTGCGCCAAGACGTCCTTCGTGGAGGTCTTGCCGGAGGATCCGGTGACACCGACGACGGTGACGTCGGGCAGCCGGCGGACCACCGCGGCGGCGAGGGCCGCCAACGCCCCGTATCCGTCGCCCACCCGGATCGCCGGTCCGGCGGCCGGCCGGGTGACGATGCTGGCGACGGCCCCGGCCGCCGCGGCGGCCGTCGTGAACCGATGCCCGTCGACCCGCTCGCCGGACAGGGCGAGGAACAGCCCGCCCGGCCCCACCTGGCGTGAGTCGAACTCCACCGAACCGGTGACGACGGTGCCCGCGTCGGCATCGTGGAGGGTGCCGTCGACGATGCGGGCGACCTCGCCCAACGTGAGGGCGATCACGGCCCCGCCTCGATGGGCCCGACGGCGGCACGTGCTCCCCTGCTCCAGGCCGCTCTGTTCCAGGCCACGCCTACAGCAAAGGTGACCTGACGTTGTCAGCGCGTATGGGGTTTTCGATACGCCGACGATATGAGCCGGTCAGTCCTCTTCGTCGTCTTGGCGGTCCCACTCGGCGTTGCGTTCGGCCACCCGCTCCTGCCAGTGCTCGGCGTCTTCGCGGGTGGCGTACGGCCCCATCCGGTCCCGCAGGTGGCAGTCGTCCTGGGTCTCGACCCTCTTGTGCTTGAAGCAGTAGTACCAGTGGCCGGTCGGATCGCCGGGAAGCTTCGGGGCGTCGACCACGGCCTCACAGGCCTTTTCTGACCGTCCGGTCCAGGATGCCCAAGGTGGCCCGGAGGGCCGTGTCGGGCACGATGGGGAACCGTTCCTTCAGGTCGCCGGTCACCTCGGACCAGTCGTAGTACGACGTGACGTTGGTGACGCCTTCCTCGCCCGCCTCCAGCCGGTAGCCGTAGAAGTGGGGAATCCCGACGTCGGGTCCGAGATCCCAGGCGATCTCCTGGTCCGGCTCGAAGACGGTGATGTGGACGGTCACGTCGTACTTGCCGAGGGGCATGTCGTTCAACGATTCGCGGTCCATGTGGATGACGAAGGTGTCCCCCACCTTTTCGGCCGGCTCGCCGGTGAAGTCCTGCAGCATCCCGGAACCGTCGATGGCCACCTGGCCCGCCGGACTGCGCAGGATGTCGAAGATGGCGGACGGCGGTGCGGCGATCGGCCGGGTCACTTCGATGCGGTCGGTCAGGAAGGCGGTGTCGGGCATGTCGGTCTCCTCGGGAACTTGGGCAGTCACCACCATTCGGGTGGCCGGTACGACGAGCATCGCACGCCGGCCGGCGTCTCGCGGGCGGTTCGGTCCGGGCCGGTCAACCCCGGGCACTCCTGGACCGGGACCACCCTCCGGCCTCCGTCCCCGGGTCAAGTACCCGCCATGACCGCAGCGGGACTCACTGGCCGCAGTGGTACCGGGCCTGGAGAACGACGAGGTCGGCGTCGAGCACTTGGTAGACGAGGCGATGTTCCTCGGTGATCCGCCTGGACCACGACCCGCTGATCCCGTATTTGAGTGGCTCGGGCTTGCCGATCCCGGCGGTCGGATCGCGTAGCGCTTCTTCGATTAGACGGTTGATCCGCTTGAGGACGGTGCGGTCGGCTCGCTGCCAGTGGACGTAGTCCTCCCACCCTTGGGGCGTGAAGACCAGCCTCATTCCCGATCGAGCGAATGCTCGGCCGTCTCGCCCCGTGCCGCCGCCTCGGCGGCGTCCAGAAGTCGGCGTGCGTTGGCCGGCGACCGGAACAGGTATGCCGTCTCCTGCCAGGCGGCGTACTCGTCGGCAGACATCAGCACGGCGTTCCCGCGCTTGGACGTGATCTCGATGGCTGCCCGGTCGTCGTTGACCTTCTCGATGAGCGGGAACAGCGCTCGACGGGCTTCGCTTGCAGTGATCGCCATGCCGTCGTCCTCCTCCGCTTCATCTGGTACCAGATATCGTACCACTTTAGGGAACCTTCGGCTTCAAGTCCCCGCTGGACACCCGCCTCGTATCATCTAGACATGGCCAGGACGCGTGATGCGGCGTTGGGACCGGCCTCACTCAAGAGTCGGTCGATGTCAGAAGCGCTGTGGGCGAAGACCCGGTCGGTCGACAGATCACCCGGGACGGCATGGGCCAGAAGGTTACGGCAACCAACAGGTTCTGCCCAAGGGCCTACCCCGCCGGGAAGGCCGCTCGTCAGCCGGTAGGCCTCCGCCAGGTTGCCGGCGGTGATCCAAAGTCGCTCGACGGCCAAGCGAACTATGGCCTGCCGATCCCACGATGCCTTGTTGCCAGGGAGAATCTGCCGAAGCTGCTCCAGCGTGCTGACAAGGGCATCTAACAGCTCGTCGTCGGTCACAACTCCTGAGCGGTGCCGGCCCCGGGCACGTCGTCGGTGATGACGTGCACGTAAGCCCCGATCAACTCCGACAGCGACGACGACAAGCGGGTCACGGCCCGATAACCAGGCTCATTGCTGTGAACCACGATCGCCCCGTCGGCTCGGAGGCGGGGCCTGCTCAGCCCCAGAGCGTCGGCCAGGCGCCGGACATCGGCGGCGCGGCTCGACCCCTCGTCAGCCGTTGGCTTCCGGTCAATGAGACCTATGCGGGCCACGAAGCCATCGTACGGCCCGCGACCCCATTCATCGACGGTCCGCGCACCCCCCGAACCGGAGCCTGGGCACCACTTGGTTCGTGCCCGAACCGGCGGCCTCGCGTCGGATCAGGTCAACAGGTCGGTGGACCTTGGCTCCCACGATAAGAACCAGGTCCCCATCATCACGGGCCTGACGTTGGCCCTCCCGCGTCACGAGGCGATGTAACGGCGTAGGGCATCTCGGGCTACGGCGCTGACCGTCCGGTGTTCCTCTCGGGCCCGCCGGTGGAGTGCTTCGGCCAGTTCGGGCTCGACCCGCAGATCGAGGCGCGGTGACGTCCCCCGACCGAGGGATGGACGCCCGGTCCGGACCGCCTTGGCCTTGGTGAGGTCGTAGCCGGCCTCGGCTTCGTCCGCCAAGGCTTCCTCGATTTCGGGGGTGAGGACGGTACCGCCCTTCGTTCGCTTCACACTCGCCATTGCCTGGCCTCCTCGTACTGCTCGCGGTACTTCGCCCGTAGCTCCATGACGTGGATCACCCGAAGGTGGTCCTGGCCGTCCTCCGTTTCCAGCTCCACGCCGATCACCTCCAATGGCGTCCCTGACGGATCGTCCCCCAGGTAGACGAACCGATCCTCCGGCACTGGCGAGCCAGCTGGCGCCGGCTGGAGGAAGACCAGCCCACAGTGGACGACCACGTACCGGGCATCCCGTCGGGCAACCCCGTGACGCCGGGAGGCGTGGGTCCAGCTGATGCGCCACACGGGCCACCCTAACCGTTTTGTCCGACAGAATTTCTAGAGGCCAGGTGTTCGACGGGATCCGGTTCGCGCACCGGGAAAGAGACCGGTCGCGTCGGTCCAGGTCAAGAGGTCAGTGGGAGTCGGCGGACTCGAACCGCCTCAGGCATTGGTGGCCCCAGTGAACCTCGCCGTGGCGAGCGTGCTCCCACCCTGGCCGACCAGCTCGACCGATCGCACCGACGACGCCGGTGCCGGCAGCCGGGCGGCCCAGGACCCGTAGCCGGCCGGGTACTGGCCGACCACCCGATGGGATCCGTCGGCCAGGGTCACCTGGCAGGTCACCGTCCCCCACGCCCCGGCGTCTTCCACGGTCATCACCAGCCACCCGGGTCGACCGGGGGTCAGGACCACCGATCCGCCGCCCCCCGAAGCCGACTGCAACGTCGCCGTCCGTACCCCCGGCGTCCCGGTGGCCGTCCCCGGGCTGCCCGTGCCGGGACCACCGGAACCGGCCACCAGGGCACCGATGCCGACGCCGAGGGCCAGGGCCACGACCACTGCGGCCACCGCCAAGGCCCGGTGGACCGGGCGACCCCTCCGCTGGCGGTGGGTGGCCAGCGGCACGATGACCGAGTGTCCTGCCGTATCTCCGGCCGAACCTTCTGCAGGCTGCTCCCCCATCTGCCGTTTGTCGGCCCGCATCAGCGCCACGGTGCGCTCGGCGAAGCCTGCCGGGGGCTCGGCCTCTGGAGCCAGGGACATCAAGACGTCCACCGTTCCCGACAGCTCGTCCAACTCCGCCGCACACGCCGGGCAGGACTCCAGGTGGTCCAGCATCTCGACCCGGCGACGACCGGTCAGGGTCCCGGTGGCCAGAGCCGCCAGGTCGTCCTGGAAGCCGTCGTCGTGTCGATCGGGGGCCGTGGGCGTCATCGCATCTCTCCGCCAAGTGGTTCTCCACCGAGCGCGTCTCGAACCCGAGCCAGGCCCAGCCGCACGCGGCTCTTGGCCGTGCCCAGGGCGATGCCCTCGGCCGCGGCGATCTCGGCGGCGCTCTGGCCGTAATAGGCCGAACGGATCAACGCCCGTCGCTGCTCCACCGGGACCGACTGGAGGGCGGTCCGCACCCGATCGACCGCCTCGGCCTGCACCGCCGCGGCCTCCGGGGCCGGCCCACCGCCCGGGCCGCCGGCCAAGCCCAGCCAGACCGCGTCGTCGGGTCCGGCTGGCGCCGCCCGCCGGAGGCGGAGGGCGTCGATGGCGAGGTTCCGGGTGATGGTGGCCAGCCACGACGTCACCGCCGCCCGCCGGGGGTCGAACACCGCGGCGTGCCGCCACGCCCGGAGGAGCGCCTCCTGGGCGACGTCCTCGGCGGTGGCCCGGTCCATGGTGATGGAGAGGGCGATACCGAACACCCGGCGTTGGTGACGGCGGACGAACGCCGCGCCGGCGTCGTCGTCCCCGGCCGCCATCCCGGCGACCAGGGCCTCGTCCGCCACCAGTGCTTCGTCCCCCACCATCGGCCCGTCGGTCATCACCTCAGCTCGATCTCCGCCGACGTCTCCGGCCACCGACCGGTCGCCGCCGGGCCGGAGCCGACGGCGTCCACGGGCGGCCTCCATGCCTTCCCAGCTTGCCGCGGTCGGTGCTGCCGCGCTCATCGCAGATGCCGCCACCGCCGGTACCAGGCCCGTAGCAGGACATCCAGCGAGAACCGTCCGGTGCCCATGAGGGCGACGACCACCGCCAAGGCGGCCAGGGTCACGTTGATCTCGTAGCCGGACCCGGCGGCGTTGGACACGATGCCGTTGCCGAAGGTCACCGTGGCCATCGCCATGGCCATGTCCCCGACCAGCCCGACGGCGGCCAGCCGCCCGAAGATGCCCAGGCCGACGGCCATGCCGCCGAAGAACTCGATGATGCCCCCGAGGACGGCGAAGAACATGGCCGGCCGCAGGTGGGCGACCGACGAGAAGAACTCGGCCTGGGCATGGAGGCCACCGCCCCCGAAGGCGCCGAACAGGGTGTGGGCGCCGTGGTAGACGAAGATCCACGCCAGCCCGACCCGGGCGGCCACCAGCGCCAGATCGCGGGACAGCGGCAGGTCTCGGGTGGCCCGGACCGCTTCGCTGATACCGACCAGGTGGGCTTCGATCGCCGTCAGGTCGCCGGTACCGGTTGGGGTTCCGGCGCCGGCCGTACCGGCCACGGCCGATGCGTGGCCGGTCCGCCTGCCAACGGCTTCTCCCCCAACGGCCCCTCCCGTTACGGTGCCGTCAGTGGAGACTGCGCCGGCGCTGTTCGTTCGCGGCATGCTCACGATCTACCTCCCCTGGCGGCGGTGAAACGGGACGGCTGCGCCAACGGAGCCAGCCGGACCTGCTGGGCCACGACCACCCAGCCCACCGCCAGAACCCCCAGCCAGGACGTGGCCCGGGCCGCCAGAACGGCCCGGGCCGACCGTCCCGGCGGGGCCGGGCGAGCGGGGCGGCGCCCGGCGGTTGGTTGATCAGCGACGGTCATCGGTCAGAACGCCACCCCGGACCCGACCATCGTGGTCGTGGTCGTGCCACCCGACCCCCCGGAGCCCGACCCCCCGGAGCGGGAGCCCCCGGACGACGTAGCCGCCGTCGGGACGGCGTGAGGGTTGGCCGGGTTGACCACCCACCACTGGCCCCATGTGTCCTTGATGTTCCCGCTGACCTGCCCGGCCGAGCGGTCACCGACGAACAGGTACAGGGGTACCCCCTTGTAGGTGACCTGCAGTTGGCCACCACCCCGGTTGATGGTCCCCAACCCCGAGACCCCCTGGCCCTTGGGCTTCGTCTGCCCCTTGGCCAGCAGCACCGGCGGCCAGGCCTTGGCGCAGGCGCCGGTGCACACGCTCCTGTTGGCCGAGTCGGCGGTCAGCCGGTAGATGGCGTCGCCGTTGGCCAGGGTCAGCATCGGCCCCCAGAGCTTGTTGTTCGTCACCTTCACCACCGTCGCCGACGCCGCCCCGGCGGTAACCGGCGGGACCGTCACCGCCACCAGGCCGCCACCGACCATGGCTGCACCCAGGGCGAATCCCCCGACCGCCTTTCCGGCTCGGTGTCGCCCATCTCGGTGCCGCATCCATTGCTCCCGTCGTCGTCTTCGGCCGGCTCCATCGATGATGCCTCGGGTGGCGGCCCAGCCAACCGCGAGCCGCCACCTAGGGAGAACTACGGGCGCGGGGCCGGATCGGATCACCGGGCCGCCCCCGACCGGACCGCCCCGAACCCGATGAGCAGAGCCCGACGAGCAGGACGAGCAGGACGAGGAGGACGACGGGTCAGGTGCCGGGGAGCACGAACTGTTCGACGGCGTGGGCGAACCCTTCGTCGTCGTTGGTCGTGGTCACCCGCCGGGCCGCCCGCTGGACGTCGGCCGAGGCGTTGCCCATGGCGATGCTGAGGCCGGAATGGGCGAACATCAACACGTCGTTGGGCATGTCGCCGATGGTGGCGATCTGCTCGGTGGGGATGCCGAGGCGGTCGGACAGGTACCGGACCACCCCGCCCTTGTTGGCGTCGGGGTGGGTGACGTCCAGGTAGTACGGCTGGGACTGCGCCGCCGACACCCGGTGGCCGAACCGCTGCCGCGCCGCTGCCGTGGCCCGGTCCATGGCGACGGTGTCGTCGCTAACCCCGACGATCTTGGCCACGCCCTCGGTGAGGGCGCCGACGTCGGGGACGACGGTGGGTTGGAACTGCACCGTCCTCGCCTCCCGGTCCACGTGGGCCCCGTCGGGGTCCTGGACGTACCAGTCGGCGCCCCGGTAGATCCAGCGGTCCAGCCCCGCCCCGGCCATCACGTCGAGGACGTCGGGGACCAGGTCGGTCGGCACCACCCGCTGCTCGATCACCGTCAGGTCCGGCGACACGATGACACCGCCGTTGAAGGCGGCGATCGGCGTGGTGAGGGCCAGCGGCTCCACCAGCATGCCCATCCCCCGGGGTGGTCGGCCGCTCGTGACGGCGAACACCACACCGGCGTCCCCCAACCGCCGGACGGCGGCGATGGCGCCATCGGTGAGGACCTTCTCAGAGGTCACCAGGGTCCCGTCCACGTCGGCCAGCAGCAGCCGGATAGGGGGCCTGCCGTCGTCACCCGGCGTGCTCACGCCCATACAGTACGACACCGGGACGGGGCTATCGTCGGCGACTTGCCTACGGTCGACCCCAGATCCCCGGTGCTGGTGGGCGTCGGCACGGCTGACGGCGCCGGTGGCGGTGGCCACGAGCCGGCGGAGTTGATGGGCCTGGCCACCCTGGCGGCGGCCGCCGACGCCGGCGCACCGGCCCTGGCGGCGGCCGCCGACCGGATCGCCGTGCCCCAGGGCACGTGGACCTACGCCGATCCGGCTCGGCTGGTGGCCGCCCGGGTGGGGGCCGCCGGGGCGAGGACGCACCTGGGCGAGGTCGGCGTCCCCCAACAGACCCTGGTGAGCCAGGCCCTGCGGGCCATCGCCGACGGCCGGTCGGAGGTGGCCGTCGTCGTCGGCGGGGAGGCCCGGGCGTGGGCCCGGACCGACGGCGCCACCGAGACGGCCCAGCCCGGCGCCCGGCCCGACGTCGTCGAGACCCGGGAACCGGACTTCTTCGCCGCCCCCGAGCTGGACGCCGGCATGGTGGTGCCGCCGGTGCAGCAGTACGCCCTGATCGAGAACGCCCTCTGGTTCCACGAAGCGGGGTTCCACGAATCGGGGTTCCACGAGGGCCCGGCGGCCAGCCCGGCGGCCCAGCAGCAGGCCATCGCCGCCCTGTGGGCCCGGTTCAACGAGGTGGCCGTTGGCAACCCGGCGGCGGCGTTCCCGTCGCCGATGACGGCCGACGACATCGCCACGCCTGGACCGGGGAACCGGCCGCTGGCGTTCCCGTACAACAAGTGGCATGCCAGCCAATGGACGGTGGACCAGGCGGCGGCCCTGCTGCTGTGCTCGGCCGAGGCCGCCCGCCGGTTCGGGGTGCCGGCCGACCGCTGGGTGTTCCCGCTGGTCGGCGTCGACGCCAACCACGCCGTGTCGCTGAGCCGGCGGCGGCACCTGCACCGGTGGCCGGCCATGGGGGTGCTGGGACGGGCGGCGCAGGCCAGGTTGGGCCGGCCGGTGGCCGACGCAGACGTCGTGGAGGTGTACTCGTGCTTCCCGGCGGCGGTCCGGGTGCAGCAACGGGAGCTCGGCCTTCCGCTGGACGGCACCCCGACGGTGACGGGTGGCATGGCCTTCGCCGGGGGGCCGTTCAACAACTACGTGTACCAATCCACTGCGGCGGTGGTCCCGTTGCTGCGGGACCAGCCGGGGCGGATCGGCGTGGTCACCACGGTGTGCGGCCTGCTGACCAAGCCGGGACTGGCGGCGTGGTCGGCCGAGCCCGACGGCCGGCCACCGCTGCTCGATGACCTGGCCGACGAGGCGGCTGCCGCCACCCCGACGGCGGAGGTGCTCGACCGCTACCGGGGAGAGGCCACGGTGGCCTCCTTCACCGTCACCTACGACGGTGCCGACCCGGTCCGGGTGGCAGTGATCGCCGACGTGGCCGGTGAGAAGCGGTGCGTGGCGACGGCGGACGACCCGGCCCTGGCGGCCCAGGTGGTCGCCGGCGGGTTCATCGGCACCCCCATCGGAGTCGACGGGCTCACCTTTACCGTCTGACCAACCACCGTCTGACCAACCACCGTCTGACCAACCACCGTCTGACCAAGCACCGTCTGACCAAGCACCGTCTGACCCTCGACTCGTGGCCCACGGAGGTTGGTGGGTAGCGTGGACCCGATGCCCACGCCGGCCGCCGATCGCCCGCGCGGGGGGCTGATCGACCGCCGGCTGGCTGCCAGGGTGTCGGCCACCCGCCGCTACCTGGTCGTCGCCGTGGTCGTCGGCCTGGTCGGCACCGTCTGCGTCGTCGCTCAGGCGGTGCTGCTGGCGACGGTGGTCGAGCGGGTCGTCCTCCACCACGCCAGCCTGGGCGACGTGACGCCGGAGCTCGTCGGGCTCGCCGCGGCCTTTGTGGCCCGGGCGCTGTGCGGTTGGGCCGGCGAGGCCGCCGCCCAGCGGTGCAGCGCCACCGTCACCTCGGTGCTGCGCCGGCAGCTACTGCGCCACGCCGTCGACCTGGGTCCGACCTGGCTGGCCGGGGAGCGGGCCGGGGAGCTCTCCCTGGCCGCCACCCGGGGGACGGCGGCTCTGGACGTCTACTTCGGCCGCTACCTCCCCCAAGCCGTCCTCGCCGGCCTGGTTCCCGTCGGCATCCTGGTCTGGGTGGGGTGGGAGGACTGGGTGTCGATGCTCGTCCTCCTCGGCCTGGTCGCCCTCATCCCGGTGGTCATGATCGTGTTCGGCCGCCGGGCCGCCGCCGAGACCCGGCGGCAGTGGCAGCGGTTGTCGTCGCTGTCCGCCCGGTTCTTGGACCTGGTTAGGGGGCTGCCGACGCTGCGGGCCTTCGGCCGGGCCGGCCAGGGCCGCCAGGAGGTGGCGGCGGCCACCGAGGGGCTCCGGCAGACCACCATGGAGACCCTCAGAGTGGCCTTCCTCTCCGCCCTGGCCATGGAGCTCATCGCCGGCGTCGCCACCGGCCTGGTGGCGATGGTGTTGGGGCTGCGGCTGCTCGGCGGGACGGTGTCCCTGTACACCGCCCTGGCCGTCCTGCTGGTGTCCCCCGAGGTCTTCCTGCCGCTACGGCGCGCCGGGGCCGAGTTCCACGCCAGCACCGAGGGGCAGGCGGCGGCGCAGCGGATCCTCGACCTCCTCGACGAGCCCGTTCCCGGTGGCCCTCCCACCTCGGCTGTCGCCGAGCAACGGGACGCGGACGTTTCCGCGGAAACGCTTTCCCGCTCCGCCGGGACGCCGACCCCGGTGCCGGCATCGGCGGCGGCGCGCCCCTCCCCTCCCACCATCTTCCCGGTCAGCCTGGCCGGGGTCACTGTCACTTTCGCCGGGCGGTCGGCGCCGGCCCTGGACCGGTTCGACCTCGGGCTGGAAGACGGCGAGCACGTCGCCCTCCTCGGTCCCTCCGGGGCCGGGAAGTCGACGGTGCTGGCCGTACTGTTGCGTTTCGTCGCCCCCGACGCCGGCGGGGTCCGGGTGGCCGGGACCGACCTGTCGTCCCTGGACCCGGCGGCCTGGCGCCGCCTCGTCGCCTGGGTCCCCCAGCGACCCCACTTGTTCACCGGGACCATCGCCGACAACCTCCGCCTTGGCGACCCCGGGGCCGGGACGGCGCAGCTCGGTCGGGTCGTCGAAGCCGTCGGCCTCGACGCCATGGTGGCCGGGCTGCCCGCCGGGCTGGACACCCCGGTGGGGGAAGGGGGCCTGACCCTCAGCGCCGGCGAACGGCAGCGGATCGCCATCGCCCGGGCCGTCCTCCGCGACGTTCCCCTGGTGCTCCTCGACGAACCGGTGGCCCACCTCGACCTGGCCACCGAGGGCCATCTCCGCGACCGGCTGACCCCATGGCTGGACAGCCGGGCGGTCCTGGTCGCCGCCCACCGGCCCGAGCTGGTGGGCCGGATCGACCGGACCGTCAGCCTCGGTGGGAATGCCGCCGAGGCCGGCGACGACCGGACGGTAGGTGCACCGGCATGAGGACGGGGAACACGACGACGCCACCCACCGGGGTCCCAACGGCGGCGGCCACACCCACCGGGGCCACGACGGCGGCCGCGCTGCCGGCCCGGGCGGTGCTCGGCCGGCTGGTCCGCATCGGCGCCCCCCCGTGGCGGCGGCTGGCGCTGGCCGCACTGTTGGGGGTGGCCGGCGCCATGGCGACGGTGGGCCTCCTGGCGGGGTCCGGCTACGTGGTGTCCCGGGCGGCGTTCCGCCCCGGCCTCGGGGCCATCGCCGGGTTGCTCGCCGCGGTGGAGGTGCTGGCGTTCGTCCGCGGGCCGCTGCGCTATGGCGAGCGGCTGGTCGCCCACGACGCCGCCTTCCGTTCGCTGTCGCGGTGGCGGACCTGGCTGTACGACCGGCTGGAACCGCTGGCCCCGGCGGGGCTCGAGCTGTGGCGGAGCGGCGACCTGCTGGTGCGGGCCACCGACGACGTCGACACCCTTCAGGACCTCTACCTCCGGTGCCTCCTCCCGGTGGTGGTCACCGTGGGGGCCGCCACCCTGGCGGTGGTGGTGACGGCGGTGATCCTGCCGGCGGCGGGGCTGGTCCTGGGCGTCGCCCTGCTGGTGGCCGTGGTGGTGGCGCCGGCGGTGACCACCGCCACGCGGCCCGGTCGGGGGCGGGAGGCGGCCCTGCGGGGGCGGCTGGCCGCCGAGGTGGTGGACCTGCTGGCCGGCACGGCCGACCTCCTGGCCTTCGGTCAGGACGACCGGGTGCTGGCCGAGGTGGAGGAGGTCGACCGGGAGCTGACCCGGCTGGCCCGGCGGCGGGCGCTGGCCACCGGCGCGGCGTCGGCCGTGGTCACCGTCTGCCTGGGCGCCGCCGTGGTCGGCGTGCTGGCGGCCGGGATCGCCGCCGTCCGGGACCACCACCTCTCGGCGGTGATGCTGGCGGTCCTCCCGTTGGCGGCCATCGGGGCCTTCGAGACCGTCCCGGCCCTGGCCGGCGCGGCGGTGCGGGCCGGCGACGTGGTGGCCGCCGGCCGGCGGCTGCTGGCCCTCGGCGACCTGCCCGACCCGGTGGTCGACCCGCCCCGGCCGGAACCGGTGCCGCCGGGGTGCCCGGAAGTGGCGGTGGCCGACGCCCGCCTCCGCTACGCCCCCGACCTCCCGTGGGCCCTCGACGGCCTGACCATGACGGTGCCGCCGGGAGGCCGGACGGCGGTGGTCGGACCCAGCGGCGCCGGGAAGAGCAGCCTGGTGAACGCCTTGCTGCGGTTCTGGCCCCTCCAGGGAGGGACGGCCACGTTGGGTGGCGTGCCCATCGACCGGCTGGCCCAGGGCGACGTCCGGCGGTCGATGGCCCTGGTCGACCAGGACGCCCATTTGTTCGCCGGTACCATCCGGCAGAACGTGGCGCTCGCCCGGCCCCGGGCCACCGACGACGAGGTGGCCGAGGCCGTGCGGCTCGCCCACCTCGACCGGTGGGTGTCCACCCTTCCCGACGGCCTCGACACCCCGGTCGGCGAGCGCGGCGCCCGGGTGTCGGGTGGCCAGCGACAGCGGATCGCCCTGGCCCGGGCCCTGTTGGCCGGTGGCCACATCCTCGTCCTGGACGAGCCGACCGCCGGCCTCGACGAGGACACCGGCGCCCGCCTCCTCGCCGACGTGCTCGCCGCCTCCACCGACCGCAGCGTCCTCCTGGTCACCCACCGGGAGCGTGACCTCGACGGTTTCGACCGGGTGGTCGTCGTCGACCACGGCCGGCGGGCCGACGGCTAGGAGGGTCAGCCGGCGGCGCCCCGGTTCTCGAGCTGCCGGATGGCCCGGGCCTGCCCGACGGTGGCCAGGGTGATGGTGAAGGTGAGCATCGGCACCAGGCTGGCCAGCTCGGTGGCACGTCCGGCCGCCACGTACTCGGCGAGCGGTTGCAACGCACCACCCACCAAGGCGCTCTCGCAGGCCGCCGCCGGCACCCCCGGGGGCGCGTCGAGCTCCCGGTCACCGCCGAGGAGGGTCCGGCAACGGCGGATGACGGCGTTCAGCCGGTCCACCCCGGCCGGTCCGGCTTGGACGGACTCGACGATGCACAGCCGGCAGAACGCCGGGTTGGCCGCCAAGGCCTCGAGCATGGCGCCGATGGCCGCCTGGACCCGGTCCTCCCACAGACCTGCCGTCTCGGCGAAGGCCGTCGCCCCCTGGTCGTAGACGAGGTCGGCGCCGACGTCGAAGGCGGCGAAGAAGCAGTCCTCCTTGGTGGCGAACTGGTCGTAGAACTCCTTGGCCGACACCCCGGCCCGGCGGCAGACCTGGAGGACCCGGGTGTGGGCCAAGCCGTGCTCACCCAATTCGACCACGAACGCGTCGAGGATCCGCGCCCGCTGCACCGCCCGGATCTCCTCTCGTGGGTGACCGTGCCGACCGATCGGCACCACCCGGTCCTTCCCCCGGGGGGACCGCCCGCCCGGCAGGACCACCGGTCCACCCTCCACGACGTCCGCGGCCCCGGCCGCGAGGCCCCCATGGCGCACTCCGGCGCCGGCGACGAAGCTCCCCATTTTGCCCCTCGCTCCCCTGCTTCCCCGCCCACCCCACCGGTCGACGGCTCCCGCGACCCGGTTCGCGCCCGGCGGCCGTCCATGTCCGGCCTCCCGCTCCCGAGCCTGCAACCCGTCACGATACGGCATCGTCCGGCGAACCAGGGATCGAGACGCGACAATTCGTGAAATTCGCCGGTGGACGCACCGACCGCCTCGAATTCCGTCACCGACGTCGGCGACGGCGGTCGGACCAGGCCCAGGCGCCCCCAACGATGAAGAACCGTTGTCTGACTGCACTGATCTTGTAATCTTTGAACCTGCAAGGACGGGCAGCAGAACGAGGGAACCGCAGGAACATGGCGCGCCAACCGACAGCACCCGACGATCCGGTCCCGGCCGACGGCCGACTGGCCAGAGGGCAGCGGACCAGGGTGAAAGTGGCCGAGTCCCTCATCTCGCTGCTGGAGGACGGCGAGCCCCAACCGACCGCCAAGGAGGTGGCCGAGCGGGCCGACATCTCCGTCCGGCTGGTGTTCCACCATTTCCAGGACATGGAGGCCGTCTACCGGGCGGTCGTCCAGCTCCAGGCCGCCCGGCACTGGAGCGGGATGAAGGAGATCCCGGTCGACCTGCCGCTGGCCGATCGGATCGACCGCACCGTGCGCCAGCGAGGCCGGCTCTTCGACGCCATCGGGGCGGTCCGGCGGGCCGTCACCCCCCAGATGCTGACCTCGCCGGAGCTGTCCACCATGGTGGGGCGCTCGAACCTGTTCCTCCGCGACCTGCTGGCCAACACCTTCGCCGACGTCCTCTACGCCGCCGGCTCGGAACGGCCGCAGCTGCTGGAGGCCCTGGACCTGGCCGGTTCGTGGGAGTCCTGGGACCGGCTGCGCCGCTTCCAGGGCCTGTCGGCCGCCGCCGCCCGGCGGACCATGGCCCACCTGCTCACCGCCCTGCTGGAGCGCGGCAGCGGGTGAAGGCCCTCCGGACCCCCGACGACCGGTTCGCCGACCTGCCGGGGTACCGGTTCACCCCCCACTACGTGGACGTCCCCGCCGGCGACGGGGACCCGGCCGGAGACCCGACGCTGCGGGTGCACTACCTCGACGAGGGGCCGGCCGACGCGGCGGAGACCGTCGTGCTCCTCCACGGGGAGCCCAGCTGGTCGTACCTCTACCGCACCATGGTGCCGGTTCTCGTGGCCGCCGGGCATCGGGTGGTCGCCCCCGACCTGATCGGGTTCGGTCGCTCCGACAAGCCGTCGGTCCGAACGGACTACACGTACGCCCGCCACGTCGAGTGGCTGCGGGCCGCGCTGTTCGACCGCCTCGACCTGTCCGGCGTCACCGTCTGCGCCCAGGACTGGGGCGGGCTCCTCGGCCTCCGCCTGGTTGCCGAGCACCCGGACCGGTTCCGCCGGGTGGTGGCCGCCAACACCGGCCTGCCCACCGGCGACGGTCGGGTGACGGAGGCCTTCACGAACTGGCAACGGTTCTCCCAGGACGTCCCCGAACTGCCGGTCGGCCTCATCGTCGACGGCGGCACCCGTTCGGACCTGCCGGCCGACGTCGTCGCCGCCTACGACGCCCCGTTCCCCGACGAGCGGTTCAAGGAGGGGGCTCGCCAGTTCCCGGTGCTCGTCCCCACCACCCCGGACGACCCGGCCAGCGGCGACAACCGCCGGGCGTGGGCGTCGCTGGCGACGTTCCACCAGCCGTTCCTCTGCGCGTTCAGCGACGGCGACCCCATCACGAGGGGGGCGGACCGCCGGTTCCGGGAGGAGGTCCCCGGCGCGGCCGGGCAGCACCACGTCACCATCGCCGGTGGCGGCCACTTCCTCCAGGAGGACTGCGGGGTCGAGCTGGCGACGGTCGTCAACACCTTCATCGCCGACACGCCGGCCGACTGACCATCGTCGTCCGACGCCGCCACTCGACGGGGTGGCTACGTATAAGTAGCATGGGTGCATCTCGGCGTGGGGGGTCGTAGACGGCAGCGAGGCGGGCACAGCGGGCGCAGGACCGACGGTCCTGCGCGAGGTGGCCGTGGTGCGGGGTTGGGGGTCGACGGGGACGGCACCGCTGCCCCGGTCGCTCCGCCACGCCTTCGCCAGCGTCGCCCTCCCGGCGGCCGTCACGGCCAGCCTGGACCTCCCGGCGGCGGCCACCGTGGCCGCCCTCGACGCCTCGGTGTGGTCCGGCCGGGACCGCCTACCGGCGGCCGTGACCGGGTTCGTGCTCTCCCTGGTGGGCCGCCGGGTGGCCCGCCAGTTGCGGATCATGGCGGACCCGTGGCCGGCGCACCTGCGGCCGGACCAGATCCTGTGGCCCACCCGGCTGGGTCGGGCGCTGCGGCGTGAGGGGCTGCTGACCCCCGACCGGCTCGAGGAGCTGACGTACGGCCGGCTGCTCGACATCCCGGCGACCGGCCGCAAGTGCGCGCTGGACCTCGGCCTGATCGCCGACGCCCTCGCCGGGCTCCCCGCCGCCCCGTTGGGTGACGGGGCCCGGCGGCAGCTGGCGGAGGCGGCCACGTGGACGTGGACCGGCCGGATCGGCGGCCACGACCTCCGGTTCCGGGACGTCCTGCCGCCGCACCCCGGCCGGCTCGCCGACATGGTGGCGGAAGCCGTCGGGGACCCCGACGGGCGGACGGCCCGCGCCCTGGCCCACGCTTTGCCGGCCGTCGTCGCCCGGGCCGACGAGCTGGGTCGGGAACCACTGGACCGGGCGATCAACCGCCTCTGCGGGGCCATGGGGGTCTCCGCCCGCGACCTGGCGGTGACCGTCGGGCGGTTCGACCGGAGCCGTGGCCGGCGACGCCGCCTCCAGGACGTCGGTCGGCAGTTCTCGATCAGCAAGGAGCGGGCCCGGCAGGTCACCGACCGCACCGTCGAGCGGCTCGACGGCGCCTATCTGCCCCAGCTCCGGCTGGCCGGCCAGCTGTTGCGTCGATCGGCCCCGATCACCGCCGCCGACGGTGCCCGTCACCTGGTGGACGGCGGGGTGGCCACCACGCCGGTCGACCCGTCGGCGGTGACCGCCCTCTGCGAGCTCCTGGGCTACCCGGTGCCGTTCGAGGTGGACGCCGGTGGCGGGGTCCCCCTGGTGGTGCCCGCCGGTCTGGCCGTCGGGGGCGCGGTGATGGCCGTCGCCGGCCGGCTGGCCCGCCGGGACGGCGTGGTGTCGGTCGGCCAGGTCGTCGACGCCCTGGCCCCGACGGCTGCCGCCGGCACCGAGGTCGCCGACGCCCGGGTGGCGGCCGACGGCCGCCTTCCGGCGGTGGTCCGGCTGGTGCTCCGGACGTCGCCGGCCGTCGTCGTCCTGGTCGACGACTGGCTCTGGCTCCCGGACCAGGGCCCGGGACAGCATTGCCTGCGGAACGTGACCCGGCGGATGCTGGCGGTGTCGTCGCCGATCGGGCTGGCGACGGCCCGGCGGGGGGTGGTTCGCCAGCGCCACGGGGTCCGGGTGGCCGACGTGCCGCCGCTGGCCGTCCTCGCCGCCTACTACGACGCCCATCCCGAGTTCGTCGTCGACGGGGAGGCCGTCCGCGCCGCTCGACCCGTCGACGCCATCACCGTGCTGACCCCGGCCGAGCTGGCGGTGGTGGCCACCCTGCGGGAGGCCCCGGCCGGGCGGCTGTCGCGGGCCGCCCTGGCCGACGGGGCGGCGGCCAGGGGGGTGGACCGCCGGCAGTTCGACAGCCTCCTCACCTACACCCCGGTCGTGGACCACGTCGAGCGGGACGTCTGGCGGCTCCGGAGCTAGGCGGCCCGCACCCTCAGCCGGCTGAGTCGGCTGCGTCGACTGAGTCGGCCTCCCGGTCGGCCGACCGCCGGAGCTCGACCACCGAAGGGGTCGGGTAACGGGTCTGGCCGGGCCGCCACCCGATGGCCAGCTTCTGCGGTCCCGGACCGTCGGCGGCCCAGATGTGGCAGCTGTCGGCCAGCCACGGCGGGGCCTTGACCGGGGCGGTTCCCGCCGACCCCGATCCCCCTGGCCCCGGGCCTCTTGATCCCGGTCCCCCGGTGGCCGACGCCGCCTCGGAGATCGGGTCGTCGTGGACGGCCTCGCCGCGACGGAAGGCGGAGGACGGTATGGCCTGGACGACCACCGGGCCGATGGTCCGGGCGAGCAGCTCCAGGTGGCTGCAGCCGAGGACGCGGCCGAACCGCTCCTGGACCGCCCGGCTGTACCCCCGGGCGACGCTCAGCCCGACGAGGCCGTCGAAGGCCGGGACGATGGCCACGCACTCGTCGTGGGGGAACCGGTCCATCCGGGCCCGGGCGGCCGTGATGACGAGGTCGGCTCGCCGGACGGTGATGGCGAGCTCCATGTCGTGCACCTCGGCCGGCACGGCGGCGTCGGGGGGCACCCAGGGCCGGGAGTCCCGCAGCCGGCCGACGACGACCAGGTCGTCGCCGGACTCGAACACCTCGATCTCGATGGTCCGGCGGTGCGTGGGCACCTCGGCTTCCCCGTCGGCGGCGAGCGCCCGATCTTGGCGGTGGCCGGTCACGGGGTCCAGTTGAACCCCTGGACGATCGGGCCGGCGGGGCCCCATCCGATCCGGGTGATGGAACCGTTGGCCAGGTACAGGTGCCAGGCCACGCCGTCGTCGACCTGCAACGCCCAGGCCACGGCAGCCTTGATCGGCGAGACGTGGCTGACGACGATGACGTCCCCCTCCTCCGACCGGGCACTCTCACCGGGGACACCCATCAGCTCGTCGCAGGCCTCCCGCACCCGGAGGCCGAGCTCGGCCAGGGACTCGCCGCCGGGCGGTCGGAAGGTGGTGTCGGACCGCCAGCGCTGCCACACCTCGGAGGGGACGTCGCTCAGGGGCCGGCCCTCGTGCTCGCCGTAGTCGACCTCCAGCCACCGCTTGTCGATCTCTAGCGGGGTGTCCAGACCCAGGGCGTCGGCGGTGTCCACAGCGCGGCGCAGCGGGCTGGCCACGAGGCGGACGGCGGCCGGACGGTCCGCCGCGGCGGCGTCCCGGCGGAGGCGACCGCCGAGGGCTTCGGCCTGGGCTCGGCCCTTGTCGGTGAGCGGCACGTCGGAGCGGCCGAGGAGGAGGCCGGCGGCGTTGGCGGTGGCTTCCCCGTGGCGGATGAGCACGAGCACGGTCAGCCCCGGACCAGGATGCGGCCGCACTGGTCGCAGGTGGCCACTGTCCCCGGCGGCAACCGCCGGAGCCGCTCCACCTCCACCGATGGCAGTTCGAGGTGGCAGCCGTCGCAGTGGTTACCGACCAATCGGGCGGCTCCTACCCCACCGAGACGGGACCGGAGGCCCTCGTAACGGGCCACCAGGTCGGCCGGCAGGCCGGCGGCCCCGTCGGCCCGGGCGGCGGCCTGGACGGAGAGGTCGGCGTCGACCACCGACTCCGCCTCGGCCAGGGCCACCCGGAGGCCGCCGGCCGACGACTCGAGCCGCTCCCGCTCGGCGGCCAGCTCGTCGAGCTCGGCGTCGACCGGCTCCTGCTCCTCCATCAGCTCCAGCTCGACGTCCTCCAGCTCGGACCGCCGGTCGGCAAGGTGCCGGATCTCCTCGTCCATGGCCTGCAGGTCCCGGGTCGCCGAACCGCGGGCGCCGTACATCCGGTCCTCCAACGCCTTGCGCCGGCCGGCGACCCCGGCGATCTGCCCCTCCAGGTCGGCCTGGCGAGCCTGCAGGTCCCGGCGACGTTCCTCCAGGGCGGCGGCCCGCCCCGACAGGTCGGCCAGGCCGGCCTCGACGACCCCGAGCTGCCCGCGCTCCTCCAGGGTGTCCCGGCGGTGATGCAACTGCCCGATGGCGGTGTCGAGGTCCTGGACCCGGATCAGCACCTGCAGCGGTGTGGTCCCCGCCCCGTCCCCGACACCTTCAGCCATCGACGTCACCCTCCCTCGCTCTCGCCAACCACGTCCGCGTCACCAACACCTTCGCCACCAACACCTTCGCCACCGAAACCACCCGCCTCCCAGCATGCCCGGACCAGGCGGAGGGCGCCGACCAGGCCGGGATCGGCGATGGCCTCGGCCTCCGCCCAACCGAACCAACGGACGTCCGGGCTCTCCCCCGGCGGCGGCGCCGGGTCCCGGTCCGGCCCGAGGACACAGAAGCGTAGGTCGAGGTGGGTGTGGCCGGCCGCGCCCTGGTGGACGTCGAGGTGCACCAACCGTGGGCCGCCGGCGGGGTGGACCACCTCCAGCCCGGTCTCCTCCCGGCATTCCCGGACCGCCGCCTCCGCCGGGCGCTCCCCGGGGTCGATGTGGCCACCGGGCTGCAGCCACAGTCCCAACCGGCGGTGCCGGTGCAGCACCGTCCCCCGCCGGCCCACCACCACGGCGGACGCCGTCACGTGGACGGGGTCGGCGGTCTCGTCGCACGGCCGCCGCAGCCGGTCGAGCTCGACCAGGAACCGGGCCTTCGCCGCCGCCTCCCGTTCGTCGCCGGACACGTGGTCGGTGACCAGCCGGCGGACCTCGTCACCGGGACCGGTCAACCGCGCCCCGTACCACGGTGACGGCACCACCGGCCACCCGGACCCGGTCGCCGGCCACCGTCACCCGGAGCCGGCCCACCCGTTCGGACAGCTGCACCGCCTGGAGGACGTTCCGTCCGAGCCGGCCGGCCCAGTAGGGACCGAGGACGCACTGGGCGGAGCCGGTCACCGGGTCCTCGTCGACGCCGACGGCGCTGGCGAACACCCGGAGGACATAGTCGGCATCGACGGCGCCTTCCACCCGGTCCCCAACCACTGGGCCCCCAACCACTGGGCCCCCAACCACTGGGCCCCCAACCACGGGGCCGCCACCGGCCGCGGTGACGACCACCGCCCGGTACGGCAGGGCCCTGATGGTCGCCGGGTCGGGCACGGCCGACCGGACGGCGTCGGGGCCGCCGAGCTCGAGGACCAGGTCGTCGCCGCCCTCGAACGCCGACACCACCGGCCAGGCGGTGACCAAGGAGGTCGGCGGGTCCACCGGCCGGGTGGTGGCGGCCGGCAGGTCGAGCTCGATGGTGGCGCCGTCGAGCCGGGCGGTGAGGACGCCGCTGCGGGTGGCGAAGGACACGACGTCGCCGTCGACCGCCCGGCCGTCCTCCCGGAGGGCCTGGGCGGAGGCCAGGGTGGCGTGACCGCAGAGGTCCACCTCGACGGTGGGGGTGAACCACCGCAGGGACCACCGGGCCCCGCCATCGACGGCATCAGCGGCACCGGCGGGGCCGGCGGGCTCGGCACCCGGCGAGAGGGGCCACAGGTAGGCGGTCTCGGACAGGCCGAGCTCGAAGGCGAGCTGCTGCATCCACTCCTCGTCGGCCGGTCCGTCGAGCAGGCAGACCCCGGCGGGGTTGCCGCCGAAGGGGCGGTCGGTGAAGGCGTCGACCCAGAAGAACGGCACCCCCAGGCCGGCCGTGCCGCTCATCGGGACTGTGCTCATCGAGACAGGGCCTTTAGCCGGACGAGGGCCTCGTCGAGGACGTCGGGCCGCTTGCAGAAGGCCCAGCGCACCAGGGAGGCGCCTTCGGTGGGGTGGAGGTAGAAGACGGAGCTGGGGATGGCGACGACGCCGCACCGCTCGGGCAGCGACCGGCAGAAGGCGAAGGCGTCGGGCTCCCCCAGGGCGGCGACGTCGGTGTTGACGAAGTAGGTGCCGGCGGGACGGTAGACGGGGAACCCGAGGGCGGCGAGGCCGTCGCAGAGCTGGTCGCGGCGGTCGCGGAGGGAGGCCACCAGGGGGTCGATGAGGCGGGGGCCGGCGGCCAGGCCGGCGGCGACGGCGTACTGGAGTGGGGTGCCGCCGGCATAGGTGAGGAACTGCTTGGCAGCCCGGGTGGCGGCCACCAGGGGGGCCGGGCCGACAGCCCAGCCGATCTTCCAGCCGGTGAACGAGAAGGTCTTGCCGGCCGACGACAGGGTGAGGGTGCGGTCGGCCATCCCAGGCCGGTCGGCCAGCCGGAGGTGGCGGCCGTCGAAGACGAGGTGCTCGTACACCTCGTCGGCCACCGCCAGCAGGTCGCGGTCGACGCACAGTTCGGCGATGAGGTCGAGCTCGTCGGCCCCGAAGACCTTCCCGGTGGGGTTGTGGGGGGTGTTCAACAGGACGAGGCGGGTGCGGTCGGTGACGGCGGCCCGGAGCTGGTCGGGATCGAACGACCAGTCGGGGGTGGTCAGGGTGACCACCTTGGGGACGGCGCCGGCCATGGACACCGAGGCGGCGTAGGAGTCGTAGAACGGCTCGAACATGACTACCTCGTCGCCGGGGTCGCACAGGGCCAGCAGGGCGGCGGCGATGCCCTCGGTGGCCCCGGCGGTGACGAGGACGTCGGTGTCGGGGTCGACGTCGTGGGCGTAGTAGTGGCGCTGATGGTCGGCGACGGCGTGGCGGAGCTCGGGGACGCCGGGCCCGGGCGGGTACTGGTTCCGGCCGTCCCGGATGGCGGCGACGGCCGCCTCGGCGATCTCGGCCGGACCGTCGGTGTCGGGGAACCCCTGCCCGAGGTTGATGGAGCCGGTGGCGGTGGCCAGGGCGGACATCTCGGCGAAGATGGTGGTGGTGAACGACTGCAGCCGGCGGCTCAGGTAGGGCACCCGGCCGGTCGCCGGCCGGTGGTCGCCAGGAGGTTGCACCGGCCAGATGCTACGACGGCGGTAGCGTCGACGGTCCCATGGCCCCCGACCCGGTCTCGTTCACGGTGGCGTCGTTCAACCTGCACTCCGGCATCGACGGCTGGGGACGGCCGTTCGACACCGTGGCCGCCCTGGGCGACCTCGACGCCGACGTCATCGCCGTACAGGAGGACTGGATCCCCGACGACGGACCCGGCCTGGCGGCCACCGCGGGGGCTGCCCTGGGGTACGCCGTGTTCGAGCACCCGCTGGCCCACGGCCGGGTGGCCGGCCCGCACCCCCGGGCGGACCACCGGTGGATGCGGCCGTTGGACTGGCGAGGGAGCAGCCACGCCATCTACCTCGACGACCACCGGCCGTTGTCGTCGAGGACGAAACAGTCGACCAGGTTCGCCGCCGCCCGGCCCGGCCGGTGGGGCATCGCCGTGCTCAGCCGGCTGCCGGTGACCGGGAACCGGGTGATCGAGCTGGACCCCCTCCCCCGCGACCGGTCGGGCCGGGGGGCGGTGGTGGTCGACGTCACCGTGGACGGTCGGCCGGCGGTGATGGTGGGCACCCACATGTCCCACCTCACCTACGGGTCGCCCCGGCACTACCGGGCGCTGGGGCAGCAGCTGGGCGAGGCGATCGGCGGGGCACCGGCGGTGCTGGCCGGCGACATGAACCTCTGGGGCCCGCCGGTGGGGATGCTCTTCGGGGACTGGCGGCGGGTCGTGAAGGGGCCGACGTGGCCGGCGTGGCGGCCGCACAGCCAGGTCGACCACATCCTGGTCCGTGGGCCGGTCCGGGTGCTCGACGGCGAGGTCCGGCCGATGGCCGGCTCCGACCACCGGCCCATCCGGGCCCGGCTGGCCCTGCCCGGCGACTGACGGCTTCTCGACCGACCGTTTGGTAGTTTTCGGGGATGGCAGCCGACGTCGACCTGATCGCCAGCTACTGGACCGTCGCCGGGGACATCGACGTGCTCGACGACGCCCCGATGAGCCCGTGGCCGTTCGAGGCCCGGGTGGCCGAAGCGGCGGCCGCCGGCTACGTCGGGTTCGGGCTGTCCTACGTCGAGCTGCTGCAGCTGGAGTCCACCGTCGGCTTCGCCACGATGCGGTCGGTGTTCGACGACCACGGCATCACCATCGTCGAGCTGGAGGCCCTCACCGACTGGTTCGCCGGCGGGGCGGCCCGGGAACAGTCCGACCAGGTCCGGCGGGACCTGCTCCGCGCCGCGGCCGCCCTGGGTGCCCGCCACGTCAAGGTGGTGGGGACGCTGTCGGCCGACGAAGACGACTCCGACGACGTCGGCCCGGATCGGATGATCGAGTCGTTCGCCGGCCTCTGCTCCGATGCGGCCGAGGCCGGGACGTCGGTCGTGGTGGAGATGTTGCCGATCGGCAACGTCCGCACCCTCGATGCCGCCGTCCGCCTGGTCCAGGGGGCCGGCGCCGCCAACGGCGGGGTGCTCCTCGACATGTGGCACGTGCAACGGACGGGGACCCCCCTGGCGTCGATCGCCGCCCTCCCGGCCGGTTGCCTGCTCCACGTCGAGCTGGACGACGGCGGGCCACCGGCTCCCG
>Ga0134126_10000333_pt1 | contig 61894 bp, 68 predicted proteins | sample KB31752_FD_96881 | JGI IMG/M metagenome (GOLD analysis project Ga0134126, IMG submission 96881) | Terrestrial soil microbial communities with excess Nitrogen fertilizer from Kellogg Biological Station, Michigan, USA - KB3-175-2 | ecosystem: Environmental > Terrestrial > Soil > Unclassified ...
TGAAAATTGATTGTAGAAGACAGAATCTTTTGAAGGAAAAATTGCAATTGAATGAAAACAAACATATTGTAGAAAGATGGAATGCGGTGTACGTTCTAGCTCCTAAGGATGTTGTTGCAGTGTTTTGTACTCATGGTCTATATGATGAGTGTATTAAATACATTCGAAATAGTCCATATCATCACATTAAACATAAGACTGAAATTATCGAAGTAATTATTGCATTTGTTGAACAGTTGCAGAAGGAGAAAGCCGTCAATATCTTTGAGGAAGCATATCATCAGATCAAAGAGAAGAACTTGATAACAGTCGCCTTGTATAACGGTTGCACTAAAATTGTTAAAGAGTGGGAAGAGAAGAATCCCTCAATCTCTATTGAGATTGATCAATTGATCAAACAACCTTATATTCTTCCTGTGATGTCACAATCGAATATGAAAGACTTTATCAAGTGGGCTTACTCTACTCAAAGAGCATTTAACAATGAAGTAATACGCAATGTTTTCATTGCATTGCCATCGTTGAATTTTGAAGAAGATTATTCGTTGCTAAAATTAATTGCAAACACTGTTATTCCAGATTTTACATCAGAGTTAAAATCAAATTCAAAACAATACACTGATTCATTGCAGGAGAGTATTCTTATCAAATTATGCTTAGTAAGCCTAATAGAAGATAAACATATTGGATTGATAGTAAGCCTCATATATGAATGTATGATACAGAAACGTCAAGAAATATTCACTGATATTCTACGTTCTGAATATATCAAGAATGAAGAATCATGGAGATTAATTAGAAGATTATTGTATATTGATTTGTCATTATGTGCTCAGCTTCTAGAAATTAAACCGCAATTAAGAGAATTATATGCAGAGCGCATTCTAAACGTTTTATCAAATGCATCTGAGCAGGTTGGTTGTCTGCAAACAATTCTTGAACTAAGGATATTCATCTTCAATGTGAAAACTATTCCAATATTCATTCGATCTGGATATGGAAGTTTAATCTTTACTGTAAAGCTGGAAGAAGAGAGAAAGAAGGAACTTCAGAATGCAATCTCAGAATACTTTGCTCTTCCTCATATCAATCTATCATTCGTAGTTATTGAAATACTCTCTTATCTGAGTGCATTTTACACTCTTGATACAGAGGAGATTGAGAAGCAACGACCAGAAGTATTGACATCAATTCTTCTGAGGAATAACATCAATGATATTCATCATCTTCCCTTAATCATGAAGAAGATTCCTTCATTATTACAAGATAATCCTCAGATCAGACTTAGCATTGAAAGGAAGACATATAAAGAGATCAAGGAAGTTTTCCCTATTATTGAAGATAGGCAAAGCATCTTGATGAATTACAACTTACCTCTTCGTCACGAAAGTGCAGAATTGTTTACAAGCCTCTGTAAAGAATTCATAGCATATGTGGATTTCTTTCCTCTTATCTTACGTTCAGTGTATGCAAAGCATAAGGAAGCCTTGAATATCATCGAAGGATTAAGCGAAGGTAGATATAAGATCTCTGATAATGCTCGTTCGGTTTCTGTTGAAGTATATACAATGCCCGATATATTATCAGATGCTAATACTATTGATGAATACATCATCTCTCCAGAATCTCAATCTTACATAATTGTTAGTGAGAATATGATAATTCCTCTCTGCACTAAGTGTGTAGATTTGTGTTCTACAGGAATCTATCGTGAAGAAGGCGGTGATTACAGAAGTATTTATTGCAAGGCATGTTGTAGTGATGATATGAAGATGGACGATTGCCCAATATGCATGACCAATAAGATTGAAGTTCGATTTGATTGTCATCATTTAGTCTGCAAACATTGCATGATACAACAATGGAAGGAAAACATCTTCATCTGTCCAACTTGTAGGAGAAAAAGCAATATAGCATTTCATAAATAGCATCGTGTTAATAAATCGATGATAATGCAATTCTTTCGAGTCATGCCATTGATAATGGCATGACTAGATAAGAATCTCGAAGTTCTCATCGAACTCTCCACCTTGTACACAATTACTAACAAGAGGAATGCTGCCGTTGATTAAAAAGCTTTTTGCGGTGTGTCCATGTCCACAAGCCCAGAGTTTAATGTTGCTTTTCACTAAGTTCATCGCTTCTGACCAATGAGTAACAACGTCTGGGAGATGCTCTGTTGCATCAGAGAGCATTACAGATGATGGAGGATAATGTGTGACGACGATAGTATCATCTGTACTTGCAAGCATTCTCTTGAGAAAATTGATACTGTTCCTATTTAACACTTCGAGGTCTTCAACTGATAGAGGAAACATGTCCTTCATGATCTTCGTTACTAGACCATGTTTCTGCTTCTTCATGAATGGGTAGTATTCAGCTGGTACTTTTGGCCATAGAGTTGTTCCTACAATTCTCATTCCTTCTAGATCGTGAGAATCATTATCAAGAAGAATAACGGAAGTGTCTCTACATAGCTCTTTCAACTTCTCCTTCACTGAATCCATATTCTTGCCTTCTGAATAGTATTCATGATTACCTGGAACAAGAACTGAAGTTTTATGTTTTCGAGTTGCGTGTAGGAGAATATTCTTGTAGGCAGTATTATAGGGACTCCCAACATCTCCAGCGATTATGCAAAGATCAGATTCATTCCAATTCTTTGGTGGAATCCAGTCATTATTGTGTTCCAGATGGATGTCAGAAATTAGTCTAACACGCATTTAAAATATGAGTAAGAAAGTTAAGTTTCATATCTTATCTGCGGGGTATTGTCAATGGTGCCGAAAAGCCAAAGAAGCAATGATGGATTATTTCGAAGTAAACAGCATTGCTGGTCTTAGAGGACATGTTACAATCTACGATGCTGAAAATGAAGAGGAAGCAGACAAATTTGAGAAGAAGTTTAAGAGATTGATTCCTTCCTCATACTCTACCATTCCACAAATTGTTGCACAGTCTCCTTCAGGAAGATATAAATTCATTGGTGGCTACTCTGATTTCATGGACAAATATATGAATGAAGAATAATGAAATGAACGATTGCACGAAAGACTGCAACGATAATTGCAGAAGAGAACGTACCGTTAAAACTGTATGTCCTAATCCTTCGGAATCTCTCATGACTTGTTATGCTCCTTCGTCAGGTATGACTCTACTTCTCAGTCTTCTACTGTTTGGACTTGACAGGTTCTACGTAGGGCAGATAGGAGTTGGCGTTGCATTTCTCATTGGAACGTTGTCGGGGATTGGATTGGTTGTCGTTATTCCAGTTCAATTCATTGCAGCCATTTCATTGATTATGACGATTCTAGGAAATAAGAGAACTTCGTTCATGTATGGTTGTAGCGTTGTTTTTGAGCCACCCACTATCGTTGATAAGATCATTGCTATATCAATTCTATCAATCATAATCGTTGGTATTGCTATCGGAATATTAGGTAGTATCTTGTTTTAATACTGAATAACGAACAGAGAATTTCTACTGCATCAGCTTGTTGATAAAGAAAGATGACATTCTGCGTTTGTCGTTCGTTTAAGAAGAATATAGTTTGCAAAGCTGATGATCATGATTGTGTATGCCAACGAGATAAGCAGTGTTTAGCTGACAACCATCGATGTGTTTGCATGTTTCATGAAGATCCATTTCGTTGTATTGCAGACAAACACAATTGTTCATGTCATTCAAGATTTGGTCCATCATCTTGTCGTTCTATTGGAAATCATATTTGCGCTTGTGGTTCTCGACATGACTATGATTGTCGAGCAGTTAAGCATGAATGTATTTGCTGGAGTTACGAAACGGTAAAATGTTGCAAAGCTCAAGTTCATAGATGCAGATGTGATATAGGATATGAGATTTGCAGATCTTTAGATCATGATTGTATTTGCAGAGATGTACTTAGTCGTCATAAGTTATGTTATGCTACCAATCATAAGAACGCATGGAGTAAGTTTGAGATGAAATATCTCTCTGAGTAAAGAAGATTAATCGAACAGTTAACCGAAGATATATCTTCGGTTAAAAAATGTTGTGTGAATGTCTTACCGACAAAGAATGTCCGCTATATACTCATAAATGTGTTTGTTCACTATTCATTGATCAGTCGAAGTGCAAAGCTAAAAATCATCGTTGTTTATGTCATAACAAATTATATCCATTTTGTCGTACGTTAATACATTACGGATCTTGTGATTGCAATGTGTTATGTAGATCGAATACACACATCTGTGTTTGTGATAATAGAATTGACGTAGATAATCATTGTGGATCAAAGAAACATGTTTGCATTTGTCACAAAGTCTTCAGTGTTAGTACATCATGTAAAGCGATTGTTCATCGTGGCTATTGGAACAAGTTATACAAACTGTTTGAATTGAATATTTTCTCATCATAAATTGTTTACAAATGATACTTGATAATGTCGGAAGCTTATAACCACGGTAGAGACGAAGGCCAACGAGATGGTCGCTTAGTATTATACGTTTGTAAAGCTACTGGCAACCAGATGGTATCATCAGATATTGATGAAGATCAAATTGAAGACTTTTTCGATTTCGGAATTTCCGAAGAATACAAGAGAGATTTCAAGAAAGGATATAAAACAGGATATTGTTCGGTGATCAATGAAAGCGTCTGATATGCATCATGCATGATGCATATTTAAAAGATGGAACCATCTATCTCTTCTATTGTTGAAAAAGGAAGAATTGAGAGGGAGTTTGACTTCTATAATTCGAGGGGCATCTCTCCATACAGCAAGGAAATCATCGATAGAATAATCTCTAATCCTTCTCCATGCGTTTTAGTAGCTCCTACAGGCTATGGTAAATCAGTAGCTATTCCTTATGCTATCATCAGAGCAGGATATAAGGTGATGATCTCGTTACCTACTGTAGCACTCTGTGATAATCTGTATTCTAACTTTCTTGCTGTATATCCAACAATCAAAGTGGGGAAAGCATATGAGAGGGATATTGATATTCCTACAGGTTCTCAACTTGTTATTGTATCAAATGGATATTTGAAGAATAGACTGTTGGGATTCGTTCAGAATGGGATGTGTAAGACGATAGATTCATCGGTAGCAGATGTATTCTTTCTTGATGAAGTTCATCTTGCCAAACTAGATATGTCGATTATTGTTTCGTTGTGGTTTTACTGCTCAGATAAGTTTAAACCGGGGGTGAGAATGCCCAGATTACTATTGGCTTCAGCTACTCCTGGTAAAGTAATCTTTGGTAGGAAGATTGATTTGTGTGTGGTGATACCTGAGAAACTTTTTAAAACTATCTATCAGATCGATGATCATTGGCAAAAAGACTACTCTGTTAAACAGAATGATAGATTCAAGGATATGGGCTTATTGATAAAGGCCATACATACTAGCACTGACAAATCAGAACGAATTTTAGCTTTTGTTCCGGGTAAGGGGGAAATGGATAAAGTAATCAAAGCAGCGGCACTTGATGAAAATGACGTTGAATATGTTCGCGTCATGAGTGGTTCATCTCAAGAAGACTTCGATGTTCTCCGTCAAACTGTAGATCCTAAACGCGTTATCATTCTCTCCACCCCTTCTGGAGATGCAGGTCTTAACATCAATGTTGATCATGTTCTCGACTCTATGCTCATCAAGAACAACATGGAAACATCAAATGGTACTCTTGAGCTACAAACAGAATTCATCTCGAAAGCTCTCTCTAAACAACGCAAAGGAAGAACTGGTAGAAACAGAGACGGCCATTATTATCCCTTCTGTTCTCAAGAAGGATACGAACGGTTAGACGACAACTACCCATCAGAGATCTCCCGTCTACCACTCTACAAAACTATTCTTGAACTAAACTCTCACGGTTTAGAGATTGAAGACATTCTAGGAGTCTACCGCATTCAACGATTAAAGAAAGATATTAACGATCTCATCAATTGGGGTCTCCTCAAAAAGTCGAAGATTTCTAACGAGCTCTATTCAACAGCTGGAGGAGTATTCATATCGAAGTTAGAAATTGAATCTCCTCAGCTGGGTTGCATTCTCTTTGCATGGAGCAGTTATGAATTACCATTGGCGATAGGAGTGATCCTAGTTAATTTGATTGCTTCTGTTACAAGTGATATATTTAGGCTTCCACTTCTCGACAACGACAAACAACGACTTGAATTCGTCAACACTTACTATAAACGCTTTATTGGTAGAACAGAAGTTCATACTGCTATCAACATCTGGAATGCAATGGTTTCAGAAGTTGGAATAGGATCATCAAGCAATGATATCGAGTCATGGTGCAAAGTAAACCACATCAATAACAAGATTAGATTGCTTGTCAAGTCGATTCAAAAAACTTATAAGGAACTGTCTCCTCCGGGAGTTTCGCATGATGTTGGAGATCTTAATGTAAGAGTGGCATTCAGCAATCTCTTACCTCTCAGACGCTTTTTTGAATACATCTATCATGATAGTATTGCTGTCAGGCAAGAGAATAGTACAATGTTCACAATACTCAGTAATGCTGAAGTTGTCAAGGTTAATCCTAACTCTAACATGAATCAATACAGTGATTCTACTCAAGTGCCATCAAGAATTGTAATCATTGGAAAGAGGAAAACTCCTCTTGGAGTCATTGTTGATCAATCACTAGATCTTGATAGACCCGAGGAGATACAAGACATTCCGCTCGTTGAGATGAGTGAGAAATTACGAATTTTTAACTTTTAAAAACAGCTTCAAGCATTGCCATTATCAATGGCAATGCGTTTATTGAAGTTTCCATTTCTCTGTACACCATGCCAATATTTCTTCTTTGTTAGATATCTTTACATTCTTCAAGATCTCTTCAATTTCTTCTCTTCTTTTCCAATGACTTGTTTGATCATGATCATGTAGAAGATCAAGCATTTGGATATCTCCATTCAGAATTGCTGTGTATTGATTTTCAGTTGTCGTCTCAGCATGATTTTGTAAGAAATATTTAACTATCTCATATTTCTTGTTTGCAACTGCGACTCTATCAATAAGATCATTATAAATATATTCTGGATTAGCATTAATTATCTTAATAACTTGATCTGTGTTCCCTCTGATAACATGGAGAAGACACGAATAGAGATCACGTTCTGATGGAAAATATATCTTAACGATATATATCCTATTTTCTTTATCTTTCAAAGAATAATGAGTACTTTTGCAAACATTAGAGATGAGATTTCTTATATCGGACATGAATAAATGATTCTTGTATTTTCTCAATCTGTAGCAAAACCATTGAAATACATCCAATGGCATGCTCTCATGGTAATCTCTGAGAATATTAAGATAATTGACAAATGTCACAAGTCTAATCTTTCTAAGGTACCATCGTAATAATGATAGTGAGATTACATAATAACTATCGCGATGAGTTAAATAATCTATTTGTTCTTCTTTGGTGAATGGCTTTACAATGATAAGTTTTCTGAGACTGGAAGAAGAATAAATTACATGCTGGATTACATTTCTTGAACCAGGATCGAGAAATGACTCCACGATACTCCAAGGACCTGCTGGTATCATTGTTAGTAAACCATCTTGCATTATATCAATGGTGATGTTTATGAAAATCACAATATTCTCCTCCGTTTTCTCTCAAGAAGTTTAGCCTGCAGTTCTCCAACTTTCACTCTCAACTCTAAACATTCTTCAGATATCGGTATTGTAGGTCTTATTCCAGTATCCAACAAAATGCAAATTTCCTTCTCCAACCACTGCACATCTCTCAGTTCTTTAAACATGAAGAAGATGAAATTGATTTCATGAAAATATCGAAATGCTTTGAGTGAACAATATTGTAAAACGTTCAAGAATATAGCAGTCGGATAAAGTTCTTCTTCATAATCATCAAAGTCAAATTCTTTCTTAGTTTCAATTGCCATAACTCTCAACAACTTCTCGGTTTCTCGATCTGATAACCATTCATCAAGAAAGACATCATATGTCTTGAATACGTTTGCAATGCTAAACGTATCATAATCTTTTCCATACTCAATGATCAAGTGATGTTCCAGTCCTCTAATAAGAAAAACTCTTGAAGTAATTTCCATCTCCTCCATTCGTTTTTAATGAAGAGTGCTTATCGAAAACTCTATTTCTCCTTATAGTATAGCAATAATAAGTGAGCTAGGAATAAACTGTATCTATAATAGAACTTTAACGACAGTCTGATGATTTGCTTATATGTATCTAGTCCTTGTTTCAGAACGAGAATCGAGTCTATCAGTTCTACATCTAACTTTGGAACGTCATGAAACTTCTTCATAATGACAGCGTTGTATGCTTTCTCCACACTTAACTTAAAACATCCAGACTTAGCCATACATATCAGAGAACTGGCCGCTATCAGCTCAGGCAGATAGCAGAAACACTTGTTCAATTCTGTTAAATCTAATTCTCCAAACATCTTCTCATTAAAGTTATATGCGAAGTTTATATCGCTCGCTACAATAGTGAGATTGAGGACATCCGTTTCGTCTTCAGTTCTAAAGACATCTCGAATATGAGACATGATATTTGTCTTCTTCAAATATCTAGACACTTCTTCTGAGAATTGATCAACTTCAAGAAGTCTTTGTTCAAGCGCTCTTGTGATGTTATGAATAGCATCACTCATTCCATCTACAAATCTAACACATTCTCCTAACGTTCTGAAATCTCCATAAACGCTGTTATAGATATCAGGTGAAATGTCTTTTACATCACTTGCAACTGACATGATGACTCTTGAAATTGCACTTGCTCCAGTCTCACTGGCATTGCCGGTGAAACTATTGTTATGTGCACTGAGTATTGCATCACATATATGATAGTCTGACTTGAACATCTTACGCATGTTAAACACTAATCCTGTAACTTCAATTGATTTATTTAAACATTCTTGTTTAGATAAATATCGACTGATCGTTACCATTTGTAAAAAAGATGAAAGTGCAGGAAGAATATGCGTTTGTACCGAAAGTCATCTTGAGAATTTACAAAATTAGTAATGAAGAGGGATACTTCTACATTGGAATTACTAGACTGGATGAAGACAAGTGCGTAAAACAACATTATGCAAGATCAGTGCTGAAGCCTCATCTGAAGATATACAAACATTTAGCAAAAGACTTGAAGAAGGAAGATGTGAAGTTTGAAGTTATCGAAGAGATTATGTCTGACATTGGTGGATCAACGCCTTCATCATATGAGTGGAGGAAGAAACTCGAAGATTACATTACACCTCATCTCTCTAATCCTTTGTGTCTTAACATTCGTCATCATGTTGGTTTAACGTCTGATCAGAAAACTAAGTGTTATTGTGGAGGAATATATCCAAAAAATAAGTATGCACAACATCAACAGACGATTATACATTTGGAAAGTAAGCTAAGTGAAAGTGAGTCTGAACTTGACTAGTCAAGTTGGAATGGAAGAAGCCAATCGTTTAGAACGCATTTATCAAAATGTTATAACACAGGATGTATTCATTCTCAATGATTATGATACTCTGACAAATTCCTATTTGATGGTAAAGCTTTCCATTCATCTTCTAGCGAATTACCACTATTCTCCAACAGAAGAAGTCTTGGCAAATCTAAAAGAGACGAAGGTAATACTGAAGTTTTTCAAGGGTTTTATTTTAGCCAAAATTAAGGAAGAATTGGAACATTACAATTTCTTAAAACCACTAATACATCAGTATACTTTAGGCTTCATGAGCATGAAAAAATTTAGGAACAAACATGCTCCATCGATTTTGAAAAATTTGACGATTTTCAAAACCAGAAATTGGACTGGCAGAACAAAATGAGAAAACAGGTAGAAAAATTTGACTTTATTCTGAAGGAGATCCGTTCCGATAAATATTTGAACAAGAGCGTTTTTACTTACTTTCAGAGTTCCGAACAACCTCGAAATGACGAAGAGAAAAAGATAGACATCAATAATTTCAGAATGTTTTACCTCTGGCTCTTGGAGTCGCTTAAACAAGAAAACGAACGATCACTAACTACTCTGAAGATGATGAAATCTCACATATGGTATCGTGTTACAGGGTGTGAGAAATATGAGCAGTGGCAGAATTTCCTTTTTGAAGAAGCATTGACGCTAACTTCCACATCTTCATTCAACGATATGATTGACCGTGGCAAGACAATTGAGATCATGTTGGAAGGAATCGAGTTATACAAGAAGTTTAGAGATTTTAATAATCAAGGTAGACGAGTCATTGAACAGTTTGAGAGAAAGGAAGTGAATGTGGAATCAGTACCACTTTATATCCATTTCTCTCTTTTCGGTAAAAAGTTAGTTTCGCTTAACACATGCTAAACGAAATTCAAATTGAATCAATGGAGATTGTCCGTCAGTTTACACTCATTCCAATATTACATACTTTCTGGCAACCGATGATTCAACTATTTGAGGGAAACTTCTTATTGATTGATGAGAGACTCTGTCATCACATTGGTTTAATGTGGAAGAACTATACGATTATCAATCGTAATTGTGATCTGAGAAGCTATCTGTTACACCAGGATGAGAGGTATAAGAAGATTATTGTATTGATTCCATATGAGAATGATGGAATAATGGTTGAACGATATGCTGAACTTGATAATTGTGCCAGTGTTATTGTCAACTCACTTGATTGTAACGAGTTGAAGTTTGTTTTTACAAACAAGGATTATAAACTCTCATTCCAAGAAGAGAATAACTTATTCATTTACACCAGGAATAATTATGAAGAGTATCAGTATTTAGAGATGATACTCAAAGCGAAGAATGGAACGCGGAAAGCCAGTAGAACTGGAGTTTATACGATGTCAACGTTTGGAATGATGGGACGATATTCATTGAGGGATGGAAGGTTTCCTCTGTTGACAACAAAAAGGGTGTTCTGGAGAGCTGTAGTAGAGGAGTTATTGTGGTTCTTAAGAGGAGAGACTTCATCAAAGGTGTTGTCAGAGAAGGGAATAAAGATTTGGGATGGGAATGGTTCGAAGGAGTTTCTGGAGAGTAGAGGATTGGGACACAGGGAAGAAGGAGATCTCGGACCAGTATATGGATTCCAGTGGAGACGTTTCGGAGCTAAGTACATTGACTGCCATACAGATTACAGTGGACAAGGTATTGATCAAGTGAATGAGATCATACAAACATTGAAGACTGATCCAGATTCAAGGAGGATGATATTGACAGCATGGAATCCACAAGCTCTAAATGAGATGGCTTTACCCCCATGCCATGTAATGTGTATCTTCAATGTTCTTAACGGAGAACTGAACTGCATGCTTGTTCAACGCTCTGCTGATGTTGGTCTTGGAGTTCCATTCAACATTGCTTCCTACGCTTTACTCACTCGAATCATTGCTCACATCGTTGGAATGAAAACAGGAGAACTCGTTTATATAACTGCTGATACACATATCTATGAGAATCATTTACAAGCATTAACCATCCAACAAGAGAGACAACCACGTCTATTTCCAACATTGAAGATTGTAGCAGATCCAGATCTTAAACCTGAAGAATTGAAGATTGATAACTTTGCCTTGATGGACTATAATCCACATGAAAACATTTCAATGCCAATGGCAGTTTAAAAAGAATGACGTTGTGTTACAGTCTTATTATTCCGTCTGTGAATTTTGAATATCAGTTAATTCATCCTGAATTAACTGATATCAGCCAGCGATCGGCAAATCTAGATCAACTATTCATATCATTAGAACAATCAGTAGGTTATTATGTTACTGTTTATGCTACCCCTGTATTGCAACAGGTTCTTGCTGTAATGAAAAAAACTTTACAAGACTTGAAGCCAGTGCTGCTGGTTGCCTATCCTATTGTTGGACAGATTATCATACTGGCATTAGGATTGGCTTTGGTACCTGTTCTGGGACCATTCGGACCGTTAGTTACCGAGCTTATTGGACAAGTGATAATGGCTGTTATAAAGATATTCATCGATTCGATACAGAATGCCAATAACTTTTGTAACTGCCTTGTATATCCCTCACAATGGTCAGCCACACAGATCATTGTCTAAGTATATTGCATACTTTGACATCCTTGCATCAACTGGTATTCCTATCTTATTATACCTCGATAAACAATTGAAGATGGAAGGTGAAGAGATATGTAGGAATTATAGTAATGTAACAATTCTCGATTACGTTACTCTGGACACTTCCTATGTTGGTGAGAATGTTCAACTTCCCTTTCAACGAAACACTGTCAAGGACACCAAGGATTATATGTGCATCCAACTAAACAAGTTGAAACACTTGAAGGATGCCGTCCCTCATGCGAAGACTGACTTTATCGCTTGGATAGACTTTGGGATATTTCACATGATCAAGAATAGAGAGAAGGTAATGGAAGCGTTGAAAGAGATTGCAACAAGTGATTTCCCAAGAGATGAGATATTATCGCCGCATTGCCCTGGATATTATCGACATGAGTATCTGTTTGATATGATAATATGGCGATACTGTGGGAGCCTTTTGATCGTTCCAAAGCATCTGGCTAGCAAAGCTTATGACGCACAGATGGATTTGGTGATGAAACACTTGCCGAAGTTAACTTGGGAGGTCAATTATTGGCACATGATGGATATGTTCAAGGAATATCTAGCAGATCATGATGATAGTATAATCGTTAATGCGTTGAAATGCAAATGTTAATCGAATTATAATGAAGAATATTTATTCTTCATTATCTGTACTATCTTCTATCTTTGACAATCTCTTTATCACTAGTTTACCATTATTTGGTAGCGGAGTAGTAACGAGTTCAAGAACGTCAATGTTCTCGTTTCGTATAAGATGATTTATAACACTCCTCTCATCTTCTGTAATATGGATAATCTTCAATACGTTATCCATTGTTGTAACATCATTAAGTGGAACTTGAATGTCGATGATATCGAAGTAATCGATTGAAGAACAAAGATAGTCCTCGTCTGTTAGAATGACAGTTTTTATTTTGAGGAGTTTCTCCTGTTTACGGAGCAACTCGTTGCAACACTGTTTGATATAATGTTTAATGAACGTTTCTTTCTCGGTCGTCATATTATGTCTTCTCCGAACTTATTTCTGATTTCTTTAACTTCTTCTGGGTAATACTTATCATGATTTTCTCTATCCTGCTTGACAAAGGTGGCATTCATGACTCCTTCTGCATAAATGAAGTTGCGAACATACGCATGTCGTAGTGGAAACGGAAGTAGAATTATTTGAAAGCGTTGTGTTTGCGCTTGAACAAAGTTGAATATCTCTACTTCATGTTCATGAGAACACATTGTAATTGCACGGATTAACTTAGAAGATGCTGGAAGTTTCTCAAGATAGTCCTTGATATCATTACACAATGTTTGATTCGTTGATACGAAGAATACAACTGCGTATTGATCCTTTATCAAAAATTCAGATCTTAATTTTTGCACCAGTGGAGTGCTGAGTGTTAGAGCGTACAACTCTATAATGATATTATAGAGTTGTTCCGTTTGTATAGCTTGAATGCTAGCTAAAATTACAATTGTATTATCGTAGAGCATGCGACAATGATAAAAGAAATGGAAGAGCGGGCTGCTTTCATAGTTAGGTGGGAGCAGCATCCTGCCATACCAGGCGAGATACATGCTATCGGAATTATTGATAATGGAAAGGATTACGTCAAAGCTTTAATCCGTGTTGTATTTCAAGACTACTTCTATCTCCTTCTCGAAGAACCTCTCGATGCGAAACAGCTTGACTCTCTAAGATATCAGCTTCGAGGAGAAGCAACATTCTCTTACAAGATGGTAAAGACACTCTTTGGATATCAGCCAGAACCTGAAGTACCAGCGTTATTATTCTTGTGCAATGATGCTGCTACCTTACTAAAACATAAAGCTATCAAATCATTGGGAGGAAAGCCAGAAGAGACGACAATGTTTTCGAGAAGCAGGAAGCTAACTGCCATGAAGCAGATGTCTCAATGTTGTTGGGTACCACTTGCAAGAAGTCGAGTCATTAGTGAAGATTCAGAAGAAAGACTGAGTAGGAATGGGAATTTAGAATTCAAGTTTGACAACTGGGCTGACTTTACGTCCCTACCTCTTGATCGTATCGAACACTTTGCTCCACCTCCAGGATCACTTCTCAAGACTTTAAGTTTTGATATTGAAGCATACAAGCCATCTGACAGAGGTGGAGGAATGCCAGATCCAGCGGAGCCCAGGAATATAGTCCTCTGTATATCATGTGTTGTTGACTATGCAGGAAAGAGAGATCACATCTTCCTCACTGTGTCTGACGTTCCTGATCGTTCTCTTCTACCAGAGGAAACCATTGTTAAACTATTTGAGCATGAGAAGGATATGATATATGGATTCTTTGAAGAAATAGCTCGTATCAATCCTATTATCCTAATGGGTTTCAATACTCAATCGTGGGATTTTCGCTACTTGAATGAGAGGTTAACTAAGGTGCATAAGATGAAATACCCCTTATCACTGGGAATTTACAAGACTCCTCCAGCGATTAAGATGAAGTATTCGTTTTGGAGTTCAGAAGCATTCAGAGATAATGATATTGCATATCCAGACATTCCAGGAATTGTTCATCTTGATCTCCATAAGTTCTATGCAAGAACAAGACCGAAGATGAAGCATTCGCTAAACTTCATTTCACAAACCTATCTAGGAAGGGGCAAGTATGATATGTCACAGATGAGAATGGCGAAAGCATATGAATCTCAGGATCCTCAAGAACTTTCTCTGTTGGCGCAGTATAATGTCAACGATTCTGTTCTTGTGGCAGATCTCTATCTCAAGCAGAAGATATTTGAAGAGGCGGCTATTGAAGCATTGACGTGTGAGACAGTCATTGATGATTTGTATACTAAGGGTATGGGAATCCGTGCACAGAATCAATTATACAAAGAAGCAAAATTAGCAGGGTATGTTGTAACAGACACTTATGGAAATGATGAAGATGGCAAATTGATTGGAGCGCATGTTACTGAACCTGAACCAGGACTTTATGATGACGTTGCTATATTTGATGTACAGTCTATGTATCCATCGATTGTTATAATGCTCAACTTATGTTATTCAACTTATGTAAGACCAGATCAATTGAAACATTTGGAACCTGATGATTACCAAACGTTAACGTGGGAAACTAGAGTGACCAGTGGAAAGGAAACGAGAGTTGAAGAGCATCAAGTACACTTTGTTACTGATGATACTGACAAGAAGAGAGTTGGAGTATGCAAGAAGTTGATTAGTGATCAGATAGCATTGAGGATGAAAGTGAAAGAGTGGTCGAAGGATGCAACACAGGATGCTGCTGTGAGAATGATAATGAAGATGGTGCAGAAGGCTATCAAGATGACTTCTAATTCGTTAATCGGACTATGGGGGACATCAGGGAAGATGTCCAAGTTGACATTTCCAGCATGCGCAGGAGTAGTATATACGAGAGCGAGGAATACAATTGTGCAGGTTATTAAAGCAGTGAATGAAGGGTTTGAACCGGTTATATATTCGGACACTGATTCAATTATGGTTAAGAATATGTCTTCTCCGGATCGTAGGAGAGAATTAGTAACATGGCTCAACAAAGAGTATGCTCCCCTAACATTCGAATTTGAGAATGTTGGCAAACTCCTAATCTTATCAGCGAAGAACTACATCTTCAAAACTGATGGAGATATCAAATATGTTGGTGTAGCATTCTCAAAGCGAAATAACTGCTACTTCGTAGTCAGCACACTTAAGGAGATTGTTGATATGATTTTCCGCGGTGAAAGCAAAGATAGAATCTTAGAATATGCCAATCATAGAAATAAGGAAATTCAAGAAGAAGATCCAGCCGATCTAGCAATGACTGCCACTGTTACTACAGCTGTTAATTCACTTGGTAACAAGCTGGCTCGCAAAGGAATTGCCGCTGGTAACATAATACTTCCAGGAGACGTCATTGAATATATTGTATTGAAAGAAACGAAGAAGCGTCAGCCTCTTGGAGAAAGAGTGATTAGCTTAGAGAATTTCATGAAGGATCCAACGCTTCAAATCGATTACTCCTATTACAGTGAGCAATTCATGACTCATGTTGGAAGGATTATGATATTCTAAAGTTATACATTGATATAATGAATCGTATATCAATGTCTCATTTCAACACTATTTGCTTATAGTGTTTACATGACAGGATCATGTATCTGAAGACGAAGTCAAATTACAAAGAATGACTGATGAAAAAGAATTCTTGTGATGGAAGAATTCTACTGCGCGTTGAAAACGTTGAATCGACAATGCAAGAAGTTTCCAACTGAAGAAGATTTTTATAAACTTTTTAGGAGGGCATATCAGGCACCTCCACCTTGGAGTGATGTAACATTGTTGATACCGTTTGTGTTTGTGTTGTTTATCATTATATCTGCTCTTTCATACTTTATTGTTTATACTACTAATACTACGAATTCGTTAGTGATAGAGAATCAAAAAACTGCGGCTGATAAAAGTTTTGTAGTATATTCAGAATCTGGCACTACCACTGAGCCAACACCAATACCTTTTACAGCTGATGGAACAATTTATGCAATTCATCCTCATGCAGTCAATAGTAGTCTAACTGTCCACAATACAAACTCTCCATCAAAATTCAATTTTGCAGTTCCAATTGGGACTCCAATAGATTATACTCCAGATTTTTCTTCAAAAAATCCCTCGACATTAACTGGAATAGGAACAGGAACTCTTTTGCTTTCAACATCTCCAACGCCATCTTCAACGTTTCCAATTTATTGTGGTGTTGGATGGACGCAATCAACAGCCGCTGCTATGAATGTTATCACGAACACTGTTATCTATTCGTTCCTTCTAGCTGACAGTTACTTTACTGTGACTGTTCCTTTCAGCATTGCCTTTACTCCAGCAATGATTGGCACAGGACCTGTTGGTATATTTATGTTTGTTTATATGCCCAATAATCCTGGAACACCCATAACTTTCAAGGTTTCAAATGTAGCATTTTTAGTTAATGAACTTTAGAACCGTACAATCCAATTTATTCTTCTTCCATCTCTTTTACTTTCTCTATACTTTGCTGATGTTTGCGTTTGCATTCTTGGCAATGCAAACCAAATGGATGAAAACCGTTCTTTACAATTATTCTAGGACCTACTCCACATGTTGTGCACTTAGGTGACATAGATGCCAGACATGTTGTACAATGAAATCCTTCTTTAACATTTGCAATAACTTCTGCCATTATTGTCCCCTTCTCCACATATTCATTGAGAGCATCGATATGTGGTTTGGATAGTATTAGGAAGGCGTTTGGTTTTCCACATCGTACACAATTGTTTGATTTTTCTGTTTTGTAGTGACCTCGATTATTGCCATGTTGTTTTCCTCTGCTTCCAGAATGACCAACAAGTTCCCATGGTGGTTCTCTTTCTTTCGATCGATGATCGATAGGTTGTTGAACCGGCTCAATAACAATTTCACTTCTTGTAGAACCTAGAATAACTGAACGAGTTTTATTGACAGCAGCATAAGTTGATCTTGTTCTGTGAGTAACTTTCACTGGAGCAATTGCACTAGTTGAAACATCAGCCAGTGCTTTGAATATTTCTCTGATTGGATGCGCAGGAGTTATCATTCTTGGAATGTGAAGTGGAGTTGATACATCTTTCACATCTTCTTTATCACCCACTCTTTCGGGCATGGTGAAACATTTCACTTCTGTTCTTGCATCTGTTCTTTCAAGAACAGATGCCGGTGAATCTTCTATCACCTCATCTAAAGCCTCAAGCCAACTTGTCGTCATATTTATTATTTTATCCTAGTTGTTTGATCTGTAATAAAATACGTTTTGATAGATGTCTGCGACTTCTTCATCAACGTTTGATCCATTCGCTAAACTTATCAGTGGAAGAGGTAGCGGTAGTAATGTTCCTCAGACTGCCGCAGAGTTGAAAGAGGCTGTTGAGAAACTCCCTACCGATCAAAACACTATCTTCAGAAGGGTTTATAAGAAGATCAGGACAGCGATGAAAGATTCATCTAAAGAAGTTAGGACGGAATATATAGCTTTTTTGAAGCAGATGATAACAAAGTTAGGATCTGATGTGAAAGTCTTCAATGAAGATGAACCGAAAGCTGATAAGTTGATATTTGAACAGACGATGAAGAGTGGACAAATTTCTAAAGCACTAGCACTCTACCCTACGATAGAGAAGGATGTTAGGAACGATTTGAAAGGATTGCTTGCCCTTGAACAAGGAGGATTTAGAACTCTTAAGATAACGAGGAAAGGACTGTTATATCCTCTCGAACGCTTCCTCAGAGACAATGATTCAACGATTGGTAAAGTGCAGAAAATCATTGGAGACCCTCTCCACTTTACCACATTAACCCCAACGCAACATAGTGACTTGAGGGAAGTAGGAACTGTAGAACCGCTCTACTTTCTGCTGAGGCAAAAAGTTGGTGATCAGAGTACAGGATGTAAAGAGAGAGAGTCTGACAAATTGATCAAATTGATCTTTCCAGATTTAGATATGAACGTGGTTAATCGGTTCTGTAATTTTGCAGAAACATATAAGACTACTCGGATAGCAGTATAGATAAATTATGGAAGATGATTTGCAACGATTTGCTATCCCTGGCCGTAAACTGGCTGCGTCGGCCATAAGAAAAGCTGATTCGATTCAAAGACTTCCTCCGATAAAGCAGATTAGGGAGAAGCCAACTATGTGGATCAACGACATTACACCAACACAACATACAACCTTCTGCTTCGATGGAGAACAAATACAACTAAAAACTTTTTCCGACTATATCGAAGGAGTCGAACGATGTTTTATCGAAATTATCTCTAACGCTGTTGACAATTGTTGTTATTCTATCTACTATGGCCGCATGGCAGATGAAATATCTGTTGAAATTAACAGTAAAACAATCAGTATTACTAACGGTGGATGTAATATCCCTGTAGTTAAAACTGACGAAGGAGAATGGATTCCGAACATTATCTTCGGTGAATTGTTTTCATCCTCTCATTACAATGCCGTAAAGCAACAGTATAAGCAAGATATGGGATCAGGCGGTACTAATGGAGTAGGAGCGACTCTTGCTAATATATTCTCCGAGCAATTCAGTGTAATTGTCGATGATCCTATTTCACATCGTCGTTTTGAGCGTTCATGGAGTCAGGGAGCACCTATTCAAACAGAAAAAATAACTGAAGATAAGAATATCAAAGCCACCAGTATCTCTGTCACTTACACTCTCGATTTCCCATATTTTGCTATGGAAGAATACTCACAATGCATGCAAGAACTCTTCGCTTTTCACGCTGTCTCAGCAGGCTTCACAGGAAAAGTACCAATTAATCTTACTCTCGGAGATAAACCAACGAAAAAGTATGATGTCAGGTTGATTGACGATTATGCTCGCCTCTTCAAAGAGTCTTTTGGAGCCCCCGACGTCAAGTCTTTGACATACCATTATGTCGAAAGTGGTTCTGATTACGAGAAAGTGGTCAAAGAATCTCTCGAGATACCCAAGGTAGAACTCCTACTCATTGATCTAGATGCAGTATGTCAACTCACATATGTCAACGGTATCATGACTCCTGAACATGGAGTTCATCTCGATGAAGTATGCAAAGTGTTCTTCGGGAATATTATTCAGAACTTCAAGGTCACTCTGAATAATGCTAAGAAGTATGTGTCGATGATTCTCAGTGTAAGAGTAGTGGATCCGAAGTTTAAAACTCAAAGCAAGTCGTGTTTAAAGAGTCCAAAGCCTGAGTTAGTAAATCTGTCAAAGAGCTTGTTGAAGAGTGTGGAAGAATGGGATGTTATCACGAGATTCAAGGCTATCAATGATTCGATGAAGATGTTAGAATTGAAAAAGACTGACGGTAAAAAGACGAGGAAACTGTACGATATCAAACAATTAGATGATGCTAATGATGCAGGTAGCACTACGAAGAGTAAAGACTGTGTATTAATTGTTGTTGAAGGAGAATCAGCAGCAATCTATCCTAGAATCTTACGAGACATGATGCCAGGTGGTAGAGATAAATATGGAATATTCTTGTTGAAGGGTAAACCAATCAATACAATGAATGCTACAGAAGACGATTTGATTAATAACAAGATCTATGTGTACTTGAAGCAAGCTATCGGATTACAAGAAGGAACAGATTATACTCCTCAAGAGAAGTTTAAGAAGCTAAGATATGGTCATCTGATAATGATGGCAGATGCAGATCCTGATGGTTGGCACATCGAAGGATTGATTCTATGCCTCTTCTATACAAGATTCCCTTCACTTGTAAAGAGAGGCTTCGTTAGCTTTTGGAGAACTCCCATTCTACGAGTGATCAAGGGAAAAGAAAGACGACTGTTTTTCACCAGAAGACAATTCAATAAGTGGAAAGATTCAACGGTTAATCACAAATCGTGGAATATTAAGTATTACAAGGGATTAGGTAATTCGTTGAGAGTCGATATTAAGGAGGATTACGAAACTGGGACAAGCTTAATCTTGTTCGTCGTCGACGAACAAGCCAATGAGAATATGCGTCTTGGATTCGATGGTAATGAACCTGATAAGAGGAAAGTATGGCTGGCATCTGCTGCCGAAGACTTTTTGGAGAATGATAATCCTCAACTGAAAATTAGCGATTTCATCAATAGTGCTTTGAAGACATATTCACTGGATAACATAGCAAGAGCAATTCCAAGTATAATGGATGGTTTGAAGGAATCGATGAGGAAAGCTCTGATTGCTGGAATCAATGAGTTCAAGATTGATGGAGCTGAAAGAGCAAATCCTCCAGAATGCAAGATGATGGAACTTGTAGCAGAGACAACGAAGAACTATGCATACCATCATGGTGAAACCATTCTAGCTAACGTGATTGCCAATATGACCCAATATCACCTTGGTACTAACAATGTTCCATGGTTTAATGGAACCTCTGAATACGGAACTATTGATGGGAAGGAGAAGCCTGCAGCAAGGTATGCTACATTGGGTCCGGCATGGTGGTGGAACAAAGTGTATAACGGACGAGATCTACAATTTATCGATTATGTATACGAGAATGATAAGAAGAAGGAACCAAAGTTTTTCCTTCCTGTTGTAGCATGGGTATTGTGTAACGCAGCTGATGGTATTGGAACTGGCTATTCTACCTCTCTACCAGGATATAACATTGAGGAGGTTGCCATTGCTCATCTTTGCTTACTCAATGATAGACCTATTCCTCCAATTAAGCCATGGTGGAGAAATTTCACTGGCACTGTCAATATTATAACTCATAAGGAAGCGAAGCGGGCAACCATGCCTTCCGATACATCACCAGATAATGTATTGGCTGGTGCTTATCATGAAGAAGACGTCTTGCTAGACCCAGAAGCTGCCTTGAATGGAGACGTCTGTGTTATCGAGGGCAACTATTCGATTGTGAAAGGACAACTCATTGTTACTGCGTTGCCTCTAAGAACACTCGAAGAGTTTAGACGCACGTTGAAGGATTTGATTGATCAGAAGGTTGTCTCTGAATACAAGAATAGAACAATAGGAGAGAATATTCGTTTTGAAATAGATTTCATTGGTGGACTTCCATCATTCGACATTGTTAAGAAGTTTAGATTGCGCCGTTTCATTGCATTGACGAATATGGTGCTGCTTGACGAGAATGGCTTACCGAGAAAGTTCAAGAATGTGAACGAGATTATTAAGTACTTCCATAACATCCGTCTTATCTACTATGAGAAGAGAAGGCAAGCTATTATGAAAGATCTGGAAAATGACAAGTCTAGACTGACGCAGAAGGCTCGGTTAATTCAGGCAATTCTTGATGGAGAGATCGTTTACCATGGTAAAAAGAAGAAAGATGTGTCGGATCAGATATCACAGAAACTTCCTGATGTTGATCCAAAGGTATTTACAGAATTGAAGGCATCCCATATGACTCAAGAAGAAGTGAGTACACTCAATGAAGAGAAAGAGAATGTTATAACAGAAATTGAACAGTATAAGAAGCTAAGTAACGAGAAGTTGTGGGAAAGGGATATTCTAGAGTTTTTAAAACACTACCGTAAGATTTACGGTAGTAACATTAGGTTCCGAGATTGTCCGTGGTAGACAGACCCGACAATGCATTGTCGGGTTTGCTGTCTCATAATACTTGTATCATAAAATCAGTAAAATATATTTTACTGATTTACACTTTTCTCGCACGCTTAGCTGCTCTCTCATTCTCTCGTTCAACAGTTAGGATTCCTATCATACGAATTCCTTCTAACATCATGGGAGGTGCCAAGAGTGGTGAATATATCGTCCAGAAAACTTTCTCATGATCTGCATAATACTGGTGAAACATGGTGTTTGTTCGAAGATAATATAGAACATCATCTCTTCTTAGGTAGGTAGAACATTTAACAAATTCAGTTGGATGATGACCGTTGAATATCTCAAGAATATCTCTGTGATACTTAACAATAGCTAAATAGTAGTTATCATTTCTCATTGTGTAGAATAGTTTCGTTTTCTCAATTGTTGATAATGTGTCAATTGGCTGACATGAACAATAAAGAATATGCATGTTTCCAAATACATTTTTCGATTCATTCACCCATCCATCTCTCCTTGTCGCTAACTGCAAATATCTTTCTGAAACTATTATTCCTGTTCTTTCTTCTGCTGGAATCTCTGCAAGCTCTCTATCGATATCTTGAATTTCCTTCCAACTATTTGCGGGCGTAAACTTTCCGTAGTATTCTCCGATTGGCTTTCCTTTGAGAAGTTCTGAATAAATTAGTCTTCTCTCATCCTTTGGAGACTGTAATAATCTATCAAGAATCTTTACATCAAAGTTGCAAATGATAGCTAAAATGATATAAGTAATTGTTGGCGGTAATCTTCGTTCATCCTCATGTAGAATATCTGCGGATTCTTCCTTCAACTTCTTTGCTCCATTGATCCACTTTGCACTACGATAAATACCACGAATTCCTTCAATAAATTTCTGATCTCCAGGAACTAGTGGTGAGAAACTGGGAGAGATCTTGTTCATCCCAATCAGTACCAAAGCTATTATCAGTGGATTTATGCTTTTAAAAAATGCAATTTGACATCCACTTTACACTTGCTTATTAAGCAAGTGTTTCAACATCTCAGTAGACAACGGCATATTGCTTGACATGATGCTTGATAAGCGTCATGCTGAACTTTTACCAGATGCAATAAGTCTTCCTCATGTCCTTCAATAATATCTTGCCATGAAGCAGATTCGGAGGATGAAATAAACATCCTCTGTCCTACTTCACTGCTAAATATGAGATGAAATGGTAGGCAATATTTTTCTTCTTCTTGTTCAACATCGTCTCCTGTTGCAATTGCTTTCTGTCTCAATGAAAGCAATTTCACTTCGAAGTCATAAAGTTCTCCAATAAAGTCACGACAGTCTTCCTCCTCATAACTGACATCAATTACACTGTCATGAGTATTAGAATAACGGAGAGCGTTTTCGTATTTCTTTATCTTCTTAACTAGTTCCATCCTTTCTTCTGTTCTTTCTCTTCTCAATTGTTCTTTGATGCAGTTGTTTACCTCTTCCAAAATTTTTGCGGCTATCTCTCTTGCTAACCATAATTGAACAAAGTCAATCACTCCATATTTACCGTTGTTATTCCTGCCAATGTAACATTCGTGTCTTCTTAGAAAACCCTGAAGATCAACGAGTTTTCTGTGCTCATCTTTCAGAGCTTGCATAAATCTGTACAATAAGTATTGTACAGATTTTAAAGATGGTTGTGAAACAATAAAATTCAAATGGTTGAAGTTTATTTTACCAGACATGCAGAAAGTTTAGCAAACACAGGAATCAGAAATGTCGATGCTCCTCTATCAAATACAGGCATTGAACAAGCTAAAAAGCTATCGGGATACTTCGATTATATCATCAGCTCACCATTAAGAAGATGTAAAGAAACACTACACTATTCAACTATTGATTATAAACGACTTATCTTTGATGAGAATTTTCGTGAAAGGGTATTTGATCAATCGGATAGACTTCTATTTGAACCTACTGATTTAATAGAAACTGATGATGTGTTTTGGAGACGAGTTGCAACGTTTCGAAACAATTTAGACAAATTGAAGAAGAGATGTAAACCTGGCGAGAAAATATTGTTAATCGGTCATGCTTACTTTTTTAATGCATGGTTCCGCAATGGATGTTTTCCTGGACCATACAATGCAGAGATTATCAAGCTAGAATAAGTTTTACTAATCATATTCGTCAGATTCTTCATCAGAAGAAACTCTTGCATAACATTCTGAAGCGAAATGACCAGCACGCCCACATTTATGGCATTCAACAAACTTCCTACTATATTTTGGAGTATAACGACCACGAATAGATTCTTGACATTCTGATGCTATATGATTTGCTTTACCACAGTTAAAGCAAAGTTTCTCAGCTGTTGCGATTTCTTTCTTCAAAAATTTTATCTCATCTTCTTTCAAAGTTATCTTGGAATAACTGCCACCGCGAACATTCTCAATTCCATAAGTCTTCATCATGTTTACTTGTAACACGTTTCGTTAACACTTGTTCAATAGGTGGATATCGAGTTGTCCACGCTGTTCCTTCTCCTTCGAAATGCTCTTTCATTCTCAATTCAAGATGATCCGTTGTTCCAACATAATACTTGTTGTCTGTACATTTCAGGACGTATAGATGAGACATTCTTCGACAAATATATTTGTCGAAGATATTTATTAGAGATGTGAGCAACGTAAAAACTTCATTTAGCGCAGTCTAATAATGGTTGGACATAGGGAAGTAGGAAGTCGAAATCTGCTTCGCTATCTAATTCTTCAAAGTTGAAATTGCCAAATTCATCGTAGACGGTTTGAATATATTCTTTATCTTTCATGTCAATGTCTGAAATGGTGATGTCTTCAGTTGGATTCTGCAGATAATCACTGATGAACTCAATGTAATCAATAATGTCACATTGATTTTGAGTAACAAGAAGCCTTAGTTTCTCCTTCAAGTGTTCTAAGTGTCCTTCATAGAGACGAACTATCTTCTCTACTTCAATGTAGGCATCGTACTTATCTTCTCCCATTGGTATTCGACAGATAACATTGCCATAAACAAACCACACTACTGTCCATGGAACAATGTAATGTGGATTCTTCGGATAACTATCCACTAGCTTCTTTACCACCTCTTGAAATTCTTTTAGACTCATCGCTGATGAAAAAGATTATTTAGATTATGTTGTAATCGATATGCAAATAGTATTTGCATATTGTAACATGTCTGTCTCCGTAGGCTATTTCTTGACATTCAAAGACTTGTTTGAAAGTCCTAACAAGATTCTCCTCCTTGGTATCATGTCTCATGGAGATTTCATTTACTTAACAGGTCCTTTCGAACCCCATTATAGTGGACATTTATTTGTAGACAAGCTCTATCAATGGTTATGCGAGAAGTTTCCTCAACATGCAAAGATGATTAATGAATGGAGAAAACAGTGGGATTCCAACTTAAAAATTCTCGATCTTATCGAAGAAACACTCATTGAAGAAGAGTGGTTTTACAACTTAATCTTCCTGAAAGTTCACAGAAAGACATTTCAAGACGTGACACCTGACAATGCATTGTCAGGTGTTGATGATCTGAAACAGACTGAAGCATATAAACAACATTGTTTGTTCCTTGACCACTTCGCAGAGACTGAGTTAAGAATCAAGAAGTATGCTATTCATGGAATGCGAGTCTAATGATATACTGGCATCCATTGAGTAACGTAATACAACGGTGGGCCAGATGGAATGCATGGTGCAAATCCCATTGGTGCACTTTGCATTGGAGGGGTATAATAAGGTACAAATACCGGAGGTGGTTGGAGAGCCCGTCTACACTTTCTTCGCATCTTCTTTTTCTTGTTTTCACTATCGTAAACAATAGTGAAAATTATAAATGTACTATTCTCGTAACATCGAATAGAATATAAAGTATGGCCGATAGAAACAGGACTCTCTATTATATTGCTATTTGTATTGATCTTGACTATCTTATGGATACGACCAAGAGAACTACAGGTCATAATAAAAGAATTAAAGAAGTTTTATCATCGTCATCTGCCAATATATTGGCAGATGTTGTTACTTCATACGCTTTTCTTCATAGAACGAAATGTTATGATAATTTGAAAGACAAGTTTGTTGGAGATAGTTTACAAGAGCAATTCCAATCATGTAGAAAATATTTAGAACAAGAGAAAGACATCCTCATTAATATCATTCCAATAGCATCTTCTCCATTCGAGTGGCCATTTCACGAATGCAAGAGATATAATAAACTCTTCGATCTTTCTCTTTTGGCAAAACCAATGCAAATCCTCAAGAGTTCTTGTTATGAGATGGGATTGAACGATTATTCTTTCCTATTACTGAACAGACGTCAAGAAGAAGGATATGCTGGCATTGACTATAAATATGACGTAGAATATCCTGCGATGGATCATCAGGCCGATGGAGGATGTGAAGAATGTAATCCAAAAGAGTAGAAATTGACACTAACATCTTCTTAACCTGTTTCAAGCAAGCATAAAATGATAGTGTTTTAAAAATTCAGCCGAAATCCATCACGCGATCGAAATGTAAAAAGTGGCTCATCTAGTGCTGCATCATTCTAGGCAAAAAGTTTTCTGACTTTTTAACGATTCGAATACCTCATGTAGTAAGAGCGACAATGCATTTCATCCATCGGCGGTCTATCATAGGAGGCGATTTCCAAACCCTGACCGGAAAAAAAATAAAATTGATTTTGGTATAAAAAAATTTTTCCCGCGCGTAGGAGTTATAGAATAACCTGTTGTATTCAACCATCATGTTCGCATCTCGTCAAATACATGGACATGCTTTAACCGGGGTAAACCCAGGAAAAAACCTGTTTTTCATGGTTTTCACCTCCTAAATTGATGATTTCCAGACATTGTGCATGAAAAACGATGACCATGATTGCAAGCACAACTTTTCAACTTTTATGCAAAACGTTGAAAAATTTCGATTCAAGAAAATTTTCGGTATTGGCGATGAAATCTGATTCTGTTAGAACTTATAGAGTGCCACAAAATCGGGGCAAATGCAGGGTAAACATGTGATTTCGTATAACACTGATGTATACGAAATTTTAGAGATGGCTAAATCGAGAATTTTCCTGGTTTATCTCGGGTTTTCGACATGTTAAGGATACTGGATGTTCGTTTTACGCAAAATATCGAAATTTTTTCAATCGAGAAAATTTTCGCCATCCGCGTTAAAACGTGTTGCTCAACGAGTGGCAGTGTGGATATTGGATTCCGGCTTTTCAGGCGAATATCGAAATTTTTGCATTTGAAAAAATTTTCGCCATCCGCGTTAAAACGTGTTGCTCAACGAGTGGCAGTGTGGATGTTGGGATCCAGCTTTTAAGGCGGAGGATGAAAAAATCGGGTTCGAAAAAAATTTCACCATCGGCGATAAAATGCAAATTCAACTTTTTAAGCGATCCGCCACATTTTCGGAAGAGATGGATCTAAATGGGGAAAAACCATAGGAAAAGGGCTGTTTTTCGCATATTGGTAATATGCGAAATTTGAGATATGGTTTTACATCGATTTTCAACGTGTCAATGAAACAGCGATTGCAAAATGTTGAATGTTCGTTTTATGCGAGATGTCGAAATTTTTGCATTCGAGAAAATTTTCGCCATCTGCGTTAAAACACAACATGCACTGAGGTGCAACCGAGCTATAAATGTTGTTTCTAACTTTTAAGGCCAAAGATGAAAAAATTCGATTTGAGAAAATTTTCGATCGGCGCGATAAAACGCGAAACGATCGCATTACATCAAAATTCACAGATGTGCTCTTAATAGGGTAAAATCATGGGATAGATGGCTGTTTTCGCATATCTTCTGATATGCGAAAATTTAAACATGGCTTAAATCGAGAAAACCCATGGTTTATCATCGTTTTTGACATGTCATCATTGATTGATGAGATGATGACTTCATATGGTCTTGAAAAGTTTAAAAAAGTAGGATTTTATAATTCTCCCGTCTTTTCTGTCATATGATCTATAATTGTTTTAAATCCTTCAGGAAGAATAGAAATTTTCTCTTCAAAAGTACAGCAAGTACATTCTACGTTAATTTCTTCAACAATTGCACTACAGATCTTAAATTTGAAGGATTCTCTCTTCGAAGCTGGTAAGAAACAGCGATATAGCTTAAGATAACAGTACGGTCTGAAGACGGGTAAGCTGTTCCAGAATGAATCGAAGGATGTTATTGATGGATATGCTTTGGACATCTTAGCATTGAAGCAATCATGTAGATCGTGTGCTTTCAAAGTTCTTTGGATGGCTCGTTTATCTTCATGTTTGAGACCATCAAAATTGATTTCGTTAACAAGCTCTTCGATAAGAATGGATATTGACATTGTAAGAAGATGGCTTACTTTAAGTAAACCATCTTTCATGTTCGTGAAATTCGCAGTCTGATCGACATCTTCCATGTTGATCATGATCTGAACAAGTGCATACATGGCAAATCGATAAACAGGCTTGTCGTCTTTGATTACAAATACAATCATGTTCTTTCGCTTTACATTGTTTGCGAATGTCACATGAACAGAAATGTAATTTTGCATAACACTTAGCTCGAACATCGGGTAATGCTGAAGACATTGTATATTTGCCATTGGAGAATGTTAATGAGCCACGGCAGACACATTCATAGTATATGACATTGACGACTCTTATCATGACACTGTTCACTTCAAATATGTATTATTAGTTATTGTGTGGATGTTGGTGGAAAACAGTCTTTTTAAAATTCACCAAATTAGATTTAAAGTATGGGCAGTACCAGTTCTGTCAATCAGAAAGACTTTGTGCATATCATCATGCGCTATAGTAACCATAAGTACAACCATGCTATTGTTTCATCAAGTGATTGTATTTCTGTTGGAAGAATTAAAGTAGTGGATGGTGCCATAACGCATAAGGATATTGATGAAACGATGTTTAAAGAGTTGACAATGTTTATGAAGAACCTATGTTGTAATATTGAACCTTGCTTTTTGAAATCTCTCCAGACAGGTGGCAATACATTGATAAGTACTTCCGTTAATAACTGTAGAGTGAGAGGGAGGATTACAACATGTTGTAATGAAGGGTATCAATTGTTACTGATTGATATTCATTCTTGTGAATGTCCTGATATGGATGAGTTCCTAGAGCAGTACAAAATTAATCAAGAGAAAAGTTCATTTCGTTTTCCTAGAGATGGAAAGAAAACAAAACCGAAGGTTTCGAGTAGCTCGAAATGAAATAAAATGTGATGGCTCTCAAACCCGACAATGCATTGTCAGGTCGAATGGACTACAGCGGCGCAAGGCATGCATATCGCAATGACTATAGAATGTAAAACCAGTGAAGAAGCGTGGAAGTATTTCAAGGAACAACCTAATTCGCATATTCCTAAGTATTGGAGTGGTAATTATGCAAAGGCGTTTATGCATGGTTGAATGATTGGAAATAGTAAAAAGACAGCTGAGACAGCTCCTATTTAAAAACGTGGAATACTAACTTATCGAGTTAGTATTAAATGTTTTGTGTTTGCGGCATCAGTTACGAATACTTTCCAAAGTTTTCATCAATTCTTCTTTCGTTTCAACATGTAGTTCTTTACAAATGAGATTGTTATTGGAGATATAGATGTGTATCATTGCTAAACAATGTTTAGCAATGAATATGGTAATTAATTTTACGTTTTTAAACTCGCTTAAGAATGTATTGTTTCAATGATTGCAATTTACCATAAGTGCGGGATCCTGGAGTTAGATACTCTTCATCATTTAATAGTTTATTGATTGTTGTTTCGATTAGTTTTCCATTTGCATTAGAATAGACGACTTTCTTGATTCCTGCTCTCTGAATACATGCTATACAGAGAGAGCATGGCTTGGCATCACACAGTTCTTCATCTTTCTTGTAACGTAGGACTACTAAAGTATAGTTGTTCAGCTTTCGGCTTTGTATATGCTTTTTCCTTCAACCGCTGCAATGAAAGACGCTCGGCATGTGATGAAGCACTCAATCCATTGACACTTGAAGTGATGATCTTACGGCCACCTGATAGAATGTAGGAAACTAGATGGTAATACTTATTGCCTGACTTCATTGAAGACTTGAAACCTGGCCTAAGGAGATGATTGTACTTCGACATGTATGAACGCTCTTTATTAACTAGTTGTGCTAGTTAATTTTGCAACAGATTGTGGCTTCTTTTGCCATGGAACTCCACCGATAAGATGACGAAATTCAATAGGAATAAATTTTATTGTTTCAGGTTTGAGTCTATATGCTAATTTATACATTTCTAGACTCTTATTCTTGTAATCTATATAGCAAATCGATGATGGATCATTTCTGATCGCTTTCAAACAATTCTCTCTTGTCTGTTTCATAAACCAAATGAGACGTGGACGTTGTGTTAAAAGTAAGTTAGACATAAATTCATCATTTACACTGCTTTGAAACTCAGAGAGAATAATTTTGTCAGCTTTGAACTTTTTCTCTTCTACATAAACTTGAGCATCGTCTGGAATTGTCACTATTCTGTACTTGGTATAGATTGATTCAAAATGTTCGCCAACATGTTCTGCTTCGGTGAAATATAAACCGCCAGGACGACATTCTCCATATGGATAAAATGGTCTGAAATCCACATTCAGACCAGGCTTATATTGCAATTCCATATGACATTCACTCTCTTCCAACATCTTATAAAAAGTTGTTCCTGCTGTTAGTTTGTTAAATTCACTTCCAGAGTAAACTTTGTGATGCTGTAGCATATGTTTTGATTTAAACATATATGTGGATGCTGAATAATACTACAGTTGTAGAATTGTTATGACTTAAGATGAGCGGCGAGAATAGCGGACTCGCTTCTTGGGAGCATAGCCGTTAGTTGGATTCAATCTGTAGAAAGCGAAAGCAAGATAGGATGCGAAAAGCATCCAGACGATGTATGGAACCATGAGACCGGAAGAAACGTATTGTTGGAGAGCTGAGTATTCCCAGAGGATGCCAGCGCCGAAGATGAGGCAGAGGAAAGTGAGTAGGAAGCCAGCAAAGAGAGAATGCATTCCGAAGACGATTGGAATGAAGAGGAGACTAAAGGCGATGTTGATGGCTGGAAGAACCCAAGAAGCACCGTTAGGTTGACCGAAGCATGCCATTGTCATAGAGATGCCGAGGAGTGGATAGAGGATGGCCCATACAATCATGTAAACCCATGTTGGAGGATTCCAGGCTGGTTTGTTTAGGCTTTTAAACCATTCTCCAGGAGGCCAAATCATGCTCATAGCCATTCCAATGAAGACAGGAAGAACTGATAAGCATACGGCTGTTGTAATTTTTTCAGGAGGCCAATTGCTGGTCATATTTTAATCTGAATGTGTTAAAAATTCGATATGTTCGATCCGTGTACTGTCGCTTTAATTCTGTATTCATGTTCGATGACAGCATACTTCTTGGTAGATAAATGTGGTACTAAGTATGTTCCAACACTGTATCATATGCGCGAACCACCGCCATGATTCATTTGTCATTGTTGTATTCTACTCGCTGATATCATAGAAAGATAGATATCTTTTTATGAAATGGAAGCAGTGGAAACAGTTCCAACAACTGCCGTTTCTGTAACAACTAGTGGAAGCCTGATAACGGCAGGAAGTATTGTTAGCTTGTTAGTTGTTATTGGAGTTATAGCTTTAGTTGGAGTGGTTATTGGAGTGACGCTTTATACAATGTCGTTGATAACAAACAATACAAATGCTATCAACAAGTTGTCTGCAGAAGTGGAGAATGTTAGTGGTGGGGTTAGTCAAAGTCAATTTAATGCTTTATCGAATACAGTATCCTTGTTATCTGCTACTGTTACTCAGTTAAATAACACATTATCGGGACAGATCACTACATTACAGAATGATTTTACAACGCTAAATGGAACTGTGGTAACATTGGTTGGGAATGTAGGTACTCTACAAACACAGGTTACTACGTTGAATAGTAATGTAGGAACGATAAATGGACAAATAACAACAATAGGTGCTAATATTAATACTTTGAATTCCGAAGTTGCTCTTATCACGAGCTCTGTTGCAGCATTGCAGACGGGGAAAGTTGACAGCATTACTTCCGCAGGACTACTAACTACATTAGCTGGTGACTTATTAATCACGCCGGGTATTACAGGAGCTATCACATTTACCAATGGCGTGTTTACTAGTCCAGTGACTAATTATAATGGAACGAGTGGAGCCATGACTATCAATACATCTGGATTTTATCTGTTTGAATTTGTATTGGCAACAAAGATAACAGATTATAACGCCACTCCTGGTCCCGCAAGCATATTTCCTGTCGATATGACTTTGACTTTATCGATTGTCTATGGCACAAGCCCCTTCGGTTTAATTTACATTCAACCTTTTACCTATAACCGTCAAAGTTCTGATATAAATCTATATTCTGGATTTGCAGGAAGTGCTATAACATGGATTGATGTTCCCGGATCTTCATTGGATATAGTACTCACCATTGCTCTGAGTAATGTATCAATGTCAGGTGGAAGTCCTAACATAAAAATTGAAGCACTCAGTGGAACATTGACTGTCATACCGCGTTGAGAGATTGTTCAACAATGGTGGCTATCCATTAATAATGGATGAAGGGGACCATCCAACATTGTTGGATGGTCTTTTAACTGCCAAATATCATTGGACAGTTTTTTCCATTTGAAAATTTATTCAGCGTCGTTTTACTATAAGTTATCAAGGAAGTGAGAAATCACTTTTGAAGCCTGTGAAGATGTCTGATTCTGAGAATGACGGCAAGAAGAACGTGGAGAAAGCGCTGAAGAGCGTGATTAAGAAGATTGAGAAGGAGGAGGAGGTTCGTGATTTGAAGCTCGACGCTGTGACGAAGATCAACGAGGATATCAAGCAGCTCAAGAACAAGCGTGATGCGAAGCTGAAGCTTGCGGAGGAGAAGGACCTCACGAAGATTCTCGCGCTCCACAGCAAGATCATGGAGCTCAAGACGGTGCTCGCTGAGAAGGTCAAGGAATTGACCATTCTCAACGAGAGCGTGGAGACCCTGAAGGAGCAGAAGGATGCGTACGAGAGGATGGCTGCTGAGATGTCGGACGAGGAGCCCACGCCCAAGCCGCCTCCCAAAGCTGCTGCCAAGAAGGTTTCAAGGGAGCCGCCCAGCATCGCCGCCAAGCCTGCAGTCAAGCTCGACCTGGAGAAGGAGAAGAAGGTGAAGGTCAACGGGGAGAGGACCCCGTGCAGCATGGGCGACTCGTGGGCCGACGACGACCGCGACGACAAGGTGACAACGCCTCCCCCGACCAAGGAAGAGAAGCCTACGCCCAAGAAGAAGGAAGAGAAGGATACTTTCCTGCAAGTCGCAGTGCGCAAGCGCCTGCAGAAGACTGAGGAGGAGAAGAAGGAGAAGGCACAGATGCGTGCTGTGGGCAAGTTCGACAAGAATGGGGCAGTTCCCATCGTGGGAGACTTCAAGCTGGTGCCTCGCCCCGAGGTGCCTGACGAGGATGAGAAAGATGGGGTGAAGAAGGTGCTGCCGCAGATGCTGCCGTCGCCGAAGATCATCAAGAAGATCTACCCCATCGAGTACAACATGCTCATGTCCTTCAAGTTCGGCAGGGGCCTCAGCGGCCGTGCCTTCCCGACTCTGATCCAGAACTGGGAGGAGATCTACAAGAAGGACCCGCGCCACCACCACTGGTCGTGGGATGCCTTCGTGCAGATCATCATGCGCCTTGGCAACAAGCGTGTGGAAGAGATCGAGAAGAACTTCCCCAACGTCGTGAAGGACCTCCTCTTCATCCGGAGCCATGAGATGATGGGCCGCCCTCTCCTCCTGGGGGCTGGCTGGGCCGCCCTCAACCGCAACCCACCGGCGACCATCCAGGTCCCGGACGAGTACAAGTCCAAGATGATCGGCATCGCCGACCAGCCCATCCACACTCCTTCCGAGGAGTACGATGATGGCCCCGCTCCCCCCTACGGCAGCAGCGTGCACGACTACGTGCAGCGCCGCAAGGTCGATGAGATCGAGGCGTAATCTGCACATTGTCAATGTGCAGATGTAGGATTAACATAACTTCACCATGCGGTGCAACAATTCTAGGTTTCTTAACTAACCGTAATTCTGATTACGCTTAGTTCATCAAGCATGTTTATTTTTGATTTTTTTTAATTAAAAACTCATCAATGCAATCAGATCAAAAACTATCAGATGAGTTTGCAAAAATCATCAGCGACTATTACATTTATCCATTCAAAAAATTCTCCATCAGTCTTGTTGAAGACACCGAATTAAAGAAGAAGTATCAAGCGCTTGATACTTCTCAAATTGTCTCTTTTGGTGAAAAACCAAGCTATTTCGGCTCATCAGAAGTACCAACCATCACTATATTTAAAAACGGAGATATTACTCGATCGTTTGAGCAAGTTGGAAAACTGAATCTTATCAATGTGAAGCACTGACAAGATTCTAACATACTTTCTTGGTCAGGAATGATATTTAACTTTAATCGCAGACCATCAAGAATTATTATAAATGGACTGTGAACCAATTGAAGTGGAAAATATTGTTAATGGAGGGCCTGGATTGGTTTGCTCTCTTACAACATTAGTTGTTATTTTAACTCTTCTGCTTCTACTTGCATTCTGGTACGCATGGAATCAAGATAACAAATTCAACAATTTTACAGACGAAGCAGAGAAGGAGATTAAACGCGGAGCTGTCACTGGCAACACGGGTAATACTGGTAATACTGGCAACACAGGTAACACTGGGAATACCGGTAACACGGGTAATACTGGCAACACAGGCCCTACCGGTAACACAGGCCCTACTGGTCCTACTGGAAATACTGGTAATACAGGCCCTTTAGGGACAGGTCCTACTGGTAGAACAGGACCCACTGGACCTCAAGGCATTCAGGGTATTCAAGGTCCCCAAGGTATTCAAGGTATTCAGGGGATACAGGGAAATCCAGGGACTCCTGGGACAAATGGAGCTACAGGTCCACAAGGACCTCAAGGACCTCAAGGACCTCAAGGACCTCAAGGAATACCAGGAACAAGTGGAGGAGGTGTTATTGGGCAATGGGTTCTTAGTTCAGTGGGATTCTCTGATACTCAAGGACACTTCTCGATGGATTCTTCAAATACGATAGTTATAAACATCAGTGATTTTAACAATATCTACATTCCGCAAAACTTTGATCAAACCAGTTTCTTCACAGTAAATTTGTACTTTACTAACGGAGCCTTAATCTATTCTATATTGTATAGTGGAGATTATGCTTATAATAGTACTGGTTCTAATAACCAAATAACTTTAGTTTTAGTGAGACCTCCGAGAGGAATATTATCATTCCCTGTAGGAGATGTATTCGATATTATGTTTGTTCCCTATTTGGCAAACAATACTGTTGAAGGGCAGTGGACTCTTGCTTCAAGTCAAGGCTTTCCTAACACTTCGGGATTCTTCTTCTACAACTCTTCTACTCAAGTGTTGAGAATCAATACTGTTTCATTGAATAATATTTTTGTCGGACCAAGTCTATTTTTAAGCAATACATTTACTGTAGATTTTTGGAAGATGTCACCCTCCAGCCCATATTTTACGACATTATGGTTCAGTGCAGAATTTGCTACCACTAATACTGAAGCCAATGCAATAGATATGACTGCCACTAATACAGTTCGTGGAATTACTCCATCAACTACAGGTGCAATTTATCTCATTAGATTTTTATTCTTCATATCACCGATTACTCCTGGAATCACTAATACATTAACACCAGCACTTTATCCTCCTGGATCAGGTGCTCGAATTCCGAGATATTTTTCGATGCAATGGTTTAGTGGAGCACAATATTCAAAGGTTGTTATTCAAGGTGATGTTGGAACAGCATCTCAAATATTAAAGAATTGGATTCCAGACATAAACTCTATGTCAGATGCATACTTTACGCAATATATAACAAGAGTTACGAGTTATGTTTATTTTACACCGGATTTTACTAATCTTACCCAACAACCTTCCGATTGGTATGCGTCCCTTAACAATAATGGACCAAACGGTTTATTTAAAATATCTGCAAGTGTAAACCTTCTTTCTCCAATTATTGTTAGTTCATCAGGTACTTATCCTCACTTAAGCTTGATGTTTTCATTATATATTCATAATCAATTGCAACCATCAATTCCTGATAGATCTCTATCTACCATTCATGTAGCTGGCCAAGGTTCTGCAGATACCGCTGCGTCACATTCAGATCATGTGATAGATGGAATATTTCCTTTGTTTGGGGGAGACAATATTGGATTAAGATGCTCTCCTTTAGGATTTGGACCGTCAGATGAAGTTGGTTTTTATTTTTTAAGCATTCAAATATCAGGATTCGAATTAGGACCTATAATCTATTCTGGACCTTCTCTTACTGGCACTATATCACCTTTTGGCAATTACACTCCATCAGAATATATATTCTTCAATTCTGTTGGTAATCCACAACCATCATCTCCAGATGAAGGTGGTTTCTATATCAATCCTACAAATAATTCTTTCTCAATTGCAGGTGATGATTTTAACGGTAATGTCAATGGACTAATCAACTTTTCTAACGGAACTTCAAATTATCCTAGCACTAGTACTCTCATCACGTTTAACATTTGGCAATTTGCTTCTCCAAATACCAAATATTTCCAAATTCAGGGGACAGGAGGTTATCCTGTTTCTCCCAGAGCAGGAAGTGATGGTATATATACTGCAATCTTTTCTAATTCTAACATAACCAAGTTCGTCGGTGGTAATCCTTTCTCAGATGGAGTTCCTGCATGGATTTCTATCACTATTTCACCGTGAAGTTGACTATCAGTCAACTTCACCACAACAGCGATTAAAAATCGCTGTTATTATCATGCAGTAATAATCGGAAGAAAATACACTTTTACATTATGGAGAGTGTGAAAACTTGTTGAAACAATTAGCGATTCAGACAATTGTTTCGACCATCCATAAAGTACACCTGAAATAAACCAATGAACGAAGTAATACTTCGACGAAATAGATTGCTTACCAACACTATCAAAGTGAAAAAGACTGAATATAACAGCTTGTACTAAATTAGCTTTAGTTGATGACATGTATCGAAGAAGTATATTCAACAAATAACTTCTAAAGAATACTTCTTCTAAGAATGCATTCCGAAATACAATAACGATCATTGTCATAAACTCTATTAAACTTATCCTTGAAGAAACCTTAACAAAAATATCTTGGATGGATAATGATTGTTTAAACATGTGTATCATGATCGATACTGGAAGAGAATAAAGAACACAAATAAATAGCATTAACAACATATGGCAATATAATCTTTACATACTAACGGAGTAGACCAAAAATACTGTTGAAGAAGTAAACGGACATATCAATTAGTCCTAATTGATATGCTTAACATAAAATGTTTTTCCTACGACCTGTTGATGGCACAGCAAGAGGGAGTCTTGTTGGATTATTAACCATTGTCATGGCATTGCTATTTCTTCTTGCAGGATTATTCGTGGCTAATGACATGTGGCAGAACACTAAAATTTCTAATTTAAATCTTGAAACTGGGCCAACAGGTATTACTGGTAATTTAGGCCCTACTGGTCCTGCTGGAACTGCAACCAACACTGGAGCAACCGGCCCAAGAGGTCCCACGGGCAATGTTGGCGGAACAGGTCCAACTGGACTTGCCGGAACTGCAGCCAATACAGGGTCAACAGGACCAACCGGTAATACCGGCTTCACTGGATCACAGGGTCCTACTGGTAGGACAGGACCCACTGGACCTCAGGGTATTCAAGGACCAACTGGTCCTCAGGGTCCTCAGGGAATATCTGGAAATAGTATTATTGGACAATGGACACTTAGTTCAGTGGGATTCACTAATACTCAAGGACACTTTTCGATGGATTCTTCAAACACAATCGTGATAAATGTCAGTGATTTTAACAATATCTACATTCCGCAAAACTTTGATCAAACCAACCTCTTCACAGTAAACTTGTACTTTACTAATGGAGCTCTTATTGAATCTATATTGTATAGCGGAGACTATGCTTATGTTAGCACTGGTTCTAATAACCAAATGACTCTAAGACCCGTAAGACCACCAAGAGGAATATTGTCATTCGTTGCAGGAGCTGTATTTGATATTATGTTTGTCCCTTATTTGGCAAACAATACAGTTGAAGGGAAATGGACTCTTGCTTCAAGTCAAAGCTTTCCTAACACTTCTGGATTTTTCTTCTACAACTCTTCTACACAAGTGTTGAGAATTAATGGCACTTCACTGAATAACATTAGCACAGGGAACTCTTTGTTTGCAAGTAATACATTTACTATTGATTTTTGGCGGATGGAACCGAGTTATCCTTATACAACAGATCTATGGTTTAGCGGAGAATTTACAACCACTGGCAGTGACGCCAATGCATACTCTCTTACCGCTGTCAATACCGTGAGAGGAATAACTCCATCAATTGCAGGAGACAATTATCTTATTAGATTTACCTTCTTCATATCTCCTATTACTCCAGGAGCTACACAAACATTAACACCCGCGATTTATCCTTCTGGTTCAGGACCAAGAATACCAAGATATTTCTCCATGTTATGGTGCAATACGACAAATTACTACCCTAAGACTATTACTCCAACCGATGTTGGCGGTTTTGGCTATGTAACAAGGCAGTGGTTACCTGACACAGCAGCAATGACAAGTGCATACTTTCTACAATTTATGCAATTTACTTCAAGCGTTGTTTATAACAATCCAGACTTTATACACACGAGTGATTGGCCAATAGATCTTGATTCTAGTAATAACCCTCCATCAGGTTTGTTTAAACTAACAGGATCCTTAGTTCTTTTATTTCCTTATACAACCGATACAAGTGGTCCACACAATTGGCTATTGTATATAACTCTATTCATCAATAATCAATTATCAATTCAGCCCAATAGGTCTGCTACTACAATGTTCTATCCTTCAATAAATTTAGGTTCTCCAACATCTTTTCCTCATGTTCAAATAACCATTGATACTATTCAACCACTTTTCCAAGGAGATTCAATTTTCTTGATTTGTTCTCCAGGCTTTCAAGGCCCCGAAAACATCACGCTTAACTTTTTTAGCATCAATCTCACTGCTCTTGAACTAGGACCCATCATTTACTCAGGACCTTCTCTCACTGGCACAATAAACCCTTATGGCAATTATAATCCAGCACCATACACCTTCTATAACAGTGTAAATAATCCCACTCCCACTGGTCCTGCCAATGGTTCTTTCTACATTGATACTACTAACAACATCTTAAAGATAGTTGGCTTTGACAACAACGGCAATAACAACGGCTTGATCTCAAACACCAACACACCAACTCATCCTTTCATCAATATACGATTCAACATTTGGAGTTCCACTTCCTTCTTCAACACTCTCTTCTACAGCTTCGAACCTGTTAACTACACTGTTACTGTTCATTCTGGTGGTCTAACAATTGCTCAATTTAATTTTGTTGGTCTTGTTACAAACACTCAAAATATCTCATTAACAGACGGAATGATATTACCTATCTCCATCACAATCAATGCTTAAACATTGTTATGTTATAGTTTAATAAAAGATTAATTGTCAGTGATATAACACAGAATGAATCTGTGTCTTATGTCTGTTTACAGCTGGCTATGCGTTGGCAATTTAGGTATTCCTCGCATTGATATGCCACAATTAAATAGTTCTGTTCTACAAGAATTCATTAACACGCATCCAAATATTTCATCGTTATGTAATACAGTTTCTCCATCAACTCTCATTCCGATTCAATCTGAAATTGATCTTGATAAAGTTATGAAGCTAATACAGCTCACTAATAGCGGTGTATATAATGCTTGTCATAATCCTATTATAACAGCATCTGGCAATATGTTGCCAGATGTATCGCTTGATGATAAACGCTTCATTGTCGATGGTCATCATCGCTGGGCCGCATGCAGCCTCACCGGAAAAAATATTCGAACAATCAATTTCTTTGTTCCAGTATCAACATTGTTACAATTTATGCATAAGTTTCCAGGAGTTGAACATTACAATTTGTAAAATCAACGTTTGACAGATCATCATCGCTATAAAATGATTTATAGCGATGCCAAAACTACATGTATTTCATTCTGAAACTCCTCTCAGTGTTATCTTGTTTAGAAAGAAATATGACTATGAGATGATATTATGGAATCGAGATGACAACACATTTCAACGAGGGCAGTGGATCAAGTTCGTTAAGATTTATACAGAACGATGTTCATTTGATGGCAAATACTTTCTATATTTCTACATGTCTTTACACAACAATGCAAGTGAAACTTACACAGTGATATCGAAACCTCCTTACTTCACGATGAAAGCGATGTGGAAAGAAGTTGGAACTTGGACTGATCCAAGAATAGAATTGTTCACTGGTAATCCAGAAACAATGAAGGGAAAAGTCCCTGATGACTTTGATACAAGAAAACATATGACAAGACTTCCACCTTTTGAAGATAGTGAAGATCTGCTTCAAGAATTCAAAGATGACAAATTCACTTTGATCAAGGCTCCTGATGATTATTAATTTACTTTGTAATGGTGTAATGTAACATAACTTTGATATTGTGCAAAGAATGAAAAAGTGTTGGAATGAATAATGAGTTTGACAAACTTTTCATTATGCCATACATCATTCCTCTAAAAAACAAATAGGGAAAAATAATTTTTGCCGATGATCTACCTCTCACTACATTGTTGAAATGACAGGCACTAAACAAAATAGCTTGTACTATATTTGTTTTTGTTGGAGATAGATACTTAGAAAGTTTATCTGTAATATATTTTCTGAAAAATACTTCTTCAATGAAAGCACTTTGCAGTGTAACGATACATCCATAAAGAAAATTCTTCAGAGTTAATTCTGAAGAAATTTTACTGAATATGTCTTGGAAAGACAAAGAGTGTTGAAACATGTACATCAAGATCTTTAATGGAATGACTTCAATGAAGCATAAGAAAAATAATACCTTAGACATTCTAACAAACTGAGATTTATCAATGCTTATATGTGTTGTTATAAAGAACTTTATAACAATATGATTTCAATCTTCTTCGAGAAGAATAGACTTTTGGTCAAAACTGATGCAGAGATGTTTCTTGATTATGGCGATGAAGAAGCAACTGACAATGCATTGTCAGTTGCAGAAAAAATATGGAATGATCTGCCATATAAAGTTAAGCGAATGGATGAAGAAGAGTTTTTTAAACATGATTATATCTACATGTATGGTCGAGTTAATACTCCATTGAATGTTGAAGGATCAAGTAAGACTCCTAAAGATTTCATATCTGCAAACTTTCTGAACGGAAAGAAAGAATGTCCGTATGAAGATTGTGAACTTATTCATGAAATCGACTTAAATGATTTGGATGAAGAATTTTACTGTACAAGTGTATTGCCGGATGAAGGAAACGGCTTCAGGATCATTGATATTAATGAGTATGAAAGACTGGATGATAAAGAAAATGTATTTGTGTATTTCCTGGAGACTTCGAAGAAACGTGAGAGAACAGCCGGAGAGAAACAGCAATGTTATCAATTGATGACATTCGATTCCCAATGCAAAATTTGCAACGATCCTGGCGATCCTTCAACATCTGTTGAATTAGAAGTAGTTGATGAAGATGAACTTCATAAGCTATTCCAGAAACAATTAAAGATTAAGACTCATGAGAAGAGACTAATGGAGTTGGTAATCGAATGTGAAGAAATAAAGAAGACATCTGACAGTTGCGATTGTCTAACAATTTACAAATGGTCTCCTCTCGATGTTGGTGAAAGTGGCATTTCTATGAGTGCTGCAACTAATGAAAAAATTGACACTATTGAAGATATGCGGAAAGTTCCACATGCTCGAGCTAACGAATAAAAGAGAATTCATGGCTCATCAATTTTAAAAAATGTAAATCTAACGATGTGGCTCAACAGACATGAGGAGAAAACTCCAGAACTATGTTTAAAAGCAGTACGAGAAGATTGGCGAGCGATTATTTATGTTGACGATCAGACTCTAGAAATCTGTTTAGAAGCTACTAAACAGAACATTTGCGCTTTACAACACATTAAACAAACTCCAGAAATTTGTTTAGAAGCAGTTCGACAAAATAGTCATGCTCTATTATATGTCAAGAAACAAACCAAAGAAATTTGTTTGTTAGCAATCGCAAAAGAGCCATCTGCTGAACGATATGTGAAAATAAATTTAAACTTTTCTCTTGACGAGATTCTTAAACTCATTGATGAATTAGGTTATGTCCATGATATAGCAGAAGTTATATCATGATTTTTTAAAACGTTATTATTGGTAGGAGAGTCGATTTTCGATGTCAATAGATGACATTTTGACGGTTGTCCAGCGCACTTGAAATTGTCAATTCGAACAGGCCTCACCCATCTTTATTGCCATTTTACTATCAGTTTGATAGTAAACTAGAATTTGTCGGACGAGGAATTCCGTAGGAACTAACAGTAAATCTAAAAATTCTTCATCAGAATTAGTTTCATTTATAACTCTCCAAATAGCAATTGAAGACCAAAATCCTCGTCTTCACCGCTTTGTTGTTGTGCCAAAAGACATAACTCTAGAGTCTGATTTGGTATCATCCAACACTCCATTGCGAGACTATTATCTTTTATAACAACCTTGATTCTATGTTCGCTAGCAAGTCTTATAGGTTCACGCTGGATTTGCGTTATCATTCTAAACAGATCTTCTGTCTCTTCAGCGATTGATAAACTTTCCAAATCACTGGAGTGCGATGATATCAGACGTTCAAAACTTTGAGGTAATTTATGATGAGAAAAAATACAAAATGATGGTAATTAACCTTATAAACCTATTGATTTACTATCATTCAAGTTAGTAAATTGAATTCTTCAGAGGTAGATAGTTAGCTGGAAACAATAGTAAATCTGGAATTTTTATTATGTTAAGACCGTTGTTGAAAGGCAATTGACAGAACCGACAGAGGAGATAATGGAGAGAAGAAAATCCATCGAGAAAGAAAAGGGGATTTTAATAAATTTTTCACAAGATGGATTCTTATTTAAGGCAGCGAAGCAAATTTCTGGTGTTTGCTCTTTCACATATTCAAGCGCCCAACCATTTTGCTTAACAGCTTCTAAGCAAAGTTTTAGAGTCTGGATTTTCACAAATGGAAGTGAACGACCATTTTTCTTGACTGCAGCAAGGCAAATTACTTCGGTTTGTTCTTTCACATATTCCAGCATCCAACCACTCTGATTGACAGCCTCAAGACATATTTTTTCAGTTTGTTCTTTCACAAATTTTAGCATACAACCATTCTGTTTAACAATTTCTAGACAAATTTTTTCAGTTTGTTCTTTCACAAACTGAAGCACACAACTATTTTGTTGAACAGCTGCAATACAAATTTCTTCAGTTTGCTCTTTCACATATCTCAATGCATAACCATTTTGCCTAACAGCTGCAAGACAGATCTTAAATGTTTGTTCTTCAACATATTCTAGTGCATGACCATATTGTTTAACAGCCGAAAGACAAATTTCTGGAGTTTGATCTTTCACAAATCTTAACCACATTAATTCAATTAAAGAGTATATTTAATGGATAACAATGATTGAACAAAATACAATTGTTGGTTACATAAAGTTAATTTTCTTTATTGACTTTCAATGAAATAAAAACTCGAATTAGGAAATCATATTTATAGATTAAAATGCAAGATCTAATGGAAACTTTTCTTCTTTCTAAACCTGAATTTCAAATAATTTTTAATCCATCAAATGAATTGATTGAAACAATGAAGTTATATCCAAAAGATTCGGATAAAGGAAGTTTTCAAGGAGAAGCAACAAAGTTTTTTGTGTATGGAGGAGAAGCACTTATTGATACCACAAGACTTTATCAGTGTAAATGGTTTGATTCGCATGGATTTTCTTTATCCTACAATACTCCAGAGGAAAAACCAGTAATTAATGTTGAAAATCAACTTGTAGTATTTAACTGGTTGAAAAATAATGGCTATGAATATAATCGCAATCTTTGCGAATATTTATTCAGAAATGCGAGTGATGAATTAAGTCCAAAAGAAATTGTAGATTGGTGTAAAAATAAGAATATTAAGATTAAACCGATTAGTTATAAAATAGCAGCAGAAAAATATAGGGAAAATTTCCTGCAAATTTGCAAATACTTGCACTCGGAAGGATGTGCTCTCGATGCATATGTTGCCGGAGACATTGTAACATCTGTAATTAATAGTGAAGAACTTGAAGAAATTATTTTGTTTCTTATCGAAAATACAAGTGATATTTCATTTATATTTCGAAGTTTGCTTAAACATAATAAAGACGAATTATTCAAGAAATTTTATTTGTCATATTATGATAAGGGAACGAAAGAAGTTTGTTGTGATATCGCTAATGAAGGAAATCTTTCTTTAGCCAAATGGTTCATTGACAACGGAGGACAGCATGATGAAGAATGTTTATACGTAGCTCTGGAAAATGGAGATTTAAACTTTATTCGATGGTTAATTGATGAATATCATATAACTTGTGAAAACAAAGAAGAAATTACTGGAAAAGCAATTTCTAGTGGAAAAAGAGATATCTTGGAATATTTACATAGAAAACAATTAATAGATACAACAATATTGAATGATGTCATTGGAGAAGAACAGGGATGTACTCTGGAAGTTTATGAATGGTTGACACAACATGGTTTTGAACTCTATGATTATCTCATTATAACTCATCTTGATTATGATGGAGAACAGATGGATGTTGAAGAAATTAAATGGCTTATTGAACATGGATGTGATGTCAAAGAGTATAAAATTGAAGAACAACTGGCTGACAAACAAAATATAGAGTTTTTTGAGTGGCTATATTCTCGCGGTCATCGATTTAATAAATCAATTATCAAATATTGTATGAAAAATAATTTAGAAAGATCCTTAGAATGGATGAAGACTCATATGTAAAAATAATATGATTATATCATACCTGCCATTCTAAAAACTATGAAATGACCATCACAAAAAGGGATAGTACCAAATTTATCTGCATCCATACCTCTTAATCTGTTGCAATCTGGCGACGCACATTTATGATTTTCACAATAATCAGTTCCGCATCTCTTATTAGGACAGTTTCCTACTGCGCAAAAACCTAAAATTATTTTTAGGTTTGCATTGCAGTTTTCATGAGAATACCAATTAAAAGATGTATTGAAAAATAAATCTTCTTGAGCAATTTCATTCCGGCAAATAGGACAAACCGTCATCTGTAGAGTATAATAATTGTTAACAGAAAACATACTTTAAAAATTCACAATTGAATTTCACAATTAACAATACCAAGATTTTCTATTTTTCTCAATAGAAAATTCATTGTCATTTCTAAATTAATTTTAATATATTTTTCTGATTTTGGATTATTAGTTAAAGCCGCTAAACATAACTCTTGAGTTTGTTCTCGAACAAACTCCAACATCAAACCATTTTTTGTCACAGCAATTAAACAAATTTCCGGAGTCTGATCTTTAACAAATTTCAAAGCATTGCTTGTATTATGAACAGCAGTTAAACATATTTCTTCTGTTTGTTCTTTGACATAACACAAAGTATTTCCTTCTCGTTTAACAGCAAATAAGCAAATTTTTTCAGTTTGATCTCTAACAAAAACTAATGAAAATTCATTTTGTTCAACAGCAGTTAAACAAATTTTTTCTGTCTGTTCTTCAACAAATCTCAAAGACAATCCATCCTGTTTAACAGCAGCCAAACAGATTGCATATGTCTGTTCTTTAACGTACTTTAAAGAACATCCTTCCTGTTTAACAGCAGCTAAACAAATTGCATGTGTTTGTTCTTTTACGTGTTCTAAAGCAAAACCTGCGTTATTAACAGCCGCTAAACAAAGGTCTTCAGTTTGTTTTCTAACATATTCTAAAGCATAGCCGCTGCTTCTGAGAGCTGCCAAACAAATCTTTTCAGTTTGGTCTATGATGTATTTTAATCGATAACCATTTTTACTAACAAATTCTTCGATTTCTTCTGAATTTTGTACTATCATTTATAATTTTAAACGTGTTTAAAATTATAAAAACCTCAATTGTGTGAAGAAATTTTATTATTACACTATTATCGAAGCCAACTGATTGTATTTTCAGGATCTTCCGATATTTCATCAAAAGACGCCATTTATTGTTGACTAAAAATACGTCTTTGTGTTGAGGATATATTCGTTGTAACATCCATACAACCATTGATTTACTTGGAACATCATCCAGATGTAGAAATGCACATAAAACTTCTTTCAAATTTCTATAAAAGAAAGCATCAACTTCTTTACAACCAATATATTTTATAAATTTAACAGTGTAAGGAAATCCTACACGTCCTTTAATGATATGAAAAATACGAGCATTGTTGTTAAATTGAAATAAACTGTGCAAGACGTTTGTTAGAAAATATGATAACAACCAAATGTCGGTCCTATTAGCAGAACAACAATTAAATTAAGGGCCTTTTAAACAATTCTAAGAATTTTTCTTTGAAAATAGCTGGCTTAAGTTCTTCGTTACTATTGACACAAAGAGCAATACCAATATTTTCTTCCAGAAGCAAATAACACCATGTTCCTTGATTAAAAAAACTTCCACTATGAGATAAACTTTTTCCTTTAACTTTCCAACCGAGAGAATACTCTTTCTCTGAATTCAAAATAAGATCGTAAGCTTTCTCAGTTATAAAATCACTTTCGTTATAATGAGCTCTGAGATGTTCTTGTAAATATTTTATGTAAGACTTAACATTCATATAGGCATGACCTGCTGGATGTTCTATAATAGGATCCAAAAATTCTCCTTTGCGCAGTGGTTCAAAAATCTTCTTTGATCGATTGGGGAAATAATTGTGCCCTTCTGCAAATCCATCACCATATTGCTGTCCATAAATAATTTCGATATTTAAAGGATCTGATATAAATTTATCGATCAGGAAAGTATAGTTTTTTCCAGTAATTTTTTCTATTGCAGCTCCTAATATTCCGTAGTTCAAGTTGCAGTATTCAAATTTTGTCTTTGGTTCATAGTTAGGGTTTTGTTGCAAAATTTTGAGTGCAACTTGCTTCCTTGTCTTTAAAGGATTTTTAGAAAAAGTTTGTAATTCTCTCCATTCTCTAAGGCACAATGAATCAACAATACCAGATCTGTGGTTTGCCAGATCGATCAGCTTCACATCATAAAATTTATGATGAATTGTTTTTCCAAAAATCTCTTTGAGAGTAATGTTCCACATGTCTGAAAAAGACAATGTGATAGCTAAACAGAAGATTGATTTGAAATTAGAACCAATACAGAACATATCATCTTCAAACAATTTTCTTCTCATAAATACAGCATCTCCTTGAACTTTCGAATAAAGAATTTCGTCTTTTGTGAAAAGACAGATGTTTAATCCAACATAATCTTTACAAGAAGTGAGATCTTCGATGAATGAATCAAACTCCTTAATCTTCTCCTTCATTTTTCAGGAATCGAAAGAAGTTGAAATGAAGATATTTCTTCACGCCTCTTGATGTCTTTGCGAATTGATAAAAATATTTCTTCCATCTGAATGAGACTATTCCAATATCCATATTGGAATAGTTTTCTACGCTCTCTTTCTTTGATAATAACGACTGCAAAAATAGATACTTTGTCTATAGATTTAAAGAACATTTCTGTAGACAATGTTAGCCTATCATTATCTTCTCTAGAATGAAGTTGCTTCCTATATTTATTTTCCATATTGATAATATCATTCCGTTGAGTCATCTGAGCATGCAAAGAAGTTATTATTCTATAATTAATGGCAGCCAGATAATCAATATTACTTCTTATTCGTGTTTCTTTGCTGATGAATGCATCAATCGTAACTTTTCTGAGATATGTAATGTAAGATTTATCACAATTGAAAGTAAATTCAATAAGTTTTCTTTTAGTTATTTCAAGTCTTGTGATCGAGACCCTTCTCCTGTTCTCCATATGATCAAACAAAAATTGTTTTATATCGTCTGACTCTTGTGATAAAATTTCTTTGCGTCGTTCGGCTTCCCAATCCACAATCGGATTGGGAAATATTTGACGCAAATCGAAACGGCATATATTACACTCATTAATTCTAACATTATGTCTGGTAATTACAAAATTGATATGAAATTGTATTCTTCTAAATTCATAAGTCTCATTTATAAGAATAATCCTGCGATCTTCGAGTTCATCATTTTCATCAGTCTGTGGTAAAGATATTTTGTTCTGAGAAAGTTTATAAAGTCTTATCACTTTAGCATATCGATTCTTGTTGGTAAAATAATCGAAGATCATTTGTCGTTCCTGTTCTTCTTGTGATTCTATCATTGTGACAATCATCTTTATTCTCATATAACGAGACAATGAAATTTACAAAATAAAAATTAGTTATTAATCATTTATAATTAATAGAACCGAGTGACGATATTATAGATAAAAATAAATCGGTAGTAATAATGAGAGGAATTTTAATAAATTTTTCACATGTTGGATCTTTATTCAAAGCAGCGAAGCAAATTTCAAAAGTTTGTTCTTTCACGTATTCAAAGTGCCAAACCACATTGTTTAACTGCTACAAGACAAATTTCTGGTGTTTGAAATTCAATGAACTGAAGTTTTAAAAACAGATTTTCTGGTTATAAATGCATTTGACATGTTTAAATAATAAACAAGACTTGATAAATTTACAATTAAAAATATCTCAGTAGTTTGTTATTTCTTGTGAAATATATCCAATTTTATCTATCTTTTCTAACAAAAAGTCTAATGTAATATTTAATGGAATTTTAACAAATTTTTCACTTTCTAAGTTATTGTTTATTGCTGCAAAGCAAATTTCGAAAGTTTGCTTTCTCACATAATCAAGTGCCTCTCCATTCTGCTTCACAGCTTCTAAACAAATTTCTGGCGTCTGTTCTTTCACAAATTGAAGCGCATAGCCATCCGAATGAACAGCTGCAAGACAGATTTCCAGCGTTTGATTTATTACAAATTTAAGCGCATAGCCATTCGAATGAACAGCTGCTAAACAAATTTTTTCCGTTTGTTCTTCAACAAAACATATGGTATAACCAGAATGTTTAACTGCTTCTAAGCATATTTCTGGAGATTGATCTTTAACATTTCGAAGAGCCCAGCCATGTTGTCGAACTGCTTCGATGCAGATTTCATGAGTTTGTTCTTTCACAAATTTAAGAGCAAAACTGTTTTGTCTAATAGCTGTAATACAAATTTCATAAGTTTGTTCTTTTACGAACTTAAGAGCAAAACCGTCTTGTTTAACAGCTGCGATACAAATTTCTGGAGTTTGAATTTTTACATATTCCAATACCAAACCATTTTGACTGACTGCGGCAAGACAGATTTCCAGAGTCTGTTCTTCCACGTAATAAAGTTGTAAACCATGTTGTTTAACGGCTGCAAGACAGATTTCTGAAGTTTGCTTATTCACATGTCTAAGCACCGTTCCATCCTGTTTAACGGCTGCAAGACAGATTTCTGGAGTTTGTTCTCTCACGAACCGAAGTGTCGAACCACATTTCCCGACAGCTAAAAAACAAATCTCTGAAGTTTGTTCCTTAACATAATAAAGCGCAAAACTATTTTGTTCAACAGCAGCAAAACAAATTTCGGGTGTCTGTTCTTTAACATGTCGAAGTGCAAACCATTCTCGTTTAACAGCTGTAAGACAGATTTCTGGAGTTTGTTCTTTCACAAACTCAAGTCCCTCGTCATGAACTTCAAATGCTTCATAGTAGATCTCTGTAGTTTGATTTTCTATATCTCTTATTTGCATTAAACAAATGACATTTGTTTAATTTAATGGTTAAACCGAGTAAATTTACAATCAAAAATTTGCAGATATTTCTTGTGAAATATGACCGACTTTATCTATCTTTTCTAACAAGAAGTCCATGCTAATATTCAGTGGAATTTTAACAAATTTTTCACTTTCTATGTTGTTATTCAAGGCAACAAAGCAAATTTCCTCAGTTTGTTCTTTCACATATTCGAGTGCTAAACCATCCTGATTGACAGCTTCAAAGCAAATTTCAAAAGTTTGTTCTTTTACATATTGAAGTGCAATTCCATTATGTTTGACAGCTTCTAAACAAATTTCTGACGTTTGCTCTTTAACAAATTGCAATACGTGTCCATAATCACGCTGTTGGACTGCTGCGATGCAGATTTCTGGAGTTTGTTCTTTCACAAACTGAAGTACATATCCATTTTGCTTGACCGCTTCTAAACATATCTCTGGCGTCTGCTCTTTTACATTTTGAAGTGCCCAACAATTATTTTTAACTGCAGCAAGACATATTTCAGGCGTTTGTTCTTTCACATATTGAAGTGCACACCAATGCTGTTTAACAGCTTCTAAACAGATTTCAAGAGTTTGTTCTTTCACATATTCTAGTGCATAGCCATGTTGATTAACAGCCGCTGAACAAATTTCTGGTCTTTGATCTCTCACATGTCTCAACCACATTAATTCAATTAAAGAGAATATTTAATTGAATAACAATGATTAAACAAAATACAATTGTTAATCTGCTTTTAAACTTAATTCGCAATGTATGATGATCTATAGTAATTCAATAATATTATTTTGATAGAAATGCATCTTCCAACGACTCTTGTGAAACGAATTGTTTCTTTTCTTCTTCATCTTCCTTGATCTCTTCATCTTCTTCGAGTTCATCTTCTTCGAGTTCATCTTCAAGTTCTTCAAAATACTTTTCTCTGAAATTATGAAGTTTCATTACAGATTCAGGCACTTCTTCATCTTTTTCTTTATACATTTCAATATCAAAGAAAAAGATTCCATCACAGTCTTTCAAAAAAGGGATAAACTCTTCGATATGATTCGGAAAAACAATATTCAGTGTGACCTCAAACTCTGTAAAACTCCTTCAGGTAAGTTTTATATGCATGTTCCATATAAAGTAGAAAAAAATTCTGGTAAATCATTAGATAAATGCGTAGCGATAGATCCCTGGTGTAAGAAAGTTTATGACTACACTCGATACCGATAAGAATTACATGGAGTACACTAAAGATTTTTCGGCGAGATTAACAGAACTCAGAAAGAGATGTAAAGCGATAATAGAACGGAAAAGAAAGAAGAAGAAATTTAAGGGAGAACAATTTCTTAAAAGAGTTTTTGAAGAGCGGACAGAGAATATGGTTAGAGATATGCATTATCACTGTATTAAGGTAATGTTAAACAACGATTATACAGACATTCTACTGCCAAGAATGAACGTTAATAATATGGTAGAAGATCCATCATTGAGAAAGGAGGTGAAAAGGAATTTGAGGGATTTACGTTTCGGACAGTTCCGTACTAGACTGATAAATAAGGTCGAAGTATTGGGAAATGGACGAAATGTTCACACGTGTAACGAGGCGAGGACTTCGATTACATGTTCGAGATGTTTCCGTATGCACCCGAATTTAGGTAGTTCGGAAGTATACAAATGTCAGTATTGCCATAACTCGATGGATCGAGATTGGAATGCTGTAGCAAACATCGAGTTCAAATACATTTATGTGGAGGAATAACTTCACGTAATACAAGGCTCCGGTGTGTGTAAAACATCGTTAGCGGCTGTGCAAAAGTTCGTTTATGTACGGTTGTTAGCATGTTTTATTACTTTTACTGAAGCGGTGCTGGCAAAATTTATTTTTTACTATTGAAGTTTAAAATGGTGATTGGTTAATCGATTTGAAGAATGTTCAATCAAATTGTAAATTTATCATACATAAATATATGATAAGTACTATCCATTCGATGCTACAATATCCACGTACTTTTCCTAATTTTTCTGAAGATCCTGTTCTTTTTGAATTTTGTGTTGCAAAAGATTATATTGACCTTCTTCAGAGATTAATGGAAGCAGGAATACAAAATTTTGAGTTTACAATGCTAAATGCATGTAAATATGGAAGGAAAAATGTATTTAAATGGTGTCTTAACAATTGTCATACAACTCCATTATTTTTTATGAATCTTGAATTTAAGAAAAATGCTATAAAAGCCAATAATCATCAAATACTTGAGGAATTATTTAAATTGACAAAATTACCCAATAGATCAACGAGTTTTTCAGAACTCATTCATCTGGCTATTGATGTTAACTCTCTCTCATGTTTGAAAGTTCTTCTTAAATTTACATTGAAATTTCCTCCCTTAACGGAGGAACAAAAGACAAATATTTGCACAAAGATCTTTAGAAATGATAATAAAACAGAACTTCTCACGATAATACAGAAAGATAGTAGGTTTAAGGAGTTTTTAACTAAAAGAGTAGAAATAACAGACAAACAATATTTCGCACCATTAATTACAGTTGCTATTCCAGATTCCATAACTCAGGGAGGTATTCAAAGATATTGTATTTCATATGATTTTGCTGATTTACTTAAACAATTATTGGCAATTTTTCCTATTCAACAACTTGATTTTCATTCTCTCCTCGATTATGCATGTGGACAAAACAAAACTGAATGCTTCGGACTCTTAGTGTCAGAACTGAAAGCAGAAGACATATCGTTAGATACACTTTTATACATTTTTATGTTTGACCGTTCAGAAATGTTATCTATTATAATAAATAAATTAGGAGAAAATTTTACTATTTACCATTTTAGAGATTTCTTGAAAAGAACTATTGTGAATCTATCCTTCAAATGTTTTGACAATCTAATTGCAAGAGAAGACATATTAAATTTATTAGATGATGATTGCATCAATACAATAATTGAAAAATCAATTATGACAGATAGAATAGAATTCTTTTCACAATTATATAGTTGTGAAAAATTGAAGAAACACATAAAACCTTCCTGGATCACAAAACGACAATTACCAAATATAACAAAGTTTTTGTATGATAAAGGACATTTAATATTACTTCGTGTTGGAATGTAGAAAATTATGTCAGCAACATCTCTACGGGTCTCTTTCAATAAATCTTTATCACAGCATAACACCGATGAGAACGGTGAAGAACAAATTGTTGAAGATTGTCACCGGCAGTCTGAAAACTTTATCAATGTATTTAATTACATTTGTTTGAAGAATAAGTTAAAAAATCTACCTTATTCTGTGAGAAACTGTTTTCAACATGTTTTCCTGAGATATAAGCTCTTTAAAACAAAACCTTCACAGAAAGAAGTCGAAGAAGCGGAAAAGTTCTATATTTCACATGTCAATGGGATGTCTTTTTCTCTGTCTCTTTCAAAAGAGACAGAGAATACAACATCTCAAGAAAAAATAGACGATTTCATTAAGCATTCGATATTAATGTATAATTTTTTAAAAGAAATACAGGATTTATAAAGGTCTGACGAATCCAAGATTTTCTATACTATCCAATAGAAAATCGAGTGATATATTTAATTCAATTTTAATATATTCTTCACTTTGAGGATTATTGTTTAAAGCTGCTAAACAAATTTCCAAAGTCTGTTCTTTGACAAACTGTAAAGCATTCCCACACTGTTTCACAGCAGTCAAACAGATTTTCAATGTTTGTTCTTTAACAAAAATTAAAGAATATCCATATTGTTCAACTGCTTCTAAACAAATTTCTTCAGTCTTTTCCTTCACATATTGAATAGCAAAACCGTTTTGTTTCACCGCAGCCATGCAAATGTCTTCAGTCTGTTCCCTAACAAACTGTAAAGCAAGTCCACACCGTTTCACAGCAGTCATACAAATGTCTTTATTCTGTTCTTTTACAAACTTCAGAGCATATCCATCCTGTTTTACAGCAAATAAGCAAAGCTCTTCAGTTTGTTCTTTGATGTATTTTAATGCACAACCAAATTGTTTAACGGCTTCTAAACGAAGTATTGTAGTTTGTTCCTTAACATATTGTAATGCATTACCATTTTGTTTCACTGCGGCCAAACAAATTTCTTCACTTTGTCTTCTAACGAATTCTAAAGCGTAACCATTTTTTCTAACAGCTACTAAACAAATTTTTTCACTTTGTTCATTAACAAATTCCAAGGCAGTTCCGCATTGTTTAACAGCTTCCATATACACATCAAATCTATCAGAGAACCACAATTTTTCTATCCGATTTTGATTGTATCTTAAAGCATCTCTTCCATCTTGTCTTACTGCCGCTAAACAGATTTCCAAAGTTAAATTCTTAACAAAATCGAGTGCACAACCAGACTGATTAACTGCTGTTAAACAAATTTCTGGAGTCTGTTTCCAAACAAATCGTAGAGAAAAACCAGACTGTTTGACAGCTGCTAAACAAAGTTCTTCAGTTTGAACTTTAACATGTTGTAATGCTAATCCGTTTCGTTCAACAGCTGCAAAACAAATGTCTGGAGTTTGTTCCTTCACAAAATCGAGTGCACATCCATTCTGTTTGACAGCTGCTAAACATATTTTTTCTGTTTGCTCTTTAACGTCAAGCAATACGTAACCAAATTGATTAACTGCTACTAAACAAAGCTCCTCGGTCTGTTCTTTTACAAACTTCAGAGCATATCCATTCTGTTTGACGGCTGCTAAACATATTTCCTTTGTCTGTTTCTTAACATAACGTAAAGCATTTCCATCAAGCTTCACTGCAAGCAAACAAAGTTCTTCAGTCTGATCTTCGATAAATTTTAAATTTTGTGGATTCTGTCTGACCAAACATTCTTTTTCGTTCATTTATGGTAAATTTGGTGATACCTAAAATTTCAATTATTTAAAACCAGTTGAAAGTTTTCCAACCATTAATGATGTAAAAATGAGTCGTCTTCTTCCAGATGAACTCATTAAATTAATTTTCTCATTCACTATTATTGATGACAATAATATGGCAGTTCTATTTCAAGTTTGTAAATCATTCCAAAGATGTATACCAGAAAATGTATGTAGAAATTATTTTAACTTGAATGTTGGCGAATTTGTTAATTCAGAAGAAAGAATAGAATGGATGCTACATAACAGAATGTACGAAAGGATGCTTGTAATAAAAGCCATAGCTCTTCAAGGAAATATTAAACTTTTTGATAAATATCAGTATAGAGAATGTTTTACTAGAGAAGTATTTATTAATGGAATTTTAAGTGGTTCTGTTGAATTTGTAGAACATCTTTTACGTAGAAAGAATATGAGAAAAATAACTTGGGAAAAATATGAATTGTTGAGATTTTGTATACGGGGTGGTATTGAAACATTTAAATGGTTTATAAAGAAATACAATTATATTGTCTCATGTCTGTCAATCGCCAGACATGAGAACTCGTTATCGGTTTATAAATATATTTTAGATAACTTTACTTTTTCAGAATATGAATTATTAGAAGAATCGAAGATTTGTTGTTATATAAATAAATTCGATTATTTTACTTTAATTTTGGAAAAGACAAATTATAAATGTGTTCCATCTTGTCTTCTGTATATTTTTAAATTTAATCAGACAAAATTATTAGATTTGATACCTAAAGAAACTTGGAACATTAGTGATTTTGAATTTCAAAGAATTGGATTTGTTCATTCTATTGAAGCAGGAAATTTGGATTTAGTTAAGAAATATGAGGAAAATGTAGAATTAGAAGATGATTTTGATCCAATTCTTCAAACAACATTTGGAAAAAATACAAATGAAGTGCTAAGATATTTTTTGGCCAAAGAATATCCTATTAAAACATATGACATATTAACACATATCATTTACAACAGTGTTGCAGATATAACATTGAAAATGATAAAGAAATATGATGATCGTTTTTTAATATATAAAGACTATACACGAATTGATGTTAATGAACTCCTATTAAAGGATGGAAAAGTTATTCCAGCTTATATTCTTAATAAGAATATAAGACAGTACATATACAGAAAACAACACGATCTTATCTTTTGGTTCGTTGATGTAGCAAAACTTCCATTATCAGATAATTCATGTAAATTACTTGTAGAACATCTTATCAAAGAATCAAGAGTAGATTTACTTCTCAAATTAAGAAAAGTAATTTTACCTGACGATCTTCATGTGGTGTTCTTTCGAGGCTTTGCATCAGTTGCAAAATGGTTGGTTGAAAAGATGAATTACAAGTTTAAACGTGATGAGTTCAGATTAGCATTGATGCTAGAACATTATAAACTTGCGAGATATATCTTGGAAAACGGGATTTCATATAGACACAATAAGAGTTACACATCACTTGTGGAAAGAAATTATGAAGATAGAGAAAGAGTTTTTAGATCATTGAATTGGCTTCGATCAGTTGGTTGTAAACTTGATGTTAATACATCCAAGAAACATCCAATTTTACGGAGTTGGGCCCATCAATCCTGCAGTGCAAATTGCCACACATAGTGGATAAGCAAAAATTCCAGCCATGGTTGGAAGACATGCTGTTATGCATGCTGCAAACAACGCCGGCCCGGCAGAAACTAAGGTCGAGAGAAGCAGGAGCATTCTTTAAGATGTATTAATTGTAGATTATAATATATGCTTTAAAAATTCACAATTGGATTTTCATACTTAACAATACCAAGATTTTCTATTTTTCCCAGAAGAAAATCAATCGAAATATCAAAATTGATTTTAACATATATTTCAGTGGATGAATCGCAATATAATGCAGCTAGACAGATTTCTTCTGTCTGTTCTTCAACATATTCAAGGGCCATGCCGCACTGTTTCACAGCTTCCGAACAAATTTCTTCTGTTTGTTCTCCGACATAGTATAAAGCAGTACCATTTTGTTTAACTGCCGCTAAACAAATTTCTTCTGTCTGTTCTTCAACATATTTTAAAGCTTTACCATCTTGTTTCACAGCAGCTAAACATATTTCTTCAGTTTGTTTATGAACATATGCTAGAGATTCTCCAAGTCTTTTGACGGCAGCTAAACAAATTTGTTCAGTCTGTTCTTTAACCCATTGTAATGATTTTCCATACTGTTGGACTGCTGCTAAACAAATTTGTTCAGTTTGTTTTCTGACATACTCTAAAGCATAACCAGATTTCTTGACAGCTTCTGTGCAAATATCAATCGTTTGTTCTCTTACATGTCTTATAGCACAAGCATTTCGTTTGACTGCTGCCCAACAAATTTCTTCCGTTTGTTCGCTGACATACCATAATGAAAGTCCAGTTTGTTTCACTGCTGCTAAACAAATTTGTTCAGTTTGTTTCTTAACATAATATAAAGCGTTACCATCTTGTTTGACTGCTGTTAAACAAATTTGTTCAGTTTGTTCTTTAACATACTGTAATGCACGTCCATCTTTTGCGACAGCTGTTAAACAAATTTCTTCAGTTTGGTCTTCAACAAATTGTAATGCGAATCCAACATTTCTGACCGCTGATAAACATATTTCTTCAGTTTGGTCTTTTACAAATTGTAATACTAATCCAACATCTCTGACCCCTATAAGACAAAGTTCTTCAGTCTGTTCTTTGACATATTTCAAATTCATTCCAGACTTTCTAACAGCAGCTAAACAGATTTTCTCAGTCTGTTCTTTGACATATTCTAACCTACAATGATTCTCAATGGCTAGTAAACAGAGTTCTTCAGTTTGCTCTTCGACATATTCTAACGCATGTCCAATTTTCTTGATTGCTGCTAAACAAATTTCTTCAGTCTTGTTTTTCACAAATCGAAGGGCAAAGCCATCCTGTTTCACTGCAGCCAAACAAATTTCTTCAGTTTGTTCATCAACGGACCTTAAAGAATAACCATTCCGCTTGACAGCAGCCAAACAAATTTCTGGTGTTTGTTCTTTGACATACATTAATGCATATCCATTTTGTTTTACAGCTACTAAACAAATTTGTTCAGTTTGTTTTTCTACAAACTTTAAATCACAACCATTGGTTCTAACAGCTACTAAACAAATTTGTTCAGTTTGTTGTTTCACATAAGGTAAATAAAATGGTTCATTCTTAAGTGCCAATAAACAAATTTCTTCAGTCTGCTCTTTGACGTACTGAAATACAGCTCCATTATGTCTAACGGCTGCCAAACATATTTTCTCAGTCTGTTCTTTGACAAATTTCAATGATGCTCCATTCCTCTTAACTGCTGCTAAACATATTTTTTCTGTCTGATTTTCTATTTTACTTAAACCATAAGGATCTCGTCTTACTAATTTTAAGCATTCCGTTTCATTCATTATATTTCGCCTTTTAAAATATAATTAAGCTATGTTAATCCTCGATTTATAATGTGGCAAGACAAATTTCTAGAGTTTGTTCTTTAACAAATTGCATTGAAAGACCATTTTGTTGTATAGCTGCAATACAAATTTCCTGAGTTTGCTCTTTTACATATCTTAAAGCACAGCCTTTACTTTTAACCGCCGCCAAACAAATTTCTTCGGTTTGCTGTTTAACAAATTCGAGTGCAAAACCGTACTGTTTAACCGCCGCTAAACAAATTTCCTGAGTCTGCTCTTTAACAAATTGTAAAACAAATCCATTTTTTCTCACAGCTTCTAAACAAATTTCTGGAGTCTGTTCTTTAACATACTTTAATGCATAACAATTTTGTTTAACCGCTGCCAAACAAATTTCCTGAGTCTGCTCTTCGACGAACTGTAAAGCTTTCCCATTTTGTTTAACTGCTTCTAAGCAAATTTCCCGACTCTGCTCTTCAACAAACTGTAAAGCTTTTCCATTGTGTTTAACTGCAGTTAAACACAATTCCGGAGTTTGTTCATTTGCATAATATAAAAGATAACTATTCCATTTTACAGCTGCAAAGCAAATTTCTGGAGTCTGATAATTAGAATATTCCAAAGCGTCGAAATCTTGTTCAAGTGCAGCAAGACAAATTTCCTTAGTTTGTTTCTTAACATACCTCAAAGCAGTACCATGTCGTTTTACGGCTGCTAAACAAATTTCTGGAGTTTGTTTCTTTACTTGTTCTAATGCATAACCGGATGTTTTGACAGCCTCAAGACATATTTCTTCGTTCTGTTCTTTAACATACGTCAGCGAATAACCAGCTTCTTTAACAGCTGCCAAACAAATTTCCTTTGTTTGTTCCTTAACATATTTTAACGCACAACCATATTTTGTAACAGCAGCTAAACAAATTTCTTCAGTCTGTTCTTTAACGTATTCTAAAGCATTTCCCCAACTTTTGACAGCTGCAAGACAAATTTCTGGAGTTTGTTCCTTAACACATTTTAAAGCACCACCATAATTTCTCACTGCGGCTAAACAAATTTTTTCTGTCTGTTCTTTAACATATTCCAATGCAAATCCATAATTTCTTACTGCGGCTAAACAAATTTCTGGAGTTTGTTCTTTAACATATTCTAGAGCATAACCACGATTCTTAACAGCTTCAAGACAAATTTCAAATGTTTGATTTTCAACATATCTTAAAGAACATCCATATTCTTTTACAGCCGCTAAACAAATTTCTTCGGTTTGCTCTTTAACAAATTCCAAATTTAATCCATCCTGTTTTACAGCCGCTAAACAAATTTCTGGAGTTTGTTCTTTTATATTTTTCAAACAACATTTAGTTTCTTTATTCATTTTCTCATAGAACTGTATTTAAAATAATATAAGCCATGTAAATCCTCAATTTCCAATTACATAGAATATAAAGCAAAATGAAAGATGGAAGTTGTTTTATTTCCAGGTTACAATTGTTCTCCAAAAATTTATGAAAGTTATTTTCCTAAGTTAAAATTCGTTTCAGATAAAGAAATTAATAATTATAATCAACAGATAATCATTTTGTCACATTCAATTGGAATAGTTGACGCAATATTGTGGGTTAGAACAAACTCAATTGTCAATTATTTCATTGTTGCGATGGATCCTCCAGTAATGGAAAAGATTGTAAGATTGTTTAAAGATGACGATTTGAAAGATAAGTATGATAAGTTTTTTGAAATCGAAGAACAAATCGATTATAGTAGGATACATGTGTTTCGAAGTGATGATAAACGAGGATTGAAAGATAAATTCATCAATGTAACCTATTATGATGATTACACTCACTATCCATATCAAGTGAAGAAGCAACGTGATAGAATATTTAATTTCATCGATAATCTTCGCTATCGATGAATCAAAAATTTCCCATAAAGTTCATAGAGATGGAATACAGCTTTCTCTTTGGCTTTGGCTTCAATCATGATATCGATATCAATTCCATACTTATCAGGAATCTCAAGAAGATAATTTGGTATTGTTTCAACATAATCACTATGGCATCCTGTTCGGCCCTCTCCTTGTTCAGAAATATGAAATTTTGGTTTTATATTTCTTTTCTTCCACGTTTTCAATATTTCCTCAATATATTCTTCGATTGGTTTACATTTTTGAACATTCTGACTATAACAAGTGTAATGATGAGTATCGAGAACAACAGGGATATTTATCTCCTTAGAGATAAGAAGACAATCTTCGATAGAATAACATCTCTCACAGTTTTCAATAACTAATCTTCTTTGAACTCTCTCAGGCAATCTATGAAAGTTTTTAATCCATCGCCTGTTTGTCTCTTCCTTGTTACCATATATTCCGCCGCCATGAATAACCATTACACAATCATTGTCTAACTCCATCAAATCTAATACTTCTGCATGATAGTCAAGATCAAGTTTAGTATTGTTAAAAATGTTTTCGTCAGCAGTTCCTAAAACGTCATATTGGCCAGGGTGAAATGTAAGTCGGTGTTTATACCATCTTGCGAGTTGTCCTATCTTCTTCAAAACTGGAATAGCGAAATTAAGATTATAATCTTTAACTCTTGGATTTGACATATGTGGAAAGAGTTCACTTGAAATTCTAAAGACTCTAATTCCATGTTCTGCATTCCATTGAATCTGCCTGTATAAATCTTCACAATTCATCAATGCCTGTTCTCTCAAATATTGAACACCTTTCGTTTCAATAGTTTTTAGAGTTGGTTTTCTTGAAGTAAAAATTCCTCTTTCCCTCAGTTCTGTGTTGATGCAACATAATCCCAATTGAATTTTCATTGGAATGTAATTGATAGGAAGTTTATCGAAAGAGCTAAAGTTTTTAAGAATATATTCGTCTTGGTCTTTTCTGGTTAAATAACTTAAATCTTTCTTCTTTGAAACTTTTTTATTTTTAAATTTACCAGAGAACATTATAAAGTTGAAAATGTGATGAAATAAATAAAATAGTTTAGTATCACCTGATAGAACTATCTCTTCACAGGGATTTATATCATGAAGGAGTTTGATTAAAAAGTAGGTGTCTGTAATATTATCCTTTGTTAATACAATATTCATTTATAATGATATAAAAATGGATGATGACTTCACTCGTTTGTACAGACATTTTGAAGATACTTTGAGAAGAGTCAAATGTGATTCTCTACCAATATCTCAGGGAGATGTTGCATATGCAATCAAAGCCAATAATATTCACAGCTTATCATTGGAACAGAAGAACAAGTTTAAACTTGTTCTTCTGTTCCAATGATAAGCTGTGAATATTATTGGCTTTGATTGCATATGCAA
>Ga0134126_10000334_pt1 | contig 61833 bp, 54 predicted proteins | sample KB31752_FD_96881 | JGI IMG/M metagenome (GOLD analysis project Ga0134126, IMG submission 96881) | Terrestrial soil microbial communities with excess Nitrogen fertilizer from Kellogg Biological Station, Michigan, USA - KB3-175-2 | ecosystem: Environmental > Terrestrial > Soil > Unclassified ...
GCCCTCGCCGCGATGCGCGATCCAAGCCGCGTCGGCGACGAAAAACCGCGCGTCGAAGCGGCGCGGCCGTCCCGGCGGGGTGATGGCGCGGGCAAGAAAATCCAGCCCCTCCAGCGTCGGAAACACCCCCGTCGCGGCGAAGCGCGCCCATACGCCGGCCGGCGGATCGGGCGGCCGGCCGTGATCGGTGACGCCGAGCGCCAGCCCGGTCTCCTCGAAAGTCTCGCGGATGGCGGCCAGCGCCAGCGCCCGCGCGTAATCCTGCGAGGTGCGGCGCGTCTTGGTCAGCAGTTTGCCGGCCACCGCCTCTTCGAGCGCCCCCGCCACCGCCATGCGCCGGTCCTCGGGATCGACGGCGCCGCCGGGAAAGACGAACTTGCCCGGCATGAATTTGTGCCCGGCATGGCGGCGCCCCATCAGCAGCTTGAGCGAGCCGCCGTCGCGATCGATGAGGATGAGCGTCGCCGCATCGCGGATCTTCTCGCCCGTCACTTGAGCGAGGCCAGAAACTCGCGCCACTGATGCTTCGTGCCGTAGAACACGTTGCGGTCAACCTTGCCGCGAATGCCGGGAATACGGCCGTCGGCCTGATATTGCCAGATCATCCAGGCGCGCCCGCCATACTTGACCGAAGGATAGTATTTCGTCGAACGCACCCACATCGGATAGTCGGCGAAGGCCCCATCGGACAGGATCGCCTGATAGAAATCGACCGAAGTATAGATGATCGGCTTCTTGCCGAAATAACGCTCCATCTCATCCAACATCAGCTTCATATCGGCCCTGGTCCGCTGCGGCTCCAGATACTTGTGGCAGGTGCGCGATTCCGAATCCGACTCGACGTCGAGCACCGGCGGCAGCGCGTCGGCCTCGACCGGCACGTTCCGCTCGAACCAGCGCACCTCCTCCATCGGCGAGCGGCACCAATAGACGAAATGATAGGCGCCGCGGGCGATGCCGACCGCCTTGGCCGCATCCCAATTGGCCTGGAACTTGGCGTCGAGGTGATCGCCGCCCTCCGTCGCCTTGATCCAGGCGAACTTCACACCGCTATCGGCGACCCGGTTCCAATCGACGTCGCCCTGGTATTTCGACACGTCGATGCCGTGGATCGGAAAGTCGCGCGGCCGGGGATCGTCGCCGCGCACATAGCCGACGGGATCGTCGTCGACGCCGACGCTGCAACTGGCGAGCGTCAGGGCGACGGCGAGAATGACGCCGAGGCGCGCAACGATGACGGTTAAAGACGGCATGGCGTTCTGCGACTGGAGTGGCTGACGCGGAACCTAGACCTTCAAACGTAATCGTCCGTTAACGCGCGGCGCTTGACGCGTCGAGACAATTCGTCTCAGGGAGCCCTTATGATTAACGTTTTGCTACGCGCCGCCGCGCTCGTCGCGCTGTTGACGTCGATGGCGTGGGGCGCCGAATGCGGCCCGGATGCGCTCGGCACTTCGCGCGTCGAGAAGGTCGGAACCGAAGGCGGTCTCAAGGTCGGCTGGAAGACCTATCCCGACACCCTGCCACTGGCCGATCACGAGGTCATCCTCACCTTCGACGACGGCCCCGACCCCAAGACGACGCCGCTCGTCCTCGACGCGCTGAAGGCGCAATGCGTGCGCGCCACCTTCTTCGCCATCGGCCGCAAGGTCGACGCGGCGCCGAAACTGGCGCGCCGCGAGGTCGAGGAGGGCCACAATGTCGCCTTCCACACCTACACCCACCCGCAGCCGACGATGCGCAACATGGCCCCCGCCGCCGCCCGCGCCGACATCCTGAAGGGCGTCGTCGCCGTTGAGCGCGCCGCCTATGGCCAGACCTTCCCCGACGGCGAACCCGACGATCTCTCCAAGCTCAAGCTTCATGCGCCGTTCTTCCGCTACCCCGGCTTCGCCGACACCGCCGATCTCGACGCCTGGTTCGCCAAGAACAATGTCGCGGTGTTCGGCGTCGACCTCTGGGCTTCCGACTGGATACCGATGACGCCGGCGCGGGAGTTGAAGCTGATCTTCTCCCGCCTCGACCGGGCGCGCAAAGGCATGCTGCTGCTGCACGACGACAAGCCGTGGACGGCCGCCATGCTGCCGAAATTCCTCACCGAATTGAAAGCGCGCGGCTATCGCATCGTGCAAATCGGGGCCGGCCCCGGCCACGGGCCGACCGAAGAGGCGCCGCTGGGCTGGCGCTCCGCGACCGGGCGCACGCTTGATGCGGTCCGGCCGCGATGGGACAAGGCGGCGGCGCGGACGGAATCGAAATTCAAGGTTAAGCCGGCGCCGCCGCGGGAATAAACGCCAGGCCTGCCGGTCCAAATCTAGCGTTGGGCCCCACCCTCACGTCGCCGGCAAAACCTGCGCTCGATCGAGCACCGATGTTTGCAGCGGCGTCGAATGGCTATCCCTCGAAACTCGGCGCTATTTCAGCGTCCGCACGGGTCTCTGAAAAAGGTTCCCTTTCGAGAAATTGGCGCCTTAAGCGCAATCTCCGCCTTCCGCCCATCACCGAGGGTCCCGGTTAGGCGCCAAGTGCGCGGTCCCTGAAAATGCGATAACAAGAATAGACGAAGCGTTACCTTTCTCCCGATCCGCCCGGCGGTCAGGTCAAGCCCCTATTTACGCCGGCTTCGCCGGGCAGGAAAACAGGGGCGAGCAAGGGAGAGACCATGAAGCTGAGATCGTTGCTGTTCGTGCCCGGCGATTCCGAGCGCAAGTTCGTCAAGGCGCAGACGAGCGGCGCCGATGCGCTGATCCTCGACCTTGAAGATTCCGTCGCCCCCTCGGAGAAGCCGCGCGCCCGTACCCTCGTCGGCGCGGCGCTGGACGATCGCAGCCCGCGCCCGTGGACGACCTTCGTGCGCGTCAACGCGCTCGATTCCGGACTGGCGCTCGACGACCTCGGCGCCATCGTCAAGCCCGGCCTCGACGCGGTGATGCTGCCCAAGGCCGAGGGCGGCGCGGACGTGCAGCGGCTCGGCCACTACCTCGACGCCTTCGAGGCGATGGCGGGGCTGCCGAACGGGGCGATCAAGATTTCCGTCGTCGCCACCGAAACGCCACGCGCGATGTTCGCGCTGGCGAGCTACGCGCCGGCGCATCCGCGCCTCATCGCGCTGACTTGGGGCGGCGAGGATCTCGCCGCCGCGCTCGGCGCTGCCGCTAACCGCGAGCCGGACGGGGCTTGGACCTTCCCCTATCAGGTGGCGCGCACGCAATGCCTGCTGGCGGCCTGCGCCGCCGAGGCGACGCCGATCGACACAGTACACGTCGATTTTCGCGATCTCGTGGGCCTGGAGGCGGATTGCCGGCGCTCGCGACGCGACGGCTTCCTCGGCCGCATGGCGATCCATCCTGACCAGGTGGCTGTAATCAACGCCTGCTATTCCCCGAGCGAGGCCGAAATCGCTACGGCGCGGCGCATCGTCGAGGCGTTCGGGGCCGCCCCGGGGGCCGGCGCGCTCGGCATAGACGGCAAGATGGTCGACATCCCGCATCTGAAGGCGGCGAGAAAGCTGCTGGCTTCCATGTGAGCGCCGCTGGCGACGAAACGACAGCGGTCGCCGATCGAGTTGGAGCGCCGATTCTATCTGTTCGGCAACCGCTCCCGTTCCGGCGCAAGGCATCCTGTAGCGTTATCTTAAACTTCGATCCGCCGCTGAAAACGCGACGCGGCGCCCGCGCCGTCAACGCCTGACCAGCTTCGCGCAAGGCGGCGCCTTGAGGCTCGCCGCCTTGCTCCCCGCTTCGCAGCCGGTCCGCAGCGGCGCGCAAGCGCCTTCTCATGTCTGTACGCGTCCCAAAAAGACACGCAATTCGCAGCGAAATTAACGATTGGCTAACCATTGTCGGGCCATGTTGGTTAACGAACCGTCATCAGGCCGTGGCCAATCATGAACGCGCACATCGGGCGAACTTCCGCCATTCAGATTGGGGCCAGATCGCTGCTAGCCTTCGCGCTGGAGCCGAGAGCGCCGCTGGATGAGTGGCTGGAGGCGCTCGACGAATGGCTCAGCCGTTCGCCCAGTTTCTTCGCCGCCAAACCGGTCATCCTGCAAATGGGCGGGCTCGACATCCCGCTCAAGGATTATCGCGACCTGCTCGGCCAACTGGCGCGCCGCCACATCCGCGTCATGGCGGTGGAGAACACGCATCGCCTGCTGGTCGGCCCGCACCTGCCGCCGGTCGTCTCCGGCGGCCGCGTCGTCAACCCCGACAAGCTGCTCGATGAGCAGCCGGCAGCCGCCGCGCCCGCGCCGGCCGCGCCAGCGCCCGAGCCCGAAGCGCCGTGCCCGCCGCTGCCCCTCTACCACGAGGGCAACCTGCGCTCGGGCCAGCAGATCGTGCATCTGGAAGGTGATGTCGTGGTCATCGGCCGCGTCGCCTCGGGAGCCGAGATCGTCGCCGGCGGATCGATCCACGTCTACGGTGCGCTTCAGGGCCGCGCCTTCGCCGGCGTCGCCGGCGGCGGCGCGGCGCGCATCTTCTGCCGCGAGGCGCGCGCCGAATTGCTTTGCGTCGGCGAGGCCTTCGTCACCGCCGAGGACATGGATAGCAAGTTCGAGGGTCAGTCGATCGAGGCCAGCCTCGAAGGCGGCCGCGTCAAGATCCGCGTTCTGAATTGAGGGGAAACCGCGCTATGGGCAACGTCATCGTCGTCACCTCGGGCAAGGGAGGCGTCGGCAAGACGACGTCGACGGCCGCCATCGGCGCCGCGCTGGCCGAGGCCGGCAAGCGCGTCTGCGTCGTCGATTTCGACGTCGGGCTGCGCAATCTCGATCTCGTGCTCGGCGCCGAGCGGCGCGTCGTCTACGATTTCATCAATGTCGCGCAGGGCGACGCCAAGCTGAGCCAGGCGCTGATCCGCGACAAGCGCGTCGAGACGCTGTTTCTGCTCGCCGCCTCGCAGACCCGCGACAAAGACGCTTTGACCGACGACGGCGTCGAGCGCGTCATCGGCGAATTGAAGGCGAGTTTCGATTGGGTGGTTTGCGACAGCCCCGCCGGCATCGAGCGCGGCGCGTTGCTGGCGATGCGCTTCGCCGACACCGCCGTCGTCGTCGCCAACCCCGAGGTCTCGTCGGTGCGCGATTCCGACCGCATCATCGGCCTGCTCGATTCGCGCACGCGGCGCGCCGAGGGCGGCCAGCGCATCGACAAGCATCTCCTGCTGACCCGTTACGATCCCAACCGCTCGGCGCGCGGCGAGATGCTGAGCGTCGCCGACGTGCTGGAGATCCTCTCGATCCCGCTCGTCGGCATCATTCCCGAGAGCGAGGAGATCCTGCGCGCTTCCAACGTCGGCGCGCCGATCACCATGAACGCCGGGGCCGGCGTCGCGGCCAAGGCTTACCGGGACGCCGCGCGGCGGCTGGCCGGCGAGCCGGTGCCGTTGGTGCTGCCCTCGGAGAAGCGGCCGTTCTTCAGCCGCCTGTTCGGCCGGAGGGCGGCATGAACCTGCTGAAAATGTTCCAGGCGCGCGGCAGCGCGCCGGTGGCGCGCGAGCGCTTACAGATCCTGCTTGCCCACGAGCGCGTGCGACTCGGGCCGGAAGACCTGCTGACCCGGCTGCGCGACGATCTCATCGCCACCATCCTGCGCCATGTCGAGATCGACCCGGCCAAGGTGATGGTCAAGCTGGACGGCGACGCGGCGGTGTCGATCTTGGAGATCGATATCGAAATCCCGCGCGAGAAGATCGTCGGCGACGGCAAGCGCCGGCCGCTAGGCGGCGAGGAACTGATCTCGGCGGCGTAAGCGGCGGGGCGCGGCAGCCCGACCCAGCGCTGTCATCACGCCCGGGCTCGTCCCGGGCGCCGCCGTTTTTACAGCGGCGACCGCAACTTTCGCAAACATGACGCCCCGCCGCGAAAGCACCCCGTAATAGTGTTGCGAATAGCGGCGTCGCCTGGCGCCGGCGCGCCGAACGCCAACTCACGGAAACTTGAAACGCACCGCGGCATTGCCGGAAAGCGCCGTCTTTTCTTATGACCGCAGCAAAAAATAGCATCTTCGTCGAGACGAGACGGCGGTCGAGCGGGAAAAATTGGCAACCGAAGCTGGACTTTTAGGAAGCCAGTTAGATAGCATGCTGACGAAGCGCGGTCGCATCGAGAATTCACTGCCGCGCGCAGCCCAAAGACAAAAAAGTCAGTCGGAGGAAATGCCATGAAGTCGCGCATGCAACTGAAGGCCGGAACGGGCCTTCTGACAATAACAGTCATGGGCCTCGCCGCCGCCCTGGCAATGGGCCCGATCCAGGCGCAGGCGCAGAACTCGCCGACCCCGCAGGAATTCGCCAACGCCGCCAACGACACGGCGAATTGGATTTTGCCGGCCAAGAGTTATTCGGGCAACCATTACACGCCGGCGACGCAGATCGCCCCCGACAATGTCGGCAAGCTGAAGCTGGCGTGGAAGTTCGCCATCGACGACGCCGGGCCGATGGAGACCTCGCCGATAGTCTATAACGGCACGATGTACGTGACCTCGGCGCACGACCACGTCTATGCGCTCGACGCCGCGACCGGCAAGCTGAAGTGGGAATTCAAGGACAACCCGCACGTCATCTCCTTCGCCGCTAATCGCGGCATCGCGCTCCTCGACGGCAACGTCTATCTCGGCACACTCGACGGCCACCTGATCGCGCTCAACGCCGAGACCGGCAAGAAAGTATGGGACAAGGTGACGGTCGACGACACCGCCAACGCCTTCTACACCATGGCGCCGGTGCCCTATCATGACGCCAAGACCAACAAGGACATGCTGTTCGTCGGCGTCTCCAACGGCGACTGGGGCGGCAACGGCAACATGACCGCCTACGACCCGAAGGACGGCAGCGTCATCTGGCGCTGGGAAACCGTGCCTGGCCCGGGCGAGCCCGGCCACGACACCTGGAGCGGCGATAGCTGGAAGCGCGGCGGCGCCTCGACCTGGGGCGGGGTGACGATCGACCCCGCATCGCAGACGATGTACCTCAACCTCGGCAACCCCGGCCCGGATTTCCTCGGCTCGGTGCGCAAGGGCGACAACCTTTATTCCGACTCGATGGTGGCGCTCGACATCTCCGGCGCCAAGCCGAAGATGAAGTGGTACCATCAGTTTATCCCGCACGACACGCACGACTGGGATCCGCCGATGCAGCCGGTGCTGTTTACGGGCAAAGTCGACAAAACCAGCCGCAACCTGGTGGCTACCGGCGACAAGGCTGGCAATTTCTGGATCCTCGACGCCGAAACCGGCAAGGTCGTCGATCACACGGCGGCCAGTTTCCAGAAAAACCAGAATTTGGCGCCAAGCATCGAAGGCAATATTGCCTGCCCGAATACGCTGGGCGGCATCGAATACCAGGGCGGCGCCTTCGACCCTGCGACCAACGCGTTCTATATCCCGAGCCAGAACGAGTGCGGCTTCTGGACCGCGACCAAGGATGTCGTCTACATCGCCGGTCAGTTCTATCTCGGCGGCGGTTTCCCGAAACTGGTTGGGCCCAGCACTGGGCAGATGAACGCCATCGACGTCTCGACCGGCGTGTTCAACTGGCGCCACCACTTCAACCTGCCGAACTATGGCGGCGCGTTGGTGACGGCCTCCGGCCTGGTGTTCTCCGGCAATCTCGGCGGCAATGAGAACGCCTTCGACACCAAGACCGGCAACATCCTGTGGAGCTACGACACCGGCGGCTTCATCCAGGCGCCCTCGGAGTCCTATGAGGCGAACGGTAAGCAATATATCGTCGTCGCGTCCGGCGCCGCCGGCAATGCGGCGATCCCGGAACTGCCGTCGGGCACGCCGCAATCGATGATTAGCGCTTTCGCGGTGAAATGAAGGCAAGCATGCTTAACTTTCGGTTCGAATGTTCCGCGCCGGCCCGCTTTCGCGGGCCGGCGTTCGTTGCCGGCTTGTTCGCGGCGTTCGCTCTGGCGGCGCCGGCGCAAGCCGCTCAAGATGACCACGCTCAGGCCGTCTCCGCGCTCACCGACCTCAAGGCGGCGATCGCCGAGCTTGTGCAAGCGGACGCCAGCTACGCCACCGATCGAAACCTCTATCACCGCGCCGCCCAGCGTGCGATCAACGCGCTGACCGGAGAGCACGGCGGCGGCTACGTCGCCGATGCCGGCACGCCGGGCGATGCGACCGGCGTCCTCGGCCACATCGACCTGCTGCTGGATCGCAAGGAGACGCCAGTTTGGGCTGAGCCCTTGCACGGCGTGGAGGCGACTACGCGCGCGGCTATCGTGCATTTGCACGATTCGCTGAAGACGCGCGAACTCATGGACTTCCAGATCGCCGCCTCGCGGGCGCTCACCTACATGCAAGTGGCGCGCGGCCGTCCGACCGAGACCGGCGTGTTCGGCGGCCTGGAAGGCGTGCTGGCCAACACGGTGCTCGGCGTGCCGGCCGGGGCGGCGCGGCAGGACGCCTGCACGGTGCCCAAATCCGCCCCATCTTATGGCACGCATGGGGGTTATCTGGCGTGGGTGGCGACGCCCGCCAGCGAGGGCGCGCATGCCCTGGCCGAAAGCCCCGGAACGACGGAGCTTGTCGTGCAAGGCGGCATGATCGTGCTGCACACGGCGGCGGCGGCGCGGGTGAGCGAGATCTGCACCCGCGAGGCCAAGGCCGCCGCGCCGGCGCCTCCCGCGCCGGCGACGCCGCAGCCATCGCCGCATGCGGCGCTTACGCCGCCAGCCGGCGCGCCGTTGCCCGCCCTCTACACGCGGGCGCAAGCCGTCGCCGGCGCGCAGGTCTACGCCACGAAATGCGTCTCTTGCCACGGCGCCAACCTCCAGGGCGTCGCGGCGCCGTCGGTGGCGGGCAACGACTTCCTGGTGACGGCGCAAAACGATAAATGGACGCTGTCGATCATCCGCTACATTGTGTTCAATCTGATGCCGCGCAATTCGCCCGCTTCGCTTGCGCCGTCCGAGTCCGCCGACGTGATGGCGTATCTGCTCGCCTCAAGTTGCTACCCGGCAGGTAGCACTCCGTTCCCGGCTGCCGAGAATCCGGAGTTTGCGAACATCAAGCTCGGCCCGTTGTCGAGCCATCCGGACGGGCAGAACGCGAAGGGGGTCTGCAAAGTCAAATGACCCGGCGGCGGCGCGCTTGGCGACCAACCGCCGCCGTGACCCGTCATGAGCGCCCCCGGATCAAGTTCCACAGGCGCTAACTTAAAATTGAGCCCAGAAAGTCTCCATCATGGCCGGGCCTGGCCCACGGCTGTCGCGCGCCTCTTCTGCTTGAGGAGGCGCACGACATTGATTCTACTCGTTTCCGGAGTTTACGACTCCCTTGGACACGAAAGGGATCAACGCCGTGCGCTTTGGGAATGCCGTTTGCCGTGGGGGGGCCGTCCACCCAGCATCGCGAGCGAAGCGAAGCCATCTATGCCTCCATTGAGTCGCGCCCTCCGATTAGCCTGCGATCTCGGCGAGATGAATGCCTTCGCTGCGCTTGGGTAACTGCCAAGCTGGGGGACTCGGGCGCCGGCGCCCGTCGTGGCCGGGCTTGTCCCGGCCATCCACGCCGTTCGGTTGCAGAGTCGCTTAACCCCTTGCACAACCGTTGGAATTTACGCAGTCTCCGGCATTTCCCGGCCCCGCCGCGTAGATGGCCGGGACAAGCCCGGCCATGACGGAGAACGCAATTCCAGACCCCCGCCTTGGCAGTTACGCGCTCGGCCCATGACGACGGCGCCGATTCTATCTGATCGGATCTTGCTCCAGGCCAACGATCACGCGGAAACTCTCCTTATCGCCTTGCCCGGCTTTTTGACGCTGGCGCGGATTTCGCCACGCTCTTGGGCTTCTTCGCCACGCTCTTGGGCTTCACAGCAGCCGGTCGTGGCTGGGGCGCGGCGGCGCTTTTTTCGGTTTTTACAATCGCTGCGATCTTCGCTTGCGCCCGATCCGCTGTGACGGGTTTCTTCGCGGGTCGGCCCGATCGGGCGCTCTTTTCTGCGACGACGGGCTTCGCCGGCGTGGCGATGGCAAGGCTCGCCTCGAGCTTGGCAAACGCGGCCGGAGCGGTCCCGCGAACTCGGGCAGTCTCCGCCTGCCGCGTCGGCCGACCGAGCGGCGTCTGCCTCGCCGGCGCTTTGGCTGCGACGGACTTCGCTTTGACGACCGGCGCCGCCGCACTCTTGCCCGTCAGCGCCGTCTTGAGCGGCAGCGCTTTCGACGCCTCGATCTCGACGCCGAACAAAGCCGCGAGATCGTCCTCGGCGAGCACCCGCTCGCTGGCAGCGGCGGCCTGCGTGATCGACAGATCTGCTCCCGTTGAGACCAGTTCGCCGCGCTCGACGCCGCGCAAGGCGAACAGCACATCCGGGTCGACATCGAGCCGCGCGCCGACACCGTACAACGTCGCCGCGACATGTTTGCACATATCCGCCCAATCCGGGCAGGAGCAGGACATCTTGATCTCGCCCGGCGCGGGAAACAGCCCGTCGGCGGCGCGACAGACGCGGCTCATCACATGGGCGGACAGCTTGCCTTGCAGCAGTTCGACGATGGAGCCGACCGAGCCGGCGCAATCGGCGCAGATCGCCTTCCAGCGCGACGGCGCGGCGACGGCGATCTCAACCTTGACCTTGTAGATTTCCGAGCCGCTCACCAAGGCCTCGACCTTGCCGCGCGAGACCTGCAAATCAACGACGGAGCCATTGTTGACATAGGTGCGCCCGCGCGGCAGGCGATTGGCGAAATCGGAATAGCGTTCGAGGTTCTCGCACCACGACTTGCCCCAGAAGCGCGTGGCGATTTTGCGCCCATCGATGACGACCGGGGAGATGACGCGGCCCTGCTTCTTCAGCCTTTGAACCTCCCGAGCCGCCTCGGCGCGGCGCTGCGCGACGGAGACGTAGTCTCGATATGCCCAGAAGCTCATGACGCCTCCTTGGTCGTCGCGTCGAGGTCGAGCCGAACGAGGTTGAGCAAGTCGCGGTCGGCGAGTTCGGTCAGATTGATCTCGCCGCCGGCGCTCAACAGATCCGCGGCCAGTTGTCGCTTCGATTCGATCAGCGCGTCGATTCGCTCCTCTATTGTGCCACGGCAAATGAATTTGTGCACCAGCACGTTGCGCTTCTGGCCAATGCGGAAGGCGCGGTCGGTCGCCTGGTTCTCCACCGCCGGGTTCCACCAGCGGTCGAAATGCACGACGTGGCTGGCCGCCGTCAGCGTCAGCCCCGAGCCGCCGGCCTTCAGCGACAGCACAAAGAATGGGGCCCGCTCGTCCTCCTGGAAGGTCTTCACCAAAGCCTTGCGCTTGGCGACCGCCGTCGCGCCGCTGAGCGCCAGCCCGGGACGGCCGAAGACGCGGCCGAGTTCGGCTTCGAGCGGGGCGATGATCTCGGCGAATTGGGTGAAGACGATGAGCTTTTCCTGACGGCTGGCGACGGTGGCGGCGATCTCGCTGAGCCGCGCGAACTTGCCGCTGCCCTCGGCCTCCCAGGCGCCGCCCATGCCGTGGGCGGCGTGATTGCAGATCTGTTTCAACCGCATCAGTGTCGACAGCACCAGGCCACGGCGCTCGATGCCGCCCTCGCTCTGTTTCAGACGGCGCTCGAATTCATCGACCGTGCCCTGGTAGAGCGCCGCCTGCTTACGGCTGAGGCCGCAATAGGCCTTCACTTCCGTCTTGTCGGGCAGGTCGGCGATCACGCTGCGGTCGGTTTTCATGCGCCGCAAGATATAGGGCGCGATGAGCTTCTTTAGCGGCGCATAGGACGGCGGCGTCTGCCCGGCGAGCCGCTTGACGAAATTCTGGAAAGCTTTCGGCGCCCCGAGCAGGCCGGGGTTGAGGAAGTCGAAGATCGACCAGAGATCGGAGAGGTTGTTCTCCACCGGCGTGCCGGTCAGCGCGACGCGCGCCTCAGCCGACAGCGTCTTGACGGCGCGGGTTTGTTTGGCGCCGGCGTTCTTGATCGCCTGCGCCTCGTCGAGCACCACCAGCCGCCAACGTGTCTTGGCTATCCAGTCGAGCCGCAGCAACGTCGCGTAGCTGACGACGACGAGATCGGCGCTCGCCAACGCCGCCTCGGGCGTCTTCAACGTTGCCGGCGCGGCGAAGGCGGGATGGGCGACAAACACCTTCAGCGACGGCGCGAAGCGCTCGGTTTCCGCCGCCCAGTTGGCGAGCAACGAAGCCGGGGCGACGATGAGGCTCGGGCGCTTGTCCGGCTCCGGTTTGAAGGTCAGCGCCAGCGCCAGCACCTGGAGCGTCTTGCCGAGCCCCATGTCGTCGGCCAAACAGGCGCCAAGCCCGAGCCGGACGAGCAGCCCGAGCCAGCGCACGCCGATCTGCTGATAGGGGCGCAAACTCGCCTTTAGCGCCTCGCCTGGCAGCGCGGCGTCGAGCGCTTCGGGGCGGCGCAGCGCCGCCAGCGTCTCGGCGAACCATTCGCCGGCCTTCACTTGCGCCCAGGCGGCGGCCGGCCCGGCCTCGCCAGCGCCGATATCTGCGCCGGCGAGGAGGCGCATCGCCTGGCCGAAGGAGACGCCCTCGGTGCGCGCCACGCGCTCGATCTCGGCGTAGCGGTCGAGCGCCGACTTGATCTTCTCCGCATCGACCTCGACCCACTGGCCGCGCAGCATCGCCAGCCCATCGGTGGCGGCGAGCAGGCGCGCGATCTCGTCAGGCGTCAGCGCCTCGCCGCCGAGCGTCACCGCCACCTCGAAATCGAGCAATTGCGCGGCGCCGACGAGCGAGGGCGCGTTGGTCCCGACCTTCGCCTCGACCATGGGGCGGCTCGGGCGCGCGCCCGGCCAGCCGGCCGGCATGCGCACGACAAGGCCAGCCTCCTCCAGCGCCGCGGCGTCGTTAAGCAGACGCATCGCTTCGGCGGGCGTCCAGCGCAGCGGGTGAAAGATCTCGCCGGAGGCGACGATCTCGTTGAGCCAGTCGCAGGCTTGGCTCGCCCGGCTCACCGGCTCCAGCAGTTTGAGCAATTCGGCCTTGGCGCCGGCGCCGGCGTATTCGCGCAGCGCCGCGCCGAGCGGGGCGTGTCGCAGCGCGCCGTGGGCGGCGATGCCGGGGACATAGGTGGCCAGAAACGCGAACGGGCGCTCGGCGTCCTTGCGGTTCTCGGCGAGGTTGAAATGCACCCGCCCGACATGCCGCCAGCGGCTGTCGCGCGCCGCCAGGAAGGCGTCGAGGCCGATGCCGCTTTCGCCAAGTTCGGCCTCGAACGCCTGGCCCAGATCCCGCCACAGCGCGGCAAGCGCGGCGGCGTCGAGATATTCGCCGCCGCGCATCGGCGGCGCCTCCTCGACGAGGCGGGCCAGGTCTTGCTCGACGGGGTCTTCCGGCGCGCCCGCCCCCTCCGTCCGACAGCGGGCGACGACGAACCGCAACGCGAAGCCACGCCAATAGGCGAGATCCGGCGGCAGCGGCTTGCCGGCTTCGACGAGGCCGAGTTGCAACAGCCCATGCCCGGCCCCGCGCGCGAAAGCGGCCGCGATCCGGCCGGCGACGGCCTCGTCGAGCATGGGGGCGCCGTCGCCGGTTTCCAGGCCCAGCGCGCCATGCGGCGTCAGGATCGTCGAGAGCGAGTGCGACATCTGCATAAGCTAAGAGAACGAAGCGTTCGCCTATCACACTCGAAGGGCGCACGCGCAGCCCTGCCGGGGCCCCATAATGCTGTTTTTGGCCGACGCCCTCTTCCGCTAGCGCGAAATTCCCATATCTCGGATAAGAATTGGCGCGATAGTTTGCGAGCCCTTGGCTCGCAAACCGTATAAGATGTCTGGCATCGCGCAGGAGGCAAGCATGTCCAAGACATGGCCGCTCTGGGAAGTGTTCATCCGCGGCCAACATGGCCTCAACCATCGCCATGTCGGCAGCCTCAACGCGCCCGACGCCGCGACGGCGATCCGCAACGGCCGCGACGTCTACAGCCGCCGCGCCGAAGGCGTCAGCGTCTGGGTGGTCAAATCCGACGACATCGCGGCGTCGCGTCCAGCCGACAAAGGGCCGCTGTTCGAGCCCGCCAACTCCAAGCCTTACCGGCATCCGACCTTCTACGACATCCCCGATGAAATCGGACATATATGACGCGCGCCGCGGCGACGTGATACAGCCGCCCTTCCCCACTGCTGAGATCTGGGAATGGTTGTCGGCCGTTCCCGACCCCGAGATCCCCGCGATCTCGTTGACCGATCTCGGCGTCATCCGCGAAGTGAGTTGGGACGACGACACTTTGGTGGTGGCGGTGACGCCGACCTATTCCGGTTGCCCGGCGACGGCGATCATCAATCTCGACATTGAGCGCGCCTTGCGCGGGCGCGGCGTCGAGAAGCTTCGGTTGGAGCGGCGGCTGTCGCCGCCGTGGACGACGGATTGGCTCAGCCAGGAGGGTCGCGAGAAACTGCGCCGCTATGGCATCGCGCCGCCGGTCGCCAGCGATCGCCTCGCCGCTCGCGCCGGCCGGCTGCTTGGCGCGGCGCCGCAAGTCGCCTGCCCGCGCTGCGGCGGCTTGCAAACCGAGAAGATAAGCCAGTTCGGCTCGACGCCGTGCAAGGCGAGCTATCGTTGTAGGGACTGTCTCGAACCGTTCGACTATTTCAAATGCATCTGAGGTTTTAGGGCGAATGCCGCGCTTTCATCCCCTCGAAGTCACCGACGTCAGACGCGAGACGCGCGATGCGGTGGTGGTGACGCTTGCGCCGCGCTCGCAAGACGCCGGCCTGTTCGCCTTCATTCACGGCCAATATCTGACCTTCCGGCGCGCCTTCGACGGGGCGGAGTTGCGGCGTCCCTATTCGATCTGCTCCGGCGTGCATGAGGGCGTCTTGCGCGTCGCCATCAAGCGCGTCGACGGCGGCGCGTTCTCAACCTGGGCGAACGAAAGCCTGAAGCCCGGCGACGTGATGGAGGCGATGGCGCCGATGGGCGCCTTTCATACGCCGATCGATCCCAACGCCGCCAAACATTATCTCGCCTTCGCCGGCGGCAGCGGCATTACGCCGGTGCTGTCGATCCTCAAGACGGTGCTCGCCGGCGAGCCGCATTCGCGCTTCGCGCTCGTCTACGCCAACCGGCAGATTTCCTCGATCATGTTCCGCGAGGAGATCGAGGACGTGAAGAACCAATATCTCGGCCGCTTTTCGACGCTGCATATACTCGAAAGCGAGGCGCAGGAGATCGACCTGCTGACTGGCCGGCTCGATGCGGACAAATGCCGGGCGCTGTTTGCAAGTTGGATCGACATCGGCGCCGTCGACGCCGCCTTCATCTGCGGTCCCGAGCCGATGATGCTGAGCATCGCCGCATCGCTGCGCGAACATGGGCTGAGCGACGCTGCAATCAAGTTCGAACTGTTCGCCTCCGGCCAGCCGGGGCGGGCGAAAGCGCGCCCGGTCAGCGCCCATTCGGCGGACTCCGCCGCCGCCTGCGAGGCGACGGTGACGCTCGACGGCGCCACCCGCAGCTTCAAGATGCCCAAGCACGGCCAGAGCCTGCTCGACGCCGCGCTGGCGCAGAACCTCGACGCGCCGCACGCTTGCAAGGCCGGCGTCTGCTCGACCTGCCGCGCCAAACTGATCGAGGGCGAGGTCGAGATGCAAGTCAACCACGCGCTTGAGGATTATGAGGTGCGGCAGGGCTACGTGCTGACCTGCCAGAGCTTCCCGCTGACCGACAGGATCGTCGTCAGCTACGATCGGTGAGGTCGGTCATGTCGCAGACGATGACGCTCGAAGATTATCTCGCCGCCGGCGGCCGCTTGAGCGCGCCCGACAACGCGCCGCCGCGCTATCGCGGCGAACTGATGCGGCTGATGGCGACCTTCGTTGACAGCGAACTCGCCGGCTCCGCCGGTTTCGCCGACGCCATCAATCATGCGCCCGGCGTCAAGGAGCGCATCGCCGCGGCTCGCATCGTGCTGGAGAAGACCGATCACGCCGAGCGCGTGCTCGCCATCATGGGCAGCTTCGGCGCCGATATCGCCCGCTACGCCGCGCACCACCCCTGGGCGGCGCGCTTGGCCCGCGACGCCGACATCGGCGCCAGCCGGCAGGGCGGCGATATGCGGCTTTCGGTCTTCCAATATCCGCTGCAAGGTTGGATCGACGCGGTGACGATGAATGTGCTGATGGGCCTGGCGGTCGGCGTGCAACTGGAAGAATTCGCCAAAGTCTCTTACGCGCCGCTCGCCGAGGTTTTTCGTGAGATCGCGCCGCGCGAGCGTCGCCACGCCGAACTCGGGCTGGAAGGCTTGGCCAAGATCGTCGCCTCCGAGCCCGGCCGCATTGAGGTCCGCGACGCCATCGCCTATTGGCGGCCGCGCGTCTCTGCCAGTTTCGGCGCCGCCGGCTCGGCGCGCTTCGCCACGCTGAAGCGCTTCGGCCTCCGTCACCAACCGAACGAGGCGCTGCTTGCCGAGTGGAGCGCCAAGCTTGACGCCGCGCTCGGCAAGCTCGGGCTTGCCGGGGCATGGATTGATCGCCACCAAACAAACATCGCTGCCGAACTCACGGAGAGTTTCATGACCGCCCTCGCCGAAAGCGCCGCCTCCGTCCGTCAGCTTGAGAGCTATATCTGCGGCCAATGGGCGCGCGGCGCGCGCGACGGCGCGCTGGTGCGCGACGCCGCCACCGGCGAGGCCGTCGCGAGCGTCGATTCCTCCGGCCTCGACTTCGCCGCCGCGCTCGCCCACGCGCGCCAGACCGGCGGCCCGGCGCTGCGCAAGCTGAGCTTCCATGAACGCGCCGCGATACTGAAGGCGCTGGCGCAAAAGCTGACCGAGCAGAAGGAGGAGTTCTACGCCCTCTCCTACGCGACCGGCGCCACGCGCGCCGACAGTTGGATCGACATCGAAGGCGGCATCGGCACGCTCGCCTTCTACGCCTCGCGCGGCCGGCGCGACTTGCCCAATACCTCCGTTCTGGTTGATGGCGGCGTCGAGGGCCTGTCCAGAGACGACAGCTTTTCCGCCCAGCACATCCTGACGCCATTGACGGGTGCGGCGATCCACATCAACGCCTTCAACTTTCCGTGCTGGGGCATGTTGGAAAAACTGGCGCCGACGCTCATCGCCGGCATGCCGGCGATCGTCAAGCCCGCCAGCCAGACAGCTTATCTGACGGAACTCATCGTGCGGCGCATCATAGAGGCCGGCGTACTGCCGCAGGGCGCGCTGCAACTCGTCTGCGGCTCCGTCGGCGATCTTATCGATCATGTCGACGGCCAGGACGTCGTCACCTTCACCGGCTCCGCCGACACCGGCCGGCGGCTGCGCAGCCATCCGGCGATCGTCAACCAATCCGTGCGCTTCAACATGGAAGCCGACAGCCTCAACGCCGCCATTCTCGGCGCCGACGCCGGCCCCGGCTCCGAGGAGTTCGATCTGTTCGTCAAAGAAGTGGTGCGCGAGATGACGGCGAAGGCCGGGCAGAAATGCACGGCGATCCGCCGCATCCTCGTACCGCGCGCGGCCTGCGAGGCGGTCGCTAAAGCGATTGGCGACCGGTTCGCGAGGACGACGGTCGGCGATCCCCGCGACGAGGTGGTGCGGATGGGCGCGCTGGCGAGCCTGGCGCAGCGCGACGAGGTGCGGGCGCGCATCCGCGAGTTGCGCCGCGAGGCGGAAATCGTCGCCGGCGATCCCGACAACGTGCGCATCGCCTCGGGCGACGCCGTGCGTGGCGCCTTCCTCAATCCGGTGCTGCTTTATTGCGACAGGCCGGCAAGCGCCGGCGCGCCGCACGCGATCGAGGCCTTCGGTCCCGTCGCCACGCTCATGCCCCATGACAGCGCCGACGAGGCGATCGCGCTGGCGCGGCGCGGCAAGGGCTCGCTGGTCGCTTCCGTGTTCACCAACGATGCCGGCATCGCGCGTCAACTGACGCTCGGGCTGGCGGCGTTCCACGGCCGCGTGCTGATTGGCAATCGCGCCAGCGCCAAGAGTTCGACCGGCCACGGCTCGCCGCTGCCTGCCCTCGTCCACGGCGGCCCCGGCCGCGCCGGCGGCGGCGAGGAACTCGGCGGCATGCGCAGCGTCAAACATTACATGCAGCGCACCGCCATACAGGCGACGCCGCGCCTGCTCGGCGCCGTCACCGGGCGCTGGATGGAGGGCGCGCCGACGCGGGAAGGCGCGCATCCGTTCCGTAAATCGCTGGCCGAGCTTAGCGTCGGCGACCGCATCGTGACCGCTGAGCGCGCGGTGACGCTTGAAGACATCGAGCACTTCGCCGGCTTCACCGGCGACACCTTCTATGCACACATGGACGAGGCGGCGGCGAAGGCCAATCCGCTGTTTGGCGGCCGCGTCGCGCACGGCTATCTGATCGTGTCGTTCGCCGCCGGCCTGTTCGTCGATCCCGCGCCGGGGCCGGTGCTCGCCAATTACGGCGTCGACAACCTGCGCTTCCTGACGCCGGTGAAGCCCGGCGACACGCTTCGGGCGACGCTGACCGCCAAGGAGATCAACCCGCGCGCCTCCGCCGATCACGGCGAGGTGCGCTGGGATTGCAAGGTGACCAATCAGGAGCAGCGCGTCGTCGCCCAATATGACGTGTTGACGATAGTGGCCAAGACCTGGCCGTAACGCGGGGATCAACGAGCGGCGTTGACCAGCCGGAGCGCGGCGGCGCCCAGGGCGGTCGCCGCCGATCTCAGCGCATCGGCCTCAAAGCCGGAGAAGCCGAGCACGAAGCCTTCGGCAGCGCCCGGCTGCATCTGCGTCTCGGAGAACAGCATCGCCTCGACTTTCGACTGCCGGCGGATCTCGCGCGCCAGTTCCGGCGTTGCGCCGCTGGGCAGCCAGGCGATCATGTGCAGGCCCTGGTCGGGGACATCGGGCCGCAGCACGCCCCGCGAGGCCGTCGCCACCGCGTCCGCCACCAGATCGCGAGCGGCGCGATATAGCCTCAGACTCTTGCGCAAATGCGCTGCGAAGCTTCCGTCCGCCATCAGATCGGCCAGCGCATTTTGCAGAAACACCGGCGGGAAGCGATCGATGGCGGCCCGGCTGTTGAGTATCCGCGCCAGCGCCTGCGGCGGCGCCGCGAGATAGCCCAGGCGAAGCCCCGCAAACAGCGTCTTGGCGAAGGTGCCGAGATAGATGACGCGATGCGGCGACAAGCTTGCCAGCGCCGTCAGCGGCGGCCCGGAATAGCGGAACTCGCTGTCGTAATCGTCCTCGAAAACCCACGCCCCCGCCGCCTGCGCCCAGGCGATGAGCGCCGTCCGGCGGCTCATCTCCAGCGTCACCCCGGCGGGGAACTGGTGCGAGGGCGTGACATAGGCGGCCTTAGCCCGCGGCGCCAGCACGACGCTCGCCGCGACATCGAGGCCGCCTGCGTCGACCGGGACCGGCGCCAGCCGCATTCCCGCCGCCGTCAATGTGTTGCGGGAGGCGAAATAGCCGGGCTCCTCGACCCAGACGGAATCGCCGCGCGACAGCAGCGCATCGACGCAAAGCCGCAGCCCGTGCTGCGCACCGCTGACCACGACGACGCAATCGGGATCGCAGCGCAGCCCGCGATTGACGGCCAGAAACGCGGCGATCTCACGCCGCAACCGGGCGCTGCCGCGGGGATCGCCATAGCCGAGATCGGCAAGGCTGGCCTCAGCGATATGACGGCGCGCCGCCGCGCCGAGGCGGGCGAGGAACAACGGCGCGACATGGGTATGGCCGAGGGCGAACGGCATACGGCGCCCGAACATCGCCGCCACCTGCGGCGCGGCGGCGGCGCGCGGCGGCGGCGGCAGCCGGGCCGAGACATAGGCGCCGGAACCGCGCCGCGCCTCGATCAGCCCGTCGCTGATTAGGTGCTCGAAGGCGGCGACGACGACGTTGCGCCCGACGCCCAGTCGCCTCGCCATGTCGCGGCTCGACGGCAGACGCGCGCCGGGGGCCAGCGCGCCGTCGACGATAACCGCGCGCAGCGCGCTATGGACGCGCAGCGCCTGGTTGCGGATCGCCGCATCGAGCCGGATCGGCGGCAACGCCGTTGCCTGTCGCTGTGGTGAAGTGGATTCCATTATTCTGGCAAAAGTGGACCTTTCACAAACCAGTCTAGCCGGGCAAAATCCTCTCGACCAGCCCAGGAATCGCGCCGTGAACGATGAGACCGCCGCGCACTATCCCGTCGACGAGATCAACCGCGTCAAGCGCCGCCACGATCGCGGCCGCTACGACCACGCCAGCGTGCATGCCCTGCTCGACGCCGCCGCGCTCGCTCATGTCGCCTATGTCATCGACGGCCGCCCGTTCTGCACGCCGACGCTGTTCTGGCGCGAGGGCAGCCTTCTCTACTGGCATGGCAGCAGCGCCAGCCGCATGCTGCGCAACCTGTCGCAGGGCGAGCCCGCCTGCGTGACGGCGACGCATCTCGACAGCATCGTGCTGGCCCGCTGCGGCTTCAATCACTCGGCCGATTATCGCTCGGTGATGGCCTTTGGAACGGCGCGTCTGGTCGGCGACGCGCAGGAAAAGCTGCGCGCGCTGACGATGATGGTCGATCGCTTCTTCCCCGGACGCACCGCGATGCTGCGCCCGAACCACGCCCAGGAGATCAAGGCGACGGACGTCATCGTGATGGAGATCGAGCGCGCTTCGGCCAAGATCAGGGCCAAGGGCGTCGCCGACGACGAGGAGGATTATGAGCTGCCGATCTACGCCGAGCGCTTGCCGATCCTGACCGTCATCGGCCGCCCCGAGCCCTGCCCCAGGCTTGGCGATGGGATGGCGCGGCCGCAGCATTTGCGCGCCTACCACGAGGGCCGGCCGCTTGCAGAGGCGCTGCGCGAGGCGTATCGGGAAGCCTACCCGCCGCGCGCAAGCGATGCGGAATGAGGCGGTTTCCGTCAGAAGTGCCCATCAAGCCAAGGGCGCCGCCCTCAGAGCTGGGACGATGCGATGATGCGTCGCCTGCTCGTAGGCATGGGCGAGCGCCAGCAGCCGCCCTTCCCGCCACATCGACCCGACCAGGATCAGCGAGAACGGCGCCCCGGAAGCGTAGCGGCCGGCCGGCACGGTGACGCCCGGCAGGCCGGCGATATTGATCTCGGAGACGGTCGTCGCCGGATATTCTTCGGTATCGAACACCCCCGGCGGCTCGGCCCAACTCTGTGGGAAGGCCAGCGCGTCGAGCCGCGCCTCGGCCATCACCCGATCGAACACGGCGAGATAGGCCTCGCGCACGGCGACAAAGGCGCTGAGGTCTGGCGGCGTCGCCGGGTCGGCGAGCGAACGGGCGAGCACCGGACGCACCGGGGGATGTTCGCCCAGAAGCTTGGGATCGGCGAACGGGTCGGGGACGAGCGCTTTCAACTCGGCCAGATTGCGCGCGGCGGCGCCGGGGCCGAGACGGCGCAGGAAGGTCTCCATGTCCCAGGCCATCGATTCCAGCCCACGATTGTCGAACTTGCCCGTGATGTCGGCGAGTTCGGCAAAGCCGGAGCCGGCGAAGGGGTCTGCGATCAGCGCCGCCCCCGCCGCCTTCAACTCCGCCAGCGCAGCCGCGTAGAGGGCGGAGGTTTGCTTGCATAGCGGCTGGTCGCGCCAGCCGGGGCCGTAGAGGCCGATGCGCGCCCCCGCCAGGCTTGCGGCGTCGAGCCCCGCCGCATAGCCGCCGGGCGGCCGCTTGCCGATGCCGGCGACGGTCTTGGGGTCTTCGACCGAATAGCCGGCCAGCACGTCGAGCAGCAGCGCCGCGTCGCGCGCGGTGCGGGCGTGCGGCCCGACGACGTCGCGCGTCGAGCCCGCCAACGGCGCGACGCCGCTGTTGGGCACGAGCGCGAAGGTCGGCTTCACCGACACCAGGCTCTGCGCCGCCGCCGGGTTCTGGATCGAGCCGCCGGTCTCCTCGGCGAGGCCGACGATGCAGAAATTGCCGGAAACGGCGGTCGCGGTTCCGGCGGAGCTGCCGCCGGGACAAGTGGCGGGGTTGACGGCGTTGAAGGTCGGGCCGTCCCAGGAACTGTTGGCGCGCGCTCCGTCATGCGAGAACGCCGGGATATTGGTGCGCCCGAGAATCACCGCGCCCGCCGCGCGCAGCCGCGCCACCACCGGCGCGTCGCGTTCCGGCATCAGGTCGACGCCGCCGGCGCCGGAATAAAGCTGCCGCCAGCCGATGGTGCTGGGAAACCCAACCATATCCATCGCCTCCTTCACCACCACCGGCACGCCGTCGAGCGGGCCGCGCGGCTCGCCGCGGGCGCGGCGGGCGTCGGCGGCGGCGGCGGCGGCGAGCGCCTCGGGGTTCATGAAGGTGAAGGCGTTGTAGAACGGCTCGTAGACGGCGATGCGCGCCAGGAACGCCTGCGTCAGGCTGACGCTGGTGAAGCGACCGGCGGCGAAGCCGCTCCGCACGGCCGCGATCGTAAGTTCTTCAAGCGGGAACGCGGACATCAGCATCCTCCGTTATGCGCGCGCGCGAGGGCTGCTACGAGATCGACGAAGGCGGCGACGTCGTCGCGGTGGACGCTATGGCCGACATGGTCAAGCGCAATCACCGCCGCCTCGCCCGCCTCGTCGCGCAGCCGCTGTTGATCCGCCGCCGGCACGAAGCGGCTTTGGCGCGGCAAAATCCACGCCGTCGGCCGCTGCCGCGCCAGTTCGGCGGCGTGCGGGCGCAAGTCCCACGGCGCATTGCCGGCGAAGGCGGCGCGCGCGTCGGCGAAATCGATCTGCTCCAGCGACACCAGCTTCCACGCCGCGTCGCGACGCGACCAGCCCGGGTTCAGGCGCATGATGGCCTCGATGTCGCGCGGCAGATTGGCCTCGTCCCAGGCGAGCATGGCCGCCGGCGTTTGCTGGTCGGCGAAATGCGACACCGGATCTTCGAGCAGCAGCGCGCGCGGCGCGAAGAGACCCGCCAGCACCCCGGCCTGCGCGAGATAGCCACCGAAGGAATGACCGATCAGCACGTCCGGCCGCGCCGGCGCTGCGGCGGCGATGTCGGCGAGCAGAGCGGCGGTGGAGAAATCGCCGTCGCCGCGCGAACTTTCGCCGTGGCCGCGCATGTCGGGGGCCAGCACACGATAGCCGCGCTCGGCGAGCAGGCGTCCGGGCTGAGTGAAGGAGCCGGCGTTGGCGGTGATGCCGTGCAGGGCGACGACGGTGCGCGGCGCGTCGGGCGCCCCCCAGGCCATGACGTTCAAGGGGACGATCATGGCCGCGTATAACCTTTTCGTTCGGTGTCGGGCGTTTTCGTCATCACGGTCTCCTGTTGCCGCGGCCTCATCGGCCGCCCTCGCTCACCGGCGCGGCTCGCGCGCGCCGCACGGCGCGCCAGCGCGCCACCGTCAGCGCCAGCAGCGCCGCGACATAGGGCGCCATCAGCACGAATTCGGACGGCGCCTGGAACGCCTGCAAGCGGTCGCCGAGCGCCCCGAACAGCCCGAACACGAACGCCGCGCCGGCTGTCGGCCACGGCTCGGCGGCGCCGAACAGCGCCGCCGCCAGGCCGATAAAGCCGCGCCCGCTGGTCATCGCGGGCAGGAAGAAATGCAACCTGTCCATCGCCAGTTGCGCGCCCGCCAGCCCTGAGAGCACGCCGCTGAGCAGCACCGAGAGCATCTTGACGCGCGCCGCCCTGACCCCGTTGGCCGCCGCCGCCGCCTCGTCCTCGCCCACCGCCCGCAATGCATAGCCGAGTGGCGTGCGATAAAGAAACAACGCCATCACCGGCACGGCGACGAGGGCGGCGAGCGTGATGGCGCTTTGGCGCTCCAGCGCGCCGCCAATCACCGGCAGAAACGACAGCGCGCCGTCCGGCACGCGCCACAGATCGGGGAAATGATCGGGCCTGAGCCCGCCGGGGTCCTGATAGACCTCCTCCAACAAGAATAGCGTGCCGCCGTCGGCGAGAATGTTGAGCCCGAGCCCGGCGACGATGAAATCCGCGCCGAGCCCGATCGCCACGCCGCCAAACAACAGCGCCATGCCGGTCGAAGCGGCGAGCGCGCCAGTGAGCGCCATCGCGCTGCTGCCGGTCGTCTGGCCGACGGCTATGGCGGCGAATGCCGCCGTCAACGCCATGCCCTCGACGGCGACGTTGAGCATATTGGCGCGGCTGGTGACCAGGGTCGCCAGCGCACACAAGAGCAGCGGCGACGTCTGCACCAAGGCCGAGTTGAGGAACTGCGCGATCTCCATCAGGCCTCCTCAAGCCGGCGCGGCGGCGGCGCGGCCGCGCGCCGTCATGAACAAGACGAGGAACCCGGTCAGCAGCCCAACCAGCGAGCGCGGCACATCGGTGTCGATCTGCATATAGGCGGCGCCGTTGAGCACCAGCGCATAGAAGGCGGCGGTGAGGATGGCGCCGAACGGGTTGAGCCGCGCCAGTAACGCCACCGTCAGACCGATGAGCCCGAAGCCGGGCGAGAAATTCTGCTCGAACCGGTGGCCGATGCCGAGCACATAGAGCGCGCCCGCCAACCCCGCCACCGCGCCCGACAGCGCCATCGCCTCCAGCACCCGCCGGTCGGCGTCGATGCCGACCGCCTCGGCGAAGCGCGGGTTGGCGCCGGCGGCGCGCAGGTCCGCGCCCCAGGTGGTGCGGTACAGCGCCAACCAGACGAGCGGCGCGAGGGCGAGCGCGATCAGCGCCCCGTCCGTCGCCCCCGGCAGGCACGGAATCTCCGGCAACCAGACGGAAGGAGCCAGCATGAAGCTGACCGCGCCATAAGCGGTGGGATCGCGCAGCGGATGGGTGACGAGATATTGCGTCAGCAGCATCGCGACGAAATTCAGCATCAGCGTCGAGACGACTTCGTTGACGCCAAGCTTGACCTTCAGTTGCCCCGGAATAAACCCATAAATCGCGCCAACCACGGCCCCGGCCGCCGCCGCCGCGATCAACCCAAGCGGTTGCGGCGCCCGCGCGCAGGCGAGCCCCGCCGCGGTGGCGGCGATCGCGCCGAGATAAAGCTGCCCCTCGCCGCCGACATTGAACACCCCGGCGCGGAACGACAGGATGACGCTCAGCCCGATGAACAGCAGCGGCGTCGTGCGGTTGACGAACAACGCGAAATTGGCGACCGAATAGAAATTGGCGAACAGCAGATCCTTATAGGCCAGAAGCGGATCGTCGCTGATGGCGAGAACCAGGACGAAGCCGCCGACCAGCACCGCCACCGCCGGCCCGAGCAGGGAGACGGCGGCGGCCAGGCGCGGCGGCAGCACGAGCGGCCTCATGCGGCGCGCGTCCCTGCGCCCATCATCAACCCGACAGCTTCCTCTGTCGCCGCCGCGCGCTCCAGCGTGCCCACCAGACAGCCCTGAAACATCACCGCGATACGATCGGAGAGCGCAAAGATCTCCGTCAATTCGGAGGAGATCAGCAGCACGCCGCAGCCGCGCTCGGCCGCCGACAGGATCTGGCGATGGACGAATTCCGCCGCGCCGACGTCGAGGCCGCGCGTCGGCTGCGCCACCACCAGCGCGACCGGGCGCAGATCGAGTTCGCGGGCGATGACGACCTTCTGGATGTTGCCGCCCGAGAGCGCGCCAATGGGCGTCGAGGGCTTGGCGCCGCGCACGTCGAACTCGCGGATTTTCTCCGCCGCATAGGCGTCGCGCGCGGCGACGCTAACCAGGCCGGCGCCATTGGCGAGGCGCCGGCGCGCATAGGCGCCGACGCTGACGTTCTCGGCGACGCTCATATCGGCGCTGACGCCACGGTCGAGCCGGTCCTCGGGAATGAAGCCGAGCCCGAGCCGGCGCCGCGCGCGCACGTCGAGGCGGGTGACGTCGCGGCCCGCCATTGCAAACGCCCCGGCCTGAATGGTTCTGAGGCCGGCGGCGGCTTCGCTGAGTTCGGTCTGGCCGTTGCCGTCGACGCCGGCGACGCCGAGGATCTCGCCGGGGCGGATGGCGAAGCTGACATCGTCGAGCAGGCGCCGGCCGCGCGCGTCGGTGGCCACGACATGGCGCGCCTCAAGCGCCGGCGCAACACCAGCCTCGCCCTGCGGCTGCGCCTCGCGCTTGGCCGGGCTCATCTCGCGGCCGACCATGTCGATGGCGATGGCGCGCTCGGAAAGCTCGGCCGTCGGCAGCGTCGAGATGCGGCGGCCGTGGCGCAGCACCGTCACCCGATCGGAGATTTCGAGCGCTTCCTTCAGCTTATGGGTGATGAACAGGATGGCGCGGCCCTTGGCGCGCAAATCCCTGACGACATCGAGCAATTGCCCGACCTCGCCGGGCGTCAGCACCGCCGTCGGTTCATCGAGAATGAGAATACGCGCGTCGAAGCCCAACGCCTTCAGGATCTCGACGCGCTGGCGCTGGCCGACCGAGAGCCCGCCGACGACGGCGTCGGGTTCGAGGTCGAAGCCATAGCCCGCGATCAGGTCCGCAGCGCCACGTCGCATCGCCGCGCGGTCCGAGAACAGCCCGAACCGCTTCGGCTGGCGATTGAGGTAAAGATTCTCCGCCACCGTCATCGAGGCGACAAGGCGGAAATGCTGATGCACCATGCCGACGCCGGCCCGGCTGGCGGCGACGGGATCAGCGAACTTCACCGCGACATCGTCGATGAGAAGCTCGCCCGCGTCCGGTTGCAGGATGCCGCCGATGATATGCATCAGCGTGCTCTTGCCGGCCCCGTTCTCGCCGCAGACGACGTGAACTTCGCCGCCGCGAACGTCGAGATCGACGCCCGACAGCGCCTGTTTGTCGCCAAACCGCTTCGACACGCCGCGCAGCGCCAGAAGCGCGCCGGCGGCCGCTGTCGCGCGCCCGCTCATCCTATTTCTTGAAGGCGCTGTCGACGACGAGTTCGCCGCTGACAACCTTCTGCTTGGCGGCGTCGACCTTGGCCTTGACCGCCGCCGGCACCAGCGCGTCATTGTAGATGAGCCCGACGCCGTTGTTCTTCAGACCGTAGGTTTCGAGCTGGCCGAACGGCGCCTTGCCGGCTTCGATCAGTTTGATCGAATCATAGATCGAATTGCCAATCTGCTTGACCATCGAGGCGACGACGTTGTGCGGATAGAGGCCGTTCTGGTCGGAATCGACGCCGATGGCGTATTTCTTGCTGTCCGCCGCCGCCTTCAGGATGCCGAGGCCGGCGGGGCCGGCGACGTTGAACACCACATCGGCGCCGCCGCCGAATTGGTTGCGCGTCAGCTCATAAGCTTTCTGCGCATCGCTGAAATTGCCGATGAACGAGACCTGCACGCTGACCTGGGGATCGACCGCCTTCGCCCCCTGTTTGAAGCCGACGATGAAATCCTCGATCACCGGGATGTCCTGCCCGGCCACCAGCCCGACCTTATGCGTCGCGCCGGAGAGCGGAAACTCGGCCTTGTCGCTGGCGACGACGGCGGCGAGCGCGCCGGCGAGATAGGAGCCCTCGTTCTGCGCATATTTGATCGACAGCACGTTGGGCAGATTCAGTTGATCGTCGAAGAACACGTATTTCTGCTTCGGGTGCTTGGGCGCCACCGCCGCCAGATTGTCGTGCATGCCGGGGCCGGTGAAGATCACGCTCCACGCCCCGCCGTCGGACGTCGCCTCCAGGTTCTGCCGCCAAAGCTGGGGATCGCTGGGCGAGGCCTGCAACAGTTTGATGCGCACGCCTTCCTTCTCGGCGCGATGAAAGCCGGCGGCCGCGGAATCGTTGAAGCCTTTGTCGCCGAGATTGTCCGACATCACATAGACGGCGCTGAACTTCGCCGCCGCCGCGGCGCCTCCTCCCGTCATCAAACACAGCAAGCCGACTGACGCCAAAGATGTGAGCTTATGCATGGCCTACACTCCCTTTGCTTTGAGTTTGTGGCGCGGCCTCGTCCGATGGGCCGCTTGGGGCGCCGCGACCAGGCTCGCCACCGAGGCGCGCAGCACCAGTTGCGTCGGCAGCCGCGTTTCGCCCGGCTGCGGGCTTTCGCCACGCATCCGCGCCAGCAGCGTTTGCACGCCGAGCCTGCCCATCTCGGCGATCGGCTGGCGCACGGTGGTCAGCGGCGGATGCAGCAGTTCCGCCAGCGGCATGTCGTCGAAACCGACGATCGACAACGCCGCAGGGGCCTCCAGCCCGAGCTGGCGCAGGCCCTGCAAGACGCCGATGGCGATATAGTCGCTGCCGGCGAACAGCGCGGTTGGACGCTGGGGCTGCGCCAGCAGGTCGAGCGCCGCCGCAAGGCCGGCCTCGCGATCGTAGCCGCCGAACTTCACCCACGAGTCGAGGGGGCTCAGGCCCGCCTCCGCCATGGCGCGCACGAAGCCGGCGTGACGCTCGCGGCTGCTGAGCAGGCCGGCGGGGCCGCCGACATGGGCGATCGCCGCGTGCCCGCGATCAATCAAATAGCGGGTCGCCTCATAGGCGCCCTGCTCGTTCTCGACGAAAATGCGCGACACGCTGGCGCCGGGGACGTCCTCATCGACGAGGACGACATTCGGCCGGCCGTCGATCTGGTCGCGCACCCGGCCATCGTCGGCGCTGCTGGTCAGCACGAGGAGGCCGTCGACAGCGCGCGAGCCGAGCCGGTCGATGTGCTCGCACTCGATGTCGGGATCGCCGCCGGTGCTCATGATGAGCAGCGAATAGCCCTGGCGGCGCGCCTCCGCCTCAGCCGCCGCCGCCAGAGCAGCGAAGAACGGGTTGGCGATCTCCGGCGCGACAAGCCCGATGGTCTGCGCCGAGCCGAGGCTCAGCCGCTTCGCCAGCGCGTTGGGGCGATAGGCGAGCCGCGCGCAGGCCTTATCGATCCGCCGCGCCGTCTCTTGCGGCAGCACGATGGATTTGTTGAGATGGCGCGAAACCGTCGCCGCCGAGACCTTTGCGGCTTTGGCGACATCCCGAATGGTGGCTGGTCCCTTCGACATGGGGGAAAAGCTTGCACATGAAACCGATTTCGTCAACCGGTTTCATAGCCGCTCGCCCCTTATAATCCGGCCGATAGGATCGGCGCGCCGAAGGCCGCTATCGCGCCAGACGACGCGCCCCCAGGCTCGCCAGATAGACCGCGCCCGACAGCGCCGTGATCCAGAAGCTGGTCGGCCAGTCCGTCTGATAAGCCAGCGTCAGGCCGCCCCAGGCCTGCGCCAGCGCCAGCGCGGCGGAGAGCACAACGCCGAAGACGAGGCGGCGGCTGAAGTTCTGCGCCGCCGCCGCCGGGCCGACCATCAGCGTGAACACCAGCAGCACGCCGACGATCTGCGCGCTTTCCGCCACCGCCAGCGCGACGATGGCGAGAAACAGCACTGACACCAACCGGATCGGCACGCCGCGCGATTCCGCGAGATCGGCTTGCAGCGAGGCGAACACCAGCGGCCGATAGATCGCCGCCAGCGCGACCAGGCTCGCTGCCGACAGCGCGACCAGGATGATGAGCGCCGTCCGGTCGACGCCGAGCACATTGCCGAACAGCAGCGCCGTCGCCTGCGTCGCCGCCGAAGTGTAGAAATGCAGGAACAGCAGCCCGAGACCGAGCGCCAGCGACAGCACCATGCCGACCGCGACGTCGCGCTCGGCCAGCTTCTCGCCGAAGAAACCCATGCCGACGCCGGCCAGCAGCGTGAAGCCGAGCATCCCGGCCACCGGCGACAGGCCAAACAACGCCGCCCCGGCCGCGCCGGTGAAACCGACATGGCTCAGCGCGTGGCCGGCGAAGGCCTGCCCGCGCAGCACGAGGAAATAGCCGACCGCGCCCGCCAGCACCGCCGCCGCGCCGGAAGCCGCGAAGGCGGTGCGCATGAAGTCATATTCAAACATGGGCGTGCCCGTGCGCGTGGCCGTGGTCCTCGTGGCGATGCGCCTCGCGCTCCACCTCGACCTCGCCCGCCATCACGAAGATGCGGTTCTTCACCCGCACGACTTCGATCTCGGCGCCATAGAGGCGCGACAACACCGGCCCGGTCACCACCTCGTCGACCTTGCCGATCACCGCCGCGCCGGCGCCGAGATAGAGCACCCGGTCGATGGCGTTGACGAGCGGGTTCAATTCATGGGCGCTGAACAGGATGGCGATCTTCAGTTCGTCGCGCAGCCGCCGCGCGATCTCGACGACGCTCGCCTGATGGGCGGGATCGAGCGAGATCAGCGGCTCGTCGAGCAGCAGCAGGCGCGGGCTGCCGAGAAGCGCCTGGCTCAGCAGCAGCCGCTGCCGCTCGCCGCCGGAGAGTTCGTCAAGCGGCCGCGCGGCGAGCGCCGTCGCGCCGACCAACTCCAGCACCCGGCCGACCTCGGCGCTGATCTCACGGCTGACGCCGTGGAAGCCGAAGCGCCCCCCCATCGCCGCACTGACGACGATGTCGTAGCCGGTCAGCCGCAGGCCGCCGATCGCGCCCCGGTTCTGCGGCATGTAGCCGACGCTCGGGGCCCCGCGCGCGGCCGGCCGGCCGAGCGCCTCGATGCGGCCGGAGGTCGGCGCCAGCAGCCCGAGCGCGGCGCGCATCATCGTCGTCTTGCCGGCGCCGTTGGCGCCGAGCACGCCGATGAATTCGCCCTCCTCGACCGCGAAGCTGGCGCCGTTGAGGATAGTGCGGCGGCCAAGCCGCAGCACGACGTCGTCGAAGCGCAGCGCGCTCATCACACGCCGCCGGAAAGCGCGCGGTCGAGTGCGTTCAACTGGCCGAGCATCCAGGCCTGATAGGTTTTGCCGGGCGGCTCCGTCTCCGAGACGCCGACGACCGGAATCCGGTTCGCCTTGGCGATCTCGACCAGCCGCTGCACCGCCGGTTCGCTCGCCTGGGCGTTGAACATCATCGCCTTGACCCGATGTTTCTTCAGATCGTCCTCGAAGCCGGCGACCTGCGAAGCGCTGGGCTCGGTATTATTCATCACCGAGAGCGCGAAGCCCTGGTTGCGCACATTGAGGCCAATCAACTGCGCCTGATAGCCGAACACCGGCTCAGACATCGTCACGGGCTGGCCGGCGAATTTCGCCTTCATCCCGGCAATCTTCGCCTTGAGCGGCGCCAGCGAATCGACGAAGGCCACCTCGCGTTGTTGGTAATCGGCTTCGTGGGCGGGGTTTGCTTGGGCCAGCGCGGCGGCGATCGCCTTGGCGGCCGTCTCCATATAGGCGGGATCGTACCACAGATGCGGGTTGTCGCCGGCCTTGCGGCCGACGAGCGCGGCGACGACGATCTCCTTGCGCCCCGGCGCCTTGTTGGCGGTGATGAGCTTCTCCAGCCAGGGATCGTAATCGACGCCGTTGGCGATCACCACTTTGGCGTTCGCCAGCGCCTTGGCGGTCTCGGTGCTGGCCTCGAACAGATGCGGGTCCTGGTTGGGGTTGGTCAGGATGCTGGTCACCGCGACCTCGCCGCCGCCGATCTGGGCGGCGATGTCGCCATAGAAATTCTCCGCCGCGACGATCTTGACGGGATCGGCGAGCGCCGCGGTTGAGGCGAAGACGATCGCCGCCGCGGCAAAGCCCATGCGCCTATTGAACATCGACGCCTCTCGGGTTCGACGCCCCTGGAAGTGGGGCGGCCGAGTGTTATGTTATAATAGAACGTTTCGCAAGCCCCTACGCGCGCGACAGCGCGGAGTGGGAGTGCTAGCCTGAACCACGGAAAGCGAGCGCGATGTCCCTCAAGAACAGCCACGGCCGATGGGCGGAACAGGTCGAAGAGGCGTGCTTATCGAAGGGCTTGCAGCTTACGCCGCTGCGCCGGCGCGTGCTGTCGATCCTCAGCGACAGCGGCGAGCCGCTGGGCGCCTACGCCATCATCGACAGACTGTCGAAGCTGGAGGGTAAGCAGGTCGCGCCGCCGACGGTCTACCGGACGCTGGAATTCTTCGAGGACAACGGCTTCCTGCACAAGATCGAGAGCCGCAATGTTTTCGTGCCCTGCGAGCACCCCGGCCACGCCCACGCCGGCGTGCTGCTGCTGTGCGACGTCTGCGGCCAGGCCCAGGAGCGCGAGGACGACGACCTCGCCGGCGCCGTCGGCAGAGCCGCCGAGCGCGCCGGATTCACCATTGTCCCGCAGATGCTCGAATTGCACGGCCTCTGCCAATCCTGCGCCTCGGCCGGGCGCGGCGCCGCGTGAACGCTCAGCCGCCGGGTAGCTTGGTCCAAGCGCCGTTGGCCTTCGAGGACGCCACCGCCGCCTCGATGAAGGCGAGGCCCTTGACGCCATCCTCGATGGTCGGGAACAGGCAGTCCGCCGGGGCCGGCGCGCCGGTGCGCGCCGCTTTGATCGCCAGCGCGATCTCGCTGTAGATGTTGGCGAAGCCTTCGAGATAGCCTTCCGGGTGGCCGGGCGGCACGCGCGTCACCCTTGCCGCCGCCGCGCCGGCGTCGGGACCGCCGCGCGTCACGACGCGCGTGGATTCGCCCAACGGCGACCACAGCAGGTAATTCGGGTTCGCCTGCACCCAGTCGAGGCCGCCCTTCGTGCCGTAGACGCGCAGCCGCAGCCCATTTTCGTGGCCCGGCGCAACCTGGCTCGCCCACAACATGCCGCGCGCCCCATTGGCGTAGCGCAGCAGAATTTGCGCATCGTCGTCGAGCTTGCGCCCGGCGCCGAACGAGGAAAGCTCCGCACAGAGTTCGACGACGTCGATGCCAGCGACGAAATCGGCGAGGTTGTAAGCGTGCGTGCCGATGTCGCCGAGCGCCCCGCCGGCGCCGGAGCGGGCGGGATCGACGCGCCATTCCGCCTGTTTGTTGCCGGTCGTCTCGGTCGGGCCGCTGAGCCAATCCTGCGGATATTCGACCTGCACGAGGCGGATCTGGCCGAGATCGCCGGCCGCGACCATCTCGCGCATCCGTCGCACCAGCGGATAGCCGGTGTAATTGTGGGTGAGGGCGAAGACGCGGTTCGACTTCGCCACCGCCGCCTGCATCTTCCTGGCTTCCGTGAGGCTGACAGTCAACGGCTTGTCGCAGATGACATGCACGCCCGCCGCCAGGAAGGCATAGGCCGGCCCGGCATGCGCGTGGTTGGGGGTGACGATGGCGACCGCCTCGACGCCATCCGGGCGCCTGGCCTCTGCCTTCGCCATCGCCTCGTAATCGTCATAGATGCGGTCGGGCGCGAGCCCGAGCGCCGCGCCGGAGCGGCGCGCCTTGTCGGCGCTCGCCGACAGCGCTCCGGCGACGAGTTCATATTGATCGTCGAGCCGGGCGGCGATGCGATGCACGGCGCCGATGAAAGCGCCCTCGCCGCCGCCGACCATGCCGAGCCTTATCTTAGATCCGCTCGCGGCGTCGCCGCGTCCCTCGATGGCCATTTCGATCCTCCTTGATTACAACCCGAGGGCGCGCTTGATCTTCGCCTCGTCGACCGAGCCGCCGGCGAAATCGTCGAACGCCTTCTCGGTGATGCGGATGAGGTGGCTGGCGATGAACTCGGCGCCCTCGCGCGCGCCGTCCTCGGGATGCTTGAGGCAGCACTCCCATTCGAGCACCGCCCAGGACGAGTAATCGTATTGCGCCATCTTGGCGAAGATGGCGCCGAAATCGACCTGCCCGTCGCCGAGCGAGCGGAACCGCCCCGCCCGCTCCACCCAGGACGCATAGCCGGAATAGACGCCCTGCCGCCCGGTCGGGTTGAACTCGGCGTCCTTGACGTGAAACGCCTTGATGCGCTCGTGGTAGATGTCGATGAAATCGAGATAGTCGAGCTGTTGCAGCAGGAAGTGCGAGGGATCGTAGTTGATGGCGCAGCGCTTGTGGCCGCCGAGCGCCGCCAGGAAACGCTCGAAGGTTGCGCCGTCGAAAATGTCCTCGCCCGGATGGATCTCGTAACAGACGTCGCAGCCCGCCTCGTCGAAGGCGTCGAGGATCGGCCGCCAGCGCCGCGCCAGTTCCGCGAACGCCGTCTCGATGAGTCCCGGCGGACGCTGCGGCCAGGGATAGACGTAGGGCCAGGCAAGCGCGCCGGAGAACGTCACATGCGCGCCAAGGCCGAAATGCCGCGACGCCTTCGCCGCATCGAGCATCTGTTGCACCGCCCATTGTTGCCGCTGCGCCGGCTTGCCGTGAACCTTGGCCGGCGCGAAGGCGTCGAAGGCTTCGTCGAAGGCCGGGTTGACCGCGACCAGTTGGCCTTGCAGATGCGTCGAAAGCTCGGTCACGGCGAGGCCGTGGCTGGCGGCGACGCCCTTGATCTCGTCGCAATAGGTCTTCGACCCAGCGGCCTTTTCGAGGTCGAACAGGCGTCCGTCCCAGGTCGGGATCTGCACGCCCTTATAGCCAAGCGAGGCCGCCCAGGCGCAGATCGATGCAAACGAATTGAACGGCGCCGCATCGCCGGCGAATTGCGCCAGAAATATCGCCGGTCCCTTGACCATGCCCGCCATAGTTGAACCTCCTGGTTTGATTGAAGGCGTGCGCCGACCTCATGGAATCGTTATCCGGATATAGCGACGCCGCCCGCTGCCCCCTCTCCCCTTTCTTCACGGGGCGAGGGTTGGGGTGAGGGCGCTTACCTCAGAACGGCGAATCTTTGAAATAGCAATCCTTCGCGTTCTTCTTTGTGCATGATCTCCTTTGTGCACGATATCCTGATGCACGAGCGCGATGCCGCGCCGCCCGGCATCGACCGAGCCGCGCAACGCGATGGCTCGCCATCGAGGCGCAGGGTTCCGCGCGTCGGCGTCAGATGGCCGGCGAGAATTTTCGTCAGTGTCGACTCGCCGGCGCCGTTCTCGCCGATGATGGCGTGCGCCTCGCCGGCGCGGAAGGCGGCGCAGACGTCACTTAGCACCTCGACCGGCCCGAAGGCGCGCGACGCGCCGACCGCCTCCACGATCGGCAGCGACCCTTCCGCTACGCTTTCCCACGAAGCCTGTGCTGCCACGCCCCCTCCCCGTCGCTCCCGGATACAGGGGCTGACGGTCACGCTAGCATGTCACTATCGGATTGGTGAAGAAGATTTCGGCCGGCGCGTTGACGGCGCCCGCCCGACAAGCGCAATCTCCCGCCCAATCTGCGCCCGGCCGAGCCAGAGTCGCGTTCGCCCGGGGAAACTGAGGGAGCGTGCCATGAAACGCCTGATCGCGGTTGTGTTCGCCAGCCTGTTCGGCGCCGCTTCGGCTTCGGCGATGCTGAAGGTGCAAGACAAGGCCCCCGACTTCACCGTCGAGGCGGCGCTTGGCGGCAAGACCTTTTCCTTCCATCTCGCCGAGGCGCTGAAAAAGGGACCGGTCGTCGTCTATTTCTATCCGAAGTCCTTCACCCAAGGCTGCACCATCGAGGCGCACGACTTCGCCGATAATGCGGCCAATTTCGCCGCCGCCGGCGCCAGCCTGATCGGCGTCTCCGCCGACACGATCAAAACCCAGATCCAGTTCTCCTCGCGCGAATGTCGCGACAAATTCCCCGTCGGCGCCGATCCCGACGGCAAGGTCATCCACGCCTATGATGCGCAAATGCTCAAGCTCGGCGGCGCGGGGCCGGCGATGTCGAGCCGCATCTCCTACGTCGTCGCGCCGGACGGCCACATCCTTTACGCCTATCAGGACATGTCGCCGGACAAGCACATCGCCAACACGCTCGCCGTGGTGCGTCAGTGGCGCAGAGATCACCGCATGTAAGCGGCCCCGCAATTGACAGGGTTTTTCCTGACATGCTAGCGGTAGCATGTCAGTTCTGTCGGCCTTTACGCCGATGGCCAAGCGTCTCGCGACGACACGGCGCCGGCGGCGAGGCGGAGAAGGCGCAGCAGGAGGAAACCCGATGAAATCGACATTTGCGACACTGGCGCTCTTAGCGCTGGCGGGAACCGCGCTTAGCAGCGCCGCACTCGCCGACACCGCCAAGATGCGCATCGCCTTCTCCAACAATTACGCCGGCAATTCCTGGCGTCAGGCGATGCTGAAAAGCTACGCGGCGGTGAGCCAGAAAGCGGTCAAGGACGGCGTCGTCGCCGCCGCCGACATCTTCACCACCGCCGACAAGGAAGTGCCGACGCAGGCCGCCCAGATCCAGAACCTGATCCTGCAAGGCTACAACGCCATCGTCATCAACGCCGCCTCGCCCGACGCGCTGAACGGCGCGATCAAGCAGGCCTGCGACGCCGGCATCGTCGTCGTCTCGTTCGACGGCATCGTCACCGAACCCTGCGCCTACCGCGTCGTCGTCGACTACCGGAAAATGGGCGAGGAGGAGGTCGACCAGATGGCTACCTTCCAGCCCAAGGGCGGCAACCTGCTCGAAATCCGCGGTCTCGCCGGCACCTCGATCGACGGCCTGATCCATCAGGGCATCCTCGACGGCGTCAAGAAGCACCCCGACTTCAAGATCGTCGGCTCCGTGACCGGCGATTGGGACCAGACCACCGCGCAGAAGGCGGTGGCGACGGTGCTGCCGTCGCTTCCCCCCGTCGTCGGCATTGTCGACCAGGGCGGCGACGGTTACGGCGCCGCGCAGGCCTTCGCCGCCGCCGGCAAGCCGCGCCCGACGATCATCATGGGCAACCGCCAGGACGAGTTGCAGTGGTGGAAGGAGCAGAAGGCCAAGGACGGCTATGTGACATGGTCGGCCTCGATCGCCCCCGGCGTCTCCTCGCTCGCCTTCTGGGTCGCCCAACAGGTGCTTGACGGCCGCAAGGACATCCCGCACGACATGCTGGTGCCCTATCTCGCCTTCACCCAGGCCGATTTCGAGCAGGAACTGCCGAAGATCCCGGTCGGCGGCGTCGCCAGCCACGAATACACGCTCGATGAAGCCAAGGCCGCCATCAAGGCCAACATGAAGTAAGACGCGCGGCGTTCGCCGGGAGCGATGGCGACATGGCGAACGCCGGCGCTGAACTCGTCAAGCTGGAAGGCGTGGCGAAATCCTTCGGCGCCGTGCGCGCGCTCGACGGCGTCAGCCTGACCATCGCGGCGGGCGAATGCGTCGGCGTCGTCGGCCACAACGGCGCCGGCAAATCGACCCTCATGCATGTGCTGATCGGCGGCGTCGCGCCCGACGCCGGCCGCATCGCCATTGCCGGCGCCGAGCCTGCCGCCTATGGCGCGACGCAAGCCAAGGCGCTCGGCATTCGCTGCGTGTTCCAGGAGCTTTCGCTCTGCCCCAATCTGACGGTGGCGGAGAATGCGCGGGTGTTTCATCCAAGCGTCAGCGGTTTCGGCTGGCGGCGGCGCTCGGGCAAGCTCATCCTCGACAAGCTCGACGAGATTTTCCCCGGCCACGGCGTTTCCGGCGGCGATCTCGTGCAGAGCCTGTCGATCGGCCGCCGCCAGATGGTGGAGATCGCGCGCGCCTTCACCGTCAGCGACGCGCCGGCGCGCCTCGTCGTGCTCGACGAGCCGACCTCCTCGCTCGACGAGCATACGGCGCATCAGTTGCTCGCCTATATCCGGCGCGCCGTCGGCGCGGGCGTCAGTTGCACGCTGATCTCCCATATCCTCGGCGAGGTGCTGTCGGCGACCGACCGCATCGTCGTCATGCGCGACGGCAGGGTCGTCGTCGCCGATCAGACAAGCGCCTTCGACCGCGACCGCCTGATCGCCGCGATGGGCGGCGTCGAAAGCCATGCGCCGGCGGCGCAGGCGCGCGCCGAGAGCGCCGCCGGGGCGCCGATACAAGTGCGCATCCGCCCGGCGCGGCAACGCGACGGCCAGAAGTTAGTGGCCCGGCGCGGCGAGATCGTCGGCTTGGCGGGGCTCGCCGGCCACGGCCAGACCGACCTCCTCGTCGCCGCCTTCGATGCGGCGGGGCGGCGACGCGGGCAGGCCGAGATCAACGCGCCGGTGGCTTTCGTGGCCGGCGACCGCCAGTCCGACGGCGTCTTCCCGCAATGGTCGATCGCCGAAAACATCGGCGTGCGCTCCTTCGCCAAGCTGAAAGCGGGCCTGTTGTTGTCGCTGCGGCGCGAGCGCGCGTTCGCTGAAACCTGGAAGGCGCGCATCAACATTCGCACCCCCGATGTCGGCGCCGGCATCTTCTCGCTCTCCGGCGGCAACCAGCAGAAGGCGCTATTCGCGCGCGCGCTCGGCTCCGACGCCGGCATCGTGCTGATGGACGACCCGATGCGCGGCGTCGATTACGCCACCAAGCTCGAAGTCTACGACCTCGTGCGCGAGGAGGCCGCGCGCGGCCGCACTTTCCTCTGGTACACAACCGAAACCGAGGAGCTGAAGACCTGCGACCGCGTCTATATCTTCCGCGACGGCGCCATCGTCGCGCATCTGCGGCGCGACGAACTGACGGAGGAGCGCGTGCTACATTCCTCCTTCGCCGGAGCGCACTGAGATGAGCGCCGCCGCCTTGCCGCGTGGCGGCGTGGATTTGCGCCGCGCGCTGCGCGCGTTGTTGCCGGCGGTGTCGCTGGTTTTGGTGCTCGGCGCCATCGCCTGGCTCAACCCGCGCGTGATAAGCTATTTCGGCTTCACGCTGATGCTGAATTACGCGGTGCCGATCGCCTTGGCGACGGTGGCGCAGATGTTCACCATGACCTGCAACGACATCGATCTCTCGATCGGCGCCTTCGTCGGCTTCGTCTGTTGCATCACCGCGACTTATCTGAACGACAATCCACTGCTCGGCGTGGCGTTGCTCGTCGTCTGCGTCGCCGCCTACGCCGGGCTCGGCGCGCTCATCCATGCGCGCAGCCTGCCGGCCATCGTCGTCACGCTCGGCATGAGCTTCGTCTGGCAGGGCCTCTCGATCCTGCTGCTGCCCAAGCCCGGCGGCCACGCGCCAATGTGGCTTCAGACGCTGATGAGCGCCCGGCCGCCCTATATCCCGATGCCGATCCTGGCCTCCGCGCTGATCGCCGCCGTCGCCTGGTTCGGCCTCATGCGCACCTCCTACGGCGCGATCTTGCGCGGTTCCGGTGGCAACGCCACCGCCATCGCGCGCGCCGGTTGGTCGCTGCTCAGCGCGCGGGCGATGCTGTTCGGGCTCGCCGGCTTGTTCGGCGTGTTCTCCGGCATGGCGCTGGTCGGCATCACCCGCGCCGCCGACGCCCATCTCGGCGACGGCTATACGCTGCTCTCCATCGCCGGCGTCATCCTCGGCGGCGGCGAATTCGTCGGCGGCGTGGTCTCGCCCATCGGCGCCGTCATCGGCGCGCTGACGCTGACGCTGGCCTCGACGCAATTGCTCGGCTTCCTACGCATTCCGCCGGATTGGCAAGTCGCCGCCAATGGCGCCATCCTTATCATCGTGCTCGCCGCGCGGGTGGCGATCGGCGAGCGGGGCAAGCGGCGATGAGCCCGCTTGCCGCCGCACTGCGCCGCTTTCCCTGGGCGCTCTCCTTCGTCGGCGCGGGCGCCGTCTGGCTCGGCGCCATCGCCTATACCGGCGGCCAGGGCGCGGGCGGCATGTTGACGACGGCGCTGTCGCTGGCGGTGTTCACCGTCATCGTCGGCCTCGGGCAGATGTTCGTCATCACGCTCGGGCCCGGCAATATCGACCTGTCGCTGCCCGCCAACATCGGCCTGGCGAGCGCGGTGGCGATGAAGACGATGGAAAGCGGCGGCGTCGCCTTCGGCTTGCTGGCCGCCATCGGCTGCGGCCTCGCCGTTGGCGGGGCCAATTATCTGCTGATCTGGGCGCTGCGCATCCCGCCGATCATCGCGACCCTGTCGTCGAGCTTCATCATCCATTCCATCGACATCGCCTATGGCCGCGGCTTGCAGATCAAGCCGCCGCCGGGCTTCGCCGATTTCACCAATATCCAAGTTGCAGGCGTTCCGCTGCTGGCGATCCTTGTCGGGTTGTTCACGCTCGCCGCCGGCGTGCTGTTGAGCCGCACGGTCTATGGCCGCTCAGTGCTCGCCATCGGCCAGAACGAACGCGCGGCGCATTTCGCCGGCGTCAAGGTCGAGCCGATCCGCTTCGCCACCTACGCGTTGTGCGGGGGCCTGGCCGGCCTCGACGGCGCGCTGCTCGCCGGCTATTTTCGCGGCGCCAATGTCGACATCGGCGACGAATATCAGTTGCTGTCGATCGCGGTCGTCGTCATCGGCGGCACCTCGGTCGCCGGCGGCAAGGCGAATGTGCCCGGCGTCTGGGGCGGCGCGCTGTTCCTGGTGCTGTTGCAGACCATGCTCAACACCTATGGCGTCAGCGCCGGGTTGCGCCTGCTGCTGACCGGCGTCATCATCGTCGCCGTCATTGCCGCCGCCGGCGGCGAGAAACCCGGCCGATAACTTAGCCGATAGAGAGGAGCCACCCGATGCCGATGGTCAACATCCAGATCGTGCGCGAGGCCATCGCCGCCGATCCCGAAGCCAAGAAGGCTTCCATCGCCCACAAGATCGTCGCCGCCATTTCCGAGGAGACGGGCCTGCCGAAGGCAGCCATCTGGGTCGTGTTCGAGGAAGTGGCGGCGAAGGATTGGTATGTCGGCGACGAATCCGCCGCCGAGTGGCGCAAGAAGGCCGGGCTCTAGCGGTTCACGCGCCCGCCGGATAGGGGATGACGACCAGCATCTTGCAGACGTCGTTGTCGCGGTTGACGATCTCACGCACTTCGTTGGCCGCGATGGTGCAGGAATCCATCGGCCCGAGCACGGACTCCTCGCCGCCGACGATGACGGTCATGCGGCCTTCGAGCACGACATAGATCTTCTCCAGCGGCGTCGAGTCGGGGCCAGCGCCGCCGCCGGGGAGAAACTGCGAGAAGCCGACCCATTGGTTGGTCGGACCGCCGGCCTCGAAACCTTGCAGCCGCAGCCCGACGACGCCGCGATGGTTGGGCGCCTCATAGGGCTTGGCGTCGACGAAACGTTTGACGTGCATTCGGTGCTCCGGGGTTTGCGGGTTGGTAATATCATCGGTCGGCAACGCTTGCTCGTCGTGCCCGGGCTTGTCCCGGTCATCCACGTCGCGCCGCTCCCGCGAAGCGCGGCGTTTTACTCCTACGCCTCAGCCACCTATTCGAAACGGGCGAAAGCTCGACAACATAGATGACCGGGACAAGCCCGGTCATGACGGTGGTTGGTTGGTAAAGCCGCTGGCGTAAGCCCGTCATCGTCTTTTTATGCGAAATCCGCTTGCCTGATGTCGCGATAGCTGCCGGGCGCCGTCAGCCGCGCGATGGCGTCGAAATCCCAGACGATGCCGAGCCCCGGCGCCGGGCTCGGCTCCGCCCAGCCGTCGCGAATCCGCATCGGCTCGGCCGTGAGATCGTCGAGCTGCGGGATATATTCGAGCCAGCGCGCATTGGGAACCGCGCAACACAGCCCGACATGCAGCTCCATCAGGAAATGCGGACAGACCGCGACATTGAAAGCCTCGGCCAGATGCGCCGTCTTCAACCACGCCGTGATGCCGCCGATGCGCGCCACGTCGACCTGGATGATCGAGCAGGCGCGCCGTTGCAGATAGTCGCGGAAGTGCGAGAGGCTATAGAGGCTCTCGCCGACGGCGATGGGGATCGTCGTCGCCGCGGCGAGGCGGGCGTGGCCATCGACGTCGTCGGCGGGCAGCGGCTCCTCGAACCAGCCGATGTCGGCCGCCTCATAATGACGCGCGCGGCGGATCGCCTCGTCGACCGCGAAGGCCTGGTTGGCGTCGGTGAAGATCTCGAACTCCGCCCCTAGCGCCGCGCGCACCGCGCCCAGGCGCGCGACATCCTCGGCAATCGGCCGGCCGACCTTCAGCTTCGCGCCGGCGAAGCCTTTCGCTCGCGCGGCGAGCGCGTCCTCAACCAGCGCCTCGACCGGCAGATGCAGCCAACCGCCCTCGGTGGTGTAGAGGCGCACGCGGCTCTGCGCGCCGCCGGCCATGATGTGCAGCGGCAGGCCCGCCCTCTTGCAACGCAAATCCCACAGGGCGGTGTCCACTGCGGCGAGCGCCAGACTGGTGAGGGCGCCGACCGAGGTGGCATGAGTGAGGAACAACAGGTCGCGCCCTGTCTGCTCGACCCATTCGGCCTCGCGGCCGATCAACGCCGGCGCCAGCGAGCGCGCCAGCAACTCGACGATGGCCGGGCCACCTGTGCCGATCGTGTAGCTGTAGCCGATCCCGGTCGCGCCATCCGCATCGGTGATGAAAACGAACGGCGTCTCCTGACTGACGAAGGATTGGATGGCGTCAACGCGCTTGGTCTTCGGCATGAGGTCGACCATGCGAATCTCGACCCGTGCAATCTTGGCCATATCCTGCCCCGTCAGTCGACGAAATATTTGTCGTGCGTCGCGATCAGGCTCGCCATGATCGTCGGCGCCCGTTCGAGATGATAGTCGAGCCGCTCGGCGGCGAGCTCGGGCTCACCGGCGTCGAGCGCGTCGAGGATGCCGCGGTGCTCGACGATCACCTGCGGCAGCCGGCCTTGCAGGGCGGCCAGCCGATGCACGCGGTCGACGCGCGCCTTGGCGATGAGGATCGTCGCCCAAACGCCTTCGAGCCCGGCGGCGGCGCAGAAGGCGCAGTGGAAGTCGGCATCGAGGCCGTGGAAGGCGTCAACCTCGTGCTCAACCAGGGCGGCGGCCTGGCGTTGCAGGATGAGGCGCGATTTCGCCGCGAGATCCGGCGTCCAGACGGCGGCGGCGCGGGCCAGCACCGCCAGTTCCAGCGCCTTGCGGATAAAATGATTGTCGCGCACCGCGCCGAGCTTGATCGGCGCGACGAAACTGCCCTTCTGCGGGAACACCTCGATGAGCCCGTCGTCGACGAGACGGATGATTGCGCCGCGCACCGGCGTGCGCGACACGCCGATCTGCCGGCAGAGGCGGTTTTCGCTGATCGAGGCGCCGGGTGGCAGCCGCAGCGAGACGATCGCGGTTTTCAACGCCTCGTAAATCTGGTCGCCAACCGGCCGCCGGCGGTCGAAGGCGACCGTCAACTTAAGAAGCGCGTCCTCCTCATCGGCGTCGGCGAAAACTTCGCTCATGGGCCGTTGCGTCGTTTCGCTGCGCGGAAAGCGTAGCTGGAAAGCGATTGCATGTCGCAGACTTGTATACTAGCATCCCAGCGGCCCACAAGAGGCCGGGACCAGATCCCCTTGCGACGGCCGGCGCGCCGTCTCTTTCTTGGGAGGAAACGATGCTTCGCATGACCCACGCATTGATCGCCGCCGCGGCCCTGGCGCTGGCGCTGGTCCCCGCCGCGCACGCCGCCGATGCGACGCGCGTCGCCCTGGTGCCCGGCGGCCCGCATCCCTATTTCGCCGCCTGGGAGAAGGCCGGCCAGGACGCCAAGAAGGACTTCAACCTCGGCGCCGCCGATTATCGCGTGCCGCAGAAATGGCAGCTCAGCGAGCAGAACTCGCTGCTCGAAAGCCTGCTGAGCCAGGGCTACAACGCGTTCCTGGTGTTCCCCGGCGATCCCGTCGGCTCCAACGCCACGGTGCAGGAATTGACCGAGAACGGCGCGCCGGTGATCGCCACCGCCGGCTGCCTGAAGGAGCCGACGACGGCGCTGTTCTGCTTCGGCACCGACACCGGCCATTCCGCCTATCTCGGCACGAAAGAGCTCATCAAGGCGATGGGCGGCAAGGGCCGCATCGCGCATTTCACCGGCTTCCTCGTCGATCCCAACACGCAATTGCGCATCGACGCGGTCGAGCAGGCGGCCAAGGAGACCAACGGCGCCGTCAAGGTCGTGCAGGTGATCGCCGACATCGATGCGCCGGGACCGGCGGAGGAGAAGATCAACGCCTATCTCGCCGCCCACGCCAACGACGTCGATGGCATTATCACCACCGCCTGGGTGCCGGCCGTCGTCGCCTCGAACGCGCTGCGCCGCATTGGCGACAAGCGCATCAAGATGGTCGCCATCGACCACGACCCGGTGGTGCTGAAGGCGATCAAGGACGGCTTCGTCAACGGCACGATGCTACAGAACCCCTATGGCCAGGGCTATATCGGCTCCTACGCGCTCGACCGCATCCGCCACGGCTGCAAGGTGAAGAAGGACGCGCCGTTCAAGACCATCGCGCTGACCAACCGCTTCATCGATTCCGGCACCGTCTACGCCGACAAGAGCGCCGTCGACAACTATGTCGGCGCGATGCAGGCGATCACCAAGACGATCTTCGCCGGCTTCGAGAAGACCTATCTCGACTGCCCGTAAGGCAGCGTCGCCGCCTTGAAAGATTCCGGCGCCGTGCGCCCCCATGAGGCGATGACCTCCGGCGCGCGCGCGCGGTTCGCCGGGGCCGTGCTCACCAACGAGTTCGGCCTCGTGCTGCTCATACTGCTGTTCGGGATGTTGTTCGCGTTGGGCACGCGGGGCTTCGCCTCGCCGTTCAATCTGTTCACGCTCGGCCGCATCATGGCGATCAACATCATGATCGGCTACTCGATGATGGTGGTCATCGTGACCGGCGGCCTCGACCTGTCCGTCGGCGCCATCGGCGTTTGCGCGGCGATGTTTTTCGGCTGGCTCAGCCAGCGCTTGGGTCTGCCGCTGGTCGTCACGATTCCCGGCGCGCTTGCGATGGGCGCGGCGCTCGGCGCCGTCAACGGGCAATTGATCGTGCGCTCGGGCCTGCACAGCTTCATCATCACGCTGGCGACGATGAGCGTGTTCTTCGGCTTTATGGAGTTCGTCACCCGCGCCCAGGCGTTCCGCGGCCTGCCGCCGGCGATCCTCGCCGTCGGCAGGATGCGTTATTTCGGCTATGTCTCGCCGCTGCTCCTGGTCAGCGCCGGCGTCGGCCTCGGGCTTTCGGCGCTCTACCGGCTGACCCCGCTGGGCCGCGAGATGCTGGCCGCCGGCGCCAACCCCGCCGCCGCCGAACTCTCCGGCGTGCGCGTCAAGCGCGTCATCGTGCAATGTCACATGCTGGCCGGCGCGCTGGCCGGGATCGCGGCGCTGATGGCGATCGCGCGCACCGGCGCGGCCATTCCCTCGATGGCCGGCGATCTCGGGCAAGACTGGTTGCTGCCGGCGTTTCTCGGGCCGGTGCTCGGCGGCGCGCTTTTGTCGGGCGGCCGCGTCTCGGTGCTCGGCGCCTTTCTGGGTTCGGCGCTGGTCAGCGAACTCACCAATGGTTTGCTGCAATTCCGCGTTGGCGAGTTCTGGGTGCAGACCTATCTCGGCCTGCTTCTGATGGCGGCGGTGCTCATCGATCTGGCGCGGCGCAAGCTAGTGGCGCGGTTGGGCGTGGCGCCATGAAAACCCCGAAATTCATGAGAGCCGACTGGTTCGGCCCGTTCGCCATCGTCGTCGTCGCCTCGGTCGGCATCACGATTTTCGACCGCCCGTTCCTGTCGCCGTTCAACATCCAGATCCTGCTGCTGGCGACGGCGGTCAATGTCGTGGTCGCGATGTCGCAGATGATTATCATCGCCATCGGCCAGATGAACCTCGCCATCGGCGCCATCGGCGGCCTCGCCGCGGTGTGTTTCGCCGGGCTGATGCAGGTGTGGTCGTTTCCGCCGGCGCTGGCCGCCGTGGCGGCGCTCGCCATCGGCGCGGCGGCGGGGCTCGCCAACGGCGCCATCATCGCGCGCACCGGCGTCTCGGCGTTTATCGTCACGCTGGCGAGCCTGTCGATCTTCAAAGGCGCCGATCTCGGCATCACCCGCGCGCAACCGTTCTACGGCATTCCCGCCAGCGTGAAAGCGTTCGGCAACGCCACCATGTTCGGGCCGATCCCGTGGCTGGCGCTGCCCGCGGCGCTGGTCATCGCCTTCATGTGGCGGCTGCTTTATCGCCAGCGGATCGGCCGCTACATCCTCGCCGTCGGCGGCAACGCCAGCGCCGCCGAACTGTCGGGGGTGTCGATCGCGCAGACGACGCTGTGGGCGCACGGCCTCTCCGGCTTCCTCGCCGCGCTTGCCGGCGTCATGCTGGTCGGGCGGTTGCAGATCGGGCAGCCTTCGATCGGCGATGATTGGTTGATCCTGTCCTTCGCCGCGCCGGTCATCGGCGGCGCGGTGCTCGCCGGCGGCCATGTCAGCGTGTTCGGCACGCTGTTCGGCGTCATCATCGTCGCCATCATCACCCAGGCTTTGGTGATCTTCCAGATTGATCCGTATTTCGTCCAGGTCGTGCTCGGCCTGTTGATCCTGTGGACGGTCGGCGTCAACCGGCTGCGCGAACTCCGGCTGGCGGGAGGCTGAGCGTGGCTGAGACGTCGCTGGCGGCGCGAGGCGTCCACAAAAGCTTCCCCGGGGTCAAGGCGCTCGCCGATGTCGCCATCGCGCTGCGTCCCGGCGCGATCCACGCGCTGCTCGGCGAGAACGGCGCCGGCAAATCGACGCTCATCAAGATCATCACAGGCGTCCATCAGCCGGACGAGGGCGAACTGACGCTCGACGGCCGCCCGATGCGTTTCTCCGGCCCGCGCGACGCTATCGCTGCCGGCATCGGCGCCGTGCATCAGGAGCGCAATCTGATCCCGCGCTTCTCGGTCGGCGAGAACATTGGCTTGGAGCGGCTCGGCGGCGGCCGCTTCGGCGGCGTCGATTATGCCGCGCTTAACGCCGAGGCGCGCAAATGGCTCGACGTGCTGGAACTCGATCTCGATCCCCGCACGCCGGTCTCCGAACTCAACGTCGCCAAGCGGCAATTGGTCGAGATCGCCAAGGCGCTATCGTTGCGCTCGCGCGTGCTGCTGCTCGACGAGCCGACCGCCTCGCTGACGCCGCAGGAGTCGCAGGTGCTGTTCGGCCTGCTGCGCAAGCTCGCCGCCGAGGGCGCGAGCTTGTTGTTCGTCAGCCACAAGCTCGAAGAGGTGCAGGAAATCTGCGACGAGGTGACGGTGCTGCGCGACGGCCGCAACGCCTGCCCGAGCCGGCCGATGGCGGGGCTCGACCGCCAGGCCCTCGTGCGGTTGATGATCGGCCGCAACGAACAGATTCCGAACTGGCCGCCGCGCTCCGTCGAGGGCCAGCCGACGCTGCTGGAGCTAAGCGGCGTCGCCACCGCGCTCGGCCATTCCGGCATCAACCTCAAGCTGCGCAAGGGCGAGATCGTCGGCCTCTACGGTCTCGTCGGCGCCGGCCGCACGGAACTCGCCAAGTGCATCCTCGGCTGGCGCCGCATCACCGCCGGCGAGTTGCGCATCGACGGTAAGCCGCGCCGCATCGGCTCGGTCGCCGAAGCGATCCACGATTTCGCCATCGGCTATGTCAGCGAGGACCGCAAGCAGGAGGGCCTGATCCTCGATCATAGCGTGCTGGAAAACGCCGGCATCGCGGTATGGCGCAAGCTCGCGGGAAGGCTCGGGTTCCTGCGCGACGAGACGGTGCGCGCCCGCGTCGGCCCGATCATCGCCGAGCTTGAGGTGCGCACGCCTTCGCTGTCGCAGACGCTCGGCCATCTCTCCGGCGGCAACCAGCAGAAGGTCAGCGTCGCCAAATGGCTAGCGGCGCAGGTCAGGATCCTGATGGTCGACGAACCCTCGGTCGGCATCGACATCAAGACGAAAGCCTATATCCACGAACTGCTGCGCCGGCTCGCCGACGAGGGCGCCGGCGTGCTGCTCATCACCAGCGACATGCCGGAGATGATTACGCTGGCCGACCGCATCGTCGTCATGGACGATTTCCGCATCAAGGGCGAGATCGCCAACAGCCGCCAATATGGGCCGATGAGCGAGGCCATCATGGCCCACATCCACCACGCGGCGGCTTGAGGCATAGACCCGGCGGGCGCCGCCACGGCGAATGACGCTATCGGCCAGCGGCCGCGCGCCGCATCAAGAGCCCGCCGATAATGGCGAACGAGACGATCAGCACCAGCCCAGAGAAGGCGTAGATCGTCGGCGACGCCCCCGAGTTCATCGCCCCGAACATGTGCAGCGGCAGCGTGTTTTGCCGCCCGACCAGGTAATAGGCGCGCGCGAACTCGTTGAGCGAGAGCAGGAACGCGAACAGCAAGCTGGCGATCAGGCTGTTGCGCATCAGCGGCAGCGTCACGTCGACAAAGGCGCGAAACGGACCGGCGCCGAGATCGCGCGCAGCGGCGATGGTCACCGGTTTGATCGCCGCCAGCCCGACCAGCGAAACCGTGAAGGTGAATGGCAGCGTCCACACCAGATGCCCAGCGACGACCGTCAACCACGACGATTTGATCGAGGTTGCCTTGAGGAGCGCCGAAAGGCCGAGGCCCTCGATCGATCCCGGAATGAACATGGCGAGCAGCACGGCGAGCAGGAACGCATCGCGCCAGCGCCGCATCTGGCGATAGCTCATCGCCGCCATCAGGCCGAGCGGCGCGGCGACGAGCGCCGTCGCGCCGCCGATCCAGGCGCTCTCCTGCAACGCCGCCAGCAGGCGGCGGTCGTGCAGCAACGCTTCATACCAGACAAGACTGAAAGCGCTTGGCGACACCAGCCCAAGCTGTTCGCCGGGATTCAGCGACGCCAGCAGCAGATAGAGCGCCGGCGCGTAGATGATCGCCAGCCCGAGCCAGGTGACGGCCCAGAACAGCGGGCCGGCGCCTTGCGTGCGCCCGCCGATCGCCGCCGCCTCGCTCACGAGCCAAGCTCCGAAAGCAGTTTGGAGAGGCCGAGCAGCCGCTGCGCGAACAACAAAGCCAGGAACAGCATGACGACGACCAGCGTCGCGATGGCGAAGGCGAGCGGGAAGTTCACCACCCGCATCACGTCGTTTATCATGATCGAGATCGAGGAGACGCCGGCGCCGCCGAGCAGTTGCACCTCCGATGAGGCGCCGATGGCGACGACGAAAACGAACAGAAAGCCGGAGACGACGCCCGGCAGGATCAGCGGCAACACGACGCGACGGAACGTGGTCCAGAACCCGGCGCCGAGATCTTCGCTGGCGCGCAGCACCGAGGCCTCGATGCCGGCATAGGCGAGCACGATCGGCACGATCGCGAACGGCAGATCGGCGGCGACCATGCCGACGACGACGGCGAAATCCGAAAACAGCAGCCATTCCAGCGGCGCGTGGATGAGCCCGAGCGCCAGCAGCGCCTGGTTGATAAAGCCGTCGCGGCCGAGCACCAGCCGCCAGGCGAAGGCGCGCACGAGCCCGCTGGTGAAGAACGGAATGGTGAACAGCGCCAGCAACAGGGCGCGCAGGCGCGAGCGCGCGAACAGACAAAGCGCGCTCGCCGCGGGCACGGCGATCGCGGTCGAGATCGCCGCCGTCAGCAGCGCCAAACCCGCCGTGCGCGCCAGCACCGGCGTGCGGTCAGGGCTCAGCGCGCCGAGATAGTTGACGAGGGTGAAATCCGGTTTGATCCAATAGGTGGCGGGATCGAAAGTCCAGAAGCTCCAGACCACGATCAGCAGCAGCGGCGCCGCGCCGAAGGCGGCGAGCACGATCAGCGGCGGCAAAGCGAGCAGGAATGCCGGACGGCCGATCCGTCCGGCGAAGAGGCGCGGCGCCGTCACGCGTTGCGCAGCTTCTGCCACCAGCTCTCATAAAGCTGGAAATTGTCGGGGCGGGTGTTTTGCCAATAGACCTTGCCGGAGAATTTCGCCTTGACGTGCTCGGCGAGTTCGCGGGTCTTGGTGGGATCGGCGAGAGTCTTGTGCGCCTCGGCGTAGGCGACGTTGCGGTCGGTCGGCACGCAATAGCCGCGCAGGGCGCCGAGCTTGCAGCCGTAGTAGCCGTCCAGCAGGCCGTTGGCGAACTGATGCGCGGTGTCGGAGAGGCCGCGATCGACGGCGCCCTTCAGCAACACGGTGTTGTTGCCCCAGCCTTCGTAACCCTCCTTCGGCTTGGCGTAGTAGCATTTGACGCCGCGCGCCCGCGCTGTGTAGACGATCGGCTCCCAGCCGGTCATCGCCCACACTTCCTGGTTGGCGACCAGTTGCACGCCTTGCTCCCAGCCGCTCCAGAACGTGCGGAACTGGCCGTCTTTCTTCTTCTTGATGAGGAACTCCATGACCAGGCCGAGTTCATCGGGCTTGAGGTTGCCCGGCTCCTCGATCTTGGCGTTCTCCGAGTTCTTCAGATACATGGCGGCGAAGACGGCGCTGTTGATCCAGGCGTCCTCCATCGCCGTCTTGCCCTTCAGCTTCGGGTCGAATACGACCCCGTAGCTGTCGACGTCTTTGCCGAGCTTGTCCTCCAACACGATGATCGAATCGGCGTTGACGACGGTCGGGATGGCGTAGGTCTTGCCCTCGTAAGTGAGATAAGGAATGGCCTTCGCCCATGACCAGACTTCGGCGTAATTCGGGATCTTGGAGAGATCCCACGGCGCGATGAGGCCGCGTTTGGCCAGTTCCTTTTCGCTGCCGCCCTGCAAGCCGGCGACATCGTAGATGTCGTTGGCGTTGCCGGCGGCGAGTTTGGCGACCACCGGGCCGGGGTCGTTGCCGTTATCGGTGAACGCGACATTGACGCCCGCGTCGGCGGCGAATTGCTTCCAGCCGGCGTCGGTGATGTCGAGCGTCCCCGAGGCCCAGAACGCAATGTCCCTGCCCGCCGCGCGCGTCCCGCCGGCGCCCAGCGCCGCCGCGCCGAGGCCGAGGGCGGCGGTCTGCAACATCTGCCGGCGATTGAGCATCGCCGGGATTTCGGAGCCACGCCATCTGAACGGATTGTCCATGTCCACTCCTCCACTTGCGAGCCCGGCGCAACCGGGCCTCCTGCAAACTCTCAACCGTCGGCGACCAGCCGCGGCCGGCAGACAAGCGCCACTAGCGCCCCGTTCGGCGGCGGCGCACGGCCGTCGGCGGCGAGCAGAAAGCGCAGGCTCTGGCCATTGACGAGCCGCGTCTCGACTTCGACGTCGCGGCCCTTGAAGGCGCTGCCGACGACAGTGACATCAGCCAGATCGGCCGCTTCGCCGGGCTCGGCGAGCCGCACCCGCTCCGGCCGCCAGGCGAGGCGGTAGCTGGCGGCCTGGCGCTCCGGCGCCGCGCACGGGATCGGCGAGCCGGCCAGCATCGCCGTCCAGTGGCGCTCGCCCGGCGTCACGCGCTCGGGAGCCAACGAGACGTCGAAGCCGACGAAGCCGGCGACGAAGGCCGTGGCGGGATTGTCGTAAATCTCCTGCGGCGTCGCCACCTGCTCGATCTTGCCGGCGCGCATGACGGCGATGCGGTCGCTGAGCGACAGCGCCTCGTCTTGATTGTGAGTGACGGCGAGAAAGGTCGAGCCGAGACGGCGGTGCAAGCGTCCGATCTCGTCGCGCAATTGCTGACGCAGCCGCTCGTCGAGCCCGGTCAGCGGCTCGTCGAGCAGCAGCAGCGGCGGTTCCAGCACCAGGGCGCGGGCCAGCGCCACGCGCTGACGCTGGCCGCCGGAAAGCTGATGCACGCGGCGATGCGCCAGGCCTTCGAGCGCCACCAGCGCCAGCATGTCGGCGACCCGCTTGGCGCGCAGGCGGCCGGGAATCTTGCGCAAGCGCAGGCCATAGCCGACGTTCTCGGCGACGCTCATATGCGGGAACAGGCCGAGATCCTGAAAGATGGTGTTGCAGGGCCGCCGGTTCGGCGGCAGCGGCGTCACGTCCTCGCTCCCGAACAGGATGCGCCCGGAGGTCGGGGCGACGAAGCCGCCGATCATCTGCAAAATCGTGCTTTTGCCCGAGCCGGAAGGGCCGAGCAGCGTGACGAAGCTCGCCTCCGCGACCTCCAGCGAAACCTCCGAGACCACCGGCGCGTCGTAAACCTTGGTGAGGCGGTCGAGGGCTATGGAGGTCGGCCGGTTCATCCGGCGTTTTCGATGATGAGCAGGCCGTAGCGGTCGACGGTGACGCTCTGGCCTTCGCGCACCAGCGTCGTCGTCGTCGGCTCCTCGATCAGCACGGGGCCTGCCAGGCGCGCGCCGGCGGGCAATCGGTCGCGATCGTAGACGGCGGCGCGCGCCGCTACGGCGCCCTCATAGAGGTCGCGATAGCCCAGTTTCGCCGCCTCGGCGTCGCCGCCGGCCGCAATCTCCGGCATGACGATGCGCGGCGCGTCGATCTCGGCGGCCAGATGATAGGTCACGAGTTCGACCGGCGTGTCGTCGAGCCGGAACGTGTAGGCGCGCTCGTGGGTGGCGTGGAAGGCGGCGAGCAGCGCCTCGAAGTCCATGCCGGGTTCCAGGCGGGTGGCGATGGCGTGCTCCTGGCCGGCATAACGCATCTCGATCGAGCCGTCGTAGATGAGGGCGTGCGGGCTCGCCGCGAACAACGTCGTCGCCTCGGCGCGCAATTGCGCGAAGATCTCGCCGACCTCAATGAAAGTCGCCGGCGTCAGCGGCGCGAGGCGGGTTCTGTGCAGGTCGACGCGCGGGCGCGCCGCCAGCATGCCCCAGGCCGAGAACAGGCCGGCGTGGCGCGGGATGACGATGCGCTTTACGCCGAGTTCGCGCCCCAGCGTCGCCGCGTGCATGGAGCCGCCGCCGCCGCTGGCGATGAGGGTGAGATCGCGGGGATCGTGGCCGCGCTGGATCGTCACCAGCTTCAGCGCGTTGATCATATTGGCCTCGGCGAGGCCGATGACGGCGTGCGCGGCCTCGACGACGCCGACGCCGAGTTGAACCGCCAGCGGTGCGAAAGCGCGGCGGGCGCGCCCGACATCGAGCTTCATGCGGCCGCCGGCGAAGGACAGAGGGTCGATGACGCCGGTGATGAGCTTAGCGTCGGTGACGGTGGGTTCGACGCCGCCGCGCCCGTAGCAGGCCGGTCCCGGTTCGGCGCCGGCGCTCTCCGGGCCGACGGCGAGATCGCCGCTCTCCCGCAGGCGCGCGATCGAGCCGCCCCCGGCGCCGATCTCGACGATGTCGACCACCGGCACCTGCACTGGGTAGCCGGGCTTCAGCCGCGACCATTCGAGCTTGTAATCGGGCCGCAACACCGGCTGGCCGTTGCGCACCAGCGAGCATTTGGCGGTGGTGCCGCCGACGTCGAGATAAAGGATATCGGCTTCGCCCAGCGCCTCGCCGATGCGCACCGCGCCGGCTACGCCGCCGCAGGGGCCGGATTCCACCAGCGACAACGGCGCCGCGGCGGCCGCCGCGAAGCTGGCGAGGCCGCCGTTCGATTGCATGCAATAACGGGCGCAGTCGAAGCCGTCATAGCGCAAAGCCGCGTCGAGATTGCCGAGATAGCTCGACAGGATGGGCTGCACATAGGCGGTCAGCACCGCCGTATTGGCGCGCTCGTACTCCCGCCATTGTCGGGAGATCGCCGAGCTTGCCGCCACCGCGACGCCCGGCAGCAGCGCCGCCAGCCGCTCCGCCGCCGCTATTTCGTGGGCGGGATTGATGTAGGAATGCAGGAAGGCGATCGCCACCGCCTGCACCTTCGCCGCGGCGATGCGCTTGGCGAGTTGGTCGAGTTCGGTCAGCGACAGCGGCGTGCGCACCTGCCCGCGCGCGTCCATCCGCTCCTCGACCTCGAACCGCAACGCGCGCGGCACGAACGGCTCGGAGGGCGTCGAATGCAGGTTGTAGAGATCGGGGCGGTTGCCGCGGCCGATGGCGATGACGTCGCGAAAGCCCTTCGTCGTCACCAGCGCCGTGCGCACGCCCTTGCGCTCGGTGATGGCGTTGATCGCCGTGGTGCCGCCGTGCACGAACAGCGAGGCGCGATCGGTCGCCAGGCCGGTCTCGCGGCCCTGATGGATGGTGGCGATGACGCCTAGCGAGGGGTCGGCGGGGGTGGTCAGCGCCTTGCCGACAAAAATTTCCGCCGTCTCCTCGTCAAAGGCGACCATGTCGGTGAAGGTGCCGCCGGCGTCGGTTGCGACTTTAATCATAGCGCTTGGATCATGACGCTTGCGTCCTCAGGCGCGCGGTCTCGCGTGCATCGAGCGCGCCGCTGCCGGCGTCTAGCGCGACGGCATAGAGGCGCCGCGCCTCTTCCACGGACAGAAGCTCGTCGGCGACGTCGCGCGCCACTGCGGCGGGGTCGCGCTGCCGGGGATCGCCCCAGCCGCCGCCGCCGCCGGTGATGATACGCACGCGGTCGCCGCGCTCCAACGGAAAATGCGGCGGCCTCGTGAGACGGCGGGCGCCGCCGCCGCGCAACACTTCGATGCCGTTGACGCTGCCTTCGCCGCCGCCCTCGACCCCCCACGGCCGCGTCGCATTGCGGCCGAAGCTCGCATAGAGCAGCGCCCCGTCGCCCTCGATCTCATATTCGCGCACCAGCCCAAAGCCGCCGCGATGCCGCCCGGCGCCGACGCCGCCCTCCAGATTGTAGTCGTAGCGGCGGATCAGCACCGGGAACTTCGCCTCCAACAACTCGACGGAATAATTGTAGGTGTCGCCGTCGGTGATCGCGATCATGCCGCTCGCCCCGTCGCGTTCGGCGGTCGCGCCCCAGCCGCCGTTCTGCGGCTCGATATGGACGAACAGGCCGTCGGGCCCGGGGCCGGAGAGATAAGTGGCGCACAGGCTCATGTAGGTTCCGGCCGTGAAACGGCCGGGCGCGATCGGCGCCAGCGCCTTCCAGACCAGTTCCGAGGCCATCGCCGCGCCTTCGTAATACCAACCGGTCGGCGATGGCTTTTCGGCGGTGAACAGCGTGCCGGGCGGCGCGGTGACAGTCAGCGGCTTGAACCAGCCTTCGTTGGAGGGCTCGTGCGGCGCCACCAGCGCCTTCATCACCGTCTTGACGGCGGAGACCAGCGCGCCGCGGCTGCAATTGATCGGCGCGCCGCGCGCCGGCGCTGACCCCGTGAAATCGACTTCGATCTGCGAGCCGCGGATCGTCACCGCCACCTCGACTGGGATCGCCTCGTCCGAAGCGCCGTCGCCGTCGACGATGTCGCGGGCGCGATAGACGCCATCCGGCAACGCCGCGATCACTGCGCGGGCGCGCGCCTCGCTGGCGGAAATCAGCCGCGAGAACGTCGCCTGCAACGCTTCGGCGCCGTAGCGCTCGACCGTCTCCAGCACCCGCCGCTCGGCGATGCGCACCGCCGCCAGTTCGGCGTTGACGTCGCCAAGCACCAGCTTCGGCAGCCGCACATTCTCGACGATGACGCGCAGGATGTCGTCGATCGGCCGGTCGCGCCGCGTGAGGCGCACCCCCGACAGCCGCAACCCCTCCTGGAACACCGAATTGGCGTTCGGCGGCAGGCTGCCGGCGACGGCCCCGCCGACATCGAGCAGATGCGCGACGGCGATCGCATAGGCGACGATCTCGCCGCGCCAGAACACCGGCCGGATGATGGCGAAATCGCAGGCGTGGGTGCCGCCTTCGTAAGGGTCGTTGGTGAGGAAAGTGTCGCCCGGGGCCATATCCGCGCCGAAGCGTTCGCGGATGAAGCGCACCTGCCGCGAGAAGGTGCCGGTGAAAATGGTGATGCCGTTGGTCTGCGCGACCAGTTCGCCCTGCCCGTCGCACAGTCCGCAGGCGAAATCGAGCACCTCGTAAACGACCGGGCTCATCGAGGCGCGGGCGAGCACGATCGCCATTTCATCGACCGTGGCGAGGATTTTACCCGTCAGCACCTCGTGGGTGATGGCGTCGGAATTGTTTATGGCCGGCATCGGCGGTCCCGTCGGTTCGCCGCGCCAACACACACCACGGAACGCAGGCTGACAACGATCGCGAAAGGTAGGCGCGGCCTGTAGGCGCTACCCGAATGGGTAGGGACGGCTCAGCTTATGAGGCCATATTGGCGCGCGCGCAGCACGGCGCGGCCGCGCCGCTCCACCGACAGCTTCGCAAACAGCCGCTTCAGGTGATATTTGACGGTATTCGGGTCGAGCGCGATCGAGCGCGCGATCTCCTTGTTGCTGAGGCCGCTGGCGAGCAGCGCCAGAATCTGGCGCTCGCGCGGCGACAGCGCGACGACGCCCGGCTGCGCCGGCGCCTCGCGGCGGCGTGCGCCGGCAAACGCCTCGTCTTTGGGCAACAGATCGCGCAGCATCGCGCCCTCATCCTGGAGCGTGCGCAGGAAGCGGTCGGTCGAGGCCAGCCGCGCCGCCGTCGCCGCCGTCTCGGCGGCGGCTTGCGGCGTCTGCGCGCGCTTCAGCGCCGCCGCCAGCAGCCGGGCGGTGATGCGGCGCGTGAACGGCGCGCCGCGCCGCTGCATCTGTCTCTCGGCGATAGCCAGGAAGCCGCTGGCCGAGCCGCTGTCGCCGGCGACTAGGCAAAGCCTGGCGAGCAGCAGCGCCGGTCCGTCGCCGCGCAGCGCCGAGACCGGCTCCGGCAGATCGTCGGCCGGCGTCAGCGCAAGGCCAAGCTGGCGGCATTCGTCAGACGCCCGTTCGACGTCGCCGGCGAGCGTCGCCGTGCGGATGGTCTCCTCCGCCAGCAGCCGCGCCAGCCGGCGCATGTCGCGGTCGCGCGCCGTCTGGCGACCGCGCTCCAGCGCCTCGAAGGCGGCGGCGGGGCCGAATTCGACGCCGTCGAGTCGCGCCGCGGTCACGTAGCCGGCGGCGAACACGTCGAACCAGCCGTCGGCCTGCTCGATGCGGGAGAGGCCGGCGCCGAGCAGTTCGCGGGCGAGCCCGCGCTCGTCCGCCTCGTAGCGCACCTCCGCCTCCAGCACGCCGGCGATGGCTTCGAGATCGCTGTCGGGCCCGAGCGCGCTGCGGCAGAGATCGCGCATCGCGCCATAGGCCGCCGCCGCCGCGGCGCGGTTGCCGAGCGCCAGTTCCGCCGCGCCGAGATGGGCGTAAAGATGGGCTTCCCCGAACGCCGCCTTCGCCTGCTGGAACTGCGCAATGGCGCGGGCGGCGTAGCGCTTGGCGGGGATGTAGGCGCCCGATTGCAACAGGAAATAGGCCAGCAGATTGCTGGTCAGCGCCGTGCCGATCGGATCGTGCGCCGGCATGCGCCGCCCCATCTGCGCCAGCGCATCGAGCGAGGCCGGCTCCAGCGGCTCGTCGCAATAAAGGCGGATGAGCGCGTCGATGAGGCGGAAGTCGTCGGCGACGGCGCCCGCATCGGCTTGCCCGCGCACCACGGCGCGAAACAGGCTCTGGGCCGCCGCGAGATCGGCGCTTTTGGCCGCCAGGATGGCGGCGCCGAGCGCCAGCCGGGGAAAGCCAGCCGCCTCCGGCAACGCCGCATGGACCGTGCGCAGGATCGCCCGCAACTGGCCCTGGCCGGTATAGATCAGCCGCCAGCCGCCAGCCCGCTCCAGCAGCGCGGCGGCGTGCGCGGGGTCGCCGCCGGCCAGCGCGTGGCGGACGGCAGAGGCCAGCACGCCGGCCTCGGCGAACCAGCGCGCCGCCCGCCGATGCAGCGCCGCGATGTCGAGGCCCTCGGCGCGCGCCCGCGCCAGCAGAAAATCGCGCAATAGATGATGGCAGCGCAGCCGCAGCGGCTCGTGCGAGACCAGCGTCACCGGCAGCGCCGAGCCGGCGATGGCGCGCGCGATGCGGTCGGCGCCCACTACGCCGAGCGCCTCGGCGATTTCGGGCAAAATGTCTTCGAGCAGGCTGGTGCGCAGCAGGAAATCGCGCGCTTCCGGGCGCAGCGCCGAGAACACCTGGTCGGAGAGATAGGCGCCGAGATCGCTGGTCTCGGAGGCGACGCCCAGGGCTGCGACGTCGCCGCCGTCGGCCAGCCACATGCGCGCGAACTGCAACGCCACAGGCCAGCCCTCCGCCCGCTCGACGAAGCGCGTCCATTCCGCCGCGCCCACCGGCAGCGCGGCGTCGAAAAATAGCCGCGTCTCGCCGGCGTCGAAGCGCAGATCGCGCTCGGTCAGCACGACCGCCCGCCCCTGCGCCTTCAGCCGCGCGACGCCGAGCCTGGGCATCGACCGGCTGGAGATCGCGGCGCGGATCCAGGGCGGCGCCCGTTCGAGAAAGCCGCGCAGCAAGCCGTCGAGGTCTTCGCATTCGGCGCGATGATAATCTTCGAGCACAAGCCAAATCCGCCTGCCGCGCCGGGCGGCTTCGCCGACCAGCGCCAACAACTCGCCGGCCGGCGAAAGGCCGCTCCCCAGGCCCGGCGGCCCGGCCTCGCCGAGCGCGCGCCGCACGGCCGCCGCGACATAGGCGGCCAATTGTTCGGGGTAGCGGTCGTCCTCGTCGAGATTGAGCCACGCCACATCGACGCCGGAGCGCGCCAACGCCCGCGCCCATTGCGCCAGCAGCGTGCTCTTGCCGAATCCGGCCGGGGCGTGGACGATAACAGCGTCGACATCCGCCGCTGTCAACCGCTTGAGGACCGAGGTGCGCTCGATCTGATGCGGATGAACCCTCGGCGGGGCGAACTTGCTTTCAATGACCCAATGCGCGTGCATCCAGGTCTTGGATAATCGCAGACCGCCAAAGCGGCAAGCGGCCGCCCGCGCAGACGCAGGGGTCAAAACGCGTCTAGTCGGGAAAGCCTGTGACGCCTATGCCCATTTTCGCTTAGACGCCGCTGGGCGAGCGTTTGCGCCGGGCGTCAACGATAGCCCCGACGTCCAGCGCTGCCCGAAACGTCGGAAACGTTCACTTTTTCCCGGGAACGCTCACGGTTTGGCCGCCTTTGCCTTGCGAGCGCTTGTAAGCGGACGCCTCGCCCTTGGGCTTTTCGGCCTTCGGCTTTTTGACTTCCTTGTTGCCTTTGATCTGACCCTTGGCCATCGACTCCTCCCGCGTGTGCGCAGCCATATTCGCACTATTCGCAACGCTCGCCAAACTCATTTGAACGCTATTCGTCGTTGCTGGCGTTCAGCTCCTCGACAGACAAAGCCGGCGGGGCGGCTTTGCGCAGCCGCACGCCGGCGCCGCCGCCGTTTTCGGCGATGAATTCGACGCCAGCGGCTTCAAGCGCGGCGCGCAGCGCCGCAAGCGTGCGCGGATGCGGCGAACGCTTGCCGGACTCGAAATCGGAAAGCGTGGCGCGCGAAACGCTCGCCTTAACCGCAAGATCATCCGCACTCATGCCCATTGCCGCGCGCGCCATTCGGCACTGCGCGGCCGAAATCGACAAATCGCCCAATGTCAGCATTCCTGCTTGTCTTCGATCTGACATTCGATATATTGCACGACATATGTTGAAAATTCAATCGGAGTTCCAGCTTCTCATTTTGGGAGACGCGACCGAGTACTAGCCCTTAAGCGGGCGTCGCCGGGTTCACGTCGACCACGATCTTGCCGCCGCCGCCCTTGAGCGCACGATAGGCGTCGCACACCGTTTCCAGTGTGTAGCGGCGCGGGTCGAGTTTCGTCAGCAGCAGGCCACCTTCGGCCATTCGCGTCGCTTCGGCGAGGATTTCACCGTGGCGGGCGCGGCCTTCGCCGGTCAGCAGCGGCAACAACGTGAATACGCCGGAATAGCTCGCCGCCCGGAACGACAGCGGGGCCAGCGCGTGAACGCCCCAGCCGAGGCTGCTGACCACATGGCCGAAGCGGCGCACGGCGTTGAAGGCGTCGTCCAGCGCTTGGCCGCCGGCGGTGTCATACACGAGGTCGAAGCCGCGCCCGGCGGTTTGCCGCGCGACGATTTCGGCGACCGGCGTCTGGCGATCGACGAATCGCGCGCCAAGACGCTCGATGGCGTCCTGGCTCGACGCCGATCCGCTGGCGAAAACCGCGGCCCCGCGCGCCCGAGCGATCTGGATCGCCATCTGCCCGACGCCGCCGGCGCCGCCAATAACGAACACGGTCTGCCCCGCCCGCACGCCGGCGCGGTCAACCAACCCTTCCCATGCGGTGATGAACACCAGCGGCACGGTCGCGGCCTCCCGCATGGTGAAATTGGCCGGCTTGATCGCCAGCAAATCTGCGCTCACCACCGCATATTCGGCCAGCGAGCCGGGATGGCCGCCGACGCCGCCGGCCATGGCGTAGACTTCGTCGCCGGGCCGGAACCGCGACACGCCCGGCCCGACCGACTCGACGACGCCGGCCAAGTCCAGCCCGAGAATCGCCGGCAGCCGCTGGCGCGCATGCTCGGCCTCGCCGGCGTGGATCTTGAGGTCGAGCGGATTGACGCCGCTCGCCGCGATGCGCACCAGCGCCTCGCCGGGCCCCGCGGCGGGCCGCGCAATGGCGGCGAGGCGGAAGTCGGCGCCGGCGGTTTCGAGCAACGCGGCGCGCATCGTCGTTGGTGAACTCATGGTCGTCAGCTCCTTTTTCGAGACGACAATCGGCCCTTTTCTTGGGTATGGCGATCAACGAATCCGGGCGCCGCCGATGCGATTTGAAGCAGCCTACGCGGCAGGAGCGCCGGACCTCAGCGCGAATTTAGATTTCGAGATCGCTTGGACTTTGGCGATTTTTGCGCTTAGCAGTCGCGCAAAGCGAAGGCTGCGGCTCGCCGATCGCGCCCGTGTAAGGGCAATCTTAGGTCGGCGGTGGTATGGATGTGTATTCTCTGGTTGGGCGACGGGACATGGAAAACTCCAAATTCATGAGGGTAGACGTTGGGAATGCCGATGCCGGCGAGATACGCGAGGCCGCTCGGTTTGGGCTTCTCAACCGCCGGTCGTTTCTATTCGGCGCCGCGGCCGGTCTCGGCGCGCTGGGGCTTGCCGGTTGTGCGACCGACGGCATGAGTCTGGCTGAGGCGCAGAAGCTCTACGGGCCGGAGCCCGACGAGAAATTCCCGATCCCGGCGGTCGACGTCAGCAAGCTCAATCCGAAATATTATCGCCGCACGGTGCGCTACGACAGCAAGGAAGCGGTCGGCACGATCATCATCGATCCCCACAATTACTACGTTTACCGCATCGAGGGCGACGGAAACGCCACCCGCTACGGCGCCAATGTCGGCCGTCAAGGGTTCTTGTGGAGCGGTGACGCTTATGTCGGACGCAAAGCCGAATGGCCCGTCTGGACGCCGCCCAAGGAGATGATCCAGCGCCAGCCAGAGGCGGGCAAGTATGCCGCCGGCATGCCGGGAGGCCTCGACAATCCGCTCGGCGCGCGCACGCTCTATCTCTACCAGAATGGTAAATACACGCTCTACACGATCTACAGCACCAGCGACCCCGAGACGATCGGGTCCAACATTACGAGCGGTTGCACCGGCCTCCTAAGTCAGGACATGATCGACCTCTATTCGCGAACGCCGGTCAATACGAAGGTCGTCGTCCTGCCGGCATAGGCCAAGCCAACGCTCGTTGCGGCGGCTTCCCCGAAAACGGCGGGCAACGCTCAATTGCGCAGATCGGTCGCAACTGGGACGAGTTCGTCGGCCTCGCCCCGCGTGTGCGGGGGAACCCTCTGCGCGGCCGGCATTGTCGACGGCGCGCTGGGCCTATCCCCGCGTGTGCGGGGGAACCCATAGGGCCTCGCCGACGCGGATAATAATGTCGGGCCTATCCCCGCGTGTGCGGGGGAACCCGGGCCGCTGAACATGTCGGTCTGGCTTGGGTGGGCCTATCCCCGCGTGTGCGGGGGAACCTTGGTCAGGAACGCCTCGATCCAATCGGCCGGGGGCCTATCCCCGCGTGTGCGGGGGAACCGCGAAGGCGGCCTTGTTGAGCTCGGCGAGGGGGGGCCTATCCCCGCGTGTGCGGGGGAACCAATCCGATCCGGGCATCACCAATGTGCGCAACGGGCCTATCCCCGCGTGTGCGGGGGAACCGTCGGTATCGTCAGCCGCAGCGACTCGCCCTGGGGCCTATCCCCGCGTGTGCGGGGGAACCGGCGTGGCTCCTGGTCGCTCTGGCATCGGATGGGGCCTATCCCCGCGTGTGCGGGGGAACCCGTCAGGCGCGCCGCGTATTTGGGGGCGTACTGGGCCTATCCCCGCGTGTGCGGGGGAACCTTATCTTTTCTTCGGCGCCCCTAACTTCCCGAGGGCCTATCCCCGCGTGTGCGGGGGAACCTTCGTCGAGGAGCCCTGGGTGTCGCGGCGGCTGGGCCTATCCCCGCGTGTGCGGGGGAACCCCTCGGCGGGTCGAGAGTCGCGGTCGCATGCAGGGCCTATCCCCGCGTGTGCGGGGGAACCCGATACTGGATTGACCATCCGGTGGTGTCTCAGGGCCTATCCCCGCGTGTGCGGGGGAACCTTGGCGAGGTCCGAGTGGATGAGGTCGAGGTCGGGCCTATCCCCGCGTGTGCGGGGGAACCAAATCTACGGCGCGTTGGCGAGGGAGTCTAATGGGCCTATCCCCGCGTGTGCGGGGGAACCCGACGTGAACCCAGGGCTGCGAATTCGGGTTAACGGCGGTTAACGGATTGAACGAGGCGTGATTCACTGGCGGCGGATTGATTCTGGAGCCGCCGCGATGAGCCTCGCTTTCGCCGTGTTCA
>Ga0134126_10000335_pt1 | contig 61799 bp, 60 predicted proteins | sample KB31752_FD_96881 | JGI IMG/M metagenome (GOLD analysis project Ga0134126, IMG submission 96881) | Terrestrial soil microbial communities with excess Nitrogen fertilizer from Kellogg Biological Station, Michigan, USA - KB3-175-2 | ecosystem: Environmental > Terrestrial > Soil > Unclassified ...
GAAAAGGAAACCGACATGCCTCTCATCGCCATGACCCGCGAGATGGGATCCCTGGGCAAGGACGTCGCCCAGGGCATCGCCGAGCGCACCCAGCGCAAGGTGGTGTACCAGGAGATCATCGAGCCGATCGCCAACAAGATGCGGCTGCGCAAGAGCCACGTGCAGCGCTTCCTCGACGGCAAGTCCGGACTGTGGGAGCGGCTCACCACGGACAAGACGAGCCTCTCGATCTTCACCGCGGACGAGACCTTCCGGTTCCTGCGCGACGGCTCCACGGGCGTGATCCGCGGCTGGGGCGCGGTGCACCTGCTGAAGGAAGTGCCGCACGTGATCCGCGTGAGGATCTGCGCGCCGCTCGAGCTGCGCATCGAACGCATGATGGAGCGCCTCGCCACCGACAACCGCGAGGCGGTCGAGAACGAGATCGAGATGAGCGAGGAGGCGCACACCGCGATCACGCGGCGCCACTTCGGCGTGAACTGGCGCGATCCCGAGAACTACGACCTGGTGCTTTCCACCGAGCGGCTGAGCGTGGAGGAGTGCGTGGACGAGGTCGAATGCATGATGAAGAAGAAGCGTTTCCAGGAGACGCCCGAGTCGGTGGGGCTCCTGGAGAACATGGCGCTCGAATGGGCGGTGCGCTCGGCGCTGCGGCGCGACGGACGCACGGCCGCGATGCACGTGACGATCGTCTGCAACAACGGCTGCGTACGGCTCGCGGGCGTGGTGGACACGCAGCGCGAGGCGGCCGCGGCGGCCGAGGTGACCATGGCGGTCGAGGGCGTGAGGGACGTGGAGAACGAGCTGAAACCCGCCGATTCCTTCGCTTCGCGCTACCGGCGCGAGGCCTGAACGGCGACAACCAACCCGGAGGACTGGCCGGCCACGGCCGAGTACGACGGAAACATGAAAAGGGCCGGTGGACCGAAATGGCCGCGCGCATCGTGGTGAGCTACGGCGAGGACATCGTAAGCGAGGTGGAGCTCACCCGCCCGGTGACCGTCATCGGCCGCCATCCCGACTGCGACGTGGTGATCGACCACCCGGCGGTCTCCGGCCGCCACATGCTGCTGCGCGTGGTGAACCGGACGGTCTACGTGGAGGACCTCGCGAGCACCAACGGGACGAAGGTGAACGGCATCGCCACCTCGCACCAGGTGGTGCACCACCTGGACCTGATCGAGGTCGGCCGCCACCGCGTGCACTTCTTCGACGACTCGATGATGTTGGGCCGCGTCGGCAGCCTCGAGAGCACCGTGCTCACCGATTTCGAGCGCACGATGCTCGCCTCGCACGTGGCGGTGGCGCCCGCCGCGCAAGCCGCGGTGGCGCAGGCACAACCGGCGCAGCGCGACGAGCGCGACCTCTCGCGCACCCAGGCGATCGTGCGCAATCCGGCGCTGCGGCTGGAGGAGCCCGCGGAGGGCGAGGCGAACGGCGCCGCGCTCGCGCTGCGCGTGGCCTCCGGCGAGCGGGCGGGGCAGCTCATCGCGCTCGACCGGGCGAACACCATGATCGGCACGGCGGGCGGCGATTCGGCGCTCGTGGTGCGCAGGGGGGCGGGCTATTTCCTCGCGCGCTTCGGCGGCATGCGTGCGCCGCGGCTCAACGCGAAGGAGCTCGAGCCGGGCAGCCACGCGATCGTCGCGGGCGACCGGATCGAGGTGGGCGGCTCCCGTTTCGAAGTGATCCAACCGGCGCACTGGCCGCAAGAAGGAAGACGATGAAAACCAGACCCAACGGATCGACGGATGCGAGCGACGCCGCCAAGGCGGCGGACCTGCTCGTCACCGTCGCCTCGACCCTCAACGAGCGGCTCGCCGTCACCGCCGACGAGCTCGCGCGGAGCCAGGCGCTGTTGCGCGAGGCCTCCGAGGAGCTGATGACCGCCTTCCGCGGCGCGGCCGATCGCATCGTCGCCGCGCAGCGCGGGGCGAGCGCCGCCTCGGAGAAGAGCGACGAGTACGGCATCGTGCTCGACCACCTCTACCGCGCCTGCCAGCACCTGCAGTCGCACGACCTCGTGAACCAGCTGATCGACGCGCAGAAGCTGCGCGTCGACAAGATGCGCGAGAAGCTCGCGCAGGCGCTCGCGCTCGCCGCGCCGCCGGTGGTGCGGCCCGACCAGGCCGAGCCCTGGATCGAGCGCTCGCGCGCCATGCTCGACTGCATCGTCGCGGGCATCCAGCAGATCGACCAGGACGCGCGTGCGCCGCTCGGCGACAAGCACCGCGCCGGCAGCGTCGACCTTTTCTGACAGGAAACGACCTCCATGAAGACGATCCTTGCCGTTGACGATTCCGCCACGATGCGCGAGATGGTGACGTTCGTGCTCGAGTCCGCGGGCTACCGCGTGATCGAGGCCGAGGACGGCGCGCAGGGTCTCGACCGCGCGTCGGCGCAGAACGTGGACCTGGTCATCACCGACCAGAACATGCCCAACATGGACGGCCTCACCCTCGTGCGGAGCCTGCGCGAGCTGCGCGACTACAAGAGCGTGCCGATCCTGCTCCTCACGACCGAGTCCTCGGACAGCATGAAGTCCCAGGGCCGCGCCGCCGGGGCGACCGGATGGCTGGTGAAGCCGTTCGATCCCGCCACGCTCCTCGAAGTGGTGCAGAAGGTGCTGCGCTAGGAACGGACCATGCCGATCGATCTCAACCGGTTCATCGCGACGTTCTTCGACGAGGCCCGCGAGCACATCGAGTCCATCGAGGAGAAGGCGATGGCGCTCGGCTCCGGCGGCGAGGACCCGGAGCTGCTCAATTCCATCTTCCGCGCCGCGCACTCGATCAAGGGCGGCAGCGGCACCTTCGGCTTCACGCAGCTCGCCGAGGCCACGCACGAGATGGAGACGCTCTTCGACGCGCTGCGCAAGGGCCGCGGCAAGGCGGACGCGACCACGGTGCGCCTGCTGCTCGACTCGTGCGACGCGTTCAAGGCGCACCTCGAGCGGCTGAAGGCCGGCGACCGCGGCGAGGACGCCGCGATCGAAGCGGCGCGCGCGCAGCTCGCCGGCTACCGCTCGGGCGAGGCCGCTGCTCCGGCGGCCGCTCGCGAGGAACCGCAGGAGGAGTCGTTCTTCGCCGATTCCGCGCCGGCGCAAGCGAAGCGCTCCGGCGCCTATGGCCTGTTCGAATCGGCGCCGGAGCCCGCCGCTCCCGCGCCCGACAAGTTCGGATTCTTCGAGCCGATGCCGGGTTCCACCAACGCCGCGGAGGCGGCGCCCGCACGCGCCGAGCAATCCTCGATCCGCGTGAGCGTCGAGAAGATCGACCGCATCGTGAACCTGGTGGGCGAGCTGGTGATCGCCCAGGCGATGATGCAGCAGTCGGTGGGCGGCCTGAGCGACGAGCACGACGAGAACCTCACCCACAACCTCGCGACCCTCGACCGCAACGCGCGCGACCTGCAGCAGGCGGTGATGTCGATCCGCATGATGCCCATGGAGTTCGTGTTCAGCCGCTTCCCGCGCCTGGTCTACGACGTCTCCACGCGCCTGGGCAAGAAGGTGCAGCTGCGCACGCAGGGCCACGAGACCGAGCTCGACAAGGAGCTGATCGAGCTGCTCGTCGATCCGCTCACGCACGTGGTGCGCAACGCAATCGACCACGGCATCGAGTCGCCCGAGGAGCGTCGGCGCGCCGGCAAGCCCGAGCAGGGCACAGTCGGCATGCGCGCGACCCATCGCGGCGGCAGCGTCATCATCGAGGTGACCGACGACGGCCGCGGGCTCGACCGCGATCGCATCCTCGCCAAGGCGCGCGAGCTCGGCATGCCGTCCGACGAATCGATGTCCGACGAGCAGGCCTGGGGACTCATCTTCGAGGCCGGCTTCTCGACCGCGAAGGAAGTGACCGACGTCTCGGGCCGCGGCGTGGGCATGGACGTGGTCCGGCGCAACATCACCTCGCTCGGCGGGAGCGTCTTCATCTCCTCCGAGAAGGGCGAGGGCACCACCATCACCATCCAGCTTCCGCTCACCCTCGCGGTGCTCGACGGCATGATCGTGAGCGTCGCCGACGAGCAGTACATCGTGCCGATCGAGTTCGTCGCCGAGGCGTTCAAGCCGGGAGCGAACGACATCCGCACCATCGTGAACCAGCCTTCGCTGGTGGCGGTGCGCGGCGAGCAGCTGCCGATCGTGCGGCTGGAGGACGTGGTGCAGCTTCCCGAGGGGCGCGAGCGCCCGCAGCCGCTCTGCCTGGTGGTCGAGGTGGACAACCGCCGCGCGGCGCTCCTCGTGGACAGCCTCATCGGCCAGCAGCAGCTGGTGGTGAAGTCGCTCGACTCGAACCTGCATTCGGTGCCGGGCGTCGCCGGAGCGACGATCCTGGGCGACGGCCGCGTCGCGCTCATCCTCGACGTGAGCGCCGTGACCCGCACCCATGCCGCGCGCGCCGCGGTGAAGGTGGCCGCATGAGCGCACGCGCGGAGCCGCGCACCGACGCGCCGGCGCCCGCGCAGCGCGAGTTCCCGTTCGACCGCGAGCACTTCCGCCTGATCGCCGAGCGCGTGTACCGCTTCTCCGGCATCCGGCTGCCGGAGGCGAAGCGCGAGATGGTGTACGCGCGGCTCGCGCGGCGCCTGCGCACGCTCGGCATCGCGTCGTTCGACGCCTACATCCGCTACCTCGAGCTCGAGCCGGCGGAGTGGGAGCACTGCACCAACGCGCTTACCACCAACGTCACCTCGTTCTTCCGCGAGGAGCACCATTTCCGCACCCTCGCGCTGCACGCCGCCGCGCACGCGTCGAGCGGCCGTCCCTACCGGGTGTGGAGCGCCGGATGCTCGACCGGCGAGGAGCCCTACAGCATCGCGATGGCGCTCGCGGAGACGCTCGGCGAGGCGGGGTTCGAAGTGCTCGCGACCGACCTCGACACCCAGGTGCTCGCCGCCGCGCGCGAAGGCGTCTACGCGCTCCAGTCGGTGCTCAAGGCGAGCGAGGAGCGCCAGAAGCGCTTCTTCCTGCGCGGCGCCCGGCGCTTCGAAGGGCGCGCGCGCGTGAGGAGGGAGCTCGCCGCGCGCGTGGAATTCGCGCGGGTGAACCTGATGGACCCCGACTGGGCGGTGCCCGGCGGGCTCGACGCCATCTTCTGCCGCAACGTGATGATCTATTTCGACAAGCCGACCCAGGCGCGCCTCATCGAGCGGTTCGCCGCGCTGCTCCAGCCGCAGGGGCTGTTCTTCGCGGGCCACGCGGAGAGCCTCCTCGACAACGGGCGCCACTTCCGCCTGAAGGGCCAGACCGTGTACGAGCTTGCAAACCGGACCCTCACCCGACCTTCTCCCAAGGGAGAGGGCACTTCCACATGATGCGCGATGACGACCCGCTGCGCGACGACATCCCCAACCGCTACTTCGATCCGCACTTCAAGGTCGAGACGGCGAAGATCCTGCCCGGGGAGTACTACGCGACCAATCGCGAGATGGCGCTCGTCACGGTGCTCGGCTCGTGCGTGTCGGCGTGCCTGCGCGACCGCGAGAACGGGATCGGCGGCATGAACCACTTCATGCTGCCCGACGAGGGCAAGCTCCTCGGCAGCCACGGCAACATCAGCGCCGGCGGGCGCTACGGCGTGCACGCGATGGAGCTGCTCGTCAACCAGATCCTCAAGCTCGGCGGCCGGCGCGACCGCCTGGAGGCGAAGGTGTTCGGCGGCGGCAACGTGCTGCAGGGCTTCATGCTCTCCAACGTCGGCGAGCAGAACGCGAGCTTCATCGTCGAGTACCTGAACCTCGAGCGCATCCCGATCGTCGCGCGCGACCTGCTCGACGTGTGGCCGCGCAAGATCTATTTCTTCCCGCGCAGCGGCAAGGTCATGGTGAAGCGGCTGCGCAAGGTGAACAACGACACCATCGTGCTGCGCGAGCGCGACTACGGCGCGCGGCTCTTCCACGGCACCATCGAAGGCGGGGCGGAGCTGTTCAAATGAGCGACAAGATCAAGGTACTCATCGTGGACGACTCGCGCATGATCCGCGACGTCCTCACCGACATCCTCGAGGAGCAGGGCGACATCGAGGTGGTGGGCGCAGCGGCCGACGCGTACGAGGCGCGCGACATGATGCGCGACCTGAACCCCGACGTGCTCACGCTCGACGTCGAGATGCCCAAGATGAGCGGCCTGGAGTTCCTCGACAAGCTGATGCGCGCGCGGCCCATGCCGGTGCTCATGATCTCCTCGTTCACCGAGCGCGGCTCCGAGGTCACCTTCCGCGCGCTCGAGCTGGGCGCGGTCGATTTCGTCACCAAGCCGAAGCTGAACGAGCAGACCCCGGACGATTACGGCGCGCTCATCGCCGAGAAGATCCGCGCCGCGAAGAGCGCGCGGCTGAAGCTCCCGCGCCGCTCGCCGGAAGAGGGCGGCCTGGGGCAGGTGCCGGTGGTGCCGGTGCAGAAGCGGCCGGTGCCGCGCGGCGTGAAGACCTCCGACAAGCTCATCGCCGTGGGTGCGTCCACCGGCGGCACCGAAGCGATCCGCGAGTTCCTGGTCGGAATGCCGGTCGACTGCCCCGGCATCGTCGTCGTCCAGCACATGCCGGAGAACTTCACGCGCATGTTCGCCGAGCGCCTGGACGGCCTTTGCCAGGTGACGGTGAAGGAAGCCGAGCACAACGATCCGATCCTGCCGGGCCACGCGTACATCGCGCCCGGCGGCAAGCACCTGTGGGTGAAGCGCGACCAGGGCCAGCTCCTCGCGAAGCTCTCCACGGAGCCGCCCATGAACCTGCACCGCCCGTCGGTGGATTTCCTCTTCCTCTCCGCCGCGAAGTACGTCGGCGCCGATGCGGTCGGCGTGATCATGACCGGCATGGGACGCGACGGCGCGCAGGGCATGCTCGAGATGAAGAAGGCGGGCGCCTGGAACCTCGCGCAGGACGAGGCGAGCTCGGTCATCTTCGGCATGCCGAGGGAGGCGATCGAGATCGGCGCCGTCCACGAGGTGGCGCCGCTCAACAAGCTTCGAGAGAAAGCCCTCGCCCGCGTGGCGAAGAAGGAGACGACCCGATGAGCGCCGCTACGATGATCCCCGAGCCCCTCGCCCTGGACGGCCGCGCGCCGGCCGCCGAGGCGGCGCGCCGCGAGTTCCTCACCTGCCGCCTGGGCGACGAGCACTACGGCATCGACATCCTGCAGGTCCAGGAGATCCGCGAGATCGATCGCGTGACGCGCGTTCCGCACGTCGCCTCCTACGTGCGCGGCGTGATCAACCTGCGCGGCGCGATCGTGCCGGTGGTGGACCTGGGGCTGCTCTTCGGCTTTCCGGAGCCGCTGCCGATCGAGAAGGCGAGCGCGATCGTGCTGAACGTCGATCGGCGCATGGTGGGACTCCTCGTGGCGGGCGTCTCCGACGTGGTGGCGCTTGCCGAGCACGAGATCCTGCCGCCGCCGGAGCTGGGCGAACGCGCCATCGGCCGCGCCATCCAGGGCATCGGCACGCGCGGCGCCTCCGGCGACGAGGACGGCGCGGCGAGCCTGCTCCTCCTCGACGTGCAGCACCTCCTGCGCCGCGTGCGCGAGGAGCGCGAATGAGCGTGCACGCCGGCATGCCGCCCAACGAGGCGACCGCCATGATGCCGGCGCGCATCGGCCCCTACGAGATCCGCGGCGTCCTCGGACGCGGCGAGTCGGCGACGATCTACCTCGGCCGCGAGCTCTTTCCGGCGCGCGACGTGGCGATCAAGGTCTACGACCCGCGCCTCCTCGCCTCGGAGGACCGCGCGCTCTTCCGCTCGCTCTTCCTCAAGGAAGCGCTGCTCGCGAAGAAGCTCACGCATCCGAACATCACGCAGGTGCACGATGCGGCGGCGGACGACCAGCGCGCCTACATCGTCATGGAATACGTGCAGGCGGGAAGCCTCGACCGCTACTGCGTCGCCGAGGGCCTGCTCGAGCCCAAGCGCGTGGCGCAGGTGCTCGAGCGCGTGTGCGACGCGCTGAGCTATGCGAACGCGCTCGGCATCGTGCACCGCGACCTGAAGCCCGCGAACATCCTCATGGGCGCCGACGGCGAGGCGAAGGTGGCCGACTTCGGCGTCGCGCACACCGCCTTCGCCTTCGATCCCACGCGCGGCCTCATCGTGGGCTCGCCCGCCTACATGGCGCCCGAACAGCTCGAGCGCAAGGCCGCCTCGATGCAATCGGACATGTACTCGCTCGGCATCGTGCTCTACAAGATGCTGCGCGGCGAGCTTCCCTTTCCGCCGGACACGCCCGCGGCGCTCATGACGCGCATCCTGCTCGGCAACCTGCCGAGGCCCGGTGCCGGACGCAGCGGCCTCGACCCGCGCTTCGACCAGATCTTCGCGCGCGCGACGGCGCGCAATCCCGAGGAGCGCTACCCGAGCTGGGAGGAATTCGCCGCCGACCTGCGCCGCATCTCCGAGCCCGAGGGCGCCACCGTCCCGGCCGACGAGCGCGTCGGGCAGCTCGCCGCGCTGCCGTTCTTCCGCAGCTTCGGCGCCGCCGCCCTCGCCGAGATCGCGCCGATGGGCCGCTGGTTCGACGTGCGCGCGGGCGCCGAGCTGGTCGGCGAGGACGATCCCGGCTACTCGTTCTTCATCCTGGTGCGCGGCCAGATGCGCGTCACGCGCCGCGGGACGCTGCTGCGCATCCACGGCGCCGGACAGTGCCTGGAGGAAACCGCCTTCCTGCGCCGTAACGCCGCGCGCCGCTTCGCGAGCGTGACCGCGGTGACGGACTGCACGGTGATCGAGTTCGACCCGGACGTGCTGTGGCTCGCGTCGCCCGAATGCACGCGCCGGCTCGACGAGGCGTTCCTGCGCACCATGGCCGAGCGGCTGGTGAACGCCGAAGGCGCGCTCGCCGAGATGCTCGCCGGTCGCAGCGTGACGCTCTTCTGAGGCGCCGATGCGATTGCTCGTGGCCCTTCGCAACGTTCGCGTCTCGCGGCTCCAGGCGAAGCTGCTCGCGATCGTCGGCGTGGCGCTCGCGCTGGCGGCGGCGGTCGCGCTCGCCGGGCTCACGCGCGTCTACGGGACGGCGAAGGACGTGGAGCGCATCAGCCGCCAGGATCACGAGTCGCAGATCGGCATCGTGCGCATCGAGCTCGCCTTCCGGACGCAGGTGAAGGCGTGGCAGAACCTGGTCATGCGCGGCGGCGATCCGGAGATGCGCGAAAACTACTGGAATGCGTTCCGGGAATCGGAGAACTCGGTGCGCGACTCCATCGCCGACGCCCGCGACGCCACGAAGCATGCGGACGTGGCTCGCGCGCTCGACGCCTTCGCGGCCGCGCACCACGAGGCGGGCGAAGCGTACCGGCGCGCTTTCGCGGACGCCGTCCGGTCGGGCTGGAACATCGATTCCGTCGACAAGGCGGGCGGGGGGCTCGACCGCGGCCCGTCGGAGCGGCTCGAGGATGCCGAAGGCCTCGCGCAGCAGCGCGGCGCCGAGCTGGTCGGCGCGGCGGTCGCATCCGGCCGGCGCGCGTACCGGGTCGCGATGGGCGCGATCCTCGTCGCGGTGCTCGGCGCCCTCGTCGGCCTCTGGTTCTACACGCGCGGCGCGCTGCTCGCGCCCATCGCGGCGGCCGCCTCCCACGCGGAGCGCATCGCGCGCGGCGACCTCACCGCGCGGGTGGAAGCGCGCTCGCGCGACGAGGCCGGCCAGCTCCTCGCCACGTTCGCCCGCATGAGTGAAGGCCTGGCGCGGGTGGTGACGCAGGTGCGCGCCGCCGCCGACGCCGTCGTGCAAGCCTCGGGGGAAGTCGACGCCGGCATGACGGACCTCTCGCAGCGCACCGAGGAACAGGCCTCGAGCCTCGAGGAAACCGCGGCGAGCATGGAGGAGCTTTCGGGCACCGTGCGCCAGAACGCGGACAACGCGCGCGAGGCGGACGAGCTCGCCTCCAACGCGTCGAAGCGCGCCGAGCAGGGCGGCCGCGAAGTGGCGCGCGTCGTGGTGACGATGAGCGAGATCAGCGAAAGCGCGAAGCGCATCGCCGACATCATCTCGGTGATCGACGGCATCGCGTTCCAGACCAACATCCTCGCCCTCAACGCCGCGGTCGAAGCGGCGCGCGCGGGCGAGCAGGGCCGCGGCTTCGCGGTCGTCGCCGCCGAGGTACGCTCGCTCGCGCAGAGGAGCGCCCAGGCCGCGAAGGAGATCAAGGACCTCATCGGCACTTCGGTCGCCCAGGTGGAGGACGGCACGCGCCTCGTGGACCAGGCCGGTGGCACGATCGCCGCGCTGGTGAACGACGTGAAGAAGGTGAGCGGCCTCATGCGCTCCATCGCCGAGGCCTCCTCGGAGCAGAGCCGCGGTGTGCTGCAGGTGGGCAAGACCGTCACCGAGATGGACAAGGCGGTGCAGCAGAACGCTTCCGCGGTGCAGCGCTCGGCCTCCGTGGCGCAGGGCATGCGGCGCCAGGCGGACGCGCTGTTGCGCGCGGTGGGCACGTTCCGGGTGGACGAGGTTCCGGCGGAGGATGCGCGCGCGGCGCGGATCGGGCACGATGCGGAGGTCGCGATCGCGCCGTTGCACGCCGCCAAGCCGGGCCCCGCGTCCGTCGGCCCGGTGGCGCGCCGCGCGACCGCGGCTACCGCGCCCGACGATTGGGAAGAGTTCTAGGAGAACGCACATGAAGACCGCAACCGCGGCACGGGAAGAAACGCGCGAAGTCCTCGTCTTCGTCCTCGGCAAGGAGGAATACGGCGTGGACATCCTCAAGGTGCAGGAGATTCGCGGCTACGAGAAGGTCACGCCGATTCCCTCGGCGCCGGATTACCTGAAAGGGGTGGTGAACCTGCGCGGAGTGATCGTCCCCGTGATCGACATGCGCGTGAAGTTCCGGCTGCCGGACATCCGCTACGACTCGTTCACCGTCGTGGTGATCCTGCGCCTCGCCGGGCGCGTCATCGGCATCGTGGTGGACGGCGTCTCCGACGTCGTGCGCTTCGCCGAGAGCGAGGTGAAGCCCGCGCCGCAGCTGGGCGCCCTGGTCGACAGCTCCTTCCTCGCCGGCGTCGCCACGCAGGACGAGCGCATGGTGCTCCTGGTCGACATCGAGCGCCTGCTCTCCAGCGGCGAGCTCAACCTCCTGCGCGAGATGACGGAGACGGTGTCGTGAGACGCTACCTCGGGTTCGCACTGCGCCACCCGTACCTGCTCGCGGCGTTGATGGTCGTGTTGTTCCTGCCGTGGCTGTGGCTCGCCGTGCTGATCCCGCAATGGGCGCTCCTCACCTCGCTCGCGATCGTGCCGCTCGCCGCGCTGGTCGCCCTCGCGCTGGTCATGAAGGACCTGAACGCCGAGGACGAGGGCCCGATCACCGGCAGCGAGGAGTCGCTCTTCAAGTGGCGCAAGCGCACGCGCCTCTTCCAGCAGGTGGTGGTCGGCCTCGACACCATGCTCGAGCGCTGGGACACCGCCTCGCAGGCGAATCGCAAGAAGCTCGACCTCGTGAACGAATCGGTCGAGGAGGTGATCAAGCTCACCGAGAACGCGGTCACCGAGATCAGCAAGCGCTTCCGCGTGCTGGTCGGCAAGGCGAACGAGCAGACCGAGGCGGCGATGTCGCTCCTCAAGGCGGGCGAGGCGGGCGAGCACCGCGGCATCCTGTCGCTGCCCGACTTCATCAAGGCCTACGACACGCAGCTCGTGAACGTGACGAGCCACATGACGAGCTTCTCGCAGGCGGCCGACGAGATGGCGAACCACCAGAAGCGCGTCTCCGAGCACGCGAAGGTGATGGAGGAGACGATCGACGGCCTGCGCAACATGGCCTCCCAGATCTCCCGCATCGCGCTCGACAGCTCGGTCGCGATGACCTCGCAGACCCTCACGCCGCGCGACTTCGTGGAGATGACCGACCGCATCCGCGCGATCAGCGCCGAGGCGCACGAGCTCACGAGGAAGACCCGCGCCGGCCTCGATGCGATCGGCGACGAGGTGCGGCAGGGCAACAAGCGCACGACGCAGGTCGCGGAGGCCGCGCGCCGCGCGGTGGAGATCGCGCGCACCGAGATCGGCACGCTCAACGAGGCGACCATCGAGCAGACGCGCCAGATCGAGGCGACGCTCACGCACGTGAACGACCTCTCGGTCGAGATCCAGAAGGACATCAACCAGATCATCGTCGCGATGCAGTTCCAGGACATCACGCGGCAGAAGCTCGAGCGCCTGCACAAGCCCACGCTGGGCGCGGCCGCGGAATCGCTCTCGCTCCTCTCGCACGAGACGCAGGCGCTCCTGCAGCGCGACCTCTACCGCGCGGTCCGGGCCTACTCGCAGAGCGCTCTCAGGCCGCGCATGCCCGGCGCGAAGGAGCTCACCGAGGCCGAGGGGCGCAGGCTCGACGCGGTGCAGGATGCCGCGCCGCGGCACTCGGCGGTGACGCCCGAGGACGGCCACGAAGCCGGCACCAAGGTCGAGATCTTCTAGCGGGTCTTGCGCCACGGCAAGGCGGCTGACGCCGCCGCGCGCCGGGGGTAAACTGGGCCACTTCCACAACGGGCCGGCCGTCGGGCCGCCGGGACGATGCAGCCGCTCGCGGCCGTCAACGATTTCGTCATCAAGTTCGCCAACGTGAACGGCTCGGGATCGGCCTCGGCGAACACGCTCTTCGCGAAGTCGATCCTGCGCATGGGCGTGCCGGTGAGCCCGCGCAACATCTTCCCGTCGAACATCCAGGGCCTGCCCACCTGGTACGAGGTGCGCGTTTCCGAGGCGGGCTGGCTCGGCCGGCGCGGCGGCGTGGACCTGATGGTCGCGATGAACCCGCAGACCTGGGAAAAGGACGTCGCCGAGATCGAGGCGGGCGGATACCTCTTCTACGATTCCACCAAGGCGCTCGCGCCGTCGAAGTTCCGCGACGACGTCCAGGTGATCGGCATGCCGCTCACCGAGATCTGCAACGCGACCTGGTCCGCGCCGCGCGAGCGCCAGCTCTTCAAGAACATCGTCTACGTGGGCGCCCTCGCGGGGCTCCTCGACATCGACTTCGCGTGCGTCGAGAAGCTGATCGGCGAGCAGTACAAGGGCAAGGAGAAGCTCCTCGCGCCCAACGTGGAGGCGCTGCGCATGGGCTACGACTACGCGGCGAAGAGCCTGCCGCCGATCTCGCTCGTGGTACGCAGGAGCGAGCGCATCGGCAATCGCATCTTCCTCGAAGGCAACAGCGCCGCGGCGCTCGGCTGCGTCTACGGAGGCGCCACGGTGTGCGCGTGGTATCCGATCACGCCGTCCTCCTCGCTCGCCGAAGCCTTCTCGCGCCATTGCCGCAAGTACCGCACCGATCCCGACACCGGACAGGCGAAGTACGCGATCGTGCAAGCCGAGGACGAGCTCGCCTCGATCGGCATGGTGATCGGCGCCGGCTGGAACGGCGCGCGCTCGTTCACGTGCACCTCGGGGCCCGGCATCTCGCTCATGCAGGAATTCATCGGCCTCGCGTACTTCGCGGAGATCCCGGCGGTCGTCATCGACGTGCAGCGCGCGGGTCCCTCGACCGGGATGCCAACGCGCACGCAGCAGGCGGACGTGCTTTCCTGCGCGTACGCCTCGCACGGCGACACCAAGCACGTGCTGCTCTTTCCCGAGGATCCGAAGGAGGGCTTCGAGATGTCGGCGCAGGCCTTCGACCTCGCCGAACGCCTGCAGACGCCCGTGTTCGTCATGCTCGACCTCGACATCGGCATGAACGAGCGCCTGTGCGAGCCGCTCGTCTGGGACGACGCCGCGCGCTACGACCGCGGCAAGGTGCTTTCCTACGACGACCTGGAGGCGGGCAAGCGCTTCGGCCGCTACCTCGACCTCGACGCCGACGGCATCGCCTATCGCACCTATCCCGGCACGCACCCGAAGCGCGGCTCCTTCTTCACGCGCGGCACCAGCCGCGACCGTTACGCGCGCTACACGGAGGAGGGAAGCGCCTACGTCGACAACATGCAGCGCCTGCTGAAGAAGCTCGAGACGGCGAAGGACTACGTCCCTAAGCCGGTGCTGCGCGCCTCGGCCCGCGGATCGCGCTTCGGCGTGATCCACTACGGCTCGACCGCGCCGGCCATGGACGAGGCGCTCGCGCTGCTCGCCGCCGAGGGCATGCCGATCGACGCGTTGCGCGTGCGGGCGTTCCCGTTCCACGACGAGGTGTCGGATTTCGTGGGCTCGCACGACCACGTCTTCGTGGTCGAGCAGAACCGCGACGGCCAGCTGCGCACGCTGCTCATCGCCGAGGCGATGCTGCCGTCGGAGAAGCTCACGCCGGTCCTGCACTACGACGGCACGCCGATCACCGCGCGCTTCATCCACGGCGAGATCGCTTCGCGCCTCTCGGCCTTCAACGTTTCACCGCTGAAGAAGACCGCCGCGGCGGATTGATTCGAAAGGCGCTTCCAAGGAATTTCGACGGAGTCACTCGATGACGTATCTCGCGAAACCGAAGCTCCACCACCCCGATCTGCCGAAGAACGAGCTGGGGCTCACGCGGCGCGACTACGAGGGCGCGATCTCCACTCTCTGCGCGGGCTGCGGGCACGATTCGATCAGCGCGGCGATCATCCAGGCGTGCTGGGAGCTCGCGATCCAGCCGCACCGCGTGGCGAAGCTCTCGGGCATCGGCTGCTCCTCGAAGACGCCCACCTACTTCCTCGGGCAGTCGCACGGGTTCAACTCGGTGCACGGGCGCATGCCCTCGGTGCTCACCGGCGCGAACCTCGCGAACCGCGAGCTCATCTACCTCGGCGTCTCGGGCGACGGCGACTCGGCCTCCATCGGCCTCGGCCAGTTCGCGCACAGCATGCGGCGCGGCGTGAACATGTGCTACGTCGTCGAGAACAACGGCGTGTACGGCCTCACCAAGGGACAGTTCTCCGCCACCGCCGACCGCGGCTCCAAGTCCAAGCGTGGCGCGGTGAATACCGACGAGGGCATCGACCTCGTTTCGCTCGCGTTGCAGCTCGGCGCGACTTACGTCGCAAGGAGCTTCTCGGGCGACAAGGCGCAGCTCGTGCCGCTCGTCAAGGGCGCGCTCACGCACGGCGGCGCGGCGTTCCTCGACGTGATCTCGCCGTGCGTCGCATTCAACAACCACGACGGCTCCACCAAGAGCTACGACTACGTGCGCGAGCACAACGAGGCGCTGAACCGCCTCGACGTGATCACCATGCACCCCGAAATCACGACCGACTATCCGCCCGGTTCCGTCCAGGAAGTGCGCCAGCACGACGGCTCGGTGCTGCGCCTGCGCAAGCTCGAGGAAGGCTACGACACTTCCGACCGCATCGCCGCGATGACCTACGTGCAGTCGCGCTATGCCGAGGGAGAGATCGTCACCGGGCTGCTCTACGTCCACCCGGAGGCGCGCGACCTGCATGCGCACCTCAATACCGTCGCGCAGCCGCTCAACCAGCTCGGCGAGCGCGAGCTCTGCCCGGGAGCCGCGGCGCTCGCGAAGTTCAACGCGGGGCTGCGTTAGCGATCCGCCTCGCTTGGGAGCGGCGCGCGGGACGGGGTAGACTTTGGATCCTTGCCCGGAGACGCGAATGAAGCCGATCGACCTGCGCAGCGACACCGTCACCCAGCCCACGCCCGCGATGCGCGAAGCCATGGCCCGCGCGGAAGTCGGCGACGATGTCTTCGGCGACGACCCGACCGTGAACCGGCTGCAGGAGGCTTGCGCGGAGCGATTCGGCATGGAAGCCGGGCTCTTCTTTCCGTCCGGGACTCAATCCAATTGCGCGGCATTGATGGCGCATTGCCAGCGCGGCGAGGAAGTCATCGTCGGGCAGGACGCGCACACCTATCACTACGAGGCCGGCGGCATGGCGGTGCTCGGCTCGATCCAGCCGCAGCCGCTCACCAACAAGGCCGACGGCACGCTCGACCTCGCCGAAGTCGAGGCCGCGATCAAGCCCGACGATGCGCACTTCGCCATCACCAAGCTCCTCGCGCTCGAGAACACGATCGGCGGCAAGGTGATTTCGCGCTCGTACATGGCCGATGCCGTCGCGCTCGCCAGGCGCCGCAATCTGTCCACGCACCTCGACGGCGCGCGCATCTTCAACGCATCCGTGAAGCTCGGCATGGCGGTGAAGGAGCTGTGCGCGGGATTCGACAGCGTTTCGGTGTGCCTTTCGAAGGGGCTCGGCACGCCGGCCGGCACCGTGCTGGTGGGCCGCAAGGAGGTGATCGCGCGGGCGCGGCGCATCCGCAAGATGCTCGGCGGCACCATGCGCCAGGTCGGCATCCTCGCGGCGGCGGGCCTCTACGCGCTGGAGCACAACGTCGATCGGCTCGCCGAGGACCACGCGAACGCCGAGCGCCTCGCGAAGGGACTCGCGGCGGCCGGCCTCAAGGTCGAGCCGGTGCAGACCAACATGGTGTTCGCGACGATTCCGCGCGGATCGGTCGAAGCGCTCAAGGCGCACCTCGACGCGAACGGCGTGAAGGCGCTCGTCGGCCCGCGGCTACGGCTGGTGACGCACCTCGACGTGGACCGCGCGGCGATCGATCGCGCGGTGTCGGTGTTCGCGGCGTTTTTCCAGAAAGCGGCGGCGCACGCGGACTGAGCAGCGCCTCGGGCGGCACGATCGCGCAGTTCCCGCACGCCCTCCACCTGCGCGCAGCTCGCGCGCTACAGCACCTCGCCCGCGTGGTCGGCGAGGCGCGAGCGCTCCCCGCGCAGGAGCGTCACGTGGCCCGAATGGCTCCAGCCCTTGAAGCGGTCGACCACGTACGTGAGGCCCGACGAGCCTTCCGTGAGGTAGGGCGTGTCGATCTGCGCGATGTTGCCGAGGCACACCACCTTGGTGCCGGGGCCGGCGCGCGTGATGAGCGTCTTCATCTGCTTGGGCGTGAGGTTCTGCGCCTCGTCGATGATCAGGTACTTGTTGATGAACGTGCGCCCGCGCATGAAGTTGAGGCTCTTCACCTTGATGCGGTTGCGGATGAGGTCGGCGGTCGCGGCGCGTCCCCAGTCGCCGGCTTCCTCGTCGGTGCGCATCAGCACGTCGAGGTTGTCCTCGAGCGCGCCCATCCACGGCGTCATCTTTTCCTCCTCGGTGCCGGGAAGGAAGCCGATGTCCTCGCCCACCGGGACGGTAACGCGCGTCATGATGATCTCGGTATAGACCTTGTAATCGAGCGTCTGCATGAGGCCCGCGGCGAGCGTGAGGAGCGTCTTGCCCGTGCCCGCCTGGCCGAGCAGCGTGACGAAGTCGACCTCCGGGTCCATCAGCAGGTTGAGCGCGAAGTTCTGCTCGCGGTTCCTCGCGGTGATGCCCCACACGTTGTTCTTGTGATGCGAGAAATCCTTGAGCGTCGAGAGCACCGCGGTCTTGCCGCGCGCCTCCCGCACGATCGCGAGGAACGGCCGGTCGCCTTCGTGGAAGACGAACTGGTTCACGAGCATCGCCGGCACCAGCGGCCCCTTCACGCGATAGAGCGTGCGGCCGTGCTCCTTCCAGCTCTCGACGTCCTTGCCGTGGCGATCCCAGAAATCGGCCGGAAGCTGCATCACGCCGGTGTAGAGGAGGTCGGTGTCCTCGAGGACCTTGTCGTTGTAGTAGTCCTCCGCGGCGAGGCCGAGCGCATGCGCCTTGATGCGCATGTTGATGTCCTTCGACACCAGCACCACGTCGCGCTTGGCGAAGCGCTGCTTGAGGTGCATCGCCACGCCGAGGATCACGTTGTCGGCCTTCTGCGAGGCGACGGAGCTGGGGATCTCGACTTCCACCGAGTGCGTCTGGAGGAAGAGGCGCCCCGCGGCTTCGCCGCCGCTCTTCGCCTTGAGCGAGAAGCCCTGCTCGATGTCGCCGCCCTGGTTCACGATCTCGTCGAGGAAGCGGCTCGCCTGGCGGGCGTTGCGCGCGACCTCGCTCATGCCCTTCTTGTGGTCGTCGAGCTCCTCGAGCGTCACCATCGGCAGGAAGACGTCGTGCTCCTCGAAGCGGAAGAGGCTCGTCGGGTCGTGCATGAGCACGTTCGTGTCCAGCACGAAGAGCTTCGCCGCCGCGGCCTTCGAGGCACGCGCGGGACTTTCGCGTTCGCGTCTGCGCTGCATGGGGGCCTCCCCGTGTGAGGCGGGAGCGGACGTCTCCTCCGCATCGTGCCGCGCGGAAGAGTCTCTGAAGGTGTCGTTGGGCATCAGGATCGGACGGGGTGGTGGGGAAAGAGTTCGAGCGTGCAATCGAGGACTTCGCGCGCATGGCTCGGCGCGTTCACGCCGCGCGCTCCTGCGTGCAGCCGGGCGTGTCGTCCTTCGGATGGAAACGGGGGACCCACGGATGGCCTCGGAAGGCCGGGAGCAGGAGGCGCTGGTTGCCGGTGGCGGGGAGCTCGAATTCCCGTCAGGACCGCGCGAGGGTTCATCCGAGTCGAGGCTGAGGAAAGCTAAGGGCCACAACCCATGGTGAACAAAAAACCTGAAAAACGCAAGCTATGGGGATGATTCTTCGGCGAGAAAGGCGGGCCCCTGGCAGGCGAGGGTGCCGGAGCGGCCCGGGACCTGCGCGTCGATCACGTTGTGCAGCGGCAGCGCGCGCACATCGACGCTGGAAACGAGGTCGCGCATCGCCGCGAGCTCGTAACCCTGTGCCTTCCAGCCCACGAGGAGCTGCTCGAGCACGGACGAGAGCTTCATGCCCTCGAGCTCGGCGTGCAAGGTGAAGACATGATCGCGGCGGTCGTTCGCGGTGCGCTCGAGGAGCTTGTCCGCGACGTTCGCTCGCGTCGTCCCGTCGAGGCCGATCAGCTCGTCGAGCGTGGCGAGCGTCGTGGGAAACTGCGGGCATGCGACGATCTCGGCGCGGATCACGGGAATGAAGGGATGCGTGCCGCGAGTGTCGGAGGCATAGCGGAAACCGAGCGACTGCGTGCGGCGATAGGCGTGCACGTTCATCTGCCAGCCGGCCGCGCCGTGCACCTGCGGCTCCTCGCCGAGGATCTCGCGGAAGCGCTGGCACGCGAGCGCCATCTGCCAAGCGGTCCACCTGGCATCGGCGCGCACGACCCCATCCTGCCACTTGACGTGGTCCCAGGTGTGGATGCCGACCTCGAAGCCCTCGTCGCGCACGCGCCGCAGGATGTCCGCGCAGCGCCGCCCGATGTCCGGGCCGGGCAGGAACGTCCCGTAGAGCAGCGTGCGGACGCCGTAGTGTTCGACCACCGAGGTGCGGCCGACCTTTTCCATGAACCCGGGACGCAACGCGCGCCGGATCGCGCGGCCCGTGTGGTCCGGACCCAGCGAAAAGAGGAAAGTCGCGCCCGCGTCGTGCCGGGACAGGATGTCCACCAGCTTCGGCACGCCTTCGCGCGTGCCGCGCAGAGTGTCGACGTCGATCTTCAACGCGAGCTTCATCGAGGAGAAACGGGAGGTGGATCCGCAGGAACGTGATTCTCCCATGCCTTACGACCTTCTCGGCGGCGACGCCGGCGTGCGCACGCTGGTCGAGCGCTTCCACGACTGATGGATTTCGAAGCGGACTACGCGCGACTGCGCGCGGTGCACGGGTCGACGCTGGAGAGCGCGCGCGCCGTCTCCCGTTCGCAATCGGCGAGGAGGAGCGCGATCAATGGATGGCCTTGCGCAACCGCTAGCACGAAATACGGCGTACGGGGGCGCGAGAAGGCCGCCGGCGGCGCCTCGAAATAAATGGTGCGCCGCCGCAAGATGCCGTGTTAAAATCTTGAAATTCCTGCATTTTTGACTTCCATGCCCCGCCGCCCCCTACGCAACATCGCGATCATCGCGCACGTCGACCACGGCAAGACCACGCTCGTCGACAAGCTCCTGCAGCAGGCCGGCACCTTCGCCGCCCACCAGCACGTGGTCGAGCGCGTGATGGATTCCAACGACCTCGAGCGCGAGCGCGGCATCACCATCCTCGCGAAGAACACGGCGGTGGACTATCGCGGCGTGCACATCAACATCGTCGACACGCCCGGCCACGCGGACTTCGGCGGCGAGGTCGAGCGCGTGCTTTCGATGGTGGACGGCGTGCTGCTGCTCGTCGACGCGGTCGAAGGCCCGATGCCCCAGACGCGCTTCGTCACGCGCAAGGCCCTCGCGCAGGGGTTGAAGCCGATCGTCGTCGTGAACAAGGTGGATCGCGATTCGGCGCGCCCCGACTGGGTCGTGGACCAGACGTTCGACCTCATGGACAAGCTGGGCGCGAACGAAGACCAGCTCGATTTCCCGGTGATCTACGCATCGGCCATCAACGGGTGGGCGAGCACCAAGGCGGGCGAGGTCGGCACGGACATGCGCCCCCTCTTCGACGCGGTGCTCGAGCACGTGCCCGCGCCCAGGGGCGATCCCGATGCGCCGCTGCAGCTCCAGATCGCCGCGGTCGATTACTCGAGCTTCCTGGGCCGCATCGCCGTCGGCCGCATCCGCCGCGGCACCATCCGCAAGGCGCAGCAGGTGGCGATCCTCGCGGGCGACAAGCCGCTGCGCACCGCGAAGATCGGCGTGATCTACACCTTCCAGGGCCTAGACAAGGTCGAGTCCGACGAGGCCTCCGCGGGCGAGATCGTCTCGGTCACCGGCATCGAGGATTTCGTGATCGGCACGACGTTCGCCGACCCGGAGAACCCGGAAGCGCTTCCGATGGTGGGCGTGGACGAGCCGACGCTCACCATGAACTTCATGGTGAACAAGTCCCCGCTCGCGGGGCAGGAAGGCAAGTACGTCACCAGCCGGCAGATCCGCGAGCGGCTGGATCGCGAGCTCCTCGCCAACGTCGCCCTGCGCGTCGAGGAGACCGAGGACGCGGACGTGTTCCGCGTCTCGGGCCGCGGCGAGCTCCACCTCACCATCCTCATCGAGAACATGCGCCGCGAGGGCTACGAGGTCGCGGTGGGCAAGCCGCGCGTCGTCGTGAAGGAAGTCGACGGCGTGCGCATGGAGCCGTGGGAGCAGCTCACCGTGGACGTCGAGACCGAGAGCCAGGGCAAGATCATGGAGGAGCTCGGCCGGCGCGGCGGCGAGCTGCAGGACATGGTGCCGGACGGCAAGGGGCGCGTGCGGCTCGACTACAACATTCCCTCGCGCGGCCTGATCGGCTTCCAGATGGAATTCATGACGCTCACGCGCGGCACCGGCATCAAGAGCCACGTGTTCGACACCTACGCGCCGGTGAAAGGCGAGCTCCCCAGCCGGCGCAACGGCGTCCTCGTCTCCTCGGAGCAGGGCGACGCGGTGGCGTTCGCGCTTTGGAACCTGGAGGAGCGCGGCCGCATGTTCGTCTCGCCCGGCGAGCGCGTCTACGAAGGCATGGTGATCGGCATCCACTCGCGCGACAACGACCTCATCGTGAATCCGATCAAGGGCAAGAAGCTCACGAACGTGCGCGCGGCCGGCAAGGACGAGGCGGTCACGCTCACGCCGCCGATCCAGCTCACGCTCGAGAGCGCGATCGAGTTCATCGAGGACGACGAGCTGGTCGAGGTGACCCCGAAGTCGATCCGCCTTCGCAAGCGTTTCCTCTCGGAGCACGAGCGCAAGCGCGCGCTGCGCGAAGAGCGCGCCGCATAACCCGAGCGGCATGCCGGCCGCCTGGATCCCGATCACGGTCTTCGCGGCGGCCGCGCAGACCGTGCGCAATGCCGCGCAGCGCCATCTCACCGGCGAGCTCGGCACGCTCGGCGCGACGCTGGTGCGATTCCTCTACGGCGTGCCGTTCGCCGCGTTGTGGCTCGTCGCGGTCCTCGCAGTCCACTCCGGCGCGCCGGTACCGCCGCCGGACGCTCGGTTCGCAGGCTGGCTCCTCGTCGGCGCCGTAGGCCAGATCGGCGCGATGGCGCTGCTCCTCAAGGTGATGGAGGAGCGCAACTTCGCGCTCGGCGTCGCCTACTCGAAGACCGAGGTGCTGCAGGTCGCGATCTTCGGCTGGCTCTTCCTCGGCGACCCGGTCTCGGCCGGGACCGCCGCGGCGGTCGTGCTCGGCACTGCGGGCGTCTTCCTGCTTTCGGGCGGATGGCGCGCGGGATGGAGCGCCCGCACCGCGGCGTTCGGCATCGCGTGCGGCGGACTCTTCGCTCTCTCCGCGGTCGGATATCGCGGCGCCGAGCTCGCGTTGCCGCACGGCTCGTTCGTCGTCACGGCGGCCTTCACGCTCCTCATGGCGCAGGCGGTGCAGACGCTGCTGCTGGGTGGCTGGCTGCTCGCCCGCGATGCGCCGGTCGTGCTGCGCGTGCTGCGTGCCTGGCGCATCTCGCTGCTCGCGGGCTTCATGGGAGCGGCCGCATCGGCGGGCTGGTTCACCGCGTTCGCGATCGAGCCGGTCGCTCACGTGCGCACGCTGGGCCTCGTGGAGCTCGTCTTCAGCTACGCCGTCTCGCGCCGGCTCTTCCGCGAACGACTCGCGGCGATCGAGATCGCGGGCATCGCGCTCCTCGCGCTCGGCGTGGCGGCGATCACGGTCGCGCGCTGAGCGCGCTCGCGGCGGTCCCGGGCTTCATGCCCTCCTTCTCAGGCAGCAGCTGCATGCCATACGGCGTGCAGGGCGGGAACACCGTGCGCGTGGAGCCGGCGCGCTCCGGCCGTAGACACCTCGCTCGGGCGCGGAGTAGGCTTCGGCACAAGCCGTGCATCGTCCGTACCGTTTGACTTCGCGCCGCGTTGGCTGCACCTGCGCACCGACAACGTCGAGGCCCTGATCCGGAGGTTCCCATGAGCGATCGTGAGTCGGCGCCCCCCGCCGGGGACGCAAAGTCCAACGGCATCGAGCAGCGGCTCGCCGACGAGCGGCGCTTCCTCGAGGCGGAGCGAGACGACCCCGCATCGCCGTACTTCGCCGGCGGCCTCAAGCCATCCCGCGGCCGGCGACGCTTCCTGCTCGGCTCCGTCGGTGCCCTCGCCGGGACCGTGGCTACACGCAGCGCGCCGCAGTCCACGTCCGGATTGGTCGCGCACGAAGTGCCGCCGGACGCCACCAAGGTGCAGGGATACCCGCTCGCCGACGAAAGCTACGGCAGCCGCTCCCAATTCGAGACCGAGATGCGGGTGCGCTTCAAGACCGCGACCGCGCAATCGTCCTGGACGTTCACGCCGCTGCAGAACGGCTGCGGCATCATCACCCCGTCGGGCCTGCACTTCGAGCGCAGCCATGGCGGCACCGCCGTGATCGATCCGTCGCGGCACATGCTGTACGTGCACGGACTGGTGAAGCGCCCGAGGAAGTTCTCGATGCGGGACCTGAGAAGGTTCCCGTCGATTTCGCGCGTTCTATTCCTCGAGTGCTCGGGAAACGGCCTCACCGAGTGGTACAAGCCGACGCTGAAGACGGTGCAGGGCACGCACGGGCTCACCTCGACATCCGAATGGACCGGCGTGCCCCTCGCGACCATCCTCGACGAGTGCGGCGTTCCGGGCAACGCGCGGTGGCTCCTCGCCGAGGGCGGCGATGCGGCGGCGATGACGCGCAGCATCCCGATCGAGAAGGCGATGAAGGATGCGATCCTCGCGTATGGGCAGAACGGCGAGGCGCTGCGTCCCGAGCAGGGATATCCCTTGCGGCTGCTCCTGCCCGGGTTCGAGGGCAACATGAACATCAAGTGGCTGCGGCGCATCGAGGTCTCGGACGCGCCGTTCATGACGCGCGAGGAGACCTCGAAGTACACCGACCTCATGCCGAGCGGCAAGGCGGTCCAGTTCTCCTTCGAGATGGAAGCGAAGTCCGTGATCACGTCGCCCTCCGGGGAGATGACGCTCGACGGTCCCGGCTTCTACGAGATCACCGGCCTCGCGTGGTCGGGACGCGGATCCGTGAAGCGCGTCGACCTTTCCGTCGACGGCGGCCGCAGTTGGCACGAGGCGGCGTTGCAGCAACCGGTGCTTCCCGTCTGCCACACGCGCTTCCGCTTTCCCTGGCAATGGGACGGGCGAGAGGCGATCCTGCAGAGCCGCTGCACGGACGACACCGGCTACGTGCAGCCGACCCTCGGGCAGCTCATCGCCGTGCGCGGGCTCGACGGCCCGCTGGGCTCCATCTACCACCTCAACGCGATCCAGAGCTGGCACGTCGCGGGCGACGGAAAGGTGACCAATGTCCACCACTATTGAGCGCCTGGCCGCGGCGCTCGCGTTGCCGTTGGCGGCGTGCGCGGCGCTTCCCTCCGACTCGCCCGCCCGGGCTTCCGCCGGAGCGGCGATGCGGTACGGATTCGGAACTACGCCGACGAGCGCCGAGCTCGCACGCTTCGTCTCCCCGCTGGCCGACGGCCGCGGGCTGCCGCACGGATCGGGCCGCGCCGCGCAGGGAAAGGTGATCTACGAGCAGCAATGCGCTTCGTGCCACGGGGCGCAGCTGCAGGGAGGGGCCGGCGACAAGCTGGTCGGCGGTCGCGGCACGCTCGTGAACGACGACCCGAAGAAGCCGCCCGTGAAGACGGTGGAAAGCTACTGGCCGTACGCGACGACGCTCTTCGATTATGTCGCGCGCGCCATGCCGCTCAACGCACCGGGGAGCCTCGGGACCGACCAGGTGTACGCCGTCACCGCCTATATCCTGGCGCAGGCGAGGATCGTTCCCGCCGACGCGACGCTCGACGAGTCGAACCTCGCCCAGGTCGCGATGCCGAATCGCGATGGCTTCATCCCGGACCATCGGCCCGAGAACTTCCCCCCGCCGGATGCGACGCCGCACCAGGACCTGCGAATCGGGCAGAATCCGTAGTCCGCATCCTCGACAGCCGCCATGAAGCTCTACTACTCCGCGACTTCCCCCTTCGTCCGCAAGGCGCTCGTGTGCGCCCACGAATGCGGCCTCGCGAGCGGCCTCGAGCTGGTCGCCACCAAGGTCGTGCCGACCGAGCCCAATCGCGAGTACGGACAGGTCGCGCCGCTCATCAAGGTGCCGGCGCTGGTGCGCGACGATGGCATGGTGCTCTTCGACTCGATCGTGATCTGCGAATACCTGGACTCGAAGTCGAAGGGGGCGCGTCTTTTCCCGCCGGAAGGCGATGCGCGCTGGAAGGCGCTGCGCCTGCACGCCGCGGCGGACGGCATCCTCGAGGCGGCGGTCCTCGCCCGCTACGAGAACTTCGTGCGCCCCGAGCCGCTGCGCTGGAAGGCGTGGACCGACGGCCAGCTCCTCAAGGTGGACCAGGCGCTCGATTTCCTGGAGAAGAACCGCGCCGACCTCGAGGGCATCACGATCGGCACCGTCGCCGTCGGCTGCGCGCTGGGCTACCTCGACTTCCGCTACGCGGATCGCGATTGGCGCGGCAAGCATCCGGAGCTCGGCGCCTGGTTCGCGGAGATCGCGAAGCGGCCGTCGTTCCAGGCGACGATGCCCAAGGGCTGATCAGAGCTCGTCGATCGTCTTCGGCCAGTCGTCCTTGAGGAGCCGCGAGAGCGAGCGGTCCGCGAGGAGCTTCCCGCCCGTCTGGCAGGTCGCGCAGTAGTTGCATTCGTTCTCGGCGTACACGATGCGCTGCACCGGCGAGCCGCACACGGGGCAGGTCTTCCTGTAGCGGCCGTGCACCGCCATCCCGTCGCGGAACGCCGTCACCTTCTCGGGGAATCGCGCCCCCGCTTCGGCGCGCAGGATGTCGGTCCAGCTCACGAGCGTCTCGCGCACGGCCTTGTGGAGGCGGCGCGCCTCCTCCTCGCCGAGCGAGCGCGTGAGCTTGAGCGGCGAAAGCCGGGCGGCGTGCAGGATCTCGTCGGAATAGGCGTTGCCGATGCCGCTGAAGAGGTGCGGATCGGTGAGCGCGCGCTTGAGCGTGTGGTTCTCGCGACGCAGCGCCGCATCGAACGCCTCGAACGCGACCTCGAGCGGCTCGATGCCGCCCGGATCCATGGCGGCGAGGGCGTCTTCCCCACGCACGACCGTGAGCGAGGCGCGCTTGCGCGTGCCGGCCTCGGTGAAGTGCAGCGTGCCGTTGGGAAACTCGAAGCTCGCGAGGATGCCCTGCGGGCGGCGCTTCTCGCCGCGGCCGCGCCAGTGCAGCCTTCCCGCGACCATGAGATGGATCACGGCGAAGAGATCCCCGTCCAGCCCGAGCGCGAGACGTTTGCCGATGCGCCGCACGGCGCGCACCAGGCGGCCGTTCACCGAATCGAGCGGCGGATCGAAGGAACGCAGGACGAAGGGGCTCGCGAGCCGCACCTGCTCGAGGGGCTGGCCGACGATGCGGGCCGCGAGCGCCTCGCGGTAGACGGTGACGTCCGGAAGCTCCGGCATGCCGAAATCGTAGCCCATGGCAGGGTCACCTGGTGAGCTACCTGCGTGCGAGAATGGCCGCATGGAATCGAACACGATCTGGCTGCTGGTGGCGGCGATGTGCGCGGTGGGCGGCTTCGGCCTCGCGCATCTATGGAACCGCTCGCGTCCGAGCCACGACGAGAAGCGCGTCGCTGAGCTGGAGGCCGAGCTCTCGGTGGCGCGCGAGGAGCGCGCCCGCCAGGTGCAGGAGCTGCGCGAGTCGCTGCGCGGCCGCGAGGAGGCGGCGGCACGCCTGCAGGCGGAGGTCGCGCAGCTGCGCGAGCGCGCGGCGGAGCTCGCGACCCGCCTCGAAGAGGAGCGGCGCCAGTCGGAAGAGAAGCTGCGCCTGGTGAACGAGGCGCGCGCGGCGCTGGAGGCGAGCTTCAAGTCGCTCTCGGCCGACGCGCTCAAGAACAACAACCAGTCGTTCCTCGACCTCGCGCGCGCCTCGCTCGCGGAGTTCCAGCAGGCCGCGAAGGGCGACCTCGAGAAGCGCCAGGTCGCGATCGACCAGCTCGTCGCCCCGGTGAAGGCCTCGCTCGAGAAGGTCGACGAGAAGATCCACGCCCTCGAAAAGGCGCGCGAGAACGCCTACGGAGAGATGCGCCAGCAGTTCGCGCAGATGGCGCAGGTGCAGGAGCAGCTGCGCGCGGAGACTTCCAACCTGGTGAAGGCGCTGCGCCAGCCGCACGTGCGCGGCCGCTGGGGCGAGGTGCAGCTGCGGCGCGTGGTGGAGATGGCAGGCATGCTCGAGCACGTCGACTTCGTCGAGCAGGAGACCGCGCAGACGGACGAGGGCCAGCGCCTGCGGCCGGACATGGTCGTGCGCCTGCCCGGCAACCGGCAGATCGTGGTCGATTCCAAGACGCCGATCTCCGCATATCTCGACGCCCACGAGGCGCAGGGCGAAGAAGCCCGCAAGGCGAAGATCCGCGAGCACGCGCAGCTCGTGCGCTCGCACCTGCAGGCGCTCTCGCGCAAGAACTACTGGGAGCAGTTCGAGCCCACGCCGGAATTCGTGGTGATGTTCATCCCGGGCGAGGCGTTCTGCAGCGCCGCGCTCGAGTCCGATCCGGAGCTGCTCGATTCCGCCTTCGGGCAGAACGTCATCATCGCCTCTCCCGCCTCGCTCATGGCGCTCCTCAAGGCCGCCGCGTACGGATGGCGCCAGGAGAGCATCCAGGAGAACGCGCGCGCCATCAGCCAGCTCGGGCAGGAGCTGCATTCGCGGCTGGGCTCCATGGCGGAGCATCTCGCGAGGCTCGGGCGCAACCTCGAATCGGCGAGCGAGAGCTACAACTCGGCGATCGGATCGTTCGAGTCGCGCGTGCTGGTGTCGGCGCGCAAGTTCAAGGAGCTCGGCGCGACGTCGCAGGAAGCGGAGGTCGTCGAGCTGCGCGCCATCGAAGGGGGCGTGCGCAAGCTGCCGATGGAATAAACCGCGTTTTCCTCGATGCGGAATGGCGTTCGCTTCGCTTGCGCGAGCCGGACGCGCAGCGCAGGATAGGCGCGCTTCGCAAACCCACAACACTGAGGAGAAATCGCCATGAATGCGGGACGGTGGGCTTTTTCCTTCCTGTTCTTCGCGGCCGCGGCGTTCGCCGATTCCGGCAACCCCGGTCCCACCAGCTTCTCCACGCTCGTGCTGCTGCCCGGCTCCATCGAGGGCCTCACCAGCGACTACCAGGGCAACCTTTACACGCCGATGCGCGCCGCGGCACCAGCGCCGTGCCCGGTGCTGAAGATTCCCGTGAACGATCCGACCCATTACGTCGTGGTAGGCAACATTCCCGCGCCGAGCGCGAACAACTCGTGCTCGCCGAGCGGCCTCGCCTTCGGTCCCGACGGGCAGATGTACGTGACGCAGGCGGACAACAACATCTACCGGTTCATCCCGAACGAGGCCACGCCGCCGACGGCGACGGTGTTCGCGACCGGCGTGCCGGGCAACAACGGGCTCGCTTTCGACTGGAACGGCAACCTCTGGACCGGCGACGGCACCACCGGCTTCGGCCGCGTCTGGCGCATCTCCCCGGATGGCACCGTCACGGAGGAATTCCGCATCCCGGCCATGACGAACGGCCCCACCGTCGGCAGCGGCGTCGGGCGCAGCGTGCTCACGATTCCCAAGTCCAATGCGCAGCCCCTCGTTGCCAACGGCGTGCAGTTCACCCACGACCACGACCTCATCGTCGCCGATACCGCACGCGGCGCGCTCTGGCGCGTGCACGTCGATCGCGACAGCACGGTCGACGCGCACACCGGCTGCGACACGACGTACCCGGCCGACACGCTGTGCCTCGACCAGGTCTGGGTGCAGAGCCCGGCGCTCGAGGGCGCGGACGGCTTCGTGCTCGACGTCGCCGACAACGCCTGGGTCGACGCGAACGAGCGCAACGCCGTCGTGTTCGTGGCGAACGGGTCGCGCCAGGTGGTCGAGGTGTTCCGCAACCCGCCGGATGCCACGACGCACCTGCGCAACGCGGGGCCGCTCGAGACGCCGACGAGCCCGGTGCTCATGGGCCACCAACTGTGCACCGCCAACTCGGACGGCGACCGCCGCGACAACTCGCCTTCGAGCGCCGGCGAGATCGGCGGTGGCGGGCCGAAGGGCAAGATCTCCTGCCTGGACCAGCGCGTGGCGATTCCGGGTAGGGTGCTCCCGGTCCACTGACCACGCCTGCGATTCCCCGGGGCGCTCGCCCCGGGGAGCCTCACTCCCGCTCGATCCCCCGCACGATCGCTTCGGTCATCGCCGCCGTATTGCCGGTGCCGCGGATGTCGCCCGTGCGCGTCGCCGGATCGGCCAGCGCCGCGGTGATGGCGCGAGCCATGGTTCCCGCCGCCGCGACCGCTTGCGCGATCGCACGGTCGTGTCCCAGCCATTCGATGAGCATCCTCGTCGACTCGATCATCGCGTAGGGATTCGCGATGCCGCGTCCCGCGATGTCGGGCGCCGATCCGTGCGTCGCCTGCGCCATGGCGACCCGTCCCTCGCCGATGCAAAGGCCGGGCGCCATGCCGAGCCCGCCCACCAGCCCCGCCGCTTCGTCGGAGAGGATGTCGCCGAACATGTTGGTCGTGACCACCACGTCGAAGCTCTGCGGGTCGCGCACGAGCCGCATCGCGAAGGTGTCCACGATCACGTCGTCCACGCGCACGTCCGGATACTCGGCCGCCGCCCGCTTGCACTCCTCGACGAACATGCCGCAGCCGAGCTTGAACACGGTGTCCTTGTGGACGTAAGTCATGTGCTTCCTGCGATGGCGCGCGAGCTCGAGCGCGGCCCGGGCGACGCGGTAGCTCGCGCGGCGCGTGATGACGCGCATCGAGAGCGTCATCTCCTCGCTGGGACGAAACTCGCCCGGGCCGAGGTACATGTTGCGGTCCGGCTGGAAGCCTTCGTTGTTCTCGCGCACGATCACGAGGTCCACGTCCTCGTGCAGGCATCCGAGGCCGGGATAGGACCGGGTGGGCCGGACGTTGGCGAAGAGGTCGAAACGCTTGCGCAGGATCGGGTGCGGATTGACCGCCTCGGGCACTTTGGGATAGGCGCGATGGCCGATCGGGCCGAGGATCCAGCCGTCTAGCGCGGGCAGGGCGTCGAGGGTTTCCTTCGGCAGCGTCGAGCCGTGCGTGTCGAGCGCCTTGCGCCCGATCGGAAGCGGGTGCCAATCGACGGCAAGGCCATGGCGCGAAGCGGCGGCGCGCGCGACGCGCACCGCGGCGGGAACGATCTCGAGGCCGATGTCGTCGCCGTCGAGGATGCCGATGCGGAGCGGATTTTCCATGGCGCGATTATCGGGGAGCGGCTGCGCGGCCGCCACCTTCCCGCGGGCGGGAACGGTATCATTTCTCCATGAAAGTGATCGGCATCGCGGGCTACAGCGGCAGCGGCAAGACCACGCTCATCGAGCGGATGATCCCGATCCTCGTCGCCGAGGGGCTTGCCGTGTCGCTGGTGAAGCACGCGCACCATGCGTTCGACGTGGACCAGCCCGGCAAGGATTCGTACCGCCATCGCCACGCCGGGTGCACCGAGGTGCTGGTGAGCTCGGAGCGGCGCTGGGCGCTGATGCACGAGCTGCGCGCCGCCCCCGAGCCCACGCTTTCCGAGCAGCTGCGCCACCTCTCGCCCTGCGACGTGGTGCTGGTGGAGGGCTACAAGAAGGAGCCGATCGACAAGATCGAGGTCCACCGGCGCGAGGCCGGGGCGCCGCTGCTCTTCCCGGACGATCCGCACGTGGTCGCGATCGCGACCGACGAGCCGCTCGAAACGCGCCTGCCGCAGCTCCCGCTCGACGACGCCGCCGGGGTCGCGCGCTTCCTGATGGAGCACCTCGGGCTCGCGCGCGCGCGCCTGGTGCGGCAGCCATGACCACGGTGACGCTGCTTTACTTCGCGAGCCTGCGCGAGCGTGTCGGGCGCTCGCGCGAGGAGCTCGCGCTCGCCGCGGGCACGCCGACGGTCGGCGCGCTGGTCGAGCAGCTGCGCGCGCGCGACGGGCGCTTCGGCGAGGCGTTCGCGCCGGGCCGCCCGTGGCGCGTGGCCGTGAACCAGCGCATGGCCGATCCCGCGACGCCGCTCGAGGCGGGCGACGAAGTCGCGTTCTTCCCGCCGGTCACCGGAGGCTGAGCATGCCCATCGTGCGCGTGCAGGGCGCCGACTTCGACGTCGGCCGCGAGCTCGAGTCGCTCACGCGGGGCCGCGTGGACGTGGGCGCCGTGGCGAGCTTCGTGGGCCTGGTGCGCGACGTGAACGAGGGCCACGCGATCCGCGGCATGACGCTCGAGCACTATCCGGGCATGACGGAAAGCGCGCTCGAGGAGATCTGCCGCGAGGCGCACTCGCGCTGGCAGCTCCTCGAGACGCTGGTGATCCACCGCGTGGGCCCGCTCCAGCCGGGCGAGCGCATCGTGCTGGTGGGCGTGTCGAGCGCGCATCGCGGCGAGGCGTTCGCCGCTTGCGAGTTCATCATGGACTACCTCAAGACGCGCGCGCCGTTCTGGAAGCGCGAGGAGACGCCGCAGGGACCGCGCTGGGTCGAGGCGCGATCGAGCGACGACGAGGCCGCGCAGCGCTGGGAGTAGGGCTCGGCCAAGGCGGTCGAGGGAACGGCCGATCTCGAAAGCGCTGCCTAAATCGGCCCCGGAGCCCGTATAATTTACGGGGCTTTCCGTCGTAATCCACGTGAATGATCCGGTTGCGGAACCCGCCGCGACGGATCGAACCGGCCTTCGAGGAGGAAGTGAATGCATAGCGGTCGCAGGAAAGTCCTGCAGGATGCCGGCGGCCTCGCGGTCCTGGCGCTCGCCACGGCCGCGGGCGTCTTCAAGCCGTCGGTCGCCCGCGCCGAGTGGAACAAGGAGGCGTTCTCGACCAAGTCCTTCGCGGACGCCGTGAAGGCGATGGGCGGATCGCAACCCGTCGAGAGCAGGGAAGTCACGATCGACTCGCCCGACATCGCCGAGAACGGCGCGGTCGTGCCGTTCGCCATCGCGAGCGGGCTCGCGAATACGCAGTCGATCGCGCTCCTCGTCGAGAAGAACCCGAACATCCTCGCCGCGGAGTTCGACATCCCGCAGGGCACCGACCCGTGGATCAACACGCGGGTGAAGATGAACCAGACCTCGCGCGTCATCGCGCTGGTGAAGGCGGGCGACAAGTACTACTACAACGCCAAGGAGGTGAAGGTGACCCTCGGCGGCTGCGGAGGCTAGGCGATGGCCGATCCGATGAAGATTCGCGCCCGCATGCAGGGCGACAAGGTCGAGGTGAAGGTGCTGATGGCGCACGAGATGGAGACCGGCTTTCGCAAGGACTCGAGCGGCAAGCCGATCCCCGCGTGGTTCATCCAGAACGTGACCGCCACCTGCAACGGCAAGACGGTGCTTTCCGCCGAGTGGGGGCCGGCCGTGTCGAAGAACCCGTTCCTCGCCTTCCGCTTCAGCGGCGGGAAGCCGGGCGACAAGGTCGCGATCAGCTGGGTCGACAACCACGGCGACAAGCGCACCGACGAAGCGACCATTTCCTGAGCCGGGCCGTCCCCGGACGCACGACCGCGAGAGGGACATGCAAAAGATCATTCGCCGCACTGCAGTCGCCGCAGCTTTCGCGTTCGTCGCGGCGGCGGCGTTCGCCCGGCAACCGTCCAGCACCGAGCAGGCGATCGAGAAGTATCGCGAGGCCGTTGCCGAGGAGAATCCCGCGGAGCTGTGGGAAGCGCGCGGCGAGGCGCTGTGGAAGGAGCCGCGCGGCCCGAACCACGCCTCGCTCGAGCGATGCGACATCGGCCTCGGGCCCGGCGTCGTGAAAGGCGCGTACACGGTGCTTCCGAAGTACTTCCCGGACACCGGGAAGGTGCAGGACCTCGAGTCGCGCCTCCTTACCTGCATGCAGAAGATCCAGGGCATCGCGCCCGAGGAAGCGAAGAAGAACCACTTCGGCAACGGCCCGAAAAAATCGGTGATGGAGGCGCTCGTCGCCTGGATCGCCTCGGAGTCGCGCGGCATGCCGATGCACGTGTCGGTCTCGCACCCCGAGGAGAAGAAGGCCTACGAGATCGGCAAGCGGATGTTCTTCTATCGTGCCGGGCCGCACGATTTCTCGTGCGCGACCTGCCACTCGCACGACAACCTGCGCATCCGCCTGCAGGACCTGCCGAACCTCACCAGCACCAGGGACGCGCAGCGCGCCTATACCACGTGGCCCGGCTATCGCGTCTCGCAGGGCGAGGTGCGCACGATGCAGCATCGCCTGAACGACTGCTATCGCCAGCAGCGCTTCCCGGAGCCGGGATACGCCTCCGACGCGATCACCGCGCTCACGATGTACCTCGCGGTGAACGCGAACGGCGGCACCTACAATGCACCGTCGGTCAAGCGCTGAGGGGAGAGCGACGTGAACAAGAAGAGCACTTTGCGCATCGCGGGCCTCATCGGGGCGGTCGCGGCGCTCGCGATCGCGGGTTGCGCGGCGATGAGCGCAACGGGAGGCGGCGACCAGGCGGAGAACGAGGCGGTCGCGCTGATGAAGAAGGATTTCAAGCCGCGCGGCCAGGCGACGCTCGAGCGCCTCGACCAGGACCCGCTGCAGAAGGCGTGCACGGAAGCGGCCGAGAGCGGCAAGCCGGTGCCTGCCGACCAGGCCAAGCGCCTGCAGGAATCGCAGCTTGCGATGATTCGCTACCCGGCCGACGGGCAATATCTCGGCGACTGGAAGGCGGGCGAGAGGATCGCGCAGACCGGCAAGGGCAAGCAGTGGAGCGATGACCCGAAGAAGCCGGACGGCGGCAACTGCTACGCGTGCCACCAGCTCTCCAAGGCGGAGCTCTCGTACGGCACCATCGGCCCGAGCCTCTACCATTTCGGGCGCACGCGCGGCTTCGGCGCCGAGACGCAGCGCTACGTCTACGGGAAGGTGTACAACCCGCAGGCCTTCACGGCGTGCTCGAGCATGCCGCGCTTCGGCGCCCACGCCATCCTCACCGAGGAGCAGATCAAGGACGTCGTCGCACTGCTGCTCGACCCGAAATCGCCCGTGAACCAGTGAAGCTCGCCGTGCGCGGTGCCGTGCTCGTCGCGGCGGCCGCGCCCCTCCTCGCTGCCGGGACGGATAGCGCCACCTACACCGTGCGCGAGCTCACCCCGGAGACGGCGCTCAAGGCGGCGCAGGCGGCCCTCGCGAGCTGTCGCGCCGCCGGCTACCAGGTTTCCGTGGCGCTCGTCGACCGGGCCGGGCTCGCCCGCGTGCAGCTGCGCGACCGCTATGCGGGGCCGCACACGATCGAGGTCTCGATGGACAAGGCGTGGACCGCGGCCTCGACGCGCACGGCGACCGCCGAAGTGGAGCGGCTCTCGCGTCCCGGCCAGCCGCTCGCGGGCTTGCGCAACGTGCCGCGCATCGTCGCGCTCGCCGGCGGGCTTCCGATCGAAAGCGCGGGAACTCTCGTCGGGGCGATCGGCGTGTCCGGCGCCCCGGGCGGAGAGGCCGACGAGCGCTGCGCGAAGGCCGGCATCGCCGCGATCGTCGACGACCTGGAGCTCTAGGTGAACCGCCGGGAGTTCCTCGAGGCGCTCGCGCTCGGCGCCGCGGCGGGCCTTCCGCTCGCGAGCCGCGCCGCGCTCGCCGCCGAGGGCGACGCGCTCTACGACATCGCCCGCTACGGCAACGTGAGCCTGCTGCACTTCACCGATTGCCATGCGCAGATCCTTCCCGTGCACTTCCGCGAGCCGCAGGTGAACCTCGGCGTGGCCGAGGCCGCCGGCAAGCCGCCGCACCTGGTGGGCGAGGCGCTGCTCAAGCGCTACGGCATCGCGCCGGGCTCGCGCGAGGCCCATGCGTTCACCTATCTCGACTTCGCCCAAGCCGCGCGAACCTACGGCAAGCTGGGCGGCTTCGCGCACCTCGCGACGCTGGTGAAGCGCCTGCGTGCTTCGCGTCCCGGAGCGCTCCTGCTGGACGGCGGCGATACGTGGCAGGGCTCGGGCGTGTCGCTGTGGACGCAGGGCCAGGACATGATCGAGGCGCAGAAAGCGCTCGGCGTCGACATCATGACCGCGCACTGGGAGTTCACGTACGGCGCGAAGCGCGTGAAGCAGGTCGTCGACAACGACTTCAAGGGCGTGATCGAATTCGTCGCGCAGAACGTCGCCACGGCCGACTTCGGCGATCCCGTCTTCGACGCGTACACGATGCGCGAGATCAACGGCGTGCCCGTCGCGATCATCGGGCAGGCGTTTCCCTATACGCCCATCGCGCATCCGCGCTACCTCATGGCGGAGTGGACCTTCGGCCTCCACGAGCCGGAGCTGCAGAAGCGCGTGAACGAGGCCCGAGCCAGGGGCGCGAAGATCGTGGTGCTCCTCTCGCACAACGGCATGGACGTGGACCTCAAGCTCGCCTCGCGCGTGACGGGCATCGACGCGATCCTGGGCGGCCACACGCACGATGCGGTACCGCGGCCGGTCGCGGTGGAGAATGCGGGCGGGACGACGCTCGTCACGAACGCGGGCAGCAACGGCAAGTTCCTCGCGGTGCTCGACTTCGACTACGGCGGCGGGCGGATCCGCGGCTGGCGCTATCGCCTGCTGCCGGTGTTCTCGAACCTGCTGCCGGCCGACCGCGCGATGGAAGCGTTGATCGCGAAGACACGCGCGCCGTACGCGGCGAAGCTCGCCGAGAAGCTCGCGGTGAGCGAAGCGCTCCTCTACCGGCGCGGCAACTTCAACGGCTCGGTGGACCAGCTGATGCTCGACGCGATGCTGGAAGTGAAGGGCGCCCAGGTCGCCTTCTCGCCCGGATTCCGCTGGGGCACGACGCTTCTTCCGGGAGAGGCGATCACCGTGGAGGACGTGATGGACTGGTCGGCGATCACGTACCCGTATGCGACGCTCAACGACCTCTCCGGCGCGATGATCAAGACGATCCTCGAGGACGTCTGCGACAACCTCTTCAATCCCGATCCGTACTACCAGCAGGGCGGAGACATGGTTCGCGTGGGCGGCATGACGTACACCTGCACGCCCAACGCGAGGATGGGCGAGCGCATCACCGACATGCGCCTCGACGGGAAGCTCATCGAGGCGAACAAGGCCTACAAGGTGGCGGGCTGGGCACCGGTCGCGGAAGGTGCGCGCGGCGAGCCGATCTGGGAGGTCATCACCACGTACCTGCGGCACCACAAGTCGATCGCCGAGCCGAAGCTCAACCTCCCGAAGCTCGTCGGCGTCGAGGGGAACGCGGGCATCGCTTGAAGCGAAAAAGGGGTCAGATTACTTTTCGGCCGCAACGAAAAGTAATCCGACCCCTTTTGTTAGTAACTCGCGACGGCGCCGTCCGAGCGCGGATCGGAGCCGCCCTCGAAGAGGCCGTCGGCGTGGCGCACGACGGCGCCCGCGTGCCCGACGATCTCGTCGTAGGCGCCGACCAACTCCACTTCGTGGCCCATCCGCGCGAGCGCCTCGACCACGGCGGGCGCAAAGCGCGACTCGAGCTTCAGCGTGTCGCTCACCTGGCCCCAGGTGCGCCCGAGGAGCCAGCGCGGCGCGGCGATCGCCTCCTGCGGGCTCATGCCGAACACCGCCGTCCGCGTGAAGACCGCGCTCTGCGTTTGCGGCTGGCCGTCGCCGCCCATGTTGCCGTAGACCATGGTGCGGCCGTCGGAGAGCAGGGCGAGCGCCGGGTTGAGCGTGTGGAACGGCTTGCGCCCGGGCCGCAGGCAATTGAGCGCGCGCTCGTCGAGCGAGAAGCTGCAGCCGCGGTTCTGCCAGTGGATGCCGCTTTCGGCGAGCACTACGCCGCTGCCGTACTCGTGGTAGAGGCTCTGGATGAAGCTCACGGCGCAGCCCGCGCCGTCGATCGCCCCCATCCAGATCGTATCGGCGGGACCGCGGCCCGCGCCCCACGGCGCCGCGCGCGAGCGGTCGATGCGCCGCGCGAGCTGCGAGACTTCCTGCGGGCCGAGGAACGACCGGGCGTCGACCGCCATGTACGCGGGATCGGTGACGTAGCGGTCGCGAATCGCGAACGCCTGCTTGACCGCTTCGACGCAGAGGTGCACGTACTGCGCGCCCTGCGGATCCACCGTGCCGATCGCGAGCGCATCCAGGATGCCGAGGATGAGGAGCGAGACCACGCCCTGCGTGGGCGGCGGAACGTTGTAGAGCGCGCCGAGCGAATGGCGCAGCACGAGCGGCTCGCGCAGCGATGCGCGATGGCGCTCCAGGTCGGCGAGGGCCACGGGGCTTCCCGCGGCCGCGAGGTCTCGGGCGACGGAGCGCGCGAGATCCCCGCGATAGAAATCGTCGAGACCCGCGCGCGCGAGGCGATCGAGCGCCGCGGCGAGCCGCGGGTTGCGGAATCGCGAGCCGGTCGCGGGCGGCTCGCCGCGCACGAGGAACGTCTCGTCGAATCCCGGCTGGCCGCGCAGGCCCCCCAGCTTCGCGGCCGTGGTCGCGGTCTGGCTGCGCGTCACGGGGATTCCTTCGCGCGCGTAATGGATCGCATCGGCGAGCAGGCGATCGAGCGGCATGCGACTGCCGAGCTTCGCCGCGGAGAGCTCGAGCGCGAGCTGCCAGCCGGAGAGCGTCCCCGCGACCGTGTTCGCCGCGAGGCCGCCGCGGAACGGGATCGAGGAAAGCCCGCGTTCGCGATAGAGCCCGAGGCTCGCCGCCGAGGCGGCGGCGCCCGATGCGTCGATCGCGCGCGGCGTCTCGCCGGGAACGTGGACCAGCCAGAACGCATCGCCGCCGATGGAATTCATGTGCGGGTAGACGACGGCGATCGTCGCCGCGGCCGCGACCATCGCCTCGATCGCGTTGCCGCCTTCGCGCAGCACGGCGAGCGCCGATTGCGCGGCGAGGGCGTGCGGCGCGACCGCCATGCCGCGCGTGCCTCGGACAGGTTGAATCATCGGCTCGCAGTGTAGCGCATGGGATGCCCGATTGAGTCCATCCATTGCCTTTTTCGGCGCGATTCGGGAAACTTCGCGCTTCTCCCGAGGAGGGATGCCGATGCAGCACCTGCTGCGCTTTTCGAGAGCGGTCGACGCGCTCAACACGTGGATCGGCCGCGGCGTCGCGTGGCTCGGGCTCGCCGCCGTGCTCGTGTGCACCGGCAACGCCACCGCGCGCTACGCGCTCAACATCGGGTCCAACGCCTGGCTCGAGCTGCAGTGGTACCTCAACGCGGCGGTGTTCCTGCTCGTCGCCGCATACGCGCTCAAGCGCAACCAGCACGTGCGCATCGACGTCATCGCGGGCAAGCTCTCGCTGCGCGCGCAGGCGTGGATCGACATCATCGGCTCGATCTTCTTCCTGCTCCCGACCGTGGCGATCATCGCCTGGTACAGCTGGCCGACGCTGGTCGTCTCGTACCGCATCCAGGAATATTCATCGGATCCCGGCGGGCTCATTCGCTGGCCGGTTCGCCTGATCATTCCCGTGTCGTTCACGCTGCTCGGGCTGCAGGGAATTTCGGAGGTCATCAAGTCGGTCGCGTTCCTGCGCGGGCTGGTCGACGCCTCGCAGCTCGAGAAGAAGGGCCACCACTGATGTCCTTCGACATGATGGCCCCGCTGATGTTCGCCGGGCTCGTGGTGTTCCTGCTGCTCGGCTATCCGGTGGCGTTCTCGCTCGCGGCGAACGGGCTGCTCTTCGCGATCATCGGCATCGTGCACGGCACCGTCGGGCCGGAGCTGCTCCAGGCGCTGCCCGAGCGCGTGCTCGGCATCATGGCGAACTCGGTGCTGCTCGCGATCCCGTTCTTCACGTTCATGGGGTTGATCCTCGAGCGCAGCGGCATGGCCGAGGACCTGCTCGACACGATCGGCCAGGTGTTCGGCCGCATCCGTGGCGGCGTGGCCTATGCCGTGGTGTTCGTCGGCGCGCTGCTCGCCGCGACCACCGGCGTGGTGGCCGCCTCGGTGCTCGCGATGGGCCTCATCTCGCTGCCGGTGATGATGCGCTACGGCTACGCGAACTGGCTTTCGAGCGGGGTCATCGCCGCTTCGGGGTCGCTCGCGCAGATCATCCCGCCGAGCCTCGTGCTGATCGTGCTCGCCGACCAGATGGGCGCCTCGGTAGGCGATTTCTACGAGGGCGCGCTGTTCCCGGGCCTCGGGCTCGCCGCGGCCTACGCGGTGTGGGTGACGGTGGTCTCCATCGTGAAGCCCTCGGCGGCGCCGGCCTGCCCGCCGGAGGCACGCACGCACTACGGCTTCGCGCTCGTGATACGGGTCTTCACCACGATGATCCCGCCGTTGGTGCTGATCTTCCTTGTGCTCGGCACCATCTTCCTCGGCGTCGCCACGCCGACCGAGGGCGGCGCGATGGGGGCGAGCGGTGCCCTCGTCATGGCGCTCGCCAAGCGCAAGCTCGGCTGGAAGATCCTGCGCGAGGCGCTCGAGTCGACCGCGGAGATGACCAGCTTCGTGATGTTCATCCTGATCGGCTCGACGGTCTTCAGCCTGGTCTTCCGCGGCGTGGACGGCGACCTCTGGGTGGAGCACCTGCTCACGAGCGTGCCGGGCGGGGCGCTCGGCTTCCTCATCGTGGTGAACGCGCTCATCTTCTTCCTCGCGTTTTTCCTCGACTACTTCGAGATCGCATTCATCATGGTGCCGCTCCTCACGCCGGTCGCGCAGAAGCTCGGCATCGACCTCGTGTGGTTCGGCGTGCTGCTCGCGGTCAACATGCAGACCTCGTTCCTGCACCCGCCGTTCGGCTTCGCGCTCTTCTACCTGCGCAGCGTCGCGCCCAAGTCGGTGCGCACCTCCGAGATCTACTGGGGCGCCGTGCCGTTCGTCGTGATCCAGGTGATCATGGTCGCGATCGTCATCGCCTTTCCGAAGATCGTGACCGGCAACGTCTCCCAGGCGCCCGGGGCGATCAAGGGCTCGGGCTACGAGGAGCTGCAGCGCCAGATCACCGGCGCCCCGGTCGCGCCCGAGGACGGCAAGGCGAAGCCCCCGCCGAAGACCGAAGACGAGGCGACCGACATCGAGCGGGCGCTGAAGGGCGAGTAGCCGCGATGCGGATGCGCATCGAGACCAAGCGCGACCACGTGCGGGTGGTCATCGAAGGCGAGTTCGACCTCGCCCAGGCGCGCGAAGGGGTGCTGCGCATCGCGCAGGCTTGCCGCGATGCCCGCCTCGACCGCGTGCTCGTCGATGCGCGCGGCATCGCGACGCGCGTGCCGATCGACCAGCGCGAGGCCATCGCCAAGGCGATTTCCGACGAGTCCGGCGTGCGGCTGCGCATGGCGGTGGTCGTGACCAGCGAGAACATGTTCACGAAGGCGCTCGAGCGCACGTCGGAAAGCCTGGGCGTCGAGGTCCACACCACCGACTCCATGGCCGAGGGGCTCGCGCGCCTGGGGCTGCTCGGCGAGCGCTGAGGCGAGAAGGCCTCCCCGCGGCCGGGGAGGCCTTCGTCAGCCGGGCCGCATCACTTGCCGAGCGGGTGGCTGTAGGCGAAGCTCTCGTAGGTGAACTCCGCGACGCGGTGCCACAGGAACTCGCGCTCCCGGAATTTCTTCCAAGGCTCGTAGATCTTCTTCCACGCCGGGTTCTTCGACGACTCTTCGTCGTAGAGCTGGTTGGCGGCCCTTTGCGCGGCGAGCATCATCTCGGTGCTGAAGGCGTGCAGCTTCACGCCGTTCTTCACCAGCCGCTCGAGCGCGTCGAGGTTCTTGAAGTCGTACTTCGCCATCATGTCGAGGTTCGCCTCGTAGCACGCGCACTCGATCGCCGCCTTGTACTCCTTGGGCAGCTTGTCCCACTCCTTGGTGTTCACGTAGAGCGAGTACATCGAGTTGCTCTCCCACCACCCGGGGAAGTAGTAGTGGGGCGCGACCTTGTAGAAACCGAGCTTCTCGTCGTCGTACGGACCGATCCATTCGGCCGCGTCGATCGCGCCGCGCTCGAGGGCGGGATAGATGTCGCCGCCCGCGATCTGCTGCGGCACCGCGCCCAGGCGCGCCATCACCTCGCCGCCCAGGCCGGCGATGCGGATCTTCACGCCCTTGAGGTCGCCGACGGTGTGCACCTCCTTGCGCCACCAGCCGCCCATCTGTACGCCGGTGTTGCCCGCCGGGAACGAGATGATGCCGAACTCGCGGAAGAAATCGCGCACCTGCTCGAGCCCTCCGCCGTAGTAGATCCAGGCGTTCTGCTGCCGCTGGTTCATGCCGAAGGGCAGCGTCGTGTCGAAGGCGAACGCCTTGTTCTTGCCCACGAAGTAGTAGCTCGCGGTATGCGCGCACTCGATCGTGTTCTGCTGGATCGCATCCACCACGCCGAAGGCCGGGACGATCTCGCCCGCGGCGAAGACGCGGATCTGGAACTTGCCCGAGGTGAGCTCGGAGACGCGCTTCGCGATCACTTCCCCGCCGCCGAAGATCGTGTCGAGGCTTTTCGGGAAGCTCGATGCGCAGCGCCAGCGGATGTTCGGAAGCGATTTGTCTTGCGCGACGGCCTGCGTCACCGCGGCCGCGCCGCTCGCGGCGACGGCGCCGCGCGCGAGGAACTTGCGACGATTCATCGGTATGTCCTCCTCTTTATGTTGGCAGGGGCCTTCACAGGAACGGCGTTAGTCTAGACGAAACGGCCGCCCGCGAATTTCCGCCCCGCGGAACGTGGGCCCGGGCCCGCGTCGCGCGCCGTCGCGCGCCGTCGCGCGGCGATTACAGCTGTATCGCGCCGCCGCGCCGAATCGTGCGGTACGTCACATATTTCGCATGGCCGATTCGCAAGAATGGTCGGGCCGGCAACAAGCCCGGCCTGTCGAAAATTCCATGTCATTTCCCAGGGAGCCAGTCCAGTGAAGAAGCTGATTGCAATGTCCATGATGGCGCTCGCCGCCCTCGTGGTGACCGCGCCGACCTACGCCGCATCCGACCGCGCCACCCTCGACGAAGCGAAGGCGATGGTGAAGAAGGCGCGCGACTATATCCGCAAGAACGGCCGCGAGAAGGCGTTCGCCGAAATCGACAAGCGCGACGGCATGTTCGTCGATCGCGACATCTACATCTACGTGTACGACAAGAGCCTCAAGAACCTCGCCCACGGCGGCAATCCGCGGCTGATCGGCAAGGACCTCTCGCAGCTGCGCGACCCGGACGGCAAGTTCGTGAACCAGGGGCTGCTCAAGGCGGCGGAGGCGGGCGGCGGCACCTACACGTTCAAGTTCCTCAATCCCGCGAGCGGGAAGATCGAGACCAAGACGGGCTACGCCGAGATGGAAGGCGACCTCATGGTGGGCTCGGGCGTCTACACCGCGAACCAGTGAGCCATGCGTGACGCGGCGCCCTTCGCGGGTGCCGCCTCTCCATAAGGAGCAATCACGATGAATTTGCGCGGGGTACCCATCGGGGTGCGCCTGGGAGCGGCTTTTGCCGTCGTCATGGTCCTGATCGCCTCCCTGGTGGTCGGTGGCAACGTGATGAGCGACCGCTCCATGGCGGCGCTCACCTCCGGCCAGATGGCGGCGAACGCCAAGGGCGCGCTCGCCGAGACGATGAAGGGCGCGCTGCTCGAGTCCGCGCTCGCGATGCGCAACATGGGGCTGCAGTCCGAGGTCGCCGCCATGCAGGCCGAGCAGGACAAGGTGAAGGCGCAGCGCAAGCGCTACGCCGACGCGCGCGAGCGCCTGGTCGCGCTGGGCCTCGGCGAAGCCGAGCGCGCCGTCCTCGACAACATCGCGCAGCTCGACAAGGAGACCGAGCAGCCGTTCATGGAGGCGATCGGCCAGTCCCTCAACTTCAACAGCGAGGTGGCGGCGAAGATCCTCTCCACCCGGATCGACCCGCTCACGCAGCGCTCGATCGGCGAGATCAACAAGCTCGTGGAGATGGAGCAGGCGGCCGCGAGCCGGCTCCTCGAGCAGACGGCCGTCGCGGAGGCGCGCCGGCACATGGTTTTCTACGGCGTGGCGGCGATCGTCTTCGCGCTCGGTTTCCTGTTCGCCTGGACGATCACGCGCAGCATCACGCGCCCGTTGAAGGACGCGGTCGCGATCGCCTCGACGGTCGCGGGCGGCGACCTCACGTCGGAAGTCCGCGTGCAGGGCCGCGACGAGACCTCCCAGCTCATGCGCGCGCTGCGCGACATGAATGCGGGACTGCGCGAGATCGTCGCCGAGGTGCGCGGCGGGACCGAGCGCATCTCCACCGCCTCGCGCCAGATCTCCGCGGGCAACACGGACCTCTCCGCGCGCACCGAGGAGCAGGCCTCGAGCCTGGAGGAGACCGCGAGCTCGATGGAGGAGCTCACCTCGACGGTGAAGCAGAACGCCGAGAACGCCCGTCAGGCGAACCAGCACGCGATCGGAGCCTCGCAGGTCGCCGCCGCCGGCGGCCGCGCGATGGGCGAAGTGATGGCGATGATGAACGGGATCTCCGAATCGTCGCGGCGCATCGGCGACATCATCGGCGTGATCGACGGCATCGCTTTCCAGACCAACATCCTCGCGCTCAACGCCGCGGTGGAGGCCGCGCGCGCCGGCGAGCAGGGGCGCGGCTTCGCGGTGGTCGCCTCCGAGGTGCGCACGCTCGCGCAGCGCTCGGCGGACGCGGCGAAGGAGATCAAGGCGCTCATCCAGGATTCCGCCTCGCGCGTGGACGGCGGCACGCGCCTCGTGCAGGGCGCGGGCAAGACCATGGACGAGATCGTCGGCGCGGTGAAGCAGGTGACCGACATCATGGCCGGCATCGCGGCCGCCTCGCAGGAGCAGCTCGCCGGCATCGAGCAGGTGGGCAACGCCATCACGCAGATGGACCGGGTGACGCAGCAGAACGCCTCGCTCGTGGGGCAATCGGCCGCGGCCGCCGAGCACATGACCGCGCAGGCCGAGCAGCTGGTGCACGTGGTCGCGCGCTTCCGCCTGGGGTCGCACGACGCGGTGGAAGCACGCCCGGCGAGAGCCGCGACGCCCGCGGCCGCGCAGCCGCCGGTAATCCAGGCCTCGCACGCCGCCGACCATGCCATTGCGCAGATCCGCGCCGCCGCGGCGGCACCGAAAGCGAGGAACTCCGGCGCGGCAACGGTGCGCGGCGAGTTCCAGGAGGACTGGAAGGAGTTCTGAGCGCGGCGCGCGGCGCGCGGCGGCGCTCAGGCGCGCGCGTGCGCTCCGTCGATGAGGCGCGAGATCGCGACCGGATCGACCGGCTTCGTGAGGTGATGGTCGAATCCCGCCTCGCGCGCACGGCGCCGGTCTTCGTCCTGGCCCCAGCCGGTGACCGCGACGAGGAGCGCATCGGCGCCGCCCGCTTCGCGGATGCGGCGCGCAGCCTCGTAGCCCGAGAGCTTCGGAAGCCCGATGTCCAGGAGCACCACATCGGGACGGAACGCGACCGCGGCGCCCACCGCCTCGAGGCCATCGTAGGCGACGCGGATCTGGTGCCCGCGCGACTTGAGCAGCATGCAGAGGCTGTCGGCCGCATCCCGATTGTCGTCGACGACCAGGATGCGCCGCGGACGGGCATCGCGCTCGGCGCAGGGCGTCGCGGGTTGCACGTCGTTCGCGCTTTCCACGCCGGCGAGCGGAAGCGTCACCACGAACTCGCTGCCCTTGCCGATGCCCTCGCTGCGCGCCTCGACGCTGCCGCCATGCAGCTCCACGAGGCGGCGCACGAGGGTGAGCCCGATGCCGAGGCCGCCCTGCGAGTGCACGCCGCTCCCCGGAAGCTGCGTGAACATCTCGAAGATACGGGTGAGCATCGTCGGCGTGATGCCGATGCCGTTGTCGCGCACGCGGATCGCCGCGCTCGAGCCCAGGCGCTCGGCGCTGACCCAGATGTGGCCGCCCGGGCGCGTGTACTTCGCGGCGTTGTTGAGGAGGTTCGAGAGCACCTGCGCGAGCCGCGCAAGGTCGGCCTCGAGCCGGATCGGCTCGGACGGAAGCTGCACGCTGAGCTCGTGCCCGCCGCGCTCGATCAGCGGACGGCTCGACTCGAGCGCGATGCGCACCGCATCGCCCAGCTCGACGCGCTCCTTGCGCAGCTCGATCTTGCCGCTGGTGATGCGCGAAACGTCGAGGAGGTCGTCCACGAGGCGCGAGAGCTGGCGCACCTGGCGGTCGATCACGTCCTGCGTCCATTGCAGCTGCGGCGTCGGCGCGGGCGTCGCGCGCAGGATCTCGATGGCGTTGCGCACCGGGGCGAGCGGATTGCGCAGCTCGTGGGCGAGCACCGCGAGGAACTCGTCCTTGCGCCGGTCCGCATCCTTGAGCGCCTGCACCAGCTCGGCGTTCTCGAGCGCGATGGCGGCCCGGCGCGCGAGCTCCTCGGCGGTCTCGAGATCGAACTCGGTGTAGGTGCGCCCGGACTCGGCGGTCGCGAAGGCGACCGCGCCGCGGATCGCTCCCTGGGTGCGCATCGGCACGCAGATGTAGGAGCGCAGCCCGAGCGTGCGCAGCATCGAGAGGTGCTCCGGTCCGCGTGCCGCCTCGCGCAGCATCTCGTCGGTCACCTCGGGCGCGAAGACCGAGCCGCCGTCGCGCATCACCTGGCGCGAGGCGCTGCTCTCCCCGGACGGAAATCGCCGCTCGAGCTCCTCGGCGAAGCGGGTGCGTTCCGGATCCCAGTGCGTGGCGACCAGCCGCCGCGATTCACCCGTGGGCTCGAGCACCGTGACTTCCGACCAATCGGCGAAATGCGGCACGGCGAGCTGCGCGATGCGCCGCAGCGTGCTTTCGGGATGGCCGATCTCGGCGAGCGTGGCGCTCGCATCGGCGAGGAAGCGCAGGTTCTCCTCGTAGCGCTTGCGCGGGTCGATGTCGGTGCCGCTGCCGAACCACTCGATCACCCGACCCGACTCGTCCTTGAAGGGCAGGACGCGCAGCAGGAACCAGCGATAGGCGCCGTCGTGGCGCCGGATGCGCGCCTCGAGCTCGAACGCGCCGCCGTCGCCGCGCGCCTTGCGCCATGCCTCGTCGCGGCGCGGATAGTCGTCGGGATGGATCGCCGTGCGCGCCCAGTCGACGATGTCGCTTTGCGGAGAAAGGCCGGTGTATTCGAACAGCCGGCGGTTCGCGAAGGTGACCTTGCCGTCGGCGTCGGCGGACCAGGCGAGGACCGGCGTCGCTTCCACGAGATGGCGGAAGCGCTCCTCGTTCGCGGCAACCGGCTCCAGCGGCCCCCGCCCCAAGGGCTCCGCCGGACCGTTCGCCGGCTGGGGATTCTTCGGGAAGGAGCTCGCCACGCACCCTCCGTTGAGGCGCACGTACTCGACAGTGCCATGTTGCGCACCGCCGATGAAATTGTTACGGGTGGCGCCCGCGTCGCGCGCTGGTCCGGTCGGCGTCGGCCGTGTCCCACGCCGGGAAAACCGGCCGAGCGCGGTAACGTCGGGAAGGCGAGCGCCCTCGCGAGCGCTCAGCGCATGTTGCCGGTGTGCCCGAGCGAATAGCGGCCCGGCTGCGGCCACACGGCGAGGCCGTGCGGCTCGGTGCCCACCGCGACCTTCTTCACCTTTCCGGTCGCGGTGTCGAACGCGTACACCACGTTGTCATAGCGGCCGGAGAGCCACAGCCACTTGCCGTCGGCGCTCACGTTGCCCATGTCGGGACTGCCGCCGCCCGGAATCGGCCAGTTCGCGACCACCTTGCGCGTCGCGAAGTCGATCACCGACACGCTGCCCGGTCCGCCCTTGTGCCCGTGGATCATGTGCGAGCCGCGGTTGGCCGCGTAGAGCTTCGTCCCGTCGCGGCTGGGATACAGGCCGTGCGTGCCCATGCCGGTGTGGATGAAACCGATCTCCCGGAAGCTCTCGCCGTCGATCACGAACACACCGTCGGCACGCATGTCCGCGACGAAGAACACCTTGCCGTCGGGTGAGATGCGGATGTCCTGCGGCATGCCGCCCTTCGAGAGCTTGAGGTAGCCCAGCACCTTGCGGTTCTCGAGGTCGATCTTCGCGAGGCCGCCGGAGAACTCGCACGTGAAGATCGCGTAGCGCCCGTCGATCGAGGTGTCGGAATGGTTGATGCCGCCGCAGCCCGGCACGTCGATGGAGTACTGGAGCGCCATCGTGTGCGGATCGCGGAAGTCGAGGCGCTTGTGGGCCTCGGCGACCACGATCGCGCTCTTGCCGTCGGGCGTGAAGTACATGTTGTAGGGATCGTCCACAGGGATCGGCTCGCCCGGCTTGCCGCTCGCGGGATCGATGGGCGTGAGGCTCCCCTTCGAGGTCCCTTCCGCGTTGTTGGTGACCCACAGCGTCTTCAGGTCGTACGAAGGCACCACGTGCTGGGGATTGAGGCCCACCTTGAACCGGTCGACCACCTGGAACGTGCGCGGATCGATCACGTACACATCGTCCGAGCTCACGTTGGGAACGTAGACGCGCTCGAGCGCGCCCTGCACCGAGGGGCTCAGCTTGCCGGCGCCGATCTCGCTGTACAGGTTCGAGGGATCCGGCACCGGCGGCATGCCCGGCACCGTTTCGACGGCGTGCGCGGTGAGCGACAGGGCGAGGAGGGCGGCGGCGAGTGTGGCGTCGATCTTTGCTGCCTTCAATTCACGGGCTCCGAACGCAAAACGTCCATTCTACCGGCGCGCGGTCGCCTTCCGGATCGCTTCCACGCTGCGTTCGATCACGAGCTCGGTGCCCAGGCGCCCGAGCTCCGCCGTGGCCGCCCGCGGGTCGCCGTGCACGCCGTCGGCCCGGAGCGTGCTCGCCGCGCCGAGCCGATCGGCGCGCACCAGCGAGGGATCGATCGCGAGCGTGAGCGCGGTATCGGAAAGTCCCGCGTGGGTGCCGATCTGCGCGTCGGTGTATCCCTTGCGCCGCAGGAGCTCGGCGAATCCCGAGGTCTGCGCCTGGTAGTACTCCGGCAGCGGGTGCACGCGCACGCTCGTGTCCTTCCACTCGCGGTCGAGGCGCTCGGCGACGCGCGCGAGGCCCTTCTGGTATCCGCCGTGGTCGCCGAGGAAGACGATGTCCTTGAAGCCGTGCAGGCGAAAGCCGCGCGCCGCAGATTCGAGCGTCTTCTCGAACACCTCCTCGGGGATGGTGATCGTGCCGGGAAAGCGCATGTGGGCGACGGGCGGGTTCACCGTGCCCTCGGGAACGTAGGCGATGACGGGCGCGACGAGGGCGTCGCCGAGCTTCTCGGCGATCTTCCGCGCGAACCATCTCGCGCGCACGTTGTGCTTGCCGACCGCCATGTGCGGCCCGTTCTGCTCGGTGCCGCCGATGGGAACCAGGATGGTGGTCTTGCCCGCGCTCGTGGCCGCACGGATCTCGGGCCACGTGAGGTCCTCGAGGAAGACGGAGCCCTGCGCGTACGCGACCGTGCAGGCGAGAAACAGGCAGGCGAACGAGAGGAGGCGCTTCACCATCGGCGATGCTACCAGAGGCTCGCCGCGGCGCGGGCTCGCAGGGAACGCGGCGCCGCTAGCGCGCTCGAAGACTGGATCGTGACCCGAACCACCGTGAGCGCCGCGCAGCTCTACACGCTGCTCGACGCGGAGTTCCAGAAGATCCGTCCGCGGGGGCGTTGCCGCTGCCGCGTGCCGATCCCGTACTGGCGGACGCCGCCCGACGACGTCTCGGCGAACTGGCACATCGGCACGCCTCCGCAGTGCCCGAACGGCTGCCACCTGGTGATCGCGGAGCTCCTCGCACGGATGTGGACCCAATACGACATGGAGCCCGAGCGGCAGAACTGAGCCGCGCGCCGCCTACGAGCCGCGCACCGAATCCGGCGGGCACTCGGCGAGCAGGATGTTGCGCAGGCGATCGGGATCGGCGGGCTTCGTGAAGTGATGGTCGAAGCCGGCTTCCTCGGATCGCTTCACGTCCTCGGCGGTTCCCCACCCGGTGATGGCGACGAGCAGCACCTCGTCTCCGCGGTTGCCGCGGATATGGCGCGCGACGTCGTAGCCCGACAGGCTGGGAAGGCCGATGTCGAGGAGTGCCGCCTCGGGCTGGAACTCGTCGGCGGCGCGCACCGCCTCCAGGCCGTCGTGGGCGGTGCGCACGTCGTAGCCCATCACGTCGAGCATCATCGCGAGGCTGAGCGCCGCGTCCTCGTTGTCGTCGACGACGAGGACCCGGCAGCGTGGAGTGCGGGTCGGCGAATGCATGGCGTTGGGCGCCAATATACGCGCGTCGTGCATTGTTGGATGCGAGCCCGGCCGGGCCGGCCTAGAGCATCTCGCAGGCGAAGCCGAGCTTCACCAATCGGTTTCGGATGCGCCACGCATCGTGGCGCAGGAGAAGGGTTCCGAGGGACGGGGCATCGTGGTCGCCCATCAGGATGCTCCTGCAGCAGCGCTCCTGCGCAAAGCGCGCGATCGTCTCCTCCCAGCGGCCAACCTCGACCTCGTGGCGATACGGCACGCAGGCGGCGTCGAGAAGCTGCATCAGCGGCCGCAGCCGCGTGAGGCCGTCCTCGCGCAGCAGGCGCCGCACGTCGATGTGGCGCAGGAACTGCATCGCGTGCCCCGTGGGCGGCGGCGCCACGGCAAGCAGGTAGATGCGCACGCACTCTTCGCGGTGCAGGCGCGCGAGCCGCGCCGCGACCGAGCCCAGGTCCTGCAGCCGATTCGCGACCACGAGGACGTTGCGTACCGCCGCGGGGAAGAGCGCGGCGTGGGCGGGCGAGGCGATCGCGGCCACCGCGGCGACTTCAGGACGCGTGGGCCTCGGCCGCGCGGCGGCGGGAGCTCAGGCGTCCGAGGATCTTGCCGGCCGCGATCACGAACGCGGCGCCCACGATCGGCGAGACGGCGTGCAGCGTCGAGGCGTTGGCGTCGATCCAGCCCTTGATCGCGGGATCGGAGATCGCCATCTCGCCCGCGACCCAGCCGATGAGGGCCGCGCCCACCATGACGAGGAACGGGAAGCGCTCCATGAGCTTCATGAGGAGCGCGCTGCCGAAGAGGATCACCGGGACCGTGATGAAGAGGCCGACGATGAGCATCCAGATGTGGCCGTGCGCCGCGGCCGCCATGGCGAGCACGTTGTCGAGGCTCATGATCATGTCGGCGATGATGATCGTGCGGATCGCGGCGCCGAGCGTCGACTTCTGCTCGACCGCTCCGTCCACGCCTTCCTGCTCGTCGCCCATGAGCAGCTTCACGCCGATCCACAGCAGCAGGGCGCTGCCGACCATCTCGAGGTAGGGCAGGGACAGGAGGTACGAGACCACGCCCGTGAGCGCGACCATGAGGACCACGACCCCGAGGCTGCCCCAGAGGAACGCGATCTTCTGGTGGCGCGGGCTGAGCCGCCGGCATGCGAGCGCGATCACCACCGCGTTGTCGCCGCTCAGCACCACGTTGATGACCATGATCTGCAGGAGCGCGACTACCGCTCCCGACATGCCGGATGCCGCCAATGCGTCCATCGAATGCCCCTTCGAAGTGTCTGGGTCTGTTCTCGAACCGGGGCGACGCTCGCGGGTGGCCCCTCCTGGTCTCAGGCTAGGCCCATGGGCTGTTTGTTGGCTTTCGGGGTCCTTGCAACAACCTGTCTGCTATATTTCTCGGAGCTGTCCTCCGCAGGGCGGCGCTGTCCCGGAACGCAGGCCCCCGCAGACCCATCGAATGGCACACATTCACGGACGGCCGCATAATGCCGTCCGGGTGCGAACCCTTCCAAGCAGCCCCAACCAACCGACAACAGGAGAAGCACATGTCGTTCTTCCGAATCATCCTCGCAACGGCTTTCACGGCCCTTGCCGGCGCCGCCTTCGCGCAGGGCGGCCCCAACGACGCACAAATCGCCCACATCGTGGTGACGGCGAACCAGGTCGACATCGACGCGGGCAAGCTCGCCGAGAAGAAGGGCCACAGCAAGGACGTGAAGGCCTTCGGCAAGATGATGGTCACCGACCACACCGGCGTGAACAAGCAGGCCGTCGCGCTGGTGAAGAAGCTGCACGTGAAGCCGGAGGACAACGACACCAGCAAGGCGCTCAAGAAGGAAGGCCAGGAGAACCTCGCGAACCTGAAGAAGCTCAAGGGCGCCGCGTTCGACAAGGCCTACATCGACCATGAAGTCGACTATCACCAGCAGGTGCTCGACGCGGTCGACAAGGTGCTCATCCCGAACGCGAAGAACGAGGAGCTGAAGGCGCTGATCGAGAAGGTTCGTCCCGCGTTCGTCGCGCACCTCGAGCACGCGAAGCAGGTGCAGGCGGGCCTCAAGTAAGCAGGGGGCCGACGATGCCAGCGATCCGCATCGGTCCGGGCGCGGCGCGGCCCGCTCGCCGCGGGCTCGTGCTGGCGCTCGCCGCGGTGGCCGCTGCCGCCAGCATGGCGGCGGCGGCCGCGTCGCACACGGTCGTGATCGACGGCGTGAAGTATTCGCCCGAGACGCTCACCGTGAAGCGCGGCGACACCGTGACGTGGGTGAACAAGGATCCCTTCCCGCACACGGTCACCGCGAAGGGCGCCTTCGACTCGAAGGACATCGCCGCGGGCGCGAAGTGGAAGTACGTCGCGCGCAAGGCGGGTACGTACGACTACATCTGCATCTACCATCCGAACATGAAGGGTGTGCTGAAGGTGGAGTGACGACGGTCGGGCCCGCGCTCGCGGGCCCGTTTTTCCCCGCGCCGAGCGCGCGCATTGAGGCCCGTCAAGCGGGCACGCTAGCCCCCCGATACATTGGCTCCCACGCACATCGCAGGAGAATGCGATGAAGGTGGAACGGGTCTACACGGCCAGGATCATGGCCACGACACGTCATGCGCCGATCATCGAAGCCGCCGCGGCCATGCGCCGCTACGGCGTGGGCTCGCCCCTCGTCCTCGAGGGAAGCGCGCCTTCGTCGAAGGCGGTGGGCATCGTCACCGACCGCGACCTCGCGTTGGAGGGCTTCGCCTCCGAATCGTCCGAAGTGGGCCAGGCGATGACGCCGGTCGTCGCGACCGTCCGCGCGAGCGCGGACGTGCACGAGGCGCTGGCCCTCATGCGCGGCCACGGGGTGCGCAGGCCCGTGGTGACCGACGACGCGGGCGAGATCGGCGGCATCGTGTCGATCGACGACATCGTGGACGGGCTCGCCGTCGAGCTGGCCGCCGCGGCGGCAGTGCTGAAGGGCGGCTCGTGAGCGCCGATTCGAAGCCCCTTTGACCCGAATCAAGCCGCCTCGCGCGCGCTCTCCCAGATTATCGACATGATCAGCGCCCAAGCCCAGCCCGCAGCGCCGCTGCCGTCCCTCGAGATCGATGCGACCCTCATCGAGAAGTACGGCGGCAACGGCCCGCGCTACACGTCGTACCCGACGGCCGACCGCTTCGTCGAGGCCTTCGACGCGGAGGCATACCGGCATTGGCTCGCGCATCGCAACATCGGCGCGCGGCAGCGCTCGCTCGGGCTCTACGTGCACATCCCGTTCTGCGACACGCTCTGCTTCTACTGCGCGTGCAACAAGATCGCGACGCGCGACCACGCGCGGGCGCTGCGCTACGTCGAGTACCTGGAGCGCGAGATCGAGCTCGCGTCCTCGATCCTCGGGCGCGACCGCCGCGTGGGCCGCATGCATTGGGGCGGCGGAACGCCCACGTTCCTGGGGCCGGAGCTTTCCGAGCGCTTGATGGACGCGCTGCGCTCGCGCTTCGAGCTCGACCCGCACGGCGAGTACGCGATCGAGATCGACCCGCGCAAGGTCGATGCCGCGTGCGTCGCGCACCTCGCGCGCATCGGCTTCAACCGCGTGAGCATCGGCGTGCAGGATTTCGACCTCGACGTCCAGCGCGCGGTGAACCGCATCCAGTCGGTCGAGCAGACGCGCGCCGTGGTCGACGCCGCGCGCGGCAACGGCTTTCGTTCGGTGAACCTCGACCTCATCCACGGGCTGCCGCGCCAGACCGTCGAAGGCTTCCAGCGCACGCTCGATCGAGTGCTCGAATGCGACCCGGACCGCATCGCGCTCTATTCGTACGCGCACCTGCCCGCGCAATTCAAGCCGCAGCGCCGGATCGTGGAAACCGAGCTGCCGCGGCCGACGGACAAGATGCGGCTCATGGCCGGCGCGATCGATCGGCTGGTCCGCGCCGGATACGTCTACATCGGAATGGACCACTTCGCCAAGCCGAACGACGAGCTCGCCGTCGCGCAACGCAAGGGAATGCTGGTGCGCGACTTCCAGGGATACTCCACGGGCGGGGACCGCGACCTGCTGGGCCTCGGCGTTTCCGCCATCGGCAAGATGGGGCCCGCCTACGTGCAGAACGCGAAGTCCCTCGACGCGTATTACGAGGCGCTCGACGGTGGCGAGCTGCCCGTGCAGCGCGGCATCGAGCTGTGCCCCGACGATCTCGCGCGCCGGGCCGTGATCCAGTCGCTCATGTGCCACTTCGCATTGTCGAAGGAGGCGATCGAAATCGGGCACCTGGTCGAGGTCGAGTTCGACCGCTACTTCGCCGCCGAGATGCAGGACCTGCGCCGGCTCGAGCGCGAAGGGCTGGTCGAGCTGGATCGGGACTGGATCCGCATCACGCCCGCCGGCCGCATCGTGGTGCGTGCCGTCTGCGCCGTGTTCGACCGCTACCTGCGCGCGAGCGAGGAGCGCGCGCGCTATTCGCGCGTGATCTGAGGACCGTGCATCGCGCCCGGCCGCTCAAGCCGCCGCGATCTCCTCCAGCAGGCGACGTGCACGCTCCTGGAGCGCGCGATAGCCGCGCTCGAATTCTCCCGCACGGGGCGTGACGCCGGCGATCTCGCGCACGAGGCGCCGCAGCTTCTCCGTCTCGGCCTGCAGCTGCGCCACCACGGCGTCATGATCCTCCGCGGTGACGTACGCCTTCTTCTCGTCGCGGCAAATGCCGACGCACGGACGCGGAAGGTCGATGCGGCCGCACCCCACGCACTGCCAGACCTGGATGCGGGCGATCTCGGGACTCATGACCGTATCGTCGCGCATCGTTTCGCGTTGCGTTTGACGCGGCGCAAGCCGAGCCCGCCGAGCCGGCTCACTTTGCAGGGATGGACAATCCCGCAGCGGCCGGTACGACCGGCATCAGCCCGCACTACCTGCGGCCGCTCTTCGAGCCGCGCTCGGTGGCGCTGGTGGGCGCGACCGAGCGCCCGGGCAAGGTCGGCGCGACGGTCCTCGCCAACCTGCTGCGGTCGGGATTCCGAGGCGAGCTCTTCGCGGTGAACCCGAAGTACGGGAGCGTCGCGGGCGTGCTGTGCGTAGCTTCCGTGAAGCTGCTGCCCCACGCACCCGATCTCGCGGTGATCGTGACGCCTCCCGCCACCGTGCCCGCGATCGTGGACGAGTGCGGCCGCGCCGGCATTCCGGCCGCCGTGATCGTCACGGCCGGTTTCGGCGAGACCGGGCCGGAGGGCGCCACGCTCGAGCGCGCGACTCTCGACGCGGCGCGACGCCATGGCGTGCGCATCCTCGGACCGAACTGTCTCGGCATCGTCCGCTCCTCCATCGGCCTCAATGCGACCTTCGCGCGCGGCAATGCGCTCGAAGGATCGCTCGCGCTGGTGGCGCAGTCGGGTGCGGTCTGCACGGCCATGCTCGACTGGGCCGGCGCGAACGGCGTCGGATTTTCGAGCGTGGTGTCGATGGGCGGCTCCACGGACGTGGATTTCGGCGAGGTGATCGACTACCTCGCGCTCGACGCGAAGACCGAGCACATCCTGCTCTACGTCGAAGGCGTGCGCGACGGGCGAGGCTTGGTGAGCAGCCTGCGCGCCGCCGCGCGCCTGAAGCCGGTGGTCGCGATGAAGGTGGGGCGCCATCCCGCGGCCTCCCGCGCCGCCGTGTCCCATACCGGCGCCATCGTCGGAAACGACGACGTCTTCGATGCGGTCGTGCGGCGCACCGGCATCGTGCGCGTCGATACGGCCGGCGAGCTGGTCGCCGCGGCCCTCGCGCTCGCGTCGCATGTGCGGCCGAACGGCGATCGGCTCGCGGTCATCACCAACGGCGGCGGGCCGGGCGTCATGGCGGCGGACCGTGCCGCGGAGCTCGGACTTCCGCTCGCGTCGTTGGGCACCGAGACCGTCGCGCGGTTGCGCTCGGCGCTGCCGGCGAACTGGTCGCACGGCAATCCGGTGGACCTCATCGGTGATGCGGGACCCGATCGATACCGCGCGGCGATCCTCGCATGCCTCGACGACCGCGGCGTCGACGGCATCGTGACGATCCTCACGCCGCAGGCGATGACCGAACCCACCGATGCGGCGCGTGCGGTGATCGGCGCCGCGGCCGGCGCGTCCAAGCCGGTGCTCGCCTGCTGGATGGGACAGGCGGGTGTCGCCGAAGGCCGGCGCCTGTTGCGCGATGCGGGCCTATCGGTGTTCCGCCTTCCGGAGACCGCCGTGGAAGCGTTCGCATACGTCGCCCAGTTCCGTCGCAACCAGCGCGCGCTCCTCGAAGCCCCGCCGCCGCTGGTGAGCCACGAGCCTCCCGACCTCGCGGCCGCGCGCGGGCTGGTGGACAAGGCGCTGGACGGCGGGCGCACGCTGCTCGACGCGGCCGAATCGAAGACGTTCCTCGCGGCGTTTCGCATTCCCATCGCGGCGGCATCCAACGCCGCCGATGTGGAAAGCGCGGTTGCCGCGGCCGATGCGATCGGCTATCCGGTGGTGCTCAAGATCCGCTCGCCCGACATCCCGCACAAGAGCGACGTGGGCGGCGTTCGCCTGGGCCTGCCGGACGCGCAGGCGGTGCGTGACGCCTACCAGGGCATCCTGCGCGCCATCGCTGCGAGCAATCCCGACGCGCGCGTGCTCGGCGTGACGGTCGAGGCGATGGTGAGCCGTCCCCACTCGCGCGAGCTGATGGCGGGAATCGTGCGCGACCGCATCTTCGGGCCGGCCATCACGTTCGGCGCAGGCGGCATCGCGGTCGAGGTGCTGCACGATCGTGCCGTAGGTCTTCCGCCGCTCAATGCACGGCTGGTCGAGGACATGATCCACGGCACGCGCATCGGCCGCATGCTCGAGCGATTCCGCAACCTGCCGCCGGTCGATCGCGCTGCCCTGGTCGATGTGCTGCTGCGGGTCTCGGAGATCGCGTGCGAGGTGCCCGAGGTCGCGGAGCTCGACATCAACCCGCTCGTCGCCGACGAGGCTGGAGTCGTGGCGCTCGATGCGCGCGTGGTCCTGGCTCGCGTTGCGCCCGGCACGCGGCCTTACTCGCACCTGGCGATCGCTCCCTATCCGGCGAGCCTCGCGACGAGGATCGAGCTGCCGGGAAGGCCGGCGCTGGAGCTTCGCCCCATGCGGCCGGAGGATGCGGCGCTGGAAACGCGATTCGTCGACGCCCTGTCGGCGCAGACGCGGCGCCTGCGCTTCCAGGGCGCGGTTCGAAGTCTCACGCCGGCGATGCTCGCGCGCTTCACGCAGATCGACTACGACCGCGAGATGGCGCTCGTGGCGATCGACGGCCCGGAAGGCGGCGAGCGGGCCGTTGCCGTCGCGCGCTACATCCGCCTACCGGACGGGCACGCCTGTGAGTTCGCGATCGCCGTCGCCGACGACTGGCAGGGCCGCGGCCTCGGCACGCACCTGATGCGGCGGCTGGCCGAGGTGGCCCGCGACGCCGGACTCGACGCGATGACCGGCCAGGTCCTTGCAGACAACGCAGCGATGCTGCGTCTGTGCCAGGCGCTCGGCTTCTCCATCGAGCGCGACTGCGCCGATCCCCTGAACCGCCGGGTCTTCCTGCGCCTGTTGCCGCGCGCAGGCCCGGGCCGTTCGCACGCCGATTCGGCGTTGCGGGGACGGGACGATCGCGCTGCCTTTTGCGGCGCGTCAAACCGCGAAACGCAACTCGCACCATAGTTCTCTCCGGGAAAGCCGCATGCATCCACCACAAGGAGAAGAAGCATGAAAACGCTGATCCTCGCCATCGCCGTGCTGTTCTCCGGGGCCGCGTTGATCGTGGACGCGGCCGACGACGCCGCCGCCGAAGCGCTGATGAAGAAGAGCGGCTGCTTCAAGTGCCACTCCTTCGACAAGAAGAAGGACGGCCCCGCGTACAAGGACGTGGCGGCCAAATACAAGGGCAAGCCCGACGCCGAGGCGAAGCTCTACACGCACCTCACGACGCATCCGAAAGTGAAGGTCGACGGCAAGGAGGAGACGCACGAGAGCCTGAAGACCACGGACGACGCGCAGGTGAAAAACGTCATCCAGTTCATCCTCTCGCGCTGAGGACATCGGCCAGGCCCCGAGGGAGGGTGCCCATGCTGCGGCAGATCTGGCAGGTGTTCCGAAAGCGCTATCCGTCGCGCTGGACCGCGACGGCGATGGTGATCCTGCTCGCCGGCGTGCTGGTCCTCGTCGGCGCGAGCCTCGTCATCGGCGGCGCCGCCGGGCTCGCGTGGACCGATACGGAGAAGTTCTGCATCGGCTGCCACGAGATGCGCGACAACGTGTACGCCGAATACAAGGGCAGCATCCACGACACGAACCGCGCGGGCGTGCGCGCGACGTGCCCGGATTGCCACGTGCCGCGCGAGCCGGTCGCGCTCATCAAACGCAAGATGGCGGCGAGCCTCGAGGTGTGGGGCAAGCTCACCGGCACCATCGACACGCACGAGAAGTTCCTGAAGAAGCGCTCCAAGCTCGCGCACATCGTGTGGAAGCGGATGAAGGAGACCGATTCCCTCGAGTGCCGCAATTGCCACGACGCCTCCAAGATGGACCCGTCGCTGCAGAGCGGGAAGGCCCAGGCGCGCCACATCAAGATGAAGACCGAGGGCAAGACGTGCATCGACTGCCACTTCGGCATCGCGCACAACGAGCCCGAGGGGCCCGGCCCGTCGGAGCTCTTCCCGGCACGGGCGAAGCGCGCGACCGAAACCGGGCAGAGCACCACGCAGAAAGAAACGCCCCAGCCTCACGGTTGAGCGGATCCGGCCTTCCGGCGGCCAGGAAGCGCCACGAGAAGGAGTCGAGCATGAGAAGCGCGCGGCATCTCCTGCAGGTCCTGGCGGCCATCGCAATCCTCGTGCTCGCCGCGGCGGGCCACGCCGCGGCGGCGGAGGACGCGGCCCGCAAGGACCTCGTGCTGCGCGGCGATGCCCGCTGCACGCGCTGCCACGACGAGACGGACGACTACCCGGTTCTCGCGATCGGCAAGACCCGCCATGGCACGGTGGCCGATGGCCGCACGCCATCCTGCGTCAATTGCCACGGCGAGAGCGAGCGGCACGTGAACAAGCCCGAGGGCGTGAACGAGCGGCCGCTGCCCGACGTGGTCTTCCGCGGCAAGTCGCGCTCCACGCCGGCGTCGCAGAACGCGCAGTGCCTCGGCTGCCACAAGTCCGACGCGAAGCGCATGCACTGGGACGGCAGCCCCCACCAGTCGCGCGACGTCGCATGCACGTCCTGCCACCGGGTCCACACCGCGCACGATGCCGTCCGGGATCGCGTGACGCAGCCCGAAGTCTGCTTCAACTGCCACAAGGAGCAGCGCACGCAGATCAACAAGCCTTCGCACCATCCGATTCCCGAAGGGAAGATGGGTTGCTCCGACTGCCACAACCCGCACGGCTCGACGGGTCCGAAGCTCATGAAGCGCGACAGCGTGAACGACACTTGCTACACGTGCCACATGGAAAAGCGCGGACCGTTCGTCCACGCCCACGAGCCGGTGACGGAGGACTGCGCCAACTGCCACAACCCGCACGGCACGACGGCCGAGAACATGCTCAAGGCGCGGCCGCCGTTCCTGTGCCACCAGTGCCACACGCCGCACGGCGCGCAAGTGGGGCAGGTCGTGGGACAAGGCCAGACGCAGCCCTTCGGCGGCTCGCCGCTGCTCGGCCCCAACACCTCGGGCAAGTCCGGCATCAACTACTTCATGGCGCGCGGCTGCACCAACTGCCACACCGAGATCCACGGCAGCAACAATCCGAGCACCACCAACCCAACCCCGCAGTTCATGTTCCGCTGAGACTCCGGAAGCGACGATGAAAACCTCCAGGCTGTTGCGTATGATGCTTCTCACGACGGTCCTGCCGGCGCTGCTCGTGCCGGCGAGGGCCGAAGACGACGCGGTGGCGCAGCTCGCCACGCCCGACGTCGGGGCCGTGGGCATCGGCGGCACCGCGATCAGCGGCGACAGGAAGGACCGCTCTCTCTTCACGCAATACAACGGCCTGTACAAGGACGACGCGTACCTCGCGCTGGACTTCGACTACGTCCGCAGGGACGAGTTGACCGGGACGTGGACCATTGTCCAGGGCCGCAATCTCGGCCTCGATTCGCGCGAGGTGCGCTTCCTCTACGGCCCGCAGGGACGCTGGAAGGTCTTCGGCGAGTACTGGCAGATCGCGCATTACAACCCGCGCACCGTGAACACCGGCTTGCAGGGCGCGGGCACCACGGCGCCGGTCGTGACCCTCCTGCCGGCGCCCGGCACCGGGCACGACATCGACCTCAAGCTCGAGCGCAAGCGCGTGAACGTGGGCGCCGAGCGCTGGGTGCTGCCGCACCTCGTGATCGAGGCGACATTCACCAACGAGGAAAAGGACGGAGCACGGCTGTGGGGCCGCGGCTTCACCTGCCCCTCGGGTGCGGCGCCGTCCCCGACCTGCAGCGCGCTCGCGAGCGGCGCGAACCAGTGGGCACTGCTGATGCTGCCGGAGCCGGTGAACTCGACTACGCGCCAGGCGGAAGTGAAGGCGAGCTGGGTCGGCGAGCGCTTTACCGTGATCGGCGGCTACTACGGCAGCTTCTACAACAACGATTTCTCGAGCCTCGTGCCGACGGTGACCGGGAACCTGAACAACGGGCTCGGCGTGCCGATGGGGCAGGGCGGCGGCGTGCCGTTGACGGCGGGGCTGCGCGGCATCCTGCAGCTTCCCATGGCCCTCCCGCCGGATAACCAGGCACACCAGCTCTCGGTCGACGCGAACTACATCGTCACGAGCACGACGCGCGCGAATTTCCGCTACGCCTATACGCACGCTTCGCAGACGCAGAGCTTCTCGCAGGGTGGGTTCGATGCGCCGCCGGCCGGCCGCAACGACCTCGGCGGCCGGCTCGATACGAGCCTGCTGCAGGCGGCGATCACGTCGAACCCCTGGTCGAAGCTCTCGCTCGCGGCCAACGTGCGCTGGGAGGACCGCAAGGACAAGACGCCGATCGACCTCTACAACCTCGAGGGCGCGACCACGTTCACCAATGGCCACGTCGACTATGACAAGGTCACGGGGAAACTCGAGGCCGCGTACGGATTTCCATTCGCCATCCGCGCCACGGCCGGCCTCGATTACGAGTCGATCGACCGCGGCACCTTCGTGCCGACCGACCAGGTGGCCGGCCTCTCGGGTTTGCGGCAGAAGACGTACGACCGCGGCTATCACCTCGACCTGCGCAAGTCGATGGCCGGCGACGTAAACGGCATGTTGAGCTGGGTGCACAGCGAGCGCGACGGCTCGAGCTGGCTCAAGCCCGCGTCGGGAAGCGCCACCGGCGTCTTCCCGGCCGACCCCGATTGCGCGTCCAACGGGTCGAACGCGTGCATCTTCAGCCGCACCGCGATCTTTCCCTACATCCTCGAGGACCGGAGGCGCGACAAGCTGCGCGCGCTGGTCGACTGGTCGCCCATCGAGAAGCTGTCGATCCAGCTTTCCGGCGACTACGGCATGGACCGCTACACCGCGCCCACCGAGAAGGGCCTGGACCACACGCGCCTGCAGCTCTACGGGGCGGACGTGAGCTACCGGATCAACGACAACAGCACGCTCACTGCGTACTACACGTACAGCGAGCAGACGCTCAAGGTGTCGCATTCGACCGGCTACATCGCCGACCTCAGGGACCAGAACAACACGATGGGAGCAGGGCTCGCGAGCGTGCTCAATCCGCGCATCCGCTGGGGCGCCGACGTGCTGTTCATCCACGACCGCAACCGCTACGGGACCGGACTGGATGCGCAAGCGAGCGCGCAGAATGCCGCGTATTTCGCCTCCGGCCTGCCGTTCATTCCCGATGCGACGTTCCGCGACCTGCGGCTCAAGCTCTTCGGGACCTACCTGCTCGGGAAGGAGTCGGACGTGAAGCTCGAGATCGTGCACGACCGCACGCGGCTCGACGAGTGGCAGTGGGGCTACAACGGCGTCCCATTCCTCTACTCGGACAACACGACCGTGAACCTCAAGCCCGAGCAGAACGTGACGTTCGTGAGCGTGCTGTACCGGTACCGCTTCCGGTAGCGGGCGCGCCTGCGGCGCTAGCGGCGGATCACGACGCGCTGGTAGAGGCCGCCGAAGCACGTGTCCTTGCGCACGGGCCGCACGCCGGGCGGCAGCCAGTGCTCGAGCTCGTGGCGCCAGAGGTCCATGGCGAAGGGCTCGAGGCTGCGAAGGATCCATCGCATCGCGCCGCGCAGGGGGTGCCAGCGCGCGGGACGATGATAGTCGACGACCACCACCTGTCCACCGGGCCTGGTGACGCGCATCGCCTCGGCGAGCGTGCGCGCGCGGACCTCCGCCGGCATCTCGTGGAGCAGGAAGAAGAGAACGACCTGGTCGTAGCACGCATCCGGCAGGCGAAGACGGGAGGCATCGCGTTGAAGGAGCCGGACGGGCGCGTACCCATCGAGCTTTCGGCGAAGGTTGGCGAGCTGCACCGGCAGCACATCCACCACGTCGAGCTCGCCCTTGCGCTCGGCGATGCGCCTTGCGAGGCGCGGCGTGAAATCCCCATAGACGCAGGCCACCTGCAGCGTGCGCCCGCCGGCCCGATCTTCCAGCACAGCGAGCGCCGCGTCGCGCAGCCGCGAGAAGTTGCCCCACAGGATGAGGTTCACGAGCCACTGGCGCTCGAAGATCCGGACCGCCGCCGGATGCACGTACGCCCACCAAGCTCCGTATCGGCGGTGTTCCCGCAATATCGGGCTTGCAGTCATCGGCGGCTTGACCGCGATCAAGCGAGGGGCGTCGACGCTGATTGGTGTTGCGTTCCGCCGATGGGGCCGCGCTTTCACTCGGGGATAGCGCGTTTGCGGTGTCTGCTTCGTTGCCCGAGTCGTCTCCGGGCTTCCATGGCGAGCCGCAGAACCGGCAGGCTGCCTGGAGTCGGGAAAGACGCCGACAAGTCAGGAATTCTTGGCTCCCCGACCTGGGCTCGAACCAGGGACCTGCGGATTAACAGTCCGTCGCTCTACCGACTGAGCTATCGGGGAATTGAAGC
>Ga0134126_10000336_pt1 | contig 61558 bp, 47 predicted proteins | sample KB31752_FD_96881 | JGI IMG/M metagenome (GOLD analysis project Ga0134126, IMG submission 96881) | Terrestrial soil microbial communities with excess Nitrogen fertilizer from Kellogg Biological Station, Michigan, USA - KB3-175-2 | ecosystem: Environmental > Terrestrial > Soil > Unclassified ...
CTGTAATCTCGTCCACTGCTTATTATTATAACGCGAAGGATAACGGCGGTGTTATGTCGTTGAACAATAATGTAAGTGTAATTGATCCCAAAACCTTACTGGTGTCAAACAAGTTTTTGGGCCGCGATATTGACTTTTTTACAGACTTCAGAGAACAGGAAACCAGCAACAAGGGGCAGACGATAAACATAGGGGGCGACGTTTTTCCGATCCCGATATTTATTCCGTTCTTTGGATTGCCGCACTTTCCGGTGAACGATAACGACGATTATAAACTATTCAGGTCGGCCTGCGCCGTCAAGGTGATACAGAGCTACGGCATTCTTAGCAAAGTGGTCAAAATAGAAAACGGTTCATCCATTACTACGGAGAACCTGGCTTTTGATGCGTTAACCGGAGAAGCGCTCGTTACCCGCACTAAGAATGAATTCAAACAGTTTATCTATTCTGTTAATATACCCGCGTATTGGGTGTATAAAGGCATGGGCGGCGCATACCAAAACCTGGGAATAATGCTCAGTGGATTTAAGACGAATGCCAACGGTGAAATCACGTCCGCATACACCGGATATTTACAGGGGGGTGATGAAATTCTTGATACCAGTAGCGGCAATCACTATTGGGTAATCGATAACATGGCGGCATCCGGTGTTGGAAATACTAAAAAGCTGATTGACCGGAATGGCATCGTTAACACAAACTACAATCCCCCGGCACTTATTAAAATTGTGAAATCTGGCTTTCGCAATATGCTGGGCGCCAGTACAACCACGCTCGTCAGCTTAAGTAGCCCATTCACAACGGATAACCATTTAAACCTAGTTTCGAATTCTGATCTGACAGCGCTGAAGGTTATTAATGCTTCTGTAACTACCTTTGACGAATCCTGGGGAATGGGGAATATTTGTTCTTACGCTATGGTCCAGAACAGCCCTTATGCAACAATTGATACAAGCCGGGTGCCAGCCAGCCAGCTCAATATTTTAGAAACCAATTTTACTTCCGTCTCTTCGCTTGATTCAAACTCATCCACTTATAACTCAATAAATTCACCTTCATATTTCAAATCGCCTCTATTATACTCGTCGGCAGGGATAAAATCAAATTTAGTCAAATTAGGTGCCGACTCGCTGGAAATTCTTCAAATTGATACTTGTATCAATTTTGACGGGTCGAGCGACTATTGCATTGGGCGTGGAGGAGTTGCGTACGGACAGATTTATGTTTTTGTCGACGGACTTGACCGGGGACGAGCCAGTGATTCAATTCCTCATTTTGAATTAGCAGCATTAAACCGGTTGTCTGGCTCACATGTCCTTTCGATTCAAATTAGCATTCCTAACTACGCAAACTATCCGATATCGCATAATGATTTTTATAAGCCCTGGTGTGCTGTGGAAATATATAAAGCTTCATTGAGTAGCTTATTAGCCAACCATGACACAACAGGGGCTTCAATTCCAAAAATATTCAGCACATCATTATTAAAGTTGAGGAACAGCACGTTGAGGACTTCTTACTTCGGGGACGGATTCGAAAGCTACCGATACACAAGCCCCTCACGTGTGCCGGTTGATGCTTGCACTACAATTAATTTGAGCCCCGTTTTAGCGCCTCGCGTGATTAATCCGTATATTGAGGGTTTCTTAGGCAACTGGCGGCCATATCAAACCAAGGTTTTTCAGCAAAGCCGACATTATATTTTTGCTAACAACCTGAACAACGCTGGAATCCATACAAGAAACGCTGGGTACATTAATAATTTTTTTCCCTACTGGTATCTTAATACGGCGACATCAACATGGACAATAAATTCGCTGGCCACGAGGTGGATTACTGCTAACACAGTAACTTTGTACGATAAATACGGCCAGCAATTGGAAAATATGGATGCGCTAGGCCGCTTCAGTGCAGCCAAGTTCGATTTTAACGGCGAACTTCCTTCAGCTGTGGCCTCGAACGCTTTGAACCGCGAAATTTATGCAGCCAGCTTGGAGGATAGCAAGTTTATGCCTACCGACACGGCGAATGTTGATACCTGTAGTACGCGCGAATTTATACAGCCATTAACCAGGTTTACTATTAAAAAACTTGCCGCCAACACCGTCGCCCACAGCGGAAATTATAGCGTCTTACTTCCCGCCGATGGCATAATGCTTTCAACGATCATGGACACCGTTCATCAAAAAACCGCTCCATACCTTGCCCTTGATGCTCAAAAGCAATATTTAACCCAAACAACAACCGGACTTTACCCCAATGGATTCGAGCCGTACACAGGAAAAAAATATCTTTTTGATGCCTGGGTAAATGACGGCCTGCCAAATGACAAATCGATTAATCTCATGCTTAATATTAACGGGCATAATGTGCCCTTAATGTGCAAAGCAGTGGTCGAGGGCTGGAAATTGATGGAAGGGACAATGGACCTTTCAATATTGGGGTCAGCGACAGCTTTGAATATATCGGTAGTGCCAAATACCGGCAGCTCCATTTACATCGACGATATCCGTATTCATCCGTTTGACGCACAAATGAAAACGTACGCATACGATGATAAAACGATGCGTTTAATGGCCGAAATTGATGAAAACGGATTCGCAACATTTTATGAATATGATGACGAAGGCCTGCTTATCCGGGTTAAAAAAGAGACTGAAAAAGGTATTATGACATTAAAAGAAAGCAGATCAACCTATAGAAGAAACACAAAATAATACATCAGACACATGTTCAAAGCGAGGAGATTATGTATTCACAGTTGTCTTGCCACGTTCGTGGTTATGTGTGCGATTGTCACTGGATTTTCCCAGGGACGTGAACCGGCGCCTGAACAATCGCTGCTTAAAAAGTTTGAAATCCTGTGTAAAACGATTGGCGATGTAAGGGGTAACTACACAATGGCGGGTGTTATCAATATAACCGATCATGCAAACGCCGCGTCTGCGATGGAGCATATGCTTTTTGTTCTTTGTAAGCAAGGTGACGAATTTTATTACAGGCTGGGAACAACGGCAACCATCAACGAACAGGGTTTGTACCTTTTTATCGATTATAAAACAAAAAGTATCCTAATTTCTAAAAAAAAGCAAGTGATGTTTGACACCGGTTTAAAGAATTTTGCCGATCTGGGCATTAAGATACAATCGGAAAATTATAAGCTGGTCGATAAGGTGATCGGGGAGGACGAAACCATATCCCTTATCAATGAACATCATATCAGCTGCAAGCAATATTCATTAACTTTTAACAAGCAGTCCATGAGGATCAAGCGGTTATTTATGCGGCTATCGAATTTCGACTACCCGTTGAAAACTGACAACGAGAAAGTGGTTGAGGTTAGCATTTCTCAATGGATTAAGTCAGCTGACCTCTCAAAATACCCATCCAAAAATAGCGTACTCAAAGATGTAAACGGCGAGTGGAGAACAGCGAATGCGTATAAGAACTACCGAATAGTAAAAATGTAACAACCAACTTTAAGAAATGCGTAAAATTAAGCCTATACCTACCTTCATCCTGCTTGGCGGCTTTTTTATGCTGTTCTCCGGGCATGCCATGGCCAAAATCCAGCCTTACAGGGATTCATTAGCCGGGCCTTTTTCAACAGGCGCAAATTATATAGTCCAGGACCTTAATTATTCCGTTAGCGGCGTGTACATCAAATCTGTACAAAACACTGTAGCGCTGCGGCTGCTTGATAACGTATTGATTAGTTCAGCTTTCAGCTATACTGTTTCACTACAGGTTCAATATTACACCTATAGTAGCCCTACTACGCCAGTAACTGTTTCGACTTCGCTTACCGTAAATTACGTGCCGGGACAGGGCCTGACCTACAAAGGCCTGGATATTTATAGTTTAACGGGGGCGTATAAAATACAGGTGACGGTCACGGGGAGCAGCTTTACCGGTATTACCCCACCTGCCGGATCGGTTCAGCTAACCACCGAGGTTTTAGTCGACCGCAGCTACCCTTTTAGCAGCACACAGGTTATAGCGGCGACCTACTCCGTAGCAGCAAACGCCCGGCAATTGCTCGCCAGTTGGAGCGCGATAAATTCAGCGGATGAATATGATGTCGAATGGACAACCATCAATACCGGCAACAGTAATTTCGCGCTCATCAGAATGAATATTAATACGAACTCGAATCCCGGATTTCCAACTGTTAGCGCAGCCATAGCCCAATGTTTCAGGAATAACGCCAGCAGGATCACCACGACCACAACCTCGTGCAGCATCTCGCTCATGTCTACTGACAGTATATTGCTGGTGCGCGTCAGGCAAGCGCAGTATGATCCGGTAACAGGCGTAAGGGTAGCAGGCAACTGGGATTATAACAACGCGACCAAATATGGGATATGGTTATTAAACTGGAATGAGCAAAACCAAAACTGGCAGTATTCAGCGGCATTTGCCGAAGACGGGAAAAAGAAGGAAGTGATTAGCTATTTTGACGGCACGCTTCGGGGCAGGCAAACGGTTACCCTTAACAATTCTGACAACGTGTCGATTGCCCAGGAAAATATTTACGACGATTTCGGGCGTCCCTCGGCCAGCATATTACCGGCACCTTACAAAGAAATATCCTTTACGCCTTTCCTGCATTATATCCCAAAGTTTAATGTAACCCATGCTAATATCCCTTATACCAATGCTAATATAGCGGCAGCAGCCTGTGAATTAAATCCCGATTCGCTGAGCAGCCTGGCCGGGGCGGCGCGGTACTATTCATTTCAAAATGATTTTAAAACCTTAAATGCCGATAACTACTATATCCCTGATTCCAAAGGCTTTCCCCTGTCGGTTACCCAATATACTAATGATAATACCGGCCGTATCAAATCACAGGGGGGCGTGGGGCTTGCATTTCAGCCCGGAAAATCGGTCCCGCCGTTGCAAAGCAACATCACGAAATATTACTATGGCAAGCCCGAGCAATGGGAACTTGACCAGTTGTTTGCAAATGACGCAGGCTATGCCGAGCACTACCTGAAAAATATGGTGGTTGACCCTAACGGTCAGATTAGCGTATCCTATCTTAACGCCAGCGGCAAAACGGTGGCCACGGCCTTAACCGGTGCCAGCCCCGGCAATGTTGATACCCTGCCATCCTACAAAGCGGTCGGAACCAAAAGACAAAACATCCACATTCTGAAGCCCGAACAGTTTATTTATGACGGCAGCGCTTTAACGCTTACCGCAAATACGACGTACCTGGCATCTGTCATCGGCACAGACACCCTGAGGTTCAGCATACAAAAACTGATTGATTACTACCCGGGCGGAGGCTTCCAAATTTGCAGCAATTGTTACTACAAACTAACTGCGAAGGTCACAGACGATTGCGGCGATCTTGTTTCTCCTCCGATAAGCACGCCATTACCCGTGGGGTCGTTGACAGCGACACCCGGAGACACCGCCCTATACCAAAACAGCCTGATCATACAGGTACAGCACCCCGGCGAATATAACATTAATATCCAGTTTGCCTATGACAACAATGTGATACAGGCATACGCGGATGCCTTTGTATCGCAGGCAATTGCGAACCATTACCTGGAACAGCAGTTTGACTACATAAAAAAGAGGTACCTCGACAGCCTGGATGTTTCAGGATGTTACAGCGACTGCCATACTTGTATGCTGACGCTGGGAGCGCAGCCTGATTTTGTGCAGATGCTGAGGACCAAATTTTTATCGATGGGTGCCGACACTGCGGGAACTGCTCCAACAGCTTTTGGTACCTGGGCAAATGGGCTTTACACCCAGCTAAAAGCCAACTGCACAGCTTTACAAGCAACATGCAGTTATGCGCCCTGTGATGCTACACAAAGCATAATGCTGGACGATGTTTCGCCAGGCGGGCAATATGCCTTATTTACCAGCGCCGGGGCACCGCTTGAGCCGCAGGTAAACGTCATCAGCGAAATCTTGCCGGGCGCAACCCAGCAAAACTGGCGAGTGGTATTCCCTGCGCTGTCGCCCACTGATCCGGTCTATAAAAGCAACCAGATCGTCCTACCCGATTCTACCATCACCTCCCCTAACGACGCATCCTTTACTATCGCCCAACTAATTACATACTGGCAACCAGCCTGGGCTATGAAATTTTTACCCTATCACCCCGAATATTGCAAACTGCAATTTTGCCAGGCCAATGCACAATACGAGAGTTGGGACATGGTAGCGCAGCAGGATATTACCACTGCCGCACTGGTGCCAAACATTCAGACAGGAGGCGCACCCCTCACTTACAAATATACCAATGCCCCGGACTGGCTGCTTGGCGCTGATCCGTTCTTTAAAACCACCGGCCCGGCGCACGCCTATCTTGGCGCCATGCGCAGCGATCTGTATTATTACTCAAAGAATGTGCTGAATATAACGGATACCGTGAGGTATCATGACAAGAGCGTCATGAAATTCGACGATTATATACTGTATTGCGCCGACCCCTCAACCACAACGTCTTCGCCGGTAACCCCTTCGGACAGCGTATGGAACCAGTGTACGCCTGTTAACACCTGCCGCGTTGCGGACAAAGAATGGGCTGCTTATCAGCAACGTTATTTTGAACTTAAGCAAAAATATTATACGCTGCTGCGCAATGCAGCCTGCGGAAGCCTTATGCCTTGCCCGGTTGGTCAGCCCATCAGCAGCAATCTGCCCGGTACATGCCCGGTTAACACTGATTTCAGCGTACAGCTTTACACCGGCACGCCGTCATGCACCGGGAAGCAAACGGTAGTAGTAACACACAACGGCGGCTCGCTAAGCCAGGGGCTGACGGTAACGTTATACTATCCCCCGAACACCGATACAGGCCTTATTACGACGGTAAATTTTAGCATCGGCGATTCCCAGCAAATCATTTGTGTACCGAATGACATTCCGGTCAGCGCCATAAAAGTAAACGCCGTGTATTGCAACGGCATGCCGGTTTATGGCAACGATCCGACGTATGTCGTACACATTACTGACCAAATGACCGGCACGCTTCCGAATCATTGCGGCAGTTCAATTTTTAAGGTTTATACTACCATGATCAACTTGCAGGATAGTCATGGAAACCCGGTAAACGCGGTTAGCCCAGTAACGGCAGTTGTAAACTATACATATAACATCTGCGGAGGACCTACACTTAATTTTGATGCAAGTATAACTATTGGCGCAGGACAAAGCACAAGCAGCCCACGTGTATATGTGAAAGAGATAAGCTGTGAGCACACTTGCGATTACTATAATCACCAGGACGTTAGCTGCATAACTAGCCTTACCAACGCCAGCAGCATTTTATATACTAAATGCGCGGGTTACACTTTCAGTAACCCTCAGCCACCCCCGCCAAACCCATGCCCTGCTGCACTGGTGATAAAAAATCCTCGCTTCCCTGACATTAACGGTGCCTTGCCTGTTTACACGGATAGTTCGCAGGTGAAAACGCCCACTATCGCAGCTATTAAAACCCAGGCAGCCGACATTTGTACAGGCACAGCTGATGCCTGGATAAACCGTTTACAGGCTGGTTTGGACAGTATAAGTGCGACGCCGACACAAATTACCACACTGCGCACTGCGCTGATTGCTGTTTGCTCGGCGGGCGGGGATTTGAATCACCCCATGGGTGCAAGCACGCTTCCGCCCGGCGCCAGTGGGCCGTACGCAAATTTCGGCGCTGCAATTAAAGGGATATTGCTGGGTGGCGGCAATTATACCAACCTGCTCAATCCCTGGCTTATTGATGCACCCTCTCCGTATACACCGCAACAGCAATCCACGGCAAAAACCATTAGCAACAGCAGCCCCAAACTATGCACACTGCTGCAAACTTACACGACTCAGGCGACGGCTGCGGGAAAAACACTTTTTGATTATTTAACGACGAAATTCGGCAGTGCTATGACCGTCAGTTCCTCCGACCTGGACAGCCTGCAGAAGTCGTGTAGCACCTGTAAATTTATGATGGGTCGGGATGTCACGTTGCCGGTGTTTTTGGACACCTTGGCCACCGGCTGCATTGTGCCCGCTGACTACCAATCCGCAAAAACAGATCTTAATACACAGTTTGGGCGGACGCTTTTGCCCGCTGAAAAAAATTATCAAACAATCTACAGCAATTTCATGAACCAGCGCTGGGGATTTTCGCTTACCTACGATGACTATAACCATTATGATACGCTGTTGGTAACCAACCCATCGGCATTACTTTGCAATACGGTCCCGTACACCACCATTCAAGCCGACCCCTACGATTGCGTAAGAGCCGCGGTTGGTACGGTGCTGAGCAGCGGACTCGCCGATTATAAGGCCTATATCGCTGCTAACAGGCAGTTGTTTATCGGCAGCTATACCGGCACCTGTTCGTTGGCAAAGGCCAACGCCAATTTAACGGCAGTTCAGCAGCTCTACCATTACACGTTGTATTTTTACGACCAAGCCGACAACCTCGTACGCACCATTCCCCCCGAGGGCGTGATACTGGTAGACACCGGAAGATTCGCAGCCATCGACATGGCCCGCGACAATGATACCCTGGCCTTTGTTTACAACGGCCCTACATTCAACGCCGTCGCCAATACGGCTATGGACAGCCTGTCGTCCGTATTATCTGCCGCACATGGAGCAGTGGAGATGTGGCTGTATAATGCGGTACCGGGCAAGTACCATATGGTCGGCGTTACGCAGCATGTTGGCAGTGAATACATGTTCCAGGTAACCGTAAGCGGCAATACCTTATTGCTGGATACTTACCCGCTTACGCAGCCGATCAATTCTACTACCATACAAACCGTACCAGCCGCAGGGCATTATACCGCCAATATCAGCGCTGCGTTGCCCCTTGGCGCATTCACCCACCTGGTTATCCAGGGAAACACCCTCGGGGCCAATACGGGTATACCTTCCCTGTATGTAAACGGCAGGGCAATCACTATGACCACGACCACGGCCACGATCCCGGTAAACTTTACCGCCGTGGGGAGTACGATTCCCGATAGCTTGCAATACCTGAAACACCTGCGATTGTATAAGCATGTCCTGACGGCTGCTATGATAACGGCCAACGCTGCGAACACCTTTTTTAATACGGCGGATGCCGTTTATACCCATTGGTTCCGCTTTAACATGCCGGTGATTGGCGGGCCGACCACCATAAACGAAACTACTAACGAAACCACGCTGCCTGACAGCTATCCTGCGCACCTGCAGCTGACCACCTATGCCTATAACAGCACCGACCAGGTGGTGCAGCAGCGCTCACCGGACGGCGGGGTCAACAGGTTTTGGTACGACCTGCTGAGCAGGCTCGTAGTATCGCGGAACGATAAGCAGCTTCCCGACAGCAGTTACAGCTACACCCGTTACGATGCCCTTGGCCGCATTACCGAGGTAGGGCAGAAAAAAATGAATAATGCAAACCTGGGCAGCCCCGATTACCTGGCGGACGCCACATTGCAGACCTTCTACGCTGGCGGGACGAACAGCCAGATCACCAATACTTATTATGACGTGCCAGTCCCCACGGTTAGCGGCCACACCAACGGGATAGCCACACTGTCGGGCCAAAGCTTCCTGCGCAAGCGGGTAGCTGCCAGTACGTATACCGAAACCCAGGGCGGCCCTGCGCTACGGGCCACCTATTACAATTACGACCTTGACGGAAATGTAAAAACCCTATGGCAGCAGATTGACGGTTTGTACCAAAACAGCACAAATGCAGGCCTTAAACGCATAGACTACGAATACGACCTGGTAAGCGGCAAGGTAAATACGGTACGCTACCAGGACGGGCAGCCCGACGCATTTTATTACAGCTATAAGTACGATGCCGATAACCGGCTTACCCAGGCATTCAGCAGCATAACCGCCATGGTGGATACAGCCACAGGTACCTGCCTGCCGGCCATCACAAAGAAGCGCGACGCGATGTATTACTATTACCTGCACGGACCGCTCCGCCGGCTGGAACTTGGCAATGATAACGCGCGTGTGCAGGGCCTCGATTATGCCTATACGCTGCAAGGATGGCTAAAAGGCGTGAATAGCGCCACCGGGGCATCCGCAAATGACATGGGCCTCGATGGGACGGACGTAGCCCATAATGTAGCCAGGGATGCATATGGATATTCGCTGGGTTATTATACTAACGACTATAGCCCCATAGGCGGGACGGCATACGCTGCGTTCGCTTTGAAGTATACCTCGAGTATAGCCGATATTACCGGGCAGAGCCTCTATAATGGCAATATCAGCAACACCACATTAAACATAGCCCAACTGGACGGCACAGCAGTGAATGGCTATACTTATCATTATGATCAGCTAAATAGGCTGAAAAAGATGCGAAGGCATCAGGGCATCAGTGGCACCAGCTGGGACAAAAGCAGTATCTCTCTCAACTACCAGGAAAACATTACTTATGACGGAAACGGGAATATTTTAACCTATGGCAGGAACGGAGCAGCCCCGACCGCGCAAACCATCGACAGCCTGACCTATAATTATACGCTAAGCAACGGCAGGCCGACCACCAACAAGCTGAACTACATCCAGGATGCCATAGCCAACAGCTTATATACCGGGGACCTGACCAACCAAACGCACCTTACCAATTATAGGTATGACCCCATTGGCAATTTGATTTATGATGCCCAGTCCCTCATTACAGGTAACGACGGGGTGAATAGTATTACTTGGAGTGTTTATGGCAAGATATTAAGCATTTATAAAACGACTGGCACTATTAGCTATGCTTACAATCCGGCAGGTGAACGGGTAAGTAAAACTGCTGCCGGGTTAACTACCTACTATGTAAGGGATGCGCAAGGAAATACGCTCGCCGTTTATGATAATGCACACACGAACTTAAACTGGAAGGAACAGGAGCTGTACGGCTCCTCACGGCTTGGCATGTGGGCGCCGAATGAGAACCTGACTACAAACAATTCCCTCGCCATCTGGGACACCACAGGCCACAAAGAATACGAACTGGATAATCATTTGGGCAATGTGCTGGCAACAATAAGCGATAAGCGTTTACAGCATACTACCAGCGGTACCAGTATCGATTATTTTAATGCGGATATAGCTACGGCACAGGAATATTATCCCTTTGGAATGCTAATGCCTAACAGGCAATATACCATTAACGGTGTTTACAGGTATGGCTTTAACGGGAAGGAGAATGATGATGAGGTGAAGGGGGTTGGGAATGAAGAAGATTATGGGGCAAGGATATATGATACGAGGGTAGGGAGATTTCTCTCAACAGACCCTATTACTTCATCGTATCCCATGCTAAGTCCTTATCAATTCGTGAGTAATAGACCAATTGACGGAGTTGATATTGATGGTCGTGAATATGGAACTATGCATATTAATACATACCCAGAAAAGGGCGAAGCAGGTACGACTTATACTTATACGCCTTACGACGCTACTCAAAGCAATGTTACAGGTCCACGTGGCAGAGGCGTAATATATGATATAACCACTTACATTAAAAAAGCGGATGGTTCAACAATGAATTTTACTACCAAACGTTTTGTACCAAGACAGGAGTCATTGTTGCCCTTCGGTATCCTACCAACTGATTATGGAAATTATTATGGAGCGACGGCCTTGTTTAAAGTTAGTAAATGGGGGGATACGTATGATGATAACACACAATTAAATCAAATTTCATACGCTGCTCCTCCTGTCGACGCTGTCGACAGGGGGGCTAAGTTTCATGATCAGGGATATGATAGATTAAAGGCTATAGGGGGAAGTGCATTAATGCACGATTGGGGAACAACACCGATAGACGAAAAAGCGCTAAGTACTTGGACTGCCTTTTTAAAACAATATAAGGTTGGAGATACAGATCCTGTAAGCACTGCTAAAGTTACGCAAGGAGAAATAGATGCTGCCACAAATGGAGTTACTTTATTTACTGCTGTGGTAGGTAATAAAAAGGACTACATATCTGCTTTTATGGTATTGAATTATTCTAATGAGGCAAAAAATCCAGCATTTGGCGGACGAGATTTTAACTATCAGTTGTTTTTGAAAAAATACTTGAATAAAGACAGCAACGGCAATTACACTCGAAAAGAGAGTATGTGGAATAAAGATAAAAATGGCAATTATACACCTAAAGCACCATGAAAATAAAATTAACTTTAAAACTTTTTTTTCTATCCATTTTAGTTTTCTCGCTGTCATTTTGTTATCGCATGAGAGAATACAAATTTCTCAATGTAACCTTTGATGACGTTAATATAAAAGGAAGTTTTTTAAAAAAGTATATTGATAGCATTAGAAATAAAGACCTCGTTATACCCAGTTCAATCAAAGACAATTTCCTTCATGGCAGCAAATTATCAGAGAGCGAAAGGTTAGTATATTTCAAAGATAAACCGCAAGAATGGTATTTGATTAGTTTTGATATATCGCCCTGCTGGATAGAATATATTTATAATAAGCAATTATCGCCCGTTTCTATTAACAAAAGAGAATTTCTAGGGGATGAACAATTAAAACGAATAGAAATGAGGTTTAGAAACGAAGTCATAAAACCAGCAGAATCTTATGGCAGAGAACACCATTTACCTGATTCCGTATTATATAATGATAGTGTTAAAAAATAGGGTAGTGTTCCAAAATAGTTGATAAGAACATAAGTAATTGAAAATCAGAAATATTTTTAAGGTATAGAAAAAAACAGGAAAAGCGGGTGGTATTTAGATGCTGCCCGCTTCTTTTTTAGGTTTCAGGTAACCTAAATGCCCGAACGTATATGTTGTGTTCCAAAACTGTTGTTATTGAAAAATGCCGTCACTGCTGAGGGTGAGACAATTAAGTTTGAAAAGTCGGCGGCTGCCATCGCTAAATGCGAGCCGTCTCGAGACACCGCAGCGAAGCGAAGGTGTCTGCGAGCGGAGCAAAAGGTCTCCGCAGAGGGAGCGAAGCGGCTGCGGAGAATGTCTTACACGAACAAAGGGCATTAGTGCTTGATGTAGAGCGAAAGCCTGGGTAGGAACAACAAGCGCGATGCCCTTTGTGAAGCCTTTTGCGACAGAGCAGGCGAGCAAAACACAATGAGCGGCTGGACTTTTACATGTTGAAACGAAACCATGAGCGGCATGAGTGATGAGCGCAGCGAAGAAGGAATGAAGCGATTGGCTTGAGGGAAACGTGTAAAAGTCCAGAAGCAGCTCATATGCTGAACGACCTTACTCCCACAAAAATGTGTGCCAGGCTCGGCCCGCGGTAGCGGAAATAGCCGGTTTAAATTTCTAAGTGCTTGAAAAGCTTTTAGAAATTTAAAGCTTAGCCTGGCATCACTTTTTGTGGAGTTTGGGAGTGAAGCATGCCTCATTTCCTCAGATTGCTATTTTATTATTTGTCTGCCAGTCAACCTTACATATTTTCAAGAATTATATTTATTTTTATGAGGAAAATAATTATCAATGACCGGAACCTTAGTCGTCACAATTTCAATATTGCTAATCATCCTTGGGATAATCTTTCTCATTAGCGACTACAAAAGAAGCAAGAAGATAAATGTAGAGGTTTCGATAAAGCGATGGAAAACCAATTCCATAGGGATTTTTTTGGTGCTTTTAGGATGCGCAATGCTCTTTAAAGAGAGAAAATATCACATCGATCGGCCGTCACAAAAAATAGAACCACGACATCGACAAGACACCTTTAGTATTGGTCGTAAAATTGAAAACGAACATCCACCTAAGCGGCCGTTTAAGCTATCTTCTAATTTGTCCCCAGCAATTAATAAGCTACTGGCTGCAAAACTTAAAAGAATGATTCCTCATGCAAGAATTGACTATATTAAACTTACATTTTCCTATCCGACAATCGGATTCTTACAATCATATGCTGGCGGTACGTTACAGGATTATGGTCCAGGAGGGCAAATTGAGGTGGAAAGTAATTGCGGTAGTTTTCAAATAGATAGCAGTTTCATCGCCCAATTTGGTAAAAACAAACCAAGCGAAGTAAAAAAACATTTGGAATCGGAAGAAAAACGAATCGTAAGAGAACACATTGATCAAATCTGCGAAAAATTAAAATCATGCTTACTTTGAAAACAATACTGCTGGCTCTTTTATTTGCTATAAGGATTACACTTTGTAGCGCTAATAGCGTTGGTCAGAATGAAGTTGACACTTCCAGCTATGATGTAACAAGAGGCAGCAATATTCTTTACTATGTAGAATCATCTCTTAAAAAAAATCAATATTTAATACCATTTATCGAATCGGAGTTGAAGGCCATGAGAGATCAAAACGATTTTCAAAAGCGACCTTTATTTAATTCTGTTCAAAGTTTCGATTTTTTAACCTCAGGAGACAAAATAAATGATACTTTAATCTCAACATACCTTACGATTCACAAGGACACCGAACAGCACCAACACAGTGAAAAGGAAATTGAGGAGCGTAAACGAATTGTTGAGCACTTAAAAGACAATCAGTTTTTTTTAAAAATAGACATTAATGTCCTTAATAACTTGATTGAATACCAGTTTGTTTTATATAAAATACAAACCAATCCAACTAATGAGTTCGACTACTTAGAACTGGAAAATTATCGCACTACCTCCGTTTTTATTAATCCAATCGAGCCGGATTACAAGAGTAAATTAAAAACAGCGTTACGCCAACTCATAAGAGAAGCGAATGAACCTCCTGTTCCAACTGTATACTTTAAAAACAAGGCGGTAATTGACACGATTTTTACACAAGTTGGTGAATTTACGTTAAACACCTCTGCAGCTGACATCGATTCGCCCAGTGATCAACTAACCTACAATTGGGACGTTGGTCGACCGCCCAGAATCTTTTTTAGCCAATCGGGAAAAAAGTTAGAAGTTTTGGCTCGTGACACAGGCATTGTTACAGTAACGTTGACGGTTAGTGACGGCATAAATGACACAGTTAAATTTTACCATGTAGTAGTAAAAAATAAACCAATTGTTGAAATTTTGCGACCAAAAAGATATGCCGAAGATGAATTTGTAAACAATAGATTCATTCTCTATTCCTATCATAAGACCTTCAAGTTTAATGATATTTCTTCAGTGGTAAATCTAAATCGAAGTGTCAACCTTGCAGGCGATGATGATTTTTCGAGATGGTCCAAAATAATTCCAGAACTGGATATAATTACGTCCGCTAATGAGGACCACATTGGTATTAAGGTGCTTAAATTCAATAAAAGTGGAGAGGACTCGGTTTCGAATTATAGTGAAAAATTTTTACCGTATTTATCCTCGCAATATTACTGGCAGTTGTCAGATGAGTCCGCATTATTTAACCTCGAGTATCTTGGAAAGAAACCATATCGAATAAACAAACCTATCAAAGATTCGCTTCCTAGACTTTATCGTTATACATTCAGCGTATATGAAAACAATAACTCAATAGAAACCATTAAAATCCCAAATACTCGATATTTTAAAGTAGTAGTTTATGATCACGGAATAGAAAATAGTACGGACTTTTTAATTCAATTTAAAAAAATTTCGAGATTTAGAGCGGTTTTCAACGCATCATTTTTTGCCATCTATGCGAACAACACATCGTATCCGTTTACTCTTAATGGATTGGGGTGTGAGTATTTATTATTCGATGGCGTATCGATTGAAGGCAATTTTGGGACTTCAACTTCGCTGGGATTTAGTTCTCCTGTCCTGCCTTATAGTAAATTGGCTGCGGACTTAAATTTGTTTAGCTGGTATCACTTTATAAAAGCTTCTTTCACGATCAATGATATGATACGAAAGACATATAGCTTCTCAACAGATGGAGCGGTTCATTATTCGAATTACCGGTCACGTGTCGGATGTGGCGCATCACTAGAAAGTGGTTTTTCGAAATCAGAATTTTCACCTCTTTCGGAAGGGCTCTTTTTTGTTTATTACCCCCCGGGGTATCAATTAAGCGGATTTAAGGAATTTGGACTTACATTTAAATTTTCCTTCGCAAAATAAAAGAATTCTCGGATTCCAAACTTCAAAGACATTGGTCTTTAATAGCACTCCTAACGATTTGAAGACGGTGTTGGCTTCAAACAATAGCACCAATCCTTGTAACGCAGCTCCAGCTAGGGGCTGTTGGGTCAATTCAATCGAAGTGATGCCGGTGACACGGTTGGCGTTCAGATTTATTTTCACAATTGCTACAAGGTGGCCGCTAAAGCTGTTGCTGTAGGGTTGTGTCCGGAAATGACCCCTTAGACACTATTTACCTTTTTAGAGGCGTCATTTCCAAAGATAGCGGCATTGTGAGATGTTATACTAAATTTACATCAACAATGCCAATGAACGTAATCTTCGTTTCAGGTGCTGTTCCTATTTATCGCGATCAATCCTTAGTTGGTTTTAAACTTCCGATTAAAAATGAAAGCAACTTTTTTGATAGAACGGGATTGATGATATTGGAGACGGAAAGGCGGGTTGGCGTGGCCAGGTGTTTTAGAACCTGGTTTTATCGTATCAGCAAAATAAATCCTAATATGATGCCGCGGACGCTTCATTAAGAGCAATTAACCATTTTCTATAGCTAATGATCCTAATAGGAATTTGTTAACATAGAGAGTGTCAGCTTAGCCACTTTACCATCTACAGGCAAATCATTGGCAACCTGGAACTTTTTCACCGCACTTTCCGTTTGCTTGCCAAAATACCCATTGACGGGAACGCTATAACCTTTACGCTTGAGCAATAATTGCACATGTTTAACGTCCTCTCCTTGGCAACCCTTATATAGGGTTCGTTGAGTTGCGGTGTCAGCCGTAGTGTTGACACTATAGTCGCTCGTTTTAACAGTACTTGAGACAGGCGCTACATATAGCGATGGCGATGATGATGCATGTGACGCATGCGAAGCGTGGGATGCATGAGAAGCATGCGACGAGTGAGAAGTATGCATTGAGGTGATACTCTTATCAGGATTTTGCATATTCAATTTTAAAACCAGTTTTGGCTTTGCAGCCCTTTTATACAAACGTTCCGAAGCATTTTCATCGCCCGGTACCTCAAGCGAGCGGACAGCACGCGGCGCAGCGCTTGCATGTTGATTCGTCAAGACCGCGATCGAAGCTGCCATAACGGATAATGATTTCTTGGTAAGGTTAAAAAAACTCTTTTTGTCGTTGATATCCATCGCAGTATGGTTAGGTTATATGTCAATAAAGCTACAAATAAATAATTGTCTTTCAGTAAAGTATTTTTGCGGGTAGTACGCAGCGTTAACGGTGATACTCAGATTTGATCGGCCTAATATGATCGCTGCATTTTTTCAAGTTCCAGGTGAACAATCCACCACAATCGTGCAATTTATCACATTCTTGGCACACTGGCAGGTAGTCGTTTTTCCAGTCAGAAATGGATTTTTTGGCGTAGTGCCACAAGCTTTCCGGCAAAATGCACAGCTGCGAATTATAAATTGAAACGTTCATCCCCTGCCGTGCAAGGAATTCCACCGATTCCTCCAATTCATCTTTGTAGTCAAATGGGTCAATCCATAATGTATCAATATTGTGTGGAGTGTATCCGGTGTACTCAAGCCCCATAAACGTTACGTGCTCCGCAAACGGCAGATTTTTGTAGATATAGCGGGAGAGTTTTGCTAACCGCGGGATGGATTGTTTGTGCAATACGATTCTAATCTCAACTCGTTGGCAATAACGCGCCAAATTATGCAGGCCTATCATGGTTTGATTGAATGCGTCCTTGGCTTGCACTATGTAGTCATGTATTTGATAGTAATCAGCATATAAAGGTATGCCGAGCATCATCCGAGGATTGTCAATTTGAGCGATTCGTTCCGCCATATGTTCCCAGGCAAACGTTCGACCGTTGGTGAGGATGTGAAGCTCGGTATTCGGCAGTTCCACGGTAATCTGTTCAACCAAGTTAAAGAAGTACTCGCCCATCAATGTTGGCTCTCCTCCTGAAATGGTAAGTTCGAAGCAATCTTTCGGGATAAGTGGAATGACTTTCGAATATATTTCAAACAACGTTGGCACATCATTTTTGTCTTTCGGTGGCTGAGAGCACATTAAGCAATTGCTATTGCATCGTTCCGTGGCCAAAATGGTATTGTAGAAAGAATTGGCTCGATACATGGTTTTTATATTGCCGTCCTCCCCGAGAAGCACAATGTCGCCTTCCTCCAAATGGTCGAGCGACAGTACGCCATAAACATATCCTGTCTGGTATTCTATTGATGGTAATGTGGGAGCAGAGGTTATGATTGCTAAATAATTTTGGTGATTGAGCGGGAAGGTTTCCTCCGGTACGATCAAAATCTTGTGCTCACCACCCCGTTTACTGTTTCGCGTTATGGTCCCAATGAGATAGTTCCTGATATTAACGGGTATGCCTTTTGTTCTAAAAATCATTGTGCCTTTGCTTTGTGAGAAACCCACCCTTCGAATATCTTTTTTATTTTATTATCACTTTCCATAAGGTCAATCAGGTACCTAATGAGTTCCATATTTTTTTGACAAAATGTACTGGTCGGCCGGTAGCCCCAAATGTCGCCCTGGGTAGCGTGGTTATGAATAGGATCCGATCCGCAATAGGGCTGAAACGCGCATTCGGAACAACCGGGCAAGCTTTCATTGGTTAACACCGCGCAAAGCTCTTGTGCTTTTTGCCCATAAAAAATATCTTGATATGACGAAGTGTCTAAATGCCCCAATTGAAAGGTGTAGTCTTTTGATTCCGCCAGCATACGACTCTCGTCGCTGGCATATACTGCACCGTCATAATTAAATAGTACAACGTTAGTGATGGCACCGGCTGGTGAGTTAAGATCAACATACCCAACTGGAAACGGGGTCAACACCTTCTTTAAGATAATCGTTGCATATTCTTCTCTAAAGAAAATGTCATTTAAGTTGAAGTTTAGAATATGGTCAAGGGCAGTTTTATAGAATTGTAAGAAACTTTCCATCTCATACTTATTCTTTTTCTCATTTTTTAACGCAAAGCCGTAAGGCGAAATTGGCCTAAGGAATATGCTGCTGAAGCCTCGGTTATAATACTCATCCACAATTTCAACAGGATGATTGAGTGAAAGGTTGGTTGTGGTCATTAAAGCTGAAATGCTATTGTCCACAAGTATTTCCCTGGCTAATGCAATGCCTTTGATCGTTAGCTCATAGCTGTTATTGCCTGGCCGTTTTCTGTTTTGATTATGAACAAAAGCTGGGCCATCTAAAGATGTTGACAATAACACGTTATTCTCTTTGCAATACAATAATATGTTTTCATCAATGACCGCTAAATTGGTGCAAATGACGTATGTAACTTGTTTGTTTTTTGCCGTGGCCAATTGTTTCGTCCGCTCGATGGCATAGACGATATTTTCAAACGCTAACAAGGCTTCACCTCCCTGAAATTCCATTGTCAGGAATGGATTGGGAGAGTTGAGCATTATGTCTATGCCTTTGTTGATATGATCGATTGACATGTCAAAGAGATTCTTATTCGAGGTTACGCGCGACACCTGGCAGTAATGACAGGTATGTTCGCACCGAAGCGTAATTACGAATATGTGTAAGCTGGTAAAATTATCTAAGAACGATTTTTTTGTTCGGTAACGAGTTGCGAAGATGTCTATTAATGGCGGGATGATTTCTTCGCTGATAAAGAAATTTGCAATCAAATCACCATATAATTCGGATTGCTCATATTTATCAATGGTCTTGTTGATGATTGCCGCGGCGGTTCCGTTGGGAACAATCAAATAATCTCCAACCTCGTTAACGATAACTTCCTTAGAGTCATTTAAGCGATGAAAGCGGAAAGGCAGCAAATAATATGCGGCTGCATTTTTTTCGTAATATGCAGGTGCTTTAAACTTCCTAGTGTGTTTTTCCGCTACAGAATCAGTCATAATGGTTCAAGATTGTATTAATGCCTTGAGCGAACCCCTTTTATCGTTATTTTCGACACGGTTGCACAACCGAAAATCATAGTGCAGCATTTTATGTCTCGCAAATAGAGTTTGTAATTCATCCTCATTGGGCAATGCCCGGAAATTTTCACCACCGCAGGTAGGTGTTTCCAATAGCAAAAGAGAATTTTTTGCCATTGAGGTAAGTATATATTCCGCCAGTGAATAATTGTAAAAATGAATGTTACAAATGAATTGATTCGACGATACTGCGATGTCGATTAGTTTCAAAACATCGGCATGGATAGTTGTTATTTGACCGGTGGGCATGTAGCTATTGATAGCGCTTTTAATTGCCCGAAGATATAATTCATTAATGTCAATGGCGGTCACGTTCCGAAAGTATTTCGCCAATAAAAAGGTATTCCTTCCATTCCCGCAGGGAATATCGAGGCAGCAATCGTTGTTAAGATTCTTGGCGTATTGGATTAGTGCTTTTTTTAAAAACGGCGAAACGTAATTAAAATCCTGGTCAATTTTATGGTAATTGTTCACTGCCTTACAGATTTACATTAAAACCAACCGGATCGGAAATCTCGCCAGGTGGTATCTCGTCAAATTCGCCATTGGAGAAGGCTTTGGCTATAAGAAGTTCACGAATATTCTTAGTCTCTTTGGTTACGATGTCACGAAGATTAAAGTCTATAATATCCCGTTCAAGTTTTTGGAGATAACCGGCAGCTTCTTCTAACGAAAGAATAGGTTCGGATTGCGAAATGAGTGTTATCGTATAGAACGAATCGTTTTCCAGCGAGATAGTCGTATGGAATTTATCGCCGTACCAATAGAGGCATTTGAATAGTGCGTCTTTGGAGTAAATCGCACTGTCCGCGTACGCTACAATTCTATTGCCGTCAATGTAGTTTTGTCGCCCCATTATTAAAAATGCCTTGAATGGTGTGAGGCGTGGGATGCATGTGATGTGTGCGATTTATGTATAGGGGGCACAATACTGCTTTCCACTCCAGCATAATTTAATTTGAGAACGTGCATAGTTTTTATAATCTGCGGCATCACCGCTGCAAGGTGATTGACACTCGCGTTTTGAGCTAGAGTAAAGTTTGGGCTATTTTTTAGCGCGGTCAGAGAGCCAGTTAAAATCTGTAGCGACTTAACTGTCAACGTTGACGGTCTCGATGTTCTTTCAGTGTCCATGGCATTAGGTTAATTGATTAAATAAGCAATTCCGGAATGTTATAAAGATAACTTTTTAACCTAAGGTATTCAATAGGTGTTTTAACGGTATTTACACAAACCATTACTTTTATTCTTATTGTTAAATTTACATAGTAAAAGCCCCCTCACGAGGTCTTAACTGCTAATTCTTGCGCCGCGACTTTGCGCAGTAATGCAGCACTTGCAAATGTGGCCGGCTCGTACCGAGGTATCGGGAATAGCCGGTTTAAATTTCTAAGTGCTTGAAAAGCTGTAAGAAATTTAAAGCTTAGCCTGGCATCACTCTTTGTCGAGTTGGGAGTGAAGCATGTCTTATTTCCTGGTAGCTACAATTAGAAAACCAAATAAAAAAAGCTTCACCGAGAAGCTTTTTTAACAATTTTATCTGCTACGACGTTGATACATCCGATCACCAGTGAAGTCAACGCAAGATATAAGAAAATATTTCTTACTATTGAATCGCTTCCTTTAAAATAATCGAAAACCAGTGTGATAAAGGATAGGATTACGTAAAGAACTAAGTAGTATGTGATAATCCGTTGAGTTGGATTAAGAGACGCTATGGTGTTTTTAGCAGGTATTCCCGCTTTTTCTTTAAGTTCCATTTTTTTAAGGTTACCAAAAGGCCTTACATCTCTTTGGTAACCTTAAAAACTCTTTCTATAAGTATAGCATATTGTATTGTTTTGTCAATAACAATGACTACGGTCTGAGATTTAGATACTTTTTAACCATATAACTGGTTGCTTTTATGCTCGCCGGCTGTAAATGAATATAAATGGAATTGTTTTTATTGGAAGAAAATGGGTCCGTAATCGTCTTTGTCAAATTGTGGAGTTGTAGCACATTTGTTTCGCTGAGGACGAAAGTACTGCAACTATACATTGTATATTCATCGTTACTTGTTTCTGAAACTAGATAAATATATCGCCCTTTTTTAAAGTTATTTATTTGAGCGTTGATATAGTTTGCAATGTAATCATGGGTTTTTCGACTTATTTGATAATTCGTTTGAGTTGATTTCTTTTCGCTATCAATAGTATCCAGTAATTGGCTGATATGGTCATATGTAGTATCCGAAAATTCCTCATAAAAAGCGTACATTGCACCTTCCCATCCTGTCGGTCTTAAATTAATTGGAAAGAACCGATAATAATGGCCAGCATCGACTCTTTGAACGGCAGTAGCAGAAAGTTTAAATTTATCATTTTTATCCAGACTCTCTATGTTAATATTGAGAGAGTCGATTGTTCCAAATGCGTTGCCGATATTGGTAACTTGAATGTTTTGAAAGAACTGAATGCGTCCCCAGTTCTGTGAAATATAAATTGCATTATCCAGTGAAAAATTCAACTCAAATTTAGGTTTGGGTCGTTCATTGTGCAAAAAAACATATCCAGTGAAGAGCAAATTTGATAAGGTTAAAAAGATATAGATTTGGTTAAAGGTCCTAGAATTAAACCATTTTACGCACTTTTTTATAGGGAGCAATATTTTCAAAGCGGGATTGTTGGGATGTTGAGAAGCATAAAAATACAAAAATTTGACTAATATAATTAAAAGCCTCTTTTTGAGGCTTCTAAAATTACGGTTTAAGAAATAGCCGAAACCGCTCTAGCGATAGGACTGAAAAAAGCACGAGTTCAAGAATATATGTTAAGTGCTCATTTTTGGTAACAGTTTGGCACCACGTAACTCCCGCGCTGATCTTAATTAGGACAAATTCCAAACAAAACCTCATTGATTTAATGGTTATCCAAACACCTAGATCACTTGGATAAACAATTATTTCACGAATTAGTATAAATGTCAATAGCAAGTAATGGTTAATGGCTTGAATATGAAAAAGACCGAATTGCGGGAGTCGATTAGCCCGTTATCAATGGTTTGTTAATTGAACCATACAAATGAGGGCAATTTGTGCGCAGGGCGAATACCTTATCTTTTTTCAGTAGTTTTTAATTGAAATATTTGGAATTCAAGATTTTACCTTTACTTTAGTATGAAATTAAAAATAAGTTTATATTGATTTAATATAAAACTTATTGACAAACCCGTAATTACTTTAAACCTTAAAAGCCTAAATGACATTTATAGCGAGTGTGGTCTCAAAAGAAGGGGTTGCGATCATTGCTGATTCCCTTGTTACATCTTCAAAGCCTGTTTTAGAATTTAGCGAATTTCAAAAATATATTGACACCAAAGATGATCATGTGGTATTGGACCCAGCGGAAATTGTAAAATTATTTACGATTAAACCGTCGCATACCAAAGATTTCGAAGACAAACTGTATGAATATGATAAGTTCACTGCTGTTACTACCGCTGGGGCGGCATCAATTAACGGAAAAAAGATAAAAGAGATCATTAATGAGGCAATAAAAAAACTCAGGCCTTCGTCCAGAAAACCAATAGCGAGAAGGGTATCGGAATTGGAAGCATTTATTGCAACCGAAGTCAAAAAGTTTCTGGCAACAAATGCAGTAATTTATTCTACCGTTTTAATAATTACAAACTATAATCCAAAAACATATAAAACAACTATTTTCAGGATGCAAGTTAACCCAGCAACCGGCGAGGACTTGTATAAACCAGATTTCGAATTCGTGAAAACTACGATGGAACCCGACAATTATCCGGTAATCTGCGACGGCCACAATAAGGTAAGCGAACGACTACTTTTTGGCCCCATTCCGACGATATTGGACTCCCTATCAAAGATCGTTCAGAAGGTTGCTGAAGACTTCGGCGTGGATAGAGACAAAATAACGGATGACTATATCGGGTCGTTTTTAGATGACATTGCGACTGATGAAGACTATAACGATGTAAAAATTCATAAACTTAGCGAACTAAGCTTGCAACAAGCGGTGGATTTGGCGAGTCTATTAATGAGGATCGAAATTGACATTCAGAAATATACTGAAAACATTCCTACCGTTGGGGGTGTTATTAAATTAGCAGTGATTGAGCGTAGTGGATTCCATTTTATTTCTGGTAATGAAATTGTTAAACATGAAAATTTTTACTCACATTGATTCAGTTATTAACACAAGGTGTGTTTATTAACAGATTTCTGTGAATAAGTTTATAAGTAATTGACCTTTAGTAAGTAATAAATCGGAAATTTATTAATAAATGATATTTTATAATAAAATCTTACGATATTGTAACTTTATTAAAATGGAAAGAGTAAAAAGGTTTATAAGTAATAACTTTGCAACCCGCGTAAACAAGTGGCTTGGTTCCTTAACCCTTTTTACGGCCTGGCGAGGTCGTATTACAAATTATGAAAAACGGCAACAGATAAGCGCGAAGGTTATTTGACTTGGTGGTTATTTGAATTTTTCAGAAATAAGATTTATAGCGTAAATAATATACACCCTTAACCTTAACCGATAGATATAGTAAAATTTGACCCGACAACATAAAAGAATACTACCTGCAATGCAGATACGTTCTATAACAATATTGATTGACAAAATAAAAGGAGTAAAATGTGAAAAACAGTTTAAATTAAGACCAATTTACTATGGCGAGAAAGAAAGGAGCTGCCCAATCGATGGGTGGCACTCTGCATGAACAATTTCTTATAAGAGTTAACCGACATAATTCAATAAAAGAAGAAAAGGAAAGGGAGTTTTTAACTAAACAACTAAAAGCTACCCTAAATGGCCGAGATCTAATTTTAAATAATTCTAATAAGAAATAATAACATAAATTTATTAACCTGATTGGGCATTGTAACAAATGCCCATTTTATTTTATGTGATCGGAAATGAGTTGTGTGGGCTTTCGTCAGGTAGATTGTCGGTAATCATATTAATCCAAGCTTAATAAGACATGAATTCAGTTATAGGAAATAGAACCGCGGTAATCGAAGTCCTTAATTCGATTAATAAAGGTTCAGAAAAAAACGATGAATATATCGAATTTAACTATATTCCATCGATAAATAAGAAGCGCGGCGGAATCACGATTTCAAAAAATTATCTGAAAAATTTGATCGCAATTCGCTTTAACTTAGACAATTCAGATATTGATAATGCCATTGACGATCTAAAAACCGATGGTATACTAAAGGATGTCCCTGAAAAACACGATGGAGAATACCTTGCATATAATAGCGAAGCCAGTTTCTCGTCATCGGATTTCGATGGTTTGCGAAGGTTATTTTAGATATTAATTAATATCTAAAGAATGGATTTCCAATATATCAATTTTCTGATCGCGCCTTCAGTAACAGCTTGTTTATTCTATCACGATTTCCGCGTAAAATATGATTTTAGTATTTATATTAAAATTTGGAGTTTTCGAAGTCCGTTATTTAAATATATTTTAACATATTTCATTGCTGGCGGAATTATCTACCTTTCTTATTATTCAGGAGTGAAAATTTTCTCAAAAGAACCTGAAGATTACCTGAAGTCCATAACGACTTCCCACACCAAATCGTATATATACACAATTCTGGAGGGACTTTTAATCGGAGTGTTGAGTAGAACTTTTCTTACAAGTAAACCAATCCCGCTTTTCCAGGGTTCAATAGAAAGCATTTTGGAAGTAGTTCTCTTAAGAAAAATACTTGAAAGCATTCATACGAGAAACGGCACTGCGAAGTCGGAGTTCGCAACCTTAATGATAAAAACTTATAAAGAGAGAAACCCATCAACGGATTTAGATAAGAAAATATTAGGCAATAAATTGATAACCTACCATAAACAGAATAAAGCTTCCGATGCAACAGCGCTGGCACTTGTAAGAGATGTGGCAAGTGCTGATACCGTTCATACGGCGTTAATTATGGTAATGTATAAGGAAAATGCTGAAAAAATCAAAGCGATACTGTTTGAAACACATTAAGGATATCTGAGTTTCTAAATGATACAATGGTAACATCATCGATCTGACACTGATTGTTAAATTAAACTAAAAAAGACCCATCACTGGGCCTCCACTGTTAACTCTTGCATCGCCACCTTGCTCCAATACGATTGCACTTGCAAAATGTAGTCAGTCGCCCGCTGGGCTTGGCCACTGGCATAGACAATCATCCTCGTATTGTCTTTCAATACGTCAATCCAGCCTTTGATATACCGAGCGCTATTGTCAAACTCCTTGTTGATAATGCCGGCAATGGAGTTAAGATAACAAGCGCCAATTTCTGCCGTCAGTTCTTCAATGCTGTAGCTGTCGGATGCGAACGCATTGGGTTCGGCGATTTCCTTGCGGTTTAACCTGGACGGGTGGCCGGTACTGTGAATGAGTTCATGGAACAACACGGAATAATAGCTTTCAATACTGCCAAATGAACCTTGCTTTGGCATGTTGATGTAATCCTTTACCGCGTCATAGAATGCGGCTTGCTTGCCGTGTTTAATGGTTGGGCAATTTGGCATGCGTTCAATGATCTCGTCACAGGCGCTTAATTGGTTAACCGTGTCCGGTGGATACGGGATAGTCAGGATTTCTGGTAGGTGCTCCACTTGCTCGACGTTATAGACCCAATAGTATCGGAGGATTGATTCTCCTTGTCCCTCGGAGGGTTTGTAGAATAAGACCATTGCCGCCTGTTCGCCTTTTATGACGCTTGCCCCGACTGCCTTAATCTGTTTCCAGGTGAGGAAGTAGTTTTGCGCGTAGCCCAATGACCCTAAGAGCCAGGTATTGATACCGGTATAGTATCGTTTGGTGAAGAGGTTTTGCGGATGCCCGCCGGCGGCCCAAGGCTTGCGCCAGGGAATGACTTCTTTTTCAAGTTGCTGAATGATGCGGTTGGTGATGATTTGATAGACATCGGTAGTTTGTGCTGTGGTGTTCATGGCGTACAAATTTTTAAGTCAAAGAATGTTTCTTTGATTGTAGCCAGGAATAAAGTTGGGAAATAGGGGGTAAAATTTTAGCAATCACTAATAACGCTCCCCCTCTGTTCCCCACAAAAGCAGTATCTGTTTTGTGTTTAGTCGATGAAACAAAGAAATTGTGTTAAATTATTGCGCTATACTTTTACAAGTTGGCCAAACCTGTTTTGCGCTCGATAAGTGCCAGGTCCGTATGATAGTACGTAAAAGGATATTGGTTTACATCGCTGGTATTAGGCATCAAATAGCAATCTATTTCTCCATTTTTATGCTTCACTATTTTCCAACAAAATTCTGGTACCCACACGCTGTCAAGGCCGCTAGTTTTCGCTTTGCCATAGCTACCGCACTCGATAAATAACTCATCACCGCCTTTCACCCATTTTCTGCATTGTGCTTCCAGGCCTGCCCAAGTAATACGGTTAAGATGAGGAGTCTGTGGAGTCATATTAGTGAAATACCAGCAATGAAGATATGTTTCCGGACTAGAACATTTATCATCTGCCGCATCAAAATTATGTCCTCGGTCATAGCCGGATTTTGCATAGTCACTATTGAGTTGAGTTTCATTTGGCAATTGGGGATCGGAACCAAAATTTCTCTCGTTCCTCCCATTGGGATTTGGACAGTCGAGCATATCGGCGGTGAGGTGCCAATAGACTTTGATCGGATATTTCGCAGAGTGACTCCAGGCAGTGTGGAAATTGCCTTCGTCCAAACTTACCGTATCAGTTGGCGCTTGCGCTGCACAAAACAGCGGTATCATCAGTGCGAAGACGAGTATTTTTTTCATATTGTCAAATATTAAAGCCCATTTAAAGGATTTAAGAATCACGCATTTACCGCTTTATTTGAATAATAAAATAAGCGAAAATGCGCATTGAGTGATTTTTAAGTCCAACAACACGCAATGATGTTCCAATCCTATTTTCGTTACTATCATTGAACATTAGCCAATTTCATTTGTGACTGCAAATTACCAATTTGTCCAAGAAATCCCGCAAACGCGTCCATAGCACCCTGCTTTGATGTCATAAGCACTTCATAAATCCCGGTATCGGAAGTCAACGTGTACTCGGAATAAGCACAAATGGGAAGCTGACGGTTATTATTAAAACGACGGTCGGGACCACCGTGCTTATTAACATAGCGCCAGGTATGATCAATAACTTTTGCATCGCTGGGGACGCTTTCATCTTCAATAAAACGAGTGGTAAAACCTGATATTTTCAAGTTTTTATAAAACACGGCGGCGAATGTTTTCCCGCGTTTGACTAATATCCGTTCCGGAAGAAAATAGAAATCTAGAGTATTGAGCCTGATACATGGAATAGCCACATTGGTGATAAAGTGAGGGAGCGGCGGCTGATTGCCGTAGATTCCACGTACACTGGCTCGTTTAATCAGTTTGCCGGCACCGCCGTTGCGTTTGTAATCGGTTGTTTGATATGCATTGAGATGCTGCCAAATCCTGGCTGAACGTGAGAAGCTGCTAAAATGGGTGGCGAACTGTTGGTACACTTGTTGGAGTTGATCATCCATTTCATAGTGTAATTCCATTTCAAATCTTTTTTTATCCACCTTTCTTAAGCGAATGATCAGGAAGGTAAAAGCGATCAGTCCCGCAACAAGCACATAGCCCGCATAGGGGTAGGCAAGAAATAGTTCATTAGTAGTTTGCTGTTCATGGTGGATGTGGTCAATTGTAGCAAAATGACGACCGACGTAGCCGACGGAATCGTGGAAACCTATTTTTAGCCATTTGCGGTTAGACGAATCAAGCAAAAGAAAAGTTTCGCCGGTGGCCGCTGCCTTTACAATAGCAGATTTGGGACTCGCATGTTGCCGAATGTTGACGCCAATTGGTGATGTCACCCGCACCGTAATGCTGTCGGTTGGCGGTTGAACGACGATGCTCCGACTGGCGAAAGAAGTAAAGAGCATAACTCCCAAAAACAGTATGAGCGGGAAAACACCAAGCCAATTCGCAAAAGATATCTGAGCTGCCTTTTCCGTTAGTTCTGAAATAAACTGTTTGGAATCCGTGTCCGTTAATTGTTGAATTTCTGCTGACGCAATATTGTGCGACTCCTGGTAGGCCACAGGCACCAACGGAAGATTATCATAATTTGAAGGTCGGCCAGAGTCGGAAATTTTACGACGATAGCTTATGCCATGTGAGCTAAGATTCACATATGTGCCTCGGGGACCTATATTTACCCGAGCTCCTTTGACGCCAACAGAATAGCTAATGCCTCTTTTAGAGAAATTAATCCGGAAAGGCCCGGAGCCGAATGATTTGCGATAAGACCAGCCCATATAATTGTAATTGTGATAAGATTAACTCAGATTTATTTTTCCCATCCACAGAGCGTTCTGCCGCTGTTTCTCGCTTCCGCTAATGTCATTTTTACAATTTGGTGCTGGCAATTTCTCAATCCGCGGCAATCTACTTTTAGGTGATATTTTTTACCCTTGGAGCCCTTGCAAATGTACACGGTCGTTTGAGCGCTTTGGTACATACCGCTCATGAAAAGCAACAACATTACTATTATTTTCATCGTTTTATCAATATCAATAGATGCGTCTGAATATTATTCATAAAGATATTACATGTTTGGGCTAATTTTTCCGGGAAACCGTAACACAAAAATTAAACGATCTTCATCTCCTTGCAGAATGCCACCAACTGTTCATTTTTTAAAAACCCCATGGATGTTTTGATCAGATTCAGCCGCTTTTCGACACTGCTCAATCCTGACGGGCGTATACCTTGGGCGCTTAGATAAGCCGGAATATCCTTTTGTGCGTGCCCTTGGATAAGCAGGCGAATGATTGTTTTATCAAAATCCGTAAATGCATGCAGATTTTCTTGCACCGATTGAGTCCGTAGTTCACGCGGGTAATACTGCAGGTTTTGCGATATGCGCTCCAATGCGGTTTTCAGCTGCTGCGCGTCGCCTCGCGCTTTACGGACGTATCCATTGATGCCCAAATCGTCATATAATGGTTGAATCACTGCGATACGGCTTTCGGCTGAAAACACGAGGACCTTTAAATCTGGCTGTAAGACTTTAGCTTCCTTTATTAATCCGGCACCATCGGGCAGTTGTTGTATACTGCCTTCTGCTTCGAAATAGAGGTCAGTCACCAAAAGATTATACGGCTGCCCGGTTTGCAGAGCCTTTTTGATCTTCGACAAAGCAATATCACAATAATACGCATAGTCCGGACGGGAAACGTTCAAATCCTCTAGTGTTCGTCGCAAGGACAAATTTGCTATTTCATGGTCTTCGGCTACTAATACATTTTCAAACATATGTTTTGTCACTAAACAGTGGTATTGTGATTTGCAGTTGCAGCCCTCTTCCCTCTTGTCTCTCAAATGTAAGGTGGCCTCCGATTCCCTCAATACGGGAAACCGTACTCTGCAAACCATTTCCAAATTGAACGTCTGCGGGCAGCCCGACACCATTATCTCGGTATATGATCATCAGTGACTTATTATCTGACTCAAACCCGACAAGCGCTTGCGTAGCTTGGCTGTGTTTGCTCATGTTGACCATTAATTCCTGCAATACGAGTTCGAGTTGTGTTGTTATCTTGCTGTCGACATGTTGCCATAAGGTTGTCTTATTTCCTACAATAGCCAGTTTAATTGATTTGCTTTTAAAAGCATTCAATAACGTGTTGATTTTTCCCGCAACATCGTCAGTTGGCGCTTGATCCTTTTCATAAGTGATGTCCCGAGACTGATCGTACACCACCTCCAACTTATCCAACAAATCACCCCTGTCAATCTCGTCGTTATGCTCTACCTCATTCATCACCCGATAAATACCATTTGTCACAATGTCATGTACTTTTCGCGATAAACGTAATTTGTTTTGTTGAATATTATTTTCAGCTTCCAATTTCAACGTTTGGTTTCGTTTTCGGTACCACAGAGCGCCCAGCGCCGAACCCAAAACCGCAATGAGAAGCACTCCGGCAAGCTGATACCCTTTCTCGCTGTTTTCCTTTTGCAATTGCAGATTTTCAGCTTTATTCTTTTCTACATTATACCGTATCAAAGCGAACTGGTTTTTTGCAGCATTACGCTTCGTTTCCAAACTATCGCTTAATGCCTGGTAGCGCAAGAAATACGGCTTTGCCTCCGTCGAACTAGAAAGGATCGCCAGTTTCTGCAAAGCCTCCATTTCGTCGTCAGGACTCTGTAAGCGACTAGCTATCGCATACATTTTACGTGCGAACCATAAGGCGGAGTCGGGTTTGCGATCGAAGTAAAAGTCGGATAAGTTGGCGTAACTCGAATTTTCGCCCCAAAGGTCATTTTGATTCAGACGGATATTCAAGGCTTTCCTTAATTCTGGTGCCGCATCGTAATGCCGGTCGCTTAGCCATTTTGTCGTAGCCAGATTTGTCAATGTACGTGCGTAGGCCGTACTTCTTTTGTCAATTAACGGGATCACCTCTTTGTAGCTTGCCAACGCCTGACTGTACATTTTGAGTTTTTTATAGGCGTTTCCGCGGTTGTTCAGAATGTATGGCTTGAATGTTGTGTCGTCAGCGAAATGCAAAGCCAGTTCGTAATACTTGAGTGCCTGATCGTAATTAGTTAGGCGGGTGCAAGTCATCCCTATTTCGTTGTAGTCTGTCGCAAGATAATTCCGATCCTTGAAACGATGCTCGTCAAGTGACTTTAGTGACAGCGTCAGGCTTTCCTGAGCGCCGTAGTGGTCGCCCGCGTCAGACTGTATCATCGCCATATTATAATATGCCAACGCGACCTGTTCTTTATCAACTGAACGGGAGGCGGATCGGTTGAAATAAAAAAAAGCTGAATCTTTGTTTGTGGTTAATAACCCATAGGCTTTCCGATAGTCCGCCCATTGGTCTTCAGAAACGATCTTTTGGGTTTTCCGACAAGCCGAGCAGATAAACAATATAAACCAAATGAGTGTTCGAATATTTCTCAAAGGGATTTTTCCACTAAGATAAAGAAAAACAAGGGCAAAAAATAAGGCAAGCCACGGCTTGCCTTATTTTTAAGCTCAACCACCAGGCGGTGGAGGAGGTGGAGGTGGAGGTATATGTCCGTCATCGCCGCCGCTATCTGCGGTAAGTACGATTTGGTTGCCACCTTTGTTGCTACCGGAATGGTTGTGCGCCGGGCATGCGAATGCCATCAAGAGCGCGAAAAAAAGCTCAAACATTTTTCAAAAATTTTAATGGTGAATAAATCCTACAGGTGGCCCAGAGAACTGATCCCCAGGTCACGCTGCAAACCGCGTAAGAGGCGCCTCTTACATTTTTGGGAAGTGGTGAGCATTGATCGCGGAAGCTGGTAACTGCTTCCCAAGCCAGGAATCATCCGCCGCTCTCTCTGCTCGACCGAAACCGTTCGAATCGATTTCTGGAACAAATGTACACCGGCATAATCGGCTTGCTATCAGTCGATTCCGATAATTCCGCTAATTCCGGCGCGATTCCGATAATGCTCGAAATATTCCGAAAAATCCATTAGCTTTATCCTTCGAATTCTTTTGAAAAATGTCTGAGAATGAATATAAACTGTTAGTCCTCGCGGACTATGACCGAAAAATGGCGGCTAGTTTGTTAACTGCTGAGTTGATGTTACCCACGCCTGGTAATCTAAAGGCAGAGAGTGTCAGAATTTGCGAAAAAAGGTTTCACCCAAAGGACGAAATACTGCTCCGTTCCTTTTTCAATCAAAAAGATGATGCCGCCTCCTATCGCATGGCTATTCAGAATGATAGTGCCGAAGTTTTTAAACCGCTCAGCAATTTCCTGAGAGACAGGTCGATCAACACCACCCTTAAAAATATAAATTTGCTGGCCTGGCTGATAGATTTCGAGCCACGCCCTTATCATCCTAATTTGACTGCTGCTGGACCTAATGCCAAATCTTCTGCGCCCGCGCCGACATCACTATCAGCCGTCGCCAATGCTGACAATTTGCAATCACGGTCGAGTCACGAGCTGGTAAAGAGATCAAGTAAGAGGATACTTTTCTATGTTTTGGCAGTTGGCGGCATCGCTTTGGCAAGCTATGTTATTATTTACTATAAAAGTCATCGGCTCACGGGCCGTGAAGGCTGTATGATTTGGGACAATGATCACTACCAGCCCATAGATTGCAGTGAAAAATCTCTACATATGCCGATGTATCCCATCAATCATCAACTCGTCGATAATTTTAAGAAAATTACTAGGCCTGACACACTAACTCCACGTTCTATCGGAAAGGTTTGGTATGCGAAATTCAACGGTCGAGTAGAGTTTTTTACTTCGAGCGGTCCATATCCACTGGATACCAACAGGCGCGTACTGCCGATGTCAGATCATATCCTTGAAAAGTATGTTTATCACATTACGAATTGAAAGGTTTGGTTTTATTAAGACGTCATGGTGGTCCGGATACTAAATTACTAACAGATTTAATGGTTACGGTTTCCCGTAAAAATCAATAATGGTGACGCGCTATTTTTGTTATGTAATAAATAATCACGATCATGAAAAAGAAATATTATGTACACTCAAAAGCCCAGAGCAACGGCGACCACGAAGTTCATAACGAAGACTGTAGTTATTTGCCCGAGCCGCAAAACAGAATTTATCTTGGCGAATTTTCCAACTGCAAAGATGCGGTAGACGCTGCACGCACCTTTTATAGTGATGTCGACGGTTGTTATTATTGTTCACGTGAATGTGATCACCATTGATCCGAAAGGACAGACTATTTTTTACCAGCGGTGTGCTGTTTGAAAAAAGTGCCCTGTTTTTCAATCCCAAGACGAAATTTACAAAGGTTTTGACTACGATCCAATATTGAAAATTTAAACTAAAATTCAGGAAATGACTTACAAGAAAAGTGATATGGTCTATAAAGACTACCGATGGACTGCATTGGCAGATCACGATAACCCTAAAATAATTTACGGAACCGACCACTCCGAACTAAACAGAACGGAAGGATACGAAATGCTATATTTTATAAACAGCTTGGCACATACGTGGAATTGGCAAAATGTTGCATTGCCATCGTATCAACACTTGGAGAGAATAATCAAAGAAGAAGTTCCATCGTCCATTCGGACGCACGGTGGCATCAAGGATTGGATTGGCGCAAAATATACCAGCATTTAAAATTTTTAATATGGCACTTATATTAATAACCTACGACTTAAAGGAAACAACAAAGGATATTCATAATGAGGTAAAAGACACCATGAAGTCGGACTACAAGTATTCCGATAAAAGTCCTACTAAAAAACATCAGTTACCCAATACGTGCTTGCTTAAAGATAGTATAACGCCCCAACAGGCAGTAGAAGACTTAAAGGCCTCCGTCAAGAAGCACAACGGAACGCTCGAACGGTTTCTCTCATGTGAATGCAGCAATTATCTTATCAACGATTTGACCTAACTCGCGCAGTGCGCTCTGTTAAAGATTTTATCGATTATATGCGACAACAAAAGAGACAATAGATATGTTATTTGTTCCAAAATTTCAGACCTGAGTTCGGACTGAATTGGCGGGCGTCCTAATTTACGTTACGACAATGCTTTCCTTCACGTAATTTTCTGCGATTGATGTTTATTCAAATTGATTCAGAAATAAAATTTCATTTCATTGTGCAGCAACAGGTCTTCTATTTGCTAAATTATCGCCGCACTGAACCCCCTGCTTCCTACGCCGTCAATTAACAATTTCAGATAAATATGAAACCTCGGCAGGTTTAAGAAGTCGTCTGTTGTAAATATGGGGTAAAACTCATCCTCCATTACTCTCGCGTCCGCTGTACCCAGTCGAAAACAAATGATCGTCCCAATGTTCCCCAATATCCCACTCCGGACTTCCTCCGGTAATTGTTCCATATACTGATGTGTCAGGAATAACCCAACTTTATATTTGCGAACTTCACTTAACATGCTTGCAAATGAAGTCGTAATAAAGGAATGGCATTCGTCAATGTAGACCATGAACGGCAGTCTTGATTCTTCTGCCAGCTTTGCTCTCCGCATGGCGGCGGTTTGGATGGCGATCGTTAGCAAGCTTCCCAATATCTGTGACACGTCTTCTCCCACGATGCCTTTCGATAGGTTACAAACTAATATTTTGCCTTCGTTCATAATGGCTTCAACGGAAATGCTCTCCTGCTGCCCGACAATCCGTTTCAGAATGGTATTGGCACCAAATACGCCGGCTTTGTTCAATATCGGCATGATAATCTCTGTCTTTAGGCTTGGGGAATAGGTATCAAATTCGTTGTGCCAAAATGATAAGATGGCACCGTTATCGGTGAATTGTAGTACCAGGTTTCTAAATCCCTTATCCAATAGAAGCGGTTGAATATCCAACAGCGTTGCGGTGGGATATTCAAGCAGGGTCAATATGGCGTAGCGTAATATATACTCCAATCTCGGCCCCCAGCTGTCACCCCATATCTTTTTAAAAGATAGGACGATTTCAGAGGCAACAAGGTGCCTTTCGTCGGCCGGCACGTTGTGTAGCGGATTAAAGCCCAGGCACTGCCGGGGATCGGTGGTGTCGAAATAGACAACATCTTTCATTCGTTCAATGGGAATGCGGTCCAGCAGTGATTTACACGCGTCCCCATGCGGTTCGATGAGTGCAACCCCGTATCCCTTTTTAATGTCGTCAAGCGCCATGTTTAACAGCAGCGTTGTTTTTCCGCTCCCGGTCTTGCCGATACTGTAGATATGCGAAAAGCGATCCTGCAATTTGATGCCGAAGGGTTTGTTTTGGTTTCGGAAGTTCGTGTAGCCAATCGGAGTGAAGGGTTTTGAATGGGTGTTGTCCATTCTTATACAATAAATTAGAAGCATCCGCACAGACAGGCGGAAAGATTGCGCGTTTTCAAAAATGGATACCTTCTATATAATTCTTTTGAAAATGCGAAACTAGAATAGTGGAATTATCCGAAGCACAACTGCAAAGTTTTATTGAGTTATATAAAAATGAACTTGGTATGGATATAACCATTGCAGAAGCACAGGAGCGCGCAACTAGCCTTCTGTATTTTGTTTCCCTATGCATGAAACCGGTTGCAAAAAACACGCAAAGTGCTATAAATGATATGTCAGACGTAAATCTATAGCATCATATTTTGTACCCAAAGAGGGGCAACGTGTATTTACGTCTGACGACAAGAATGCTATGGTTGCCCCTCTTTGGGCTTTTATGAATAAAGAAATGATTAACTATTTTCAATACGCTCGCAAATCATCTGAAGGTGAAGACCGTCAAGCTTTATCTATTCCTGCTCAATTACGAGACAATGAACAAGTTATTAAGCGTAATAATCTTAGTATCATCGACACATTTACCGACGAAGCTTCTGCGTCAATCCCCTTTAATAGACCAGGATATACCGACATGATCCGACGTATAAAAAAGGGAGAAGCTTCTGGGATTGTTGTTTGGCACGTAAATCGCCTAATTCGAAACCCAATGGAAGAGGGTGAATTCAAATGGCTGTTACAAACGGGTGTTATTAAGTCGATTTGGACACCCAATAGAGAATATCGTAGTGAAGACAATGCGCTTCTTTTTAGCATTGAAGCAAGTATGGCAACGCAATATACTAGAGATTTGTCGGTTAATGTCAAGCGGGGAATGAGACAACAATATGAGCGCGGCGAGCCTGCAGGAATTGCGCCATTTGGATATTTAAATACGAAATTTCCAATATCAGGAACAAACTTCACGAAGGAAGACCCTGCTGTTTTCCCAATTCTAAGAAAAGGGTTTGACTTAATGTTAACTGGCGCTTATACGGTGAGAGAGATCGGTACGATTTTATTTGAACAGTATGGACTTCGGTCTAAAAACGGGCGACAAATTTCAAAAAACACGCTTTACAAATTGTTTACAAAGCCCTTTTATTACGGCTACTTTATTCGAAATGGAACAATATATAAGGGCAATTACCGTCCGCTCATTACAGTTCAGGAGTATGATCAGATACAGCAAATTTTAGGAAAGAAAGGTAAGCCGCGATATAAAAGGCTCAGCTTCCCTTTTACTGGGTTCATTAAATGTGGAAGCTGTGGTTGCGCGATTACCGCCACGGAAAAGGTAAAAATGACAAAAGCCGGCGAGCTTAAAAGCTATGTATTTTACTATTGTACAAAGCGAAGGAAAGGCAGCGAACATTGTTTGGAAAAAAAATACACCACCAAGTCGGAGATTGAGTCGCTAATAGTAAATGAGTTACTTAGGTTTGAAATTGCCCCGGCATTTAAGCGATGGGCTTTAGAATACTTCAAACGCAACTATCAAGTGGAAATAGATAAACGAAACGCTCTAGCTCAGGTCGAAACTATGCATGAGCAGAAGCTACTTCAGGAACTGGATACTCTACTAGATCTTCGTATCGCAAATAGCATTTCTGAAGAAAAATTCCAGGAAAAAAAACTTGAAAAGGAGCAGTTGCTCATACGGGTTAGGGAAAAAAGAAATAACTATGGGAAAGTTAATAATGACTGGCTTTCAATTGTTGAAAATGCCATAGATTTTGCATTGGGTGCGGTTGAGGCATTTAAAAATGGCGATGACAAGGTTAAGAAAAAGATTTGCACTCAATTTGGTTGGAACTGGACATTAAAAGGCAGAAAACTCTTTATTGATAAGCAGGAATGGTTAAGACCTATAATAAATATAATTGATACTTATAACTATTATTTAAGGCGGTTCGAACCAGAAAAAAACCTTATAGAATCAGACTTTGATCCACTAATTGACTACCTTAGTTTCTCGATGTTGGCCCTATGAATATAAGTGAGAAAGCATAAGCCCATTATACCCACGATAGGAGGTAACACAAGGGCTGATTGAAAAGTCATTCCTCCTTATTAGCCCCGTAACCTTGTCACATACTAACTCTATGAATCATGAAACGTATCAAAATAATTTAAAAGCGCTTCGCATAAAACATGGCCTTACCCAACATGAAGTCGCGCGGCTGCTCGGATACAAATACCAGGACCGGGTTTCCAAGTTTCAGTCTTCAGGACCTGTACGGAAGGCATTGACCTGGGCGTGTATGGGGGGTATCCTGCGGTCATGAACATGTCCAGCGAGCAGCTTGCCAGTTTTCAGGCGCTCTACAAAAAGGAACTAAATATGGATTCAACTTCCATTTTCCCTAAAAACACACTCGCTTTAAATCGCTGATGTTGAATAGCGTTAACTCACCAAATTCTTAAACACATTTAATTTTTTAGATAATGCTTTTTACAAATAAAAAAGTATAGCTTGCGTTCATAAATCTTATTACAAATTCAACCGGCCGATACATAACCAGTATTCTTCGTCTTGTCGGATTATTTCACACAACAAAAAATGTAAAAATGGACTTAAAAACGGATGCTACTCGGTACACAGTTACCGTGGAAAACAAAATGATGCAAGACAGGAGGATGATTTCCTTAATGGACCCTGTCGGCTCGGTACAAACCTTACAATTAAAAAACGGTGGTCAGAATATTTATGGTCACGGACTTGACATGGTGTTACGCCGGTATTATGAGGATGCCCAGAGTTTAACTGGCTGGTCTTTGCAAGAAATACCAGTTCCGGGAGTGGCGATTTTAAATTACATTATTGGGTATGAATTTGACGGATCACCTCGTGTTTTTGTGATGGTGTTAGATGACAAACAAAATAACGGTACCATTTATGAGATGCCACTTGATCCCGATGGTACCCCCGGCGTTTTTATTAAGATTGCCGATGCCGTAGTCGACACATTGGAAAATACCTTATCATTTTCCCCGATCGGGCCATGTTTGTTTTATTCGGTATTTGAAGACGCAAACAATTTTTTAGTAGGTCTTTATGGAAAGAATCTAGATCAGCAGTTTATCCCTGTAGTTGGTTCCTCCCGTTACTCAGATCCTGTAAATCAAATCGTTTTTGTTCCTGATCCGAGTGGCGCAGCAATTTGGCCAAACATCAATTTTCTCACCCACACAGGTGGTGTAATGACTTTTAATCACAGCCTTGGTTTTATAAAACCAGGTTCGCCCGGCTTGTCGTTTACAAGTATCGTACTCCCTCAGTTAACTGATAAAAACAACGAGCCCGCAGAAGCCACGAGTTGCGCCGTTGCTGCTTATCCTGACGGCACTCGTGTAATCTTCACAACCATTAACGATGGGAGCATTAGGACATTAACCGGGAGTTCGGATCCATCATCAACAGGCAATGTTATTTGGGGAACGGATTGGACTATCCTTGACCTCGGTTTACCTACCAGCATTACAAAAGATACCGAAGTCCAAGTTGGAGTCCCGAATGCTAGCGGGCTGTCGCTTGTATTTATCGACGGAAATCGAATGTTGTGGATGGCAGAACAGGCTCCGGGGTCGAATGGTAAATGGGACATTGCAACACGTATCAGTAATAATACTGCTTCCTCTGGAAATTCATTTATTGACGACGAGGGTGATACAGGTTTCACGCTTTATGATGTGAAAAAGAATGAAATTCATTTAATGGTGCGGGACCAAAAAGAAGATTGGGAGACAACGCTTATTGATCCGGAAGGTAAGTCCACACTCCGTTCAGTGGACGTATACCGGGTCGGCCTAATGATTATCGACGAAACTAATGCGCCAGCTGTTAATAAATCGATAACCGTTTCAACGGAAGACGAGGTACTCGCCATGATTAACGGGTATGAGCACTATATTAGTAATGATGAACCCGTCATTGTATCGACAGACACCAATGGGTTTATCTGGATAATGGTCGATATCGTGAATTCCATTAGCGTTCCTATTTTTAATTTCACGTCAGCAGATAATATTTTTGGGTGCTTGGGTTTTTCCGTGAGGCCGGAAGCCAAAGCTCAACAGTACACAACGCAGGCTTCGTCCGAGACATTACGGGCGGCAGTGGATACGGATAATAAACCCCTATTGCCTAGCAATGCGCCTTTTGACGATATTTCTGCCAATCTCAAAAAACTTGGAGATAGCATCGAGCATATTTATCAGGCGAAAGAATTTAAATCGCCGAAGTTGTTCATTCCTGCACAACCGGGAATCCGTGTGCTTAATTCGCTTGAGGAAAGATCACGCACACCGATTGCGCATCTCGCGGGCTGTTGGGCGATGTCTAAGCGAGATGGCAAGGTTCAGTTTGAAAATCTTACCCAGGAGTTGGCGGCGGAACGTCGAACGGCAATGATTCACGAAGCAGCAAGAGAACGCGGAATTAACCCCCTGACGGAAGACTTCGACCCAAATAGTATATTTGATGATTGGGAGGACGCGTTTGAAGCAATTGGGGACGCTATAATAACAATGGGCGATGCCATTATTGATGGTGTCAACGCAACGATACACTTCGTAGTCGATGGGATCAAAAGGATAGTTGAAGCCGCACTCAGCACTCTTTCTGTTATTATGGATTGTGTAAATGCGGTGCTCAATTTTGCGGGGGCAATTTTGGGACGCGTCGTCGGCTGGCTCATACGTGCCATTGGATGGTTATTAGGATTGCCAGACATCAAGGCAATAAAAGACAAAATTAAGAATGTTATTATTACGTCTATTACCGACTTAAAGACACACCTCCCCAGTCCTGCATCGTACGTCTCATCATTTAAAAACGATTTAACAAGTTGGCAAAAAGATTTTAGTGCAATTATTGCGTCTTTCCGTTCGAGTCATGTCGGATCAATGGACAATTCTGCGTTATTTGGAGGTATTGGCTCAATTGCTAATTCGTTTATGGTAGGGTCAACCTCGGTATCATCGGAAGCAACGTGGATCGTTGAAAAATTAATGTCGGCGCTTCCCAAATTAGATGATGGTTTTCCTTCAGCACCTGACTTTGGCATTGATAAGTCGATAACAGGTTTGGTGTCGAAAATGGAAGATATGGAAAGTGTGTTGGGTAATTTTTTAACGGACCTTATGGCTGGCGGGCTTGAATCGTGGGTAGATTCATTTACTTCATTTGATTCTGCTAATATTGATCCAATATTAGATGCAATCGATAAGAATTCCCTGGCTCTTTTTAATGATGTCAATGGCATGGTAGCAGATGTAGGCGCTATCTTTCAGGCAATTTGGGAAAAACCGGAACTAATTGTCACTTGGCTTGATGAACCCATAACAATTCCATTTTTTTCGGCATTTTATGAGGGGCTGCTTGACAACGATTTTTCTATCCTTGATTTTATAGCTTTGGCTGCAGCGCTTCCGTATTCGGTGGTTGGCCCGACGTCTGATAACGAGATCGAGGTTGATAACCGCGAAGTGCTTCGATATATGACATTTTCAGTAATGGTCGTTCGCACACTGGCTGAAGGAGTTTCCGCATTTTTTCAACAGCCTGCTGGAATTGACGTTACATCAAAATTAGCGGCCGCGGCTGATTACCTTGGGATTGGTACGAATGTAGCCATTGGCGCGTTGGTACTAGCATTTACGACAGCCTACGGAGACGATCATTGGTACGAACCAGCAATAGTTGACTTGTGTATTGCTGCAATCAGTGTAATTACGCTTTTGAGGGAAACAAGGGTTAAAACATGGGAGGGTCGAACGACCGTTGATGATGTTATCGGCATGGTGTCCGGTCTTGTGGCGTTTATAGTCGGTGTGATAAGGTCCGGGTTTGACGGTGAATCCTTTGGGTATTTACTTATAGAAATTGCTTCAGATTCCGTTGACTTAGCAGTCGATAAAAAGAAGATACAACTCACTACCCCTTTTAGGCGAGGGTGTTATGTGGCTTTTAAGGGCGCTCTATCAGCCAGCCTTGCTACCTTATTTTTAATAGATACACGGCCTAGCTTGGAGGCAACTATCTAGGTTCAAAAATATCTTTGTTTTGGTAGTTCGGTATTTTACGAACCGGATGGCACGTTTTTTAGTAAGTCTCATTAGAAAGCGTTTCGAGAGAAAGAGATTTATGAGACGTTTTATTAATACAATAAATGGCGCTGTCTAGAACAGTTGCGATGCAAACACAATTATTGGAGACAATAAAATACGGGGCTGACTAAAAGTCAAAAGGGCTATTTTATAGTTTTGACTCTCTCAATCTTACGTGGTTTTTTATTGCGATTTATTAATTTCTTTTTATTAATCAAGGAGCTAGTTGATAAATCCGAAAATGAAATCGACAAATAAGAGCGTTTTAGTCAGCCCCTCAGAGAAGTCGATGAACTATGTCGCGGTGTTGAATAAATTGCTCCTCAAACTACCAGCGCGTATTTGTTAATCGTTATTTTGACGGATACAAAGGATCTCGCGAATACCAACGTTAGCGCAAAAATTATTATACCTTTTCCACAGTTTTCTTTAGAAAAAATTTACCCCCTGCCGATATACTTTTTTAGTTACTATCATTTATGGCATGGAAGACGAAATGCAATCTATCCCAAATAGATTACGTATGCACCGACGTTTGCACGGGTTACAGCAAGATTACGTCGCGGCACTTCTCGGCTTCCAGACAGCAACACAACTTTCACAATGGGAAAGCGGTCGAGATATACCCAGTGGTACCAATCTGCTTAAACTCGGTATTATCTACAATACATTTCCCAATGAGTTGTACTTCGAATATTATCAGGAACTCAAAGACCAATTAAAAGGCGCGCAAGAGACACTGGATCAAAACCACTTAGAAGACAATCTAAAATAGACAAACGTTAGTCTGACGTGTAGGGTGGACTGTTTCTCTCTGCCGCAAAAGTGTCAATTATTATAAAAACGTACGAACGTAACGAATGAAAATATCGAACGTAACGTTCACTAACACAATCATGAAACCAATAAGAAGCTATATGTATACCCCACAAGAAATAAAGCTTGCCCATGAATTGGCGGATGCGATGGATGACCACGCCTCGCTTCCGTTCTATCTGGCGGCAACTAAAAAGCATTCACACCGATATTTGCGTAACATCCTGGCGCACGTTATGGCAATGCCGGACTATGCCATAACCAAATCAAGAGGCGCCCTCTTTACCCATATTATCAGCGAAAAGAAAAAATCTACAATTGACGATGAAACAGAGGAATACGACAATCCTTGGGATTAGCCTAGGAGCAAAGCGAACCGGCGTTGCCATCATCAGTTACGGCACTCTTATTCATTGGCAATTGCACACTTTTTTTGGAAAATGGTCTGGTCAAAAGTCCCAACGCATACTAGATCGTTACGAGCACTACATCAGAAAATATGGGGCCAAACGGGTTGCCATCAAAATACCGCCTGAAACGCATCACAGTGGCGCCATCGTCACTTTATTAAAAGAACTACTGAAACGCTGCCAGTATCACGGCTGCATGGTGGAGTACAAAACGAAAGCTGAAATCAAGCAGCATATTCCCGAAGTGGAAAACGCAACAGCACTCATTCAATATGTGACGAACCGCTTTCCTATACTGACAACCGAGCAGGAAAAAGAATTGCTTAACAAACAACCCTATCAGATCAAAATGTTCGAGGCCGTGCTAATGGCCCATATTGAACATCAACAAATTATCTGTAATAAAAAACGGTAGCGAAAAATCTTCCTCCTGTCCCGCTTATTCACCACTCTGTACAATTTAGAAAATTCTTTCACCTTAAAAAATCTATATCGTATGGAAACTGCTTTATCAACGCTAATCGATTTGCTGCCATCCAATACTCTTTATGTATTGGTGAGATGGCCATTCTTTGAAGCACTTAAGATATATTCATGGTTTGATGACGAGTGCGTATACTACGGAACCTGGGATACCGAATCAATAATCAAAGCCTATTTTGTGCCTCTTCTACGAATGCAGGAATTGCATGATCAAGGGGCTCCGGAGTTATTCCTTTTTATGATTAAAGGATGGTAACCGGCTTTAGGCTGTTTATTTCTATCTTTAACTAAAACTATTCCTTTCACACCTAATCAAGAACCACATGTCACAACAGAAAAGAGTGGGGATTTGGATACGCGTCAGTACCGAACTCCAAGTCAAAGAAGAAAGCCCGGAGCATCACGAGCAACGCGCCCGGTATTATACCGATGCCAAAGACTGGCAAGTTATGGAAGTGTACAAACTCGATGCGGTGAGCGGCAAGTCCGTCATAGGACACCCCGAAGCAAAACGCATGCTTGCCGACATTCGAAGCGGACACATCACCGGGTTGGTATTTTCCAAGTTAGCCCGACTGGCCCGCAGCACCAAAGAGCTGTTGGAGTTTGCCGAAATCTTCCGCCATGAAAACGCGGACCTGATTTCGCTCTCGGAAAACATCGACACCAGCAGTCCGGCCGGTCGATTGTTCTTCACCATTATTTCCGCCATGGCCGAATGGGAACGTGAGGAAATTGCCGCCCGTGTTGCCGCCTCGGTGCCAATCAGGGCCAAAATGGGCAAACCGTTGGGCGGTTCCGCTCCCTTCGGCTACAAGTGGGTCGGCAAAGACTTTTTGATTGACGAGCGCGAGGCGCCAATCAGAAAATTGATGTATGAGCTGTTCTTAAAGTTACAGCGCAAGCAAACCGTGGCAATGGAGTTAAATCGCCTGGGATATCGCACGCGAAACGGCTCAAAATTCAACGCCACCACCATTGACCGACTGCTGCGGGACAGTACCGCCAAAGGAGCGCGCCGGGCCAACTACACCAAAAGCCCCGGCAAAAACAAGAACTGGCAGATGAAACCTGAAAGCGAATGGATTTATCTCCCTTGTGAAGCGGTGGTGAGCGAACAATTATGGAAAGAGGTTAACGACATGATGGACGAACAGAGTAAGCGCCGGGCTCCGGTGGGACCCAAAGCGGCGTACTTGTTGTCCGGCTTTGTCCATTGCGAATGCGGCCGGAAAATGTATGTCTATCAGGGCGCGCAAGTCTACGCCTGCCCTAAATGCAAAATCCGCATTCCGGTCAGCGACTTAGATGAGATATACCAGGTCTATCTCAAAGACTATCTTGGCAGCATCAACCATCAGGAATACCGTGAACAGTCCGACAAACAATTGCAGGACTGCAAGGCGCTGTTGGAAAGCACTGCCAAAGAGCGCCAAAAGCTGGCCAAAAAGATGAATGATTTGCTCAACCTCCGGTTGGGCAACGAACTGTCTAAAGAAAGCTTTGCGGCGGAATACAAACCGCTGGAAGAGCGGGTCGCGCAATTGGACGCCCAGTTGCCACAGCTGGAAGCGGAAATTGATGTCCGGACGATTCAAGTACTGTCCGGCGAAACGGTGATCAGTGACGCCAAGTCGTTGCTTGACGAATGGCAGACCATGGACATCGACCAAAAGCGGGCCATTGTCGAAACCATCACTACGAACGTGGAAGTCGGCAAATCGGACATCACCATCACGCTTGCCTATGCTCCCCCTGTTCCTCAAATTCCAGAGAATAGTTCTCACCACTTCAAGGGTTCATAGAAGCCACCAGCATAAACGAGCTCGGGTAATCAACTGAAAACTTTGCGCGCGAAATGGTTACCCTGCGTTCTTCTAGTGGCTGCCGCATTACCTCTAGGGCGCTGCGCTTAAATTCGGGCAGTTCGTCGAGGAAGAGTACGCCGTTATGTGCCAGCGAAATTTCGCCCGGCTGCGGGTTGCTGCCGCCGCCTACCAGTGCTACATCGCTGATGGTATGGTGCGGCGAACGGAACGGGCGGGTGGTGACCAGTGCGTCCGAGGCTCCTAATTTGCCTGCCACTGAATGTATTTTTGTGGTTTCCAGTGATTCGTACAAACTCAGGGGTGGCAGTATAGAAGGCAGCCTGCGCGCCAGCATAGTTTTGCCGGCGCCCGGCGGACCGATCAATATTACATTATGCCCGCCTGCAGCCGCAATTTCGAGGGCGCGTTTAATATTTTCCTGCCCGCGTACTTCGCTGAAGTCGCTGTCGTAGGTGGTGAGGCTTTTATAAAACTCTTCTCGCGTATTAACAATCTCTGCCTCAAGCTGCACCTTGCCATTAAAAAAACCGGCGACCTCCTTTATATTTTCGACACCATACACCTCAAGGTCATTAACAATGGCTGCTTCGCGGGCGTTTTGTTTGGGCAGGATGAAGCCTTTAAAACCATCCTTACGGGCTTGTATGGCAATGGGCAATGCGCCTTTTATGGGCTGCAGGCCGCCATCGAGCGAAAGCTCGCCCATGATGATGTACTTGTCAAGGTTTTCGTTTTCAACTTGCCCGGAGCTCGCGAGTATGCCGATGGCTATGGGAAGATCATACGCCGAACCTTCCTTGCGGATGTCGGCAGGCGCCATATTGACTATTATCTTTTGCCGTGGCATGCGAAAATTATTGGTCTGCAGGGCAGCTTCCACCCGCTGCATCGATTCGCGCACGGCATTGTCAGGCAAGCCCACAATCAGGTAAAATGGTTTGCTTCCGCCGCTTATATTTACCTCAATTGTTATGGTGATAGCTTCGATACCATAAACCGCACTCCCAAATGTTTTAACTAACACTATGATAAAGTTATTTACAGCGTAAGTTATAGAATTTAATTGAGCCGGGAAACGTTAAGATGAATATTGTTGCAAAGGCTTATATTCTCCGCTTCAGCGTAATGATCACGTTATCGTATTTTTTATCGTGAAAGATCACCAGCAGCAGGCTGCGGTCGTCCTGCGATTTAAATATGGCGTCAATCTCCTCGAGGCTCAGCTTGGCAACCGGCTTAAAATTTATCGACATGATCTCGTCGTCTTTTTCCAGGCCGACCTCATCTGCCGGCGAGCCGGGTTCAACCCTGCTGATGATCACATGGTCATAATCGTCGCCGGTACGGTAGTATTCCAGTCCGCTCATATCGTGCTCAAAGGGCATGTTGAGGTTTGGCCCCGGCTTAAGGTACAGTGCGCTGTCGGGATAATCAATTATCAGGGTGAACCGTTTGAGTATGGCAATGCCCAGGTTACCGTCGCGCGTCTCCGTTTGGCGATATTTATTTGAATCCACAGGGAAAGAAGTCACAACGTTTTTTATTTTAAACTTGCCGATATCCACTTCGCTCACCCTGCTTATAAACCCATAAATAGGTCCCGTTAGCCCGACACCCAGGTTGGCGGCGATAAATTTTTTGGGCAGGCCCTGCTTATCTATAATATTTTCAAGCGACAGCGGATGTCCCGCCCCAAGGTCGAGTATCAACTTTTCATTTGCTTTTACGCCGTTCGGAAAAGTTACTTTCGAATAGATATAAGGCTTGCGGTTCTCGATGACCAACGGTACCTTACTCCCCTTTTTAAAAAACCTGATATCCCTGGGTTTGGAAACGGTGAGCGTACTGTCGGAAAAATCGACTTTAACGGCAAGGTTATTAAAAAATTCGTAACCCAACAGCCCGTGGATAGGAATGCCTGCAAAATTTGAAAGGCCGAAATGGTCGGTTTTCAATATGGCAGCGGCGACATCATAACTAACCAGGCCTGGTATATCAACATTCAATGGTGATGTAATGTAAGCCTCAAAAGCTTCACCCTGGCCAAAACCGGCGATTTTTATAGTACGTTTGTTAGAAACATTGATAGAATCGACTAATTTAGGATCGGTTATAAGCATAAGGCCTACGCCCGTGTCCACAATAAAATTAAAAGGGCCCTTGCCGTTTATATTCAGCTTTATAATGATCATGTCCCGGATGACGCGAAACGGGATGGTCACTCGTTTTCTGCTGCCTTGCAGGTCAAAATACTGGGCATCGGCAAATAGCGTGCAGCTGCAAAGGAATACCAGGATAGCTGCCACGCGAAAGCGTTTAAGGGAATGAAAGAAGCTTGTCAATTAGCGTTTATTTTTTGGTTTTGAATATTAAATATACATTATTAATCCTTAAATACTGATGCAACGAAAAGTATTCATACTAATAACGATTTTATGCTTTCTTTTGATACAAATAAAGCACGCTGATGCAGGGCACATCAAAAAACGAAAGGTAAAAAAACTTTTTAAACATTCGGCAATTTTAAATAATCATTTTACAGGCTTTGCCTTGTACGACCTGGACGAAAAGAAAATGATCTATGAACGAAACGCCGACAAGTACTTCATCCCGGCTTCGAATACCAAACTATTCACTTATTATACCTGCTTGAGAATGCTGGGCGACTCGATCCCTGCTTTTAAATATGTGGTCCGTAACGATTCGCTGATATTTTGGGCCACCGGCGACCCTAGCTTCCTTCACAGTGAATTGAAGGGGGTAAAAGCATTTAATTTTTTAAAAAAAAGCGGCAAAAAACTATTTTTTGCCGCCGGCAATTATACCAGCGACTTTTATGGCGACGGATGGGCGTGGGACGATTATAACGACTATTACCAGGCTGAAATAAACGAGCTGCCGATAGAAGATAATGTGGCTGTTATTTATGCTGATAATAAAGATTCGTTACAAATAAAACCCGCGTATTTAAAAAAATATTTAAAGTGCGATACAAGCTACCGGCCACGGAATTTCAGGGTGAGACGTGATTTTTTGAGCAACACATTTGTTTATCCTTTGATGCCGCTCCCCAAAAATTTCAGGCAGGAAGTGCCCTGGAAAACAAGTACGGCGTTAACCATAGCCTTGCTGGCCGACACGCTAAAACAACCGGTAACTGAAATACACATGCCCCTGGCCGCCGATGCCCGCACATTGTACGACGCGCCGGCCGACACGGTTTACAAACACATGCTGCAGCCCAGCGACAACTTTATAGCCGAGCAATTGCTGCTGGTTTGTTCATCGGCAAAGTTCGGAATATTAAACACCGATTCGGTGATCAATTACTCAACAACTCATTTTTTGAACGATCTGCCCGATACCCCGCAATGGGTTGATGGCTCGGGCCTGTCGCGTCAAAACCTGTTCACTCCCCGCAGTATAGTAGCTTTATTGGGTAAGATATTGGATGAGGTAAAAAACGATGCCCTGGTTCACAGCCTGATGCCCGCCGGGGGAGTGGTTGGCACCATACGGTCGGCTTACAAAACAGATAACGGGCTGCCCTTTGTTTGGGCTAAAACAGGCTCATTGAACAATAACTATAACCAAAGCGGCTACATCGTCACACGCAAGGGCAAGCGGCTTGCCTTCTCGTTCATGAACAATAACTTCATAAGCTCCAGCCGCCAGCTGCGCGACGAAATGGTAAGGATCATGACGTATATACACGAGCAGTGGTGAGGGCAGTTGGCAGTTTTGCAACGTGCAATGAAGCTGCTATGAACCATGAACCATCAACTATGAACTTTTTTAATCTGCACATCTGCACATCCGCACATCCGCACATTCGTACGTCAGCTTTATCACATAATCCGGTTAAACTGTAGTTCCGCCTTTTTTTATTCCTTAACTTTGCGCTCCAATAATTTATACGCATATGCAATACGATGTTATCGTTATCGGTTCGGGCCCCGGCGGCTATGTAGCGGCAATACGCTGCGCGCAGCTGGGTTTAAAAACCGCGATCATTGAAAAATACAGTACTTTGGGCGGCACCTGTTTGAATGTAGGCTGCATCCCGTCAAAAGCCCTGCTCGACTCATCGGAGCACTATCATAATGCTGCGCATGCATTTGCCACCCACGGGATAAACCTCGATAACCTGCAGGTCAATTTCGGGCAAATGATAAAACGGAAACAGGAGGTGGTTAACGCAAATACCGCCGGTATTGCCTACCTGATGAAAAAAAATAAGATCGATACCTTTTACGGCATAGGCTCATTTAAAGATAAAAACACCGTTGTGATAAAAAACGCGGACGGGGCCGGGCAGGAGATCACCGGTAAAAATATTATTATTGCTACCGGCTCAAAGCCATCAAGCCTGCCTTTTATAAAAATCGATAAAAAACGCATTATTACTTCGACCGAAGCATTGACGCTTGCCGAAATACCAAAACATTTAATTTTGATCGGTGGCGGTGTTATCGGCCTTGAGCTGGGTTCGGTTTACGCCCGTTTAGGCGCGAAGGTATCCGTGATAGAATTTATGGATTCCATCATTCCCACTATGGATAAAAGCCTCGGCAAAGAGCTGCAAAAGGTGCTGCAAAAGCTCGGAATGGAATTTTTCCTGGGCCACAAGGTTACCGGTGCAACGGTTAAAGGGAGCGAGGTAACTGTAAATTTTGACGATCCAAAAGGCGAGAAGAAGCAACTTAAGGGCGATTACTGCCTGGTAGCCGTAGGCCGTATAGCCTATACGGATGGTTTGGGCCTCGACAAGATAGGCCTTGCGGTTGAAGAACGCGGGCGCAAGATCACGGTTGACGATCACCTGGAAACTAAAGTAAAAGGCGTTTATGCCATAGGCGATGTGATCAGGGGCGCGATGCTCGCGCACAAGGCGGAAGATGAAGGTACATTGGTAGCCGAAATTTTAGCGGGGCAAAAGCCGCATATCGATTATAACCTTATCCCCGGCGTGGTTTATACCTGGCCCGAAGTCGCTGCCGTAGGGCAAACCGAAGAGCAGTTAAAGGAAAAGGGCGTAAAGTATAAAACAGGCTCATTCCCATTCAAAGCGAGCGGCCGTGCGCGTGCGAGCGGGGATTTAGACGGCTTCGTAAAGGTTTTGGCGGATGCAGAAACGGACGAAATATTAGGTGTACATATGATTGGCCCTCGTGCCGCCGACATGATTGCCGAAGCCGTAGCGGCAATGGAATACCGGGCCTCAGCCGAAGACATTTCGCGCATGAGCCATGCCCACCCGACCTATACCGAGGCCATGCGCGAAGCATGCCTCGCCGCTACCGGGAATCGTGCTATCCATATTTGAGTTTGGTTAAGGATGTTGCATACTTAGTTCACCAGCACCAGCGTATTCAGGAAATCTTTAAGTTCGGTTTTCTGTGCAATAAATGCTTTTGGTGATAAGGCCGAAAACGATTTAAAATCATTGATAAAATGCGCCTGGTCGAAATACCCGGCTTGCAGGCCGATAGCGGTTAGATTTAAATCCGGCGGTTGCTCGTTGAGCAAGTGCACCGCCTTTTGAAACCGCACCTTGCGCATAAACGTACCCATCGAAAGCCCCGTTGCGTTTATAAAACGCTGCTCAATTCTTCTCCTTGATAAACCCGCATTGTCCATACTGCGCGCCAGGCCTTCGCGGGTCGGGTTGCAGATAACCTGTTGTGCAATGCTGCAAACCAGCGGATCATTTTGTTTCCCATGTAAACGGCTAAGCAGATAGCTTTCAAAACAATTAAATAAGGCGTTTTTATCGGCGCACAGCTTTAGCCGCCCGTAAAAACTGTTGTCGTTTTCAATATCTTCCAGCGGCACAAGGGTATTGGTGAATTCATTGGATGGGATGCCATATAAATGATTGCCCGCCCAAGGATAAAGGCTAGCCCCAATACACTCGCAGGGTTTATCAAATGACATTACGAATGGCCTGGTAAGCTGCCCGGCATAAAAGATCGGTGGCTCTGTAAATATATTTTGGTCGCCCACCCACTGCATGGTATTGGGATTATTCAGGTAGCAGATGAGCTCAAAAGCGCCATAGGGATAGCTTGGCTGCGAAAATGGCAACTCGTCCTCATTAATTTCAAAATACCAATAATATCTTACAAAAGAAGACAGCGCGGCAACCGGGTATTTTTTAAAGAATTTCATTGATTAAAGATGGGCATTAAATTATTGATACTGATATTTCGCTTTTATACAATTTTAAATTATACGGATAGCCGATTTTTAGCGCATTACAAAAGCAACATGAAAAAAACAATCCTACTTCCAGGGCTAATGACTGTCCTTAACCTCTTATCGTTACAAGCGGGCGCCCAATCAAAATTACTTGCAATGAAAAAAGCTGATTCGTTTTATTTTGCACAGGATTGGGCCAATGCAAAAAAAATGTACGATGCTATTTTGACGGATACCTCAAGCAGCGGCATTGCGTGGAACCGCCTGGGCTTTTCGAATTATAATACAGGCAACTACCCGGATGCATTAAAAGATTATAAAAAGGCGTTATCATATAAGCCCGTCCCTCCGCTTAAAGCATCGGCATATTCGCGCATGGCAAGGGTAAATGCCCTGCAAAACCATGCTGAAGAAGCCATAAGAAATATAGATAGTGCAGCGGCTTACGGTTACCTTAGCTTTGGTGAGCTTGATTCATTAAAAGACTTTTCCGGCGTGCGAAATATTGCAGGATTTAAAGAGGCACGGGAAAAGGTTTACCTTGCTGCCAACCCATGTATGGCCAATCCGAAAGCCCGCGTTTTTGATTTTTGGGCCGGCCATTGGAACGTTTATGCAACAGGCACTTCCACATTGGTTGGCCATAGCCTTGTGCAGATTGTGTCCGGCGGCTGCGCTTTGCTCGAAAACTGGGAATCGCTGGGCAATGCCAGCAGCGGCAAAAGCTTAAATTTTATCGATCCCGCTACAAATATGTGGCGGCAATGCTGGATAGGCTCGTACCCAAACGGCCAGCAGGATTTTGTAAACGGCGAATATAAAGATGGCGCTATGCGTTTTACTTTCACAACGACCAACCCGCAAGGGCAAAAAATTACCGGCCGTTTTATTTTCTTTAACGAAGGCCCCGATAAAGTGAGGCAGTTTAATGAAACATCATCTGACGAAGGAAAAACCTGGGTTACCAGCTATGATCTTACATATTTGAGGACAGGGAAGTAAAAAACCGAAATATCTCGCCCCCATATTCCTGGCTATTATCTTTTGCTCTAAGTGCGGCGAAACGTAACTTAGGGCTTTAATAGAATCAGGTAGATGCCCGGCACTAATTCCTACAACAAAACGCGCCTCGCGCCAACCCCCAGCGGTTTTTTGCATCTCGGCAATATATTGTCATTTGCCATTACAGCGTCGCTTGCCCGGGAAAACGGCGCCAAAATACTGCTTCGGATTGATGACCTTGACCAGGCGCGTGTAAACAAACAATACCTCAGCGACATTTTCGACACGCTTAACTTCTTGGAAATACCATGGGACGAAGGCCCCCGGACTGCCAAAGGATTTGAAGAGAATTTTTCGCAAATACACCGCCTTGGTATTTATAACACGGCGCTGCAGCAATTGGCTGATGAAAGAAAAGTGTTTGCCTGCGCCTGCTCCCGCAGTAAGTTACAGGATGCACCATGCGATTGTATCAACAAAAAAATACCCTTAACAACCGAAAATGCAAGCTGGCGGCTGATCACGGATATGGATGCAGCGCTCAACATAAGAAATTGCAGCGGCGAGACGATCCGCACCACTTTGCCTGCGGACATGCATAACTTTATCGTAAGAAAAAAGGATGGCTTCCCCGCATACCAGCTTACGTCGGTAATTGATGATCTTTTTTATGGCATAAGCCTGGTGGTTCGCGGCAATGACCTTTGGCCCTCGACGCTGGCGCAGCATGCACTGGCATTGGCGCTCGGAAAAAATGATTTTGGGGATATCGCATTCTGTCACCACCAACTGATGACAGAAACATCCGGAAAAAAGCTTTCTAAATCGGCGGGGGCGACTTCGGTAAAATACCTGCGCGAAAATGGTAAAAGCGCAGGCGAGATATATCAGCTTATCGCATCTATGGCGGGCATCGAAAAGCCGGTTCAAAACTGGCAGGAGTTAGCAAATACATGTAACTTTAAAAAAAATCAATTATAAACAAAATCCTGCCCGCTAACCGGGCACTTTTCCGTATGTTTAAAATATGAAGCGCTGGCAAAATTGTGGACTTATTATTTTATTGATTGCCGGCTGCAAAAAGCCTTTTACCTTGCCGGCGCTTATCTCGGATAATAACAAGTATCTTGTTATCGAAGGGGTGATAAGCAGCAGCGATTCTACCTTTATTAAACTTAGCAGGACAAAAAAGGTAGACACGCTTAAAACCATTATCCCAGAGGACGGCGCCCATGTAAGCGTTGAAAGCGACGCAAACGGCAGCTACGCTTTAACGGAGATCAACGCAGGAACTTATGCAGCCGCCCCGTTAAATCTTGACGGTGCGCATAAATACCGGCTAAGGGTTAAAACTGCTGACGGCAAAGAATACGCGTCGGATTTTGTGGCTGTGAAGAATGCGCCACCTATTGACAGTGTTGGTTTCGCTGCAAAAGCTAACGGCGTGCAGATTTACGTAAACACGCATGACGATGCTAACGCGACGCGCTACTACCGCTGGGATTACACGGAAACCTGGCAATTTCATTCGAAATATGTTTCCGCGTATTATAGCAACGGCGATAGTATTTTGGGCCGGCAGGCGAGCCAGCAGGTACACAATTGCTTTGGAAACGATGTGTCGGGGACAGTGGCGGTCGCCTCCTCGGCCAAGTTGACACATGATGTTATTTACCAGTCGCCCATAGCCCTGATCCCGGCAAACTCGGAAAAAATAGAAACCAAGTACAGTATCCTGGTTAAACAGTATGCTTTAACAAGCGATGCCTATACCTTCTGGGATAATTTGCAAAAGAATACCGAAAGGCTCGGCAGTATATTTGACGTGCTTCCCTCCGAAACCGAAAGTAATTTTCATTGCATAAGCAATCCGGCTGAACTGGTTGTGGGTTACCTGAGTGTTGGCAATGTAACATCCAAACGCATTTTTATCAGCGCCAGCCAGCTTTTGCCATCCTACAGCGCCCAGTACCCCTGTGCCTGTGAATTGGATACGGCCTATGAATCCCCTGACCCTAAAATACCGGGTGAGCGGTCGATCGGTGTCCTGATTCCTAAGAGTTCGCCTTATATGCCGGTATCAGGCTTATTTATACCTCCCGATAACCCTTTCGGGGGGCCGAACGCTTATACATTTTCAACCATTCTTTGTGCCGATTGCACGGTAAGGGGAACTACCAGCACGCCATCATTTTGGAAATGATCTTTGTTTGCGTTACATCCTAAAGAATCTGCGAAAAACGATTTTCAACAAATAAATTCTGTAAAACCAAAGTGCAGGTTTTTAAATGTAAGGTATATCCCTTCCTAAACAGGAAAGAAACTGCAGATATTTCCGTATGTTTAAAACATGAAGCGCTGGCAAAATTATATTTGGGTCGTTTTATTGATTGCGGCCTGCAAAAAGCCCTTCAATCTGCCGGCACAGCTTTCGGACAACAGCAAATTCCTGGTTATCGAAGGCGTGATCAGCAGCAGTGATTCTACTTTTATCCGGCTTAGCAAAACAAAAAAAGTAGACACGCTAAAAACTATTATTCCTGAAACCGGCGCGCATGTGAGTGTTGAAAGTGATGCAAACGGCAGCTATGCCTTAACTGAGCTCAAAACCGGGACTTATGCAGTGGGCCCATTAAATCTTGATGCCTCGCGCAAGTACAGGCTAAGGGTAAAAACCGCCGACGGCAAAGAATACGCCTCGGATTTTGTGGCTGTGAAAAACGCGCCGCCCATTGATACCATCGGTTTTACAGCGAAAGCTACAGGTGTGCAAATTTATGTAAATGCGCATGACGACGCCAACGCAACCCGTTATTACAGGTGGGATTATACCGAAGACTGGCAATTTCATACAAAATATCGCTCTGCTTATAAAACGAACGGGATCGACAGTATCAAGCCGCGCAGGCTTGACCAGCAAGTTTATGATTGCTTTGGACACGACGAGTCGAATAATGTAACCATTGCATCCACGGCCAAATTATCGAAAGACCTGGTCTACCAGGCGCCAATAACCGTTGTTCCGGCAAACTCCGAAAAAATAGAAACAAAATACTGCATATCGGTTAAACAATACGCGTTAACAGCCGATGCCTATAACTTTTGGGAGAATTTGCAAAAGAACACCGAAAAGCTGGGAAGTATATTTGACGTGCTGCCATCGGAAACGGAAAGCAATTTTCATTGCATCTCTAACCCGGCGGAGCTTGTGGTAGGTTATTTGAGCGTGGGCAACGTAGCTTTTAAGCGAGTATTCATTACTCCTTCACAGCTCTTAGCCAGTTACAGCCCGCAATACCCCTGTTACTGCGAAATCGACACGGCTTTCTTCTCGCCTGGGCCCACACAAAAATCAGCCCTCATCCTGGTACCTGATAATTCGCCATACATACCGCTGATTGCCCTATACCCCGTTCCTGATGTGCTCGGGGTGCCTTATGCATTTACCTATTCAACCATACTTTGTGTTGATTGCACGATTAGGGGTACCAAAAGGCAGCCCCCGTTTTGGAAATAGGTTACCGTTGGAATTATTTTTTAACCTCGAAATAAAAGCGCGCGCTGCCTGTTTCGCCGCCGGGCGCAATGCCCTCAATTACACCTATGTACCGGCCGGTTTTATCGCCGGTGTAAAGCGACAGGTCAATTTTTCCGTCATTTGGTGTACTTACATCAGGGTTCCAGTATAAAGCGCTTCTGAAATCCGGTTTGGGGCTGTTCAACTGCACATCGGAATCATAGACCGGTGTGTAAAATTTGCGTTCGAGCTGCAGGCCATCATAGTCTAAAACAACAGCCCTCGGGTCGATTTGAAGACTTGTGCCATCGCCCTTATAAGTGGTAAAGTTCATGATGCCATTAAACAGTGCGGGGCCGTATAGATAGTTGGTAGAAACCACCTCCAATTTTTTGACCTTTAGGGGGTCGATTTTAAAAATTTTATCTGCGTCAAAAACAGGTGCGCCGTCCAGCAGGATGAGGGGGCTGCCTAATAGTTTATCAACATTAAAAGCCTTTATGCCGAATTTCCCCTGGTGTTTAACCACCGCAATTGAGCCAACGTATTCGCGCAATACTTCTTCCATAGTCGGGAAACGGGTATAATCATCCAGCAGGTACGATTTGGTCGGCGCGCCATAAAAAATTGTGCTATCGGTGTTGGTGGCTTTAAACTGTTTCAGCTGGTCGGCAGCAAATATATTCTGCACCTGCATATTCAAGCTATTATCGGCAAGCGCATTGGTTATATTGTCACTTAGCGCAAATGGCGCTATAACCGTATTGCTGCGCTGTGTGCTATATGGATTTTCTATTTCGATATGATAGGTGCTGTCCTGCTGCGAATTCGTCTGAACGATGATCTCTTTCGGCCCGTAAAACCGGCGCGTGTTAAATAACAGCTGTCCGGCTGAGTCGCTTTTAGCTACATATAGCTGGGCCGGTGTCCCGGGTATGGTAAGATAGGCCGTAACGCCGGCCGAATTGTTAACTGTATTTGTAACATGCCCGGTAATAATGGGGCCGGTATATTCCGGAATGAATTTAAGCGGCACGTTTTTGCCTTGCAATACCTTACTCCAATCGAATTGCGTCCAGCCCTGCGACAGCATCAGGTTGTCTAATGCCTCGGTGGCTTCGGCATCATTATTTTCGAGGTAGTAACCGGGGGACTCAATATATCCTTTCAAACCGGCGCGAAGCAACAGATAGCTATCGATATCATCCGGTTCAGCTTCCTGCAGTTCATCCGCCCGGTAAACTGACAGTGATAAATTTGCCGGCACGCTTTTTCCATCCCGGGCGCTGGTTGAAATGGCTATGCTTGCTTTCTTCCTTGTACCATAAACTTTTTCGCCGGCTGCTGCATTAACAACCAGCCTGGTTGCCGGCCGTTTGAAAACCATGCGCTCGCATACAGCCCTTGACTGGCTGTCGAACAAAGTGAAATAACTTATGCCATCTGCCAGTATATTTTTATTTATGCTAAAATTGGCGCTTCCGCTGCTAAGCCTTGCGCTTTGTGCCATTTCGACGGTATGGTTTGTATGCGCGACCAGGAAAACCTCATCAGCCGATGTGTTGTCAGCGTTTTTCACAGATATGTTCCACCCCTGGCCGCTATCGGTTGCCTGCATTGCATATCCTGATTCGCTTACCGTTGGCAGTTCAGTAATAACAACGTCGCCGTTAACTTTTGTAACAGCCCGGTATACCTGGTTAGCGGAAGGTTTAAAACTGAAGCTGCCCATCCCGAATTTAAGCGTTTTAAACCGGGCAACAGTATCATTTTGCTGATCGATCACCGCCCCCATCCCGGGCAGGCCGCGCCCGCCAGGCCCGGTTACTTTACAAGCTATCCGGCTGTCAAGCCCGCGTACCAGCTGGCCCCCTTCCGGAAAAAATTGTACATCAACATGCGGGTTTTGAACATCAGCAATAGTAGCCGCCGATTTCAGGGGGTTTACAACACTCACCTGTCTTTCAAAAAAATGCGCAGCATCAAAATTCTTCATCCGGTTTGTGTAAACCCTCAACAGGTAATTGCCGCTGTTTAATGAAAAAGGAATAACCAACGAGCCGTTGCCTGTGCCGTTAACCAACGCTATTTTGGCTTGCATCACGGCTGCGCTATGGTTATCCAATAACTCAACATAGGCAACTTTACTTATATCAAGCAGTTTATTGTCTGCGCCATTGGTACAATAAACCTTAAACCATAACAGCTCGCCTGCCAGGTAAAAGTTTTTATTGATGTGGACGTATATTTTTTCCTGTAAATTATCTTTTTGAAAAGCATTGAACTTTTTTTGCAGGTCCGGCAATACCTGGGCGTTGCCTGCTTTTATATCAAAACAGGCAATACATAGGGCGAAGGCTGCTGACAGCCAACCATACCGGTATATGTTTTTTATTGGCTTCAAAATCTTATATTGTAATTAATAAAAGGTATGGGATTAGCAAAAATAGTTAGCTTATAACCCTGTATCCCGCCCCCCTGTTCTGTAAAGAAGGTCGAATAGGCATTATTGCGGCCGGTCAGATTGTAAACCCCTATTGTCCACGAGTTATGAAAAAACTGGTGCACTTTATGGTTCCCGTCGATATTGATGGATATATCGGTCCTGAAATAATCAGGGATCCGGTACTGGTTCCTGTTTGAATAAAGCACCCGCTCCGAGCCGTCGTAGTAGTACTCGCCGATAGGATAAGTGATCGGCCGGCCTGTGCTGTAAACCGTATTTATCGAAAAACTATAACGATGTGTAAAGCGATAGTTTCCTACCAGGTTAAAACTATTGGGCTTATCATAGTTGGCCGGGTAATATGCGCCGCCGTTTATCGGTATTCCGCCGGTCGGGTCGTTTTGTCTTAACAGGATGCGCGAATAAGTATAGCTGATCCAGCCGTTAAGCTGTCCGGCGGCTTTTTTAACCAGGAATTCTATCCCATATGCTTTTCCCTGCGTTGCCACCACGTCGGTTTCGATATGCTTGTTTAAAACCAGCGTTGCCCCGCTGCGGTAATCCAGGTAATTGTTTAAATGTTTGTAGTATGCCTCCACGGAAGTCTCGATGGTGTTCGAGCTGAAGTTTTTATAAAGCCCCAATGAAATTTGGTCGCCAAACTGCGGCTTTATGTTCGGATCGCTCAGTTTCCATATATCGGTAGGCGAAATTGCGGTTGTATTTGATAATAAATGTATATACTGCCTTAAGGTATTGTAACTCGCTTTCACCGAAAAGTCGGCCGTGATAAGGTAACGCGCCGAAACCCTTACTTCGGGGCCCCCGTAGGTATTGATTATTTTATTGCTGCCATATTTAACACTGTCGGCAAGGTTGGTGGTTGTCCTCGGCAAGCCCGGCGCATAATAATTCACCGAGTGCGGGCCTAAATAATTATACAGCGAGTAACGCAGGCCGGCGCTCAGTGACAGCGCCGAAGTTATATCGTACTTATCGCCGGCATAGAGCGCGCTTTCCAGCGCTTGTTCCGAAGGCACTATTACCGGCGCTACCTGCGAGGCCGGGCCTAATGGCTGATTGCTGCCGGGATCAATTTGATACCTTGTTGAATTAAGCCCGAACGATAGGGTATGTTTAGAATTCAGATAATAACTGAAATCTGTTTTAAAATTGGCCTGGTTAATATCAAAATGAAAACGGTAAGCGTCAACCGGGTTGGCGCTGCTGCTTATGCCATACTGGTAATGATCGTATCCCGCCGTAACAACGCTGAAAAGCTTGTTGCTGAAATTATGCTTCCATTTTATGGCAGCGTTGGCGTTACCGTAGCTGTAAGCGGTATCACTGTTTAATTTAAAGCCATCGTTACTTAAATAGGTGGATAAAAAAATAGTGTTTTTGTTATCCATGTGGTGGCTGATATTAAGGTTCAGGTCGTAAAACGAAGCGCTGCTTTTACGATATTGAGAGGGCAAGGCGTTAAGCAGCCAGTCGGCATAGGTGGTGCGGGCGCCAAAAATAAATGATGTTTTGTTGCGGACGATCGGCCCCTCAATATTGAGCCTGCTGGTTAAAAGGCCAATTCCTGCCGACCCGGTGAACTTTTTATTGTTCCCTTCGCGCTCGGTAATATCCAAAACAGAAGATAAGCGGCCGCCGAATTTTTCGGGTATGCTGCTTTTATATAGTTCAATATCCTGGATGATATCGGGATCGAAAGCCGAGAAAAAGCCGAAGAAATGGGATGGGTTATATATCGTAGAACCGTTTAAAAGGATCAGGTTTTGATCTGCCGACCCCCCGCGTACGTTCAAGCCGGTGCTGGCTTCGCCAACCGTTTGCACGCCCGGCAATGTTAACACAACCCGCAATACGTCGGTCTCGCCGAACACGGTAGGGATCTGTTTGATACTCTTAATGTCAAGCCTTGATATGCCCATTTCCACGCCCCGTACATTGGCCACCTTTTCCGTCGATATTTTAACTTCTTTTAAAGAGATCACTTGTTCCTGCATATCGATATTTAATTCGCCATTACTATAAATGGCGATTTGCCGGCGCGTATCCTTCATGGAAGCAGCCCTGATCAGCAGCGTATGGCGCCCTTTTGAAAGGCTGATGGAATAGTAGCCGAATTGATTGGTGCTTATACCGGTGTGGGTAAGGGATTCGTAAATGCTGGCGTCCCTGATCGGCTCGCCCGAGTTCACATTTCTTATATAGCCGGCCAGCGTAACATTTCCCCGGCCGGCCTGGCTGCCTGGTGTACCAATGGTATAAAGTTTATTTTCCGAGGTAGCAGCCGGTTCCTTTTTTTGTTCATCCTTCGTCGAATAATCGACCGCAGCGGCGCCATTTGATTGCTGGTCGGGCTTCTTGCCCTGGACGAGGTTTGCCGGTTCAATATTTATCTGAAAATTTTTGGTCAGGATAACTTCATTCTGTTCTGTGATGAAGTAGTGATAGCGTGAGTTTTCGAAAGCTTTGTTCAAAACATAGGCCAGCGATTTTTGAGTAGCCTTAACCGTTACTTTCAAACTATCAAACTGGGCCGGATCGTAATAAAAATGATACCCTGTTTTTGATTGAAGCTCGCTGACAATATTTGAAATACCGGCCTGGTTAAAATCAACATCAATTAATTTACCGGGGCCTTCCTGTGCGTAGGCAAAAGAAAATGAATAAACGATAAAAAGAGCCAGGTAAATTTTCTTCATGCTAATTGGCTAACTGGTCATAATACATGGCTAATTTGACTATCGCTGCCTCTTTATCATTTTTGTAGCGTATGCCTTTATCGCTGAGAAACCGGCTAAGCTGCCGTTTTTTATCTTTAAAAACATTCAGAACAGAACCTTTGCCGTCGACCTTGTAATAGTGATTATCTTTTTTTATGTA